>Ga0210134_1000138_pt1 | contig 9825 bp, 7 predicted proteins | sample RushSE_CattailNL_3_FD_185565 | JGI IMG/M metagenome (GOLD analysis project Ga0210134, IMG submission 185565) | Wetland microbial communities from San Francisco Bay, California, USA, that impact long-term carbon sequestration - RushSE_CattailNLB_D2... | ecosystem: Environmental > Aquatic > Marine >... | reverse complement strand
CAGGTATGATTAAATTTTTTGCTGAAAGCTGTCTGAGTGGATTAGGGATCGTTTTGAAAGAACCATAACCGATTTAACTTTATGGATGAGGCCCACTGTTAAAGCAAAGACTTTTATTAATAGCCCGAACAGGTTCTTTCATTACGAGCCCTTATTCACGAGTTCTTTCAGCAAAAAATTAAATTATACCTGAAGCGGTAATGTTTTCAAAAGGCAAAAGTGTTAAAAATTTCTTATTGTATCCATTCCGTTATCAATAATATAATGAAATGAAAAATACAATTGTGCGAAAAAATATTTACAAGGACATAGCGATTCATTTGAAAGAGGGATAAAACCATGACAGACATGAAGAAAATTATCGAATGTGTACCCAATTTCAGTGAGGGACGGGATTTGGATAAAATAGAAAAAATCATTAAATCTTTTCAAGGAAAAGACGACGTCAAACTTTTGGATTATAAACGGGATGAAGACCATAACCGTCTGGTTGTAACAGTTGTGGGTAAGCCGGATGCTTTGAAAACAGCCTTATATGAAGCATTCCGTTCAGCGCTCGATGTCATCGATATGAGATGTCACAAAGGACAACACCCCAGAATGGGAGCTGTGGATGTTGTTCCGTTTGTCCCGATAAAAAATGTTTCCATGACAGAAGCAGTGGATCTGTCCGTACAGATTGCCAAACACGTATCTGAAACATTTAATTTACCTGTATTTTTATATGAAGCATCGGCAACCCGGCCCGAAAGACGAAACCTTGCCAATATTAGAAAAGGTCAGTTTGAAGGGATGGGTGATAAAATCAGGAAGCCGGAATGGAAACCCGATTTCGGGCCGGAGGAAATTCATCCAACTGCAGGTGTAACGGCTCTTGGCGCCAGAATGCCGTTGGTTGCGTTTAACGTAAATTTAGATACAGACAACCTTGCCATCGCAAATAATATTGCGGAAAAAGTCAGGCATATCAGTGGAGGATTGCGATATTGCAAGGGTATTGGCGTAAAATTAGAAGAAAGGGGCATGGTTCAGGTCTCCATGAACATGACGGATTATACAAAAACAGCCCTTTACAGGTCATTTGAACTTATCAAAATGGAAGCCAGGAGATATGGTGTAAATGTTGTCTGTAGTGAGATCATTGGTCTTGTGCCCATGGCGGCACTCATCGATACAGCAGTGTACTACATGGGCATAGAAAACTTTTCCATGGACCAGGTATTGGAAGCCAGAATAATGGAGTAATACATAATATATTTAAGCCTTTGACACGAGCTCACGCGTTTAAAAAAAGATTATCCATGTAGCGACTTTTATAAAAAACACCCTGAGGGCTCATATATATTCGCTTGGAGACAGTCCCATGAGCGGAAATTTAATCATTAAAAACGCTGCCCAACTTGTTACTTGTAGTGGCTTTAAAGCAAAGCAGGGCAAAGAAATGTCTAACCTGCACGTCATTGAAAACGGCGCCTTGATTATTGAAAATGGAACGATTCGTTCGGTGGGAAAAACAAACGATATTTTGAAGGGCTTTAATGATAATTATAATAAAATGAGTGAGTTTAACGTCATCGATGCTGCCGGCAAGGCTGTTTTGCCGGGATTTGTTGACTCCCATACACATTTTGTTTTCGGCGGATATCGTGCTGAGGAATTTTCATGGAGACTTCGCGGTGACAGTTATATGGACATATTAGAAAGGGGCGGAGGGATTCTTAGCACGGTCAAAGCGACCAGAGCGGCTAAAAAAGAAACATTGATCAAAACAGGTATTAAACGGCTGAATTCCATGTTGTCATTTGGTGTAACAACGGTTGAAGGGAAAAGCGGGTATGGTTTAGACCTTAAAACGGAAATAAAGCAGTTGGAAGTCATGAAAGAATTAAACAGACGCCATCCAATAGATGTTATCAGCACGTTTTTAGGCGCCCATGCACTGCCGGAGGAATACAAAGGAAGAGGAGATTCATTTATCGATGATATAATCGATAATATGCTGCCCGTGGTCATCGATGGAAATCTTGCAGAGTTTTGTGATGTTTTTTGTGAAAAGAATGTATTTTCCATAGAGCAGTCAAGGCGATTGTTACTAAAGGCAAAAGAAAACGGTCTCAAAATAAAAATTCATGCAGACGAAATTGAGCGGCTTGGTGGCGCTGAACTGGCGGCAGAAATCGGGGCTGTTTCGGCAGATCATTTGCTCCAGGCTTCTGATAAAGGTATACATTCCATAGCCAAAGCAGGTGTGGTCGCAACGTTACTGCCGGGAACCGCATTTTGTTTAAAAGAGCCTTATGCCAAAGCGCGATATATGATTGATAACAATTGTGCCGTAGCCCTTGCCTCAGATTTAAATCCAGGGAGCTGTTTCTCAGAATCGATCCCTCTGATTTTTGCACTGGCCACACTCTATATGAACATCGACACAGAAGAAGCCATCACCGCCCTCACCATCAACGGCGCAGCGGCCCTTGGGCGAGCAGATATCATCGGAAGTCTTGACATAGGAAAGTATGGGGACGTCATCATACTCAAGTATCCTTCATATCAATTCATTCCGTATCATGTGGGAATAAGCACTGTTGATAAAGTTATCAAAAGAGGAAGGTTGGTATTTGACGGGTTATTGTCCAAATTTTAAAAATTTAAGATCACTTTACTTTTATTGTTCCTTTGGCTGTAAACAAAACCCCGGTCGTATACCATGACCTGAAACAATAATCGCTTCCGCAGAGTCGCGATATACCGCAGTGATTTTGATTTCACCTGTCTTAGAGCCTGGTTTAAAGAATCGTTGCCCTTCCAGCCCCTCGAATATACTGCTGCTGTCAAAGACTTCAAACAAATCTCCGATTTTAAGGCCAATGTTTTCACCGAAATTTAACAAAAATTTATCTGAATCAACTGAAGCGATAAACCCTTTCCAGGGTTGAAAAACGATGGCATTACAAATTTTTTCACCCATTTCGTCTGCAATGGTCCCAAACGTCTCATCTACTATTGATGCAGTCATTTTACTGTCGGCATGGATCGATTCCAGATCCATTTCGTCAACCTCTATTTCGTGCATAAAACTTTCATCCAGTAGTTTTGCACCGGTTTCAGTATCGTAAACTTCCGTGGCTATTCGTACTTGCACAAAGTAATGGGTGTCTTTTAGCCACCAGATACCCTGTTTTCTTTTGTTCGGTGTGACGGTCATTAAAGCGCCGGTTACAATGGCATTAAGACCGAGCTGCCGAGCGATTTTGGCCAGAGCCAAGTTATCGATCCATCCGAATCTTGTCCTTGGCACTCTTGCTAAGGCGTCAGGATAGTCAGAATCGCCCGGCTTTACCAAAAGAATGTTCGGGCAGGAAGATGCAATGGTTTCAGATAGATCTCCTATAAACTTCTTTTCCACATCTTTGTTAACGAGAGTCGTTTTATTCTCAAATAACAGTATTCCAACCTTTTTTTTCAAATTACTATCCGGGGCCTTAAAATCTCTGACCATTCTCTTGGTTGATTTCTCAATGGAAGAAACGGTGGAACATCCTGTAATCGAAACTAAACATAGCAGTAAAAACAAAATACCGACAACCACATGAACCTTTACGGCAAAGAATTTAACTCTTTGAAACATTATTTTTTCCCCTCGAACACAGCTGTAACTTTGGTCGTAATACCCCCTCTCGCCGTAAAATCTCCCGTAACCTCCATGTATTTGGGCTCCAGTACAGCGACAAGATCTTCAAGAATCCGGTTGACCACATGTTCATAGAAGATACCTACGTTTCTATATTGCAGCAGATAAAATTTCAAAGATTTCAATTCAACGATTTTGTTATGCGGCCGGTATGTTATCGTTATACATCCAACATCCGGCAATCCGGTCATTGGGCATACAGAAGTATACTCAGGTTGTTGAATGACAATGTCAATGTCCCTTTGGTCGTGATAATGATATTCCATTGGGACAAGCACGTCCGTCTTTACAATATCCGGACTTTCAATGGTATATTTTATTTGCTGTTCTAATGATGCTGACACTTTTTTAATGCTCCATGATATTGTAATTTAAAATAGTGTTACGATTTTTGAAGAAATGTTATAATAGTGGAGAAAACCTTTTCTGTCAAACAAACCGCCTGATTTTTTTATTTAGGCCCTAACGATCTTCGCAAGGATCTTGACACGAGGCTTTTGTTTTGATAACTAACTAATATTATTATAAATAAAACAAAGGTGCCAAAAATGAGCTCAATTGATGAACTGATTCTCAGATCAACCAAAGAAATCGTCGTAAAATTTATTGAAACGGGCAGAGTGGGGCCCGCTGGTTTTGAAGAAACATTCAAGGCTATTTATAAAACGGTTGAACAAACTGTAAAAGGTTTGCAAGAAGATGAGGATGCCGAACAATCAGGATAGCAAGTGTTTACGGTATCCTAAGATTAGATAAATGAGAGGTCGGAGTGTTTGTCTTCTAAATCCTTGAATGTTAGCCTCCGGATCGGAGAGCGGAATGGATGATCCTTTTTTTAAATCGGGTGCTGTTTGAGCGGCTTAGGGGTCGTTAGAAATAACAGGCGCATACCGAAATCGCATTTTAAACAAATCTGTATTGTATATCGAACCTATTGATTTTTCAAAGATTGATCCCTGTTTTTTCTTTACGAGCCCTTGCCGCGAGTTCAGGCGGTTTTAAAAAGGATCATCCATGTAGCGATTTTTTTAGAAAAACACTGCGAGGGCTCAGATAAATTCAAATTAGTGTCCATCCAAAAATTAGGATTTTTGTTCAAGATCAAGGCATGCGAAAAAAATAACCACAGGCATATAGTTAATATTCCGAGGATTATTTTTTGAGCATAACGCAGAGATTGGACAAAAAGACCATTTATGGATGGGCACGAGTTAATGGGCCTCAGCCCAGTTATTGCCCGATGCCAGGTTGACCTTCAGAGGAACCTTTAGATTCCAGATCCCTTCCATGATTTCTTTGACAAGGACCTTGACGGACGCGAGCTCATCAGGAGGAACTTCGAAAACGATTTCGTCATGTACCGAAAGAAGCATTGCGCTGTTTAGACCGCCTTCCCTGAATGCGGCATCCACACGGATCATGGCCAGCTTAATGAGATCAGCGGCAGTTCCCTGGACAGGAGTGTTGATGGCTGTCCGTTCTGCAAACTCCCGTACAACTTTATTGGAACTATTGATATCCGGCAGCAGTCTGATGCGGCCTAAGAGAGTACTCGTTTTTTTGGTCTTTCTGGCTTCGTTTATGGTTTGGTCAACAAATCTTTTTACACCTTTATATCTGGAAAAATAATTATCTATATACGTTTTGGCCATTTTTTGACTGATGCCCAGTTCTTTTGAAAGCCCGTAAGGGCTCATGCCATACACAATGCCGAAGTTAATCACCTTGGCCTGTCGTCTCAGTTCGGAAGTGACAAATGAAGGAAAAACCTGAAATACTTCGGTGGCGGTACGGGTGTGAATATCCTCATTATTATTAAATGCCTCGATCAGAATATCATCATCGGCATAATGGGCCAGGATGCGAAGTTCTATCTGAGAATAATCGGCTGAAACCAGAATCCATTCTTTCCTTGGAACAAATGCCTTGCGAATTTCCATCCCCTCATCTGTCCTGATAGGTATATTTTGAAGGTTCGGATCAGAACTGCTCAGTCTTCCGGTAGCGGTAACCGTTTGATTGTAGGATGTATGAATCCTTCCGGTTTCCGGATGAACAAGATCAAGCAGCGCATCCGTATAGGTTGATTTCAACTTGGCAAGGGTTCTGTGTCTTAAAATAATCTCCGGAAGTTCATGCTTGTCTGCAAGGGCTGTTAGCACGTTAACATCTGTTGAATACCCTGTTTTTTTTTTGGTCTTTTTTTGAACCGGCAGCTTGAGTTTTTCAAAAAGTATCCTCCCCATCTGCTGGGACGATCTGATATTAAATTCTTCTCCAGCAATTGAATAAATCATGCTTTCGAGCTGTTCAAGCTGGTGTTCAAAAGATTTAGAAAGCTCCATGAGCTTTTCTCTGTCAACACACACCCCTGTCATTTCCATGTTCATTAAAACCTGCACAAGGGGTAACTCAACGTTATTATACAGTTCCATCAGGCCGGCTCTTTCGATCAAAGGCTTTAGAACATGATAGGCCATCAACGTAATATCTGCATCTTCACAGGAATAGGGCATCGCCTTTTCCAGGGGAATTTCGGCAAAACTCACTTCTTTTTTCCCTTTACCTGAAATCTCCTTGTACGTTATCGTTTTGTGATCCAGAAAATCGAGAGCGATCTGGTCCAGGTTGTGGGCCCGCTTTGAAGGGTTAATCAGATAGGACGCCAGCATGGTGTCAAACATCACGCCGGTCAGGTTTATCCCGTGACGTTTAAGAACCATCCAGTCATATTTTATATTCTGCCCAATTTTTTTTACATCCGGATTTTCAAGCACAGGTTTCAATTGACTTAATACGCTTTTAAGCTCAAGCTGTGCCGGGGCCTCGGGATAATCATGGGCACACGGGATGTAAAAAGCTTCATCAGGCTTCATTGAAAACGACATCCCCACAAGATTTGCTTTCATAGGATCTTTTGAGGTGGTTTCGGTATCGATAGCGAACATCTCAGCTTTTTTAAGTCGCCCGATCAGATCAAAAAGCGTCGACATGTCATATATCGCACGGTAATTTTTATTCGAAAGATCGGATCGTTTAGGAAAAGCTTGCTGCAATTGTCTGAATTCAAGTTGTTTAAAAAGTTTGGACAGCCTGGTGTTATCCGGTGTTTTATATTTGAAATTTTCAGGATTAAATGGAAACGGTACATCAATATTGATTTTAACCAGTTCTTTGCTCAAAAAAGCCTGTTCCTTGTGCTGAACGAGGTTTTCATGCTGTTTTTTATTTGTAATCGTATGAACGCGCTCATAAAGGCGTTCCATAGTTCCAAAAGTTTTGATTAAAGACAGGGCTGTTTTGGGTCCGATACCGGGAACACCGGGTATATTGTCTGACACATCACCTGAAAGCGCCATCACATCTATCATTTGATAAGGTTCGACACCAAAATCGTCTCTAACCGTATTGATATCAATGGTTTTTTCTTTCATGGGATCCCAGATGACGGCATTGTCTGTGACAAGCTGGACAAAATCTTTATCCCCGGTCACCATTACAACAAAGAACCCGTCTTGTTCGGCCTGGTATCTGAAAGTACCGATAAGATCATCGGCTTCAAAACCCTGCATTTCAATAACCGGCATATTGAATCCATGGGTTATTTCCTTTATATAAGGAATCTGAATCGACAAATCCTCGGGCATGGGAGGGCGATTCGCCTTGTAGTCCCGGTATAGTTCATGCCTGAAGGTCGGCCCTTTGGCATCAAAGAACATGACCACGTATTCAGGGGATCGATCCTCAATGAGTTTTATCAGCATTCGAGTGAATCCGAAGGCTGCGTTAGTGGGCAGACCTTTTGAATTGGTCAAACTCCTAATGGCATGATAGGCACGATAAATATATGCACTGCCGTCTATCAAATATAATGTTTTATCATTTTTCATATGGATTCCGTTTGCGAATGATATTCATCCCATATATCCTTAAAGATTGCCAGTGGTTGACAAGAATATACAGTTGCATTAATTTCAACCTAAGCTGAGCGTTTCAAATTTCACCGCATCTACTGCGTCAGATGCCGTTCCGCATAGCCGACTATAGCGAAACGACATCTTCTTTGTATCTGCGGCAAACTTAAAAATCGCTCAACTTAAGTTCAATTTAAAAATTATTATGCTTTTGTTCCTATCATTAATTTTATAAGACAGCAAGGGCGCTTGAGGGATCATCCAGGGTAAGCGAATCTGATTTCGGCGCCGCGCAGCAACGGCGTGTTTCTCTTGAAAACCGACTGACTGTTTGAAGGGCTTTAGCACAAGTTTCAGTCGGTTGGAAAGAGATATACGCCGTTGTGGAGCGTTCTCTTGATATTGAGATTCAAATGCATTTAAGCTAAAGGAACCATCAACATGAAACCAGGCAAAATAATTACAGAAGACAGCGACATCAAAGATATACTTGACAACGCCAAGACCATCGCAATCCTTGGCCTAAGCCCTAAACCTGAAAGGGATTCCAATAGGGTTGCCAGATATCTGAAAGATCATGGATATCGCATAATTCCGGTTAGGCCCGGCCAGCAAGAGATCTTGGGACAAAGCGCCTATGCCACCCTCGATGATATCAAGGAAAACGTGGATATTGTGGATGTATTTAGAAATCCTGAACAGATTTTACCCCATACGCACGAGGCGATACGGATGCAACCCAAGGTCTTTTGGATGCAGCTTGGTATCGAAAATCAGGAAGCTGCAACGCTTCTGGTAAAAGCGGGCATCGATGTCGTCATGAACAAATGCATAAAGATTGAACATGACAGACTCTGTAAAAAAAACATCTTATAGACAAAGACGTCGCCGAGCCCGGCAAATCGGATGTCATTGTTGCGGGAGAAATCCACCTTTTTGCTGGAGATGCCGTTGCGGCTTCGCTATCTGCCAGGATTGCATGATGGAAAATTTCTGGGGTATGTCGTGCAACGGAATAACCTGGGAGTGCCCGGACTGCGGTGCAAATAACGGATTCGGAAATCAATAACTCAAGTTTCGCACCTCAATATTGTTAAATAGCTTTGTAGATAGCAGGCTGAAATATTTTTTTTAAGGTAAAATATGTCTTTGGAGCATTATTGTACGGCACCAAAATATAAAGTGATCACTATATTTAATACATCATATATGGATATCTGTATGTTACACCCTCTTTGTGCCTTATATAGCTTTATGTGGTTTTTTTCTGTTTACCCATCGCATTTATATGATTTTACCTTAAAAAAATTTCCCAACCTGCTACCCTTTATTGGCGTTTCTGAAAATTAAGGTTGTGAAACTTATGAATCAACAACTTCCCCCACACCTATCAATCATTCCTCGCTCCACTCCCGCTTGAGTAATACCATAAGGTCTTTTCCGGGCCGGTAAAGGTAAAGCCTTGAAAATCCCTGTGTATTCTTGCTGTCTTTTATCCTTACTTCACCCACGGCCACAACACGCTTTTGAAAACCGATGACAGCAATATGTTTAAACTCTCGATTCAAAAACCGGTAGCTCTCAGGAAGCATGGCCTGTTTGAGTAAACGCATAAGTTCAGATAGTTGCTTTTTAGCCGGCTCAAACCGGTAAGGAAGATGGTTGGCAATGATTACGGGCGTTTTTTTTAATGAAGCCCGTCGATCCAGATCAGCAAGATCTCGAGTGTTTAAGACCACACATCCATTGGTCGAAAAAGGCTTTATGGTCTGGTTGGAACCATGGATAAATATTCCGTTGCCGCAATTACCTTCAAGGCTGTCAAAAATATCAGGATAACTTAACCCAAAGGCCCGGTCGCCGAACAAAGTGACTTTGGAATCCCGATAAGACGTTACATTGAAGTAAATCCCTTCAGGCGTTTTTTCGTCATTTTCGTTTTGTTTTTTCCCGGGCTGTTCTCCGGTGCTGCAGTCATAGCTCTTAATTAACTTGTAGCGACCATCATAAGAATATAAGTGAAGCTTTTGGAAGGCTTTCTCCACCAGGATCAAGTGAATGGGCTTTCCGTTTCCTTTGTAAAAAAGAATCGGACCGTCCCATAATCCGTCATCCACATCACCCTGGACCGTGTCTCCAATGAAATTGTTCTGGAAAGGTTCTTTAGAATAGGAATTGTTTTTTAACCCGTCATAACAAAGGGTTAAAACAACGACAACA
>Ga0210134_1000136_pt1 | contig 9837 bp, 7 predicted proteins | sample RushSE_CattailNL_3_FD_185565 | JGI IMG/M metagenome (GOLD analysis project Ga0210134, IMG submission 185565) | Wetland microbial communities from San Francisco Bay, California, USA, that impact long-term carbon sequestration - RushSE_CattailNLB_D2... | ecosystem: Environmental > Aquatic > Marine >... | reverse complement strand
ACCTACGAGACCTACTCTCTTCTTCAAAAGGGTGATGTCCTGGTTACAGGCATAGCCGTGGGAAGCAAGGTGGGATGTGGTGTTGCCAAGGTCATCGAAACATCCGCAGACATCAGTAAATTCAAGGAAGGGGAAGTCCTGGTCACGAGCATGACCGACCCTGACTGGGAACCGATCATGAAGATTGCTTCCGCCATTGTGACCAACAGGGGTGGTCGAACATGCCACGCGGCCATTGTATCGCGGGAACTGGGAATTCCCTGCGTCATCGGCACGGGCAACGGGGATGAGGTCATCAAGCCGGGACAGGAGATCACGGTCTCGTGCTGCGAAGGGGAAACGGGCGTGGTTTACAACGGCCAGCTCAAGTTCAAGGTGGAGAGCATCAACCTGGATGAACTGCCCAAGACTCGGACCAAAATCATGATGAACGTAGGAATCCCGGAGCAGGCCTTTTCCCAGGGCATGATCCCCAATGAAGGGGTCGGTCTTACGAGAGAGGAGTTCATCATCAATTCCCACATTGGGATTCATCCCCTGGCGCTCATCGCTTATGAAGAACTGAAGAAAAAGGCCAAGACGGATCAGCGGATTGCCGGCGTGGTGTACAAGATTGACGAGATCACGGCGGTCTACGACGACAAGAAGCAGTTCTTCATCGACAAGCTCTCTGAAGGCATCGCAAGAATTGCCGCGGGTTTTTATCCCAACGATGTGATCGTGAGGCTTTCCGATTTTAAGACCAATGAATATGAAAACCTGCTGGGCGGGTTCCTGTACGAACCGCAGGAAAGCAACCCCATGATCGGCTGGAGAGGAGCGTCGCGCTATTACGATGAGAGGTACAAGCCCGCCTTTGAGCTCGAGTGCCGCGCCCTGCGCAAGGCGAGAACCGAGATGGGCCTGACCAACATCAAGGTGATGGTTCCCTTTTGCAGGACCCCTGAGGAGGGGAAAAAGGTCGTCGCCTTGATGAAGAAATTCGGCCTTGTCCAGGGAGAAGAGGGCCTGGAAATTTATGTCATGTGCGAGATTCCAAGCAACGTTATCTGCGCCGATCAGTTCGCCGAGATTTTTGACGGTTTCTCCATCGGTTCCAATGATCTGACCCAGCTGGCTCTCGGCCTTGACCGGGATTCTTCACTGGTTTCGCATCTCTATGATGAAAGAAACGAGGCCGTGAAGAGGCTCGTGGCCCAGGTGATCAAGGTGGCCAAGGAAAAAGGCCGAAAAATCGGGATTTGCGGGCAGGGCCCAAGCGACTTCCCTGAATTTGCGGAGTTTCTCGTGGAATGCGGCATTGACTCCATCAGCCTGATCCCTGACACGGTGGTGAAAACAAGGCTTGCGATTGCCAAGAAAGAGAAACAGTTAGGAATCAAACACAAGTAGAAAGACAAGTGCTCCCCATGCAAGGAATACGAATTCTGGGGACAGGATCCTATGTCCCTCCCAAAGTGCTGACCAACTTAGACCTCCAGAAAATGGGGCTCGACACGACGGACGAGTGGATTACCCAGCGCACCGGTGTTCGAGAACGGCGCATCGCCGATCCGGATGTGGCCACCTCGGACCTTTCTCTTGAAGCGTCCCGCAAAGCTCTGGAGATGGCGGGACTGACGGCCAAGGACCTGGATCTCATCATCATCGGGACCATCACTCCCGACACCTGCTGCCCGTCCGCCGCCAACTGGCTTCAGGCGAAACTGGATGCCCCTCAAGCCGTGACCTTTGACGTGACGGCGGCCTGCTCCGGGTTTATCTTCGGTCTCAATGTGGCCACTCAGTATCTCCTCACCGGGTTTTCAAAGACCGCGCTCGTGGTGGGAGCCGAAGTCATGACCCGAACCCTCAACTGGAAGGACAGGACCACCTGCATCTTGTGGGGGGATGGCGCCGGAGCGGCCATCCTGACCAAGGACAATGGGGGCCATCAGATCCTTTCCACCCACATCCACACGGACGGAAAAAACGGGCAGGATCTTCTGATGCCCGGAGGCGGTTCCCGGACCACGCCGATCTCGCATGAAAGCGTGGACAAGGGGCTTCACACGTTGAACATGATCGAGGCGAACGCCAGTTTCAGAGTGGCGGTGCGGCACTTTGTCGAGTCGATCAAAGAGGCGGCCGACCACAACAAGGTGGCGATCAAGGACATCGCGTGGTTCATTCCGCATCAGGCCAACTTAAGAATGTTTCAGTCCATAGCCAAGACACTGCATCTCCCCATGGAGAAGTTTTATTTGACCCTCCACAAATACGGAAACATCTCCTCCGCGTCGTGTGCGATCGCCTTTGACGAAGCGGTGCGGGACGGAAGCGTCAAAGAGGGCGACCTCGTGTGCCTCCCTGTTTTCGGGGGAGGGCTGACCTGGGGAAGTGCCCTGTTGAAGTGGTAAATCCGCAGCGTTTTGATATCCATCGAGTTTCGGGGTATAGGAGTGGGCGGCGCGGGCAGTGCGCTGTCAACCTGAATCCGGAAGGAATTCATCCGGGTCGAAAGGAGGGGCAATATGGTTGCTAAGTCAAAAACGCCTACTGTCAGAAAGATGAATGAGAAAGACCTGGACGACGTTGTGGCGATCGACACCAAAGTCCTGGGCAAATCAAGATGGGATTACTGGCTCATGAAGATGTCCCTTGCTGAACAACGGTTGCCCAGTGCTTCTCTGGTGGCGGAAGCGGATGGAAAAGTGGTCGGCTTCATTCTGGGGGATGCCAGCGGGTATGAGTACGATGTGCCGGAGAACATCGGATGGATTGATACCATCGGCGTGGATCCCGCCTATCAAAGGCGGGGGATCGCCCAGATGCTGATGAAAGAAATGATTGGCAACCTGAAAAAAGTCGGAGTGGATACGGTTTACACCATGGTGAACTGGCCGGATTGGGACTTGCTCAAGTTCTTTCACGCCTTCGGATTCCAGAAAGGTCCCCTGATCAACCTCGAACTCAAAATCTGATCAAGAGCATACCGCGGTGTCTATTTCCCCGATGCGGGTTTAAGAGCCGCTCTGGGAAAGGCGAGCGCTTCGGTTAAATGGTAAGCGGCCTGAAGATACGATGTCGGGCAGAGGGGGAAGCATTCCTTGCAGTTCCAACACTCTTCAGATGCTATCTCCGGAACAAAATTGATCTCTCGACTTGCTCCTCGGTCAACAAACCCAACCGCATTCTTCTTCTTGACTTCAGCGCAGTATCTTACACACAGACCACAGAGAATACAAAACGAGGACTCTTTTGCAAAACGGTCTTTGTCGGCTCCATACTGTTGAGCCAAATCCTTCAATGCCGGGGCATCCGGAGCATGAGCCAGAAGCTGCTCCAAAAGAATCTTGCGAGTCTTATCTACCTTCTCGGACCTAGTTCTGACTACTAGGTCTGATTCTACCGGGTACAGGCAGGCGGCAACGAGGCCTTTCCGACCGCGAGCATCTACTTCTACGACGCAAATTCGGCAAGCCCCGTAAGGTTCCAGTTTCTCGTGGTGACAAAGGGTCGGAATATATATCCCTGCGCTTTGCGCTGCCTTCAAAATGGTCATCCCTTCCGCGGCTTTAACTTCTGTTCCGTCAATCTGTAAAAGGATTTCACTCATTTTTTCTTACCCTTACTCTCTCTGATGATCATTCTCGCTTCTTCAGGGATAGGAGGCGGAACAGGCTCGCCGGAGATCCTTCTCACCGCAGCAAAGCGAGAGGGACAAACCTCAAAACAAGTTCCGCACTTTGTGCATTTTTCTTGGTCAATGATATGGATCTGGTTCTTGTCACCTGCAATCGCCTCTGCAGGGCATTTCCTAAGGCAAATCATACAGGCCTGGCACTTATCCGGGTCAATGTGGTACGAGATGAGCTCCTTGCAGACATAAGCTGGGCACCTCTTCTCCTTGATGTGGGCCTCATACTCGTCTCTGAAGTAATGTATCGTGCTGAGGACCGGGTTAGGGGCGCTCCCACCTAAAGCACAGAGTGAGGCATCTCTGGTTGCCTCGGACAGATCCTCCAAGAGTTCGATGTCGCCCTCCCTTCCCTTTCCTTTACTGATGTTGGTCAGAATTTTGAGCATCTGCCTGATGCCTTCACGGCAGGGAGAGCATTTGCCACACGATTCTCCAGTGAGGAAATTGAGAAAATACTTGGCGACATCAACCATACAGGTATCTTCATCCATGACGATCATCCCACCGGAACCCATGATGGCGCCGACTTTCTTCAATTCGTCAAAATCGACTTTTATGTCTAAGTGTTTTTCAGGGATACATCCTCCTGATGGACCACCGGTCTGCACGGCCTTGAACTTTTTGCCTCCGGGGATGCCGCCGCCTACCTTATAGACAATGTCTCCCAGGGTGATGCCCATAGGGACTTCCACAAGGCCGGTATTGTTCACCTTGCCAACCAATGAAAATATCTTGGTACCTTTGCTTCCCTCAGTGCCTATGGAGGTAAGGAAACCAGCCCCGTTGTTAATAAGCAGCGGGATATTGGCCCATGTCTCCACATTATTGATATTGGTTGGCTTGCCCCAGAGCCCTTTCACGGCCGGATAGGGCGGCCTCGCTCTTGGCTCTCCAGCCTTCCCCTCCAGAGACATGAGGAGAGATGTTTCTTCACCACAAACGAAAGCGCCGGCTCCCCGATGCACCCTGATGGTGAAATCAAAGCCGGAGCCAAGGATATTCTTCCCAAGAAAACCACACTCTTCGGCCTGCTTGATCGCGAGGGTCACATTTTCTACAGCTAAAGGGTATTCTTGTCGAACGTAAAAATAGCCCTCGTGAGAGCCGATGGCATAAGCTCCGATGGTCAACCCTTCAAGGACCGAGAAAGGGTTCCCCTCGAGGAGAGCCCTGTCCATAAAAGCCCCAGGGTCTCCCTCATCGGCGTTGACGATCACATACCTTGTCTGATCAGGACTGTTGCGAGTAAACTCCCACTTTTTCCCTGTAGGAAATCCGGCGCCTCCCCTTCCTCTCAAGTTTGAATCCTTCACCAGTTCCACCACTTGCTCCGGGGTCATCTGGCCAAGGGCTTTAACCAAGGCAGAATAACCGCCAACGGCGAGGTAATCCTCAATGCTCTTGGGATCAATCTTAATGTTATTGCCGATAAGGTGCCGCATCTGATTCTTATAGAAGGGGATCTCAGATTCACGCACGATCTTCTCGCCGGTGGTGGGATCGACATAAAGCAACCTGTCGATGACCTTCTTGGCAAGGACGGTCTGAGAAACGATCTCTTCTGCATCGCCCGGCTGCACCTGAAGATAGCATGTCTCCTCAGGATAAATCACAACGATAGGGCCTCTCTCGCAGAAGCCGGGGCAGCCTGTTTCCCTGACATCCACGACATCCACTTTTGTTCCCAGTTTCTTTTTCTTAATCTCCTCTTTAAAGGCGGTAACGACTTTTGCTGCGCCGAGAGCGAGGCAACCCGTTCCGGTACATACAGCAATGCAAGGCTTATGTGGATCCCTTTTGGATAGGATGCCCTTCCTGAATTTTTCCAGTTCAGCAGGTGAATTTATCCGCGCCATAATCTTTCCTTACTCATAGTTTTTCAACACATCTTCTGACTTGGCCGGCGCCATCTTGCCATGATACTCGCCATCGATGACCATCACCGGCCCTAAAGCGCAGCAGCCGACGCAGTTAACCGTCTCCAGACTGAACTTCAAATCCTGATCCGTTTCGCCAGGTTTGATTCCCGTCAGAGCTTGAACTGTGTCGAGGACACGCTGCGCACCGCGAACATGACAGGCAGTGCCCGTACACACGTGAATCTCATGACGTCCCTTAGGAACGACACTGAAGGCTTTGTAAAAGGTAATGATGTGCTGTATCCGGTTTAAGGGCACCTTCAGTTTCTTGCTGACCTTTTTTAATGCTTCCTTGGGAAGCCAGCGATTTTCGCTCTGAATCTCCAGTAATACTTGAATGAGCGAACTGGGATCGCTCGGATATTTATCTATAATCTTGTCGATTTTATCGTCATCCATAGCTGCTGTGCTAACCTCCTTCTTTCCACTCGTCCCGTGCGTGTTCTTTCATGTTAGGCGAGAGCAAAGCGCTTCTGGTTTTCATCGTACTTGACCAGTCCTTGCCTTGCTGAGGTATTGAGGAGCTTGGACACCTCAGATGGCTCGGCCCCCAAACGCTGGGAGATTTCCCCTGATGAAAGAGGGCTTTCCCGCAGGAATGTCATGATTTGACTCATGGCCAATTTGTCTACGATCAATTCGCGAAATAACCTGCCGAACTCGTCACTGGTGAAGAACTCGATGTACTCTTTTTCCGATTTGTGGCGGACTCTCAGCCTCTCCCTTTCCACCAGCTTGATGTAGGGAACGAGATTCCTGACTGCTTCAAGTTTGAGCTTCAAGCCCTTTGGGTCGATCTCTTTGCTAAGAGGTCCCAGCTCCTTCAGCGTCTTGGCGAAGTCGTTCATGACCTCGGCGTAACGGCTTCCTTCAGCAGCGGACACCCACTCAAGCCTCAACCTTGCGGGGTTCACCCCGATCTGCTCCAGCAATTTCCTGCTGAGATGGACGGTGCTCAAGGCGAGGTAATTCCCTTCAGTGATGTAGTGGCACTCGCCGGGCCAACAACCGCCGATGAACACCCCGTCTGTTCCGTTTGAGAAAGCCCGGAGTATAAACCCCAGGTCGACTCTGCCGGTGCACATGAGGCGGACAATCTTGATGTGGGGCGCATATTGTAGTCTGGAAACTCCAGCTAGGTCAGCAGCGGAGTATGCTCACCAGTTGCACAAAAAACCCAAGATCCTTGGCTTAAACTCAATTCCTGTACCCATTCTAATCTCCTTCGAAACTCAGTCATCTCTGCTTTGTTCGTGAGTCGACTTCTAAAAAGCTGGAACCTCCGCGTCAATTTGGCGATAGATTTCTTCATCCGTATAATGCTTTAGAAAAATAGCCCCTGTCGGGCACCTTGAGTTACAGAGACCGTCTCCCTTACAGAGAACAGGATTGACCCTCGCCTTTCTGCCCTGCGGGGTGTCAACAAATTCTATAGCCCCATAGGTACAAAGTGAAATACATGCCCCGCACGACACGCAATCATTCTCCTTGACCTCGCAAACCGCACCGGAGGCTACGACGGCGTCCTTTGTGAGAATCGTTGCAGCCCGGCTGGCAGCTCCGTAGGCCTGGCTAATCGTTTCTGAGATGTGCTTGGGATAGTGAGCGGTTCCACACAGGAAAACGCCATCTGCGGCAAAATCCACAGGTCTCAGTTTTACATGGGCTTCCTGCAAGAAGCCATCGGGGTTCAAAGCGACCTTGAATAATCGAGATATTTCCTGTGTTCCTGCCGAGGGAACAACGGCGGCAGCCAGAGCCAGGCCATCGGCATCCACCGCAAGCTTCTTACCCAAAACAGGGTCGGTCACCGTAACCCTTAAGAATCGCCGACCCTCCTCCTCAACCGCTTCCACTTGGGGTTTGTCATCCGGCTCATAGCGGATGAACTTGACATCTTTCTCGGACGCTTCCCGGTAATAATCCTCCTTAAACCCGTAAGTTCTCATATCCCGAAAGAGAATATAGATATCCACCTGGGGATTGAGCTCTTTCAGTTTCAGGGCGTTCTTTATCGACTGACTACAACATATCCTGGCGCAGTAATTTCTGTCCTTCTGTCTGCAGCCTACACATTGGATCATGACCAGGCTCTGGGAGTTCATCAGCCTTTCTTCTTTGTTGGTGATTTGGTTCTCCAACTCGAGATTGGTCATCACCCTTTCATCTTGCCCATAAAGGTATTCTGTTGGTTTATATTCTTCAGCACCCGTAGCGATGATCGTTACTCCATGGTGTATCTCATTGACTCTTTCGCCGGAGGTCACCTTGGTTATGAAATTCCCCACATAACCGGAAGCTTCTGTGATGGTCGCATCCGTCAATACATGAATGGAGGGATTCTGATAGACCTTTCTTATGAGATCACGCAAATAGGCCTGAACGTCCATCCCTTCCAGCGTGTAATGGAGTCTCCGTGCCATTCCTCCCAGGTCTTTATCCTTTTCCACCAGGTAAACCTCGAATCCCTGGTTGGCTAAACTCAGAGCACTGGTCATCCCGGCTAGCCCGCCTCCGACCACTAACGCCCTTTTGTCCACCGGCAGCTCAAATTCCTGCAAAGGCTCTAAGAGGGCGGTTCGGGCTACGGACATGCACACGATATTCTTAGCCTTCCTGGTAGCATCTTCTTTTTCTTTAGAGTGGACCCAGGAGCAGTGTTCTCAAATATTCGCCATGTCGAAGAAATACTGATTGATTCCTCCTTCACGAAGCGTATCTCGGAATAGCGGCTCGTGGGTCCTGGGGGTGCAGGCTGCGACAACCACACGGTTGAGTCCTTTTTCCCGGATCGTGTCCGCGATTTGCTGGGCATTATCCGTGGAACAGGCAAAGACGCTTTCTTGAGCGTGGACCACATTGTCTAAAGTGGAGGCATACTTAACGACAGAAGGAACGTCTACGACCCTTCCGATATTGGCGCCACAGTGGCACACAAAGACCCCCACCCGGGGTTCCTCTCCTGAGGCATCCCTTTCCGCCGGATATTGCCTTTCTCTGTCCAGCTTCCCCCGCCGGTAAGCAAGGAGCTGACCACAAAGGGAACCCGCTCCGCTGGCCGTCACGACCGACTCGGGGATATCTATAGGACCCTGGAAAGCTCCGCTTACAAAGATTCCCGGACGAGAGGTCTCCATAGGATTGAGAGGATTGGTTTTACAGAATCCACGAGAATCGAGCTCGATTCCGAACTTGTTGGCAATGTCCTTAGAATCACGAGGAGGGTTTAATCCAACAGATAGGACCACCAGATCGAATTCTTCCTCTTTGACTCCATCTTCGGGGGTAGCATACCTCAAAGTGACATTCTTGCTTTCCGGGATCTCTTTTCCTACGGATACGTAGCTTCTTATAAATCGGACCCCGGGAAGATTCTCTGCTCTTTGATAGAAGCGCTCGAAATCCTTGCCATAGGACCGAATATCGTTATGGAATACAGTAGCCTTGGCCTCAGCGTCATGGTCTTTTGTCAAAATCACTTGCTTCTGGGTATAGGTGCAGCATACGGCTGAACAATAGCTGTTATCGCCCGGAGTGACCCGCCTGGAACCGACGCAGTGAATCCAGGCTATATTATGTGGATGCTTCTTGTCTGATGGGCGCAAGATCTCACCTTCGAATGGCCCGGTGGCACACAACAGCCGTTCAAAGTCAAGACTGGTGACCACGTTCTCAAACGTTCCGTAGCCGTAGTCACCCCTCAACTTAGGGTCGAAGATCTCGAAGCCCGGAGACAGAATAATTGCCCCTACCTCTACGACGACTTGCTCCTCCTCCTGATGAAGATCTATGGCCTTGTGCTTGCAGACTCCTCTGCAAATGGTGCATTTCTCCCCTTGAAGGTAAAGACAACTTTCTGGGTCTATATAAGTGACTAGGGGAACGGCTTGAGAAAAGTATATGTGGATGGCCTTGTTCAATGACAAGTCTTGATTGTATGGATCAGAGACCCTGACCGGGCAGAACTCGACACAAGTCGTGCAACCCGTGCATTTGTCCTCTTTAATGTATCTGGGCTTTTTGATCAGGGTTACCTTAAAGTTCCCTGCTTCACCTTTTACACTTTCAACGTCAGTGTAAGTCAGGACCTCTATGTTGGGGTGCCTGGCGCATTCAATAAATTTTGGAGATTCAATGCACATGGAGCAGTCATTGGTGGGAAAGGTCTTGTCCAACTGCGCCATGTGACCCCCAATGCTTGGGGCCTTTTCAACCAGGTAAACCTTGAAACCGGCA
>Ga0210134_1000135_pt1 | contig 9841 bp, 9 predicted proteins | sample RushSE_CattailNL_3_FD_185565 | JGI IMG/M metagenome (GOLD analysis project Ga0210134, IMG submission 185565) | Wetland microbial communities from San Francisco Bay, California, USA, that impact long-term carbon sequestration - RushSE_CattailNLB_D2... | ecosystem: Environmental > Aquatic > Marine >... | reverse complement strand
TCCTGAGCATGGCACGTCAGCCATGATGAAATCAAAACGTTCCCGCGAAGGAAATTCCTGAGCCGGATAAGCGGTGAGAACCGCATTCAAGACCCCGAGTCTGGAAAGCGTGTGAGAAAGAGGAGCATGCCGGCGGCGATGCAGCTCATTGGCAACGATAATTCCGGTATTGCCCATGAGTTGGGCCAGGTGAGAGGTTTTCCCCCCCGGCGCCGCGCAGAGATCGAGCACCAAGGAATTCGGTCTCGGTGCCAGAACCAGAGAGGCAAGACAGGAGGTGAGCGCCTGCGGATGAATATAGCCGAGGAAATACTCCAGCAGTTTGCCCGGTGGCAGCGTTCTGGGAGCCTCGTACAAGGAGTCATCCTCGTCACCCACTGCCCTGAGAGATATGCCTTTCTCCTGGAGCATCCCGATTAGGGCAACGGGGGATATCTTGAGGCGATTCACGCGAAGGTGATTGGGAAGAGTCCTTGTGTGGCTCTCCAGAAAGGAATCAAAATCAGGGATAAAATTGCGGTAGTCTTCGAACAGTCGTGTCATGAAGGAATGCGGTGAAAGCGCTCACTTCCCCAGAAGGTGGTTGGATATGACGGTTCTCTGGATCTCGGAGGTCCCTTCGTAAAGGGTCAGAACCCTCGCATCCCGGTAATACCGCTCCACAGGGAAGTCTTTAATGTACCCATAACCGCCATGGATCTGCAATGCCCTGTAGGCGACTTGATTAGCCATTTCCGAGGCATAGACCTTTGCCATGGAAGCGGCCGCAGAAAAATTTTCTCCCCGGTCTCTCATGGCCGCTGCGTTGAAAGTGAGCAGCCTGGCTGCGTCAATCTCTGTGGCCATGTCCGCGATCATCCAACGAATGGCCTGGAACTGGGCAATCGGCTTTCCGAACTGGATACGCTCCTTGGCATAGGCCACAGCCGCATCCAGGCATGCCTGTGCCAACCCGACGGATTGGGAGGCGATCCCAATCCTGCCCCCGTCAAGAGACACCATGGCGACGACGAAGCCGTCCCCCTCTTTTCCCAGCAGGTTCTCCTTTGGAACACGGCAGTCTTCAAAGATCAGCTCCACCGTGTCAGACGCGCAGAGCCCCATCTTTTCCTCTTCTTTTCCCACGGAGAATCCCGGGGTTCCTTTTTCCACCACAAAGGCGCTGATTCCCCGGTGCTTCTTCTCTCTGCTGGTGTAGGCGGTGGCCACGGTCACATTCGAGTTCTTGCCCGTGGTGATGAGGACCTTGTTGCCGTTGATCACGTAGCTGTTCCCGTCTTTCACCGCCCTGGTCTTCTGGCTTGCCGGGTCAGAGCCTGCCCCAGGTTCGGTCACTGCAAAAGACCCGATCATCTTCCCGGCAGCAAGAGGTTTCAGATAGGTTTGCTTCAGGTACTCGGAACCGAAGCGGTAGATGGGACCGCAGGCCACGGAGTTGTGAACAGACATGATCACCGCCGTGGACGCACAGGCGTAGGCAACCTCCTGGAGGGCCACTGAGTAGCTCACCGTATCTACGCCTGCCCCGTTGTACTCTGCCGGCACATTCATGCCCATGAGGCCCAGATCACCCATTTTGCGCAGGCTCTCCCTGGGGAATTCCTTTGTTCTGTCTCGCTCCGCTGCCGTGGGGAGGATTTCCGTCCGGGCAAATTCTCTCACCATGGCTCGGATCATTTTCTGTTCTTCGGTCAATTCAAAAGACATGGACGCTCCCTTTTCGGTTCAGGGCGTGTAGAGAACAACCAGCAGTTCCGCTTTGATCGCGCTGAGATTGCGCAACTTGTGCACGATAGACGAATTGAAATGAATACACTCGGCAGGCTTCAGGACGCTCCGGTTCTCTCCGACCAGAACCTCGAGCTCGCCCTTCAAGACGTAGATAAATTCCTCTCCCAGATGCTGGTAACTGACCCCCTTGTGGTCTGACCGGGGGTCGATGAACACCTTGAAGGCTTTGAGGTGTTTGTGCTGGGCCTCGGGGGTGAGATTCTGGTAGGAGTAATCCTCTGTTCGCTTCTGATAATCGTCATGTGACTTGCTTCCAACCAGCTTCTTCTCTTCCCTCAGGAGGAGGCTCGAATCGATTTCCAGAGCTCTGGACAGTTGCAGGATCACAGAGACTGGAGGAATCACCTCCGCTCTTTCGATCTGTGAAACGTAAGAGGTCGTCAGTCCGGTTTCATTGGCCAGGCTCTGAAGCGTCATGTTTCGCTCTCTGCGCAGTTTCGCCAGTCTTTTTCCAAGAGGCAACGGTCCCTTCTTTGCCGGCATGCCTATGCCCTCCTTTCACTCTTCTTTCTTTTTTCGGAACTTGAGAATGAAGCCTAACAAAAGCACCGCACTGATCAGGATCACCAGATTCGATGCAAAAAAGGTCATGATGAACGACAACGGGTCTGTGAGGTGGTACGATAAGACCAGGAGATAGATCCCAAAGCACAAGAAGAAAACCTCGACGATCCCCAGCGCAATCCGTCCCAAAACCAAAAGAAGAAAGGGGCGCTCCGCTCGACCGTCCTGAGGCGCCTCAGAGTCGCTCATTTTTTGCGGTCCAGCTTGGAAAAAACAAGATTGTCCGAAGCCGTGTAGGGGTCCGTCTCCCCGGCCAGAACAGCCTCCACGGCCCGCTCGAACTCACCGCCTTCAATCAGTTGATCCAGCACCTCCTGAATGAGCCGGTTCTTCACCATCTCAGCCAGTTCCTCGCGGATTCTCAGTGTTCGGCGCAGGAGGTGTTGATCGCCTCCAGACGCCATCAGGTAGGCTCTGTGTTTCTCGATCGCCTCTAGAAGCTCGACCACTCCCCGGTCGAAAACCGCCTCCGCCTTGAGGATGGGCGCCATCCACTTCCCCTCCTTGTGCTTCTGTTGGCCCATGTCGATCATTTGCCGCAGCTCGTTGAGCGTCTTGTCCGCTCCTTCTCTGTCCGCTTTGTTGATGACAAAGATGTCTCCCACCTCCAGGATGCCCGCCTTGATAGCCTGAATGTCATCCCCCATCCCCGGGATCACCACGATGATCGTCGTCTGGGCACTCTTGACCACATCCACCTCGTCCTGTCCCACACCCACCGTCTCCACGAGGATGTAGTCTTTGCCCATGGCGTCCAGAACATCAATCGCGCTGCGAGTCGACTGGGTGAGCCCCCCGAAGTGGCCCCGCGTGGCCAGAGAACGGATAAACACCCCCTCATCCAGGCTGTGGCGCTGCATGCGGATGCGATCGCCCAGAATAGCCCCGCCGCTGAACGGGCTGGTCGGATCGACCGCCAGTACGCCTACAGTCTTCTCGGCTTTTCTCAAATGAGCCACCATCTGGTCCACGAGCGTACTTTTGCCTACTCCGGGCGCACCTGTGACGCCCACGACATAGGCGTGCCCCGTGTGCGCATAAAGGGCCTTGAGGATTTCCCGGACCTCGGGGACTCGATCATCAATGTCTCGGATCAAGCGGGCAACGGTCCGCACATCGCCTGCGATGACCTTCTCAACGGCGTTTGTCATCACGCCACCCTCGGCTTCACGTGTTCTCTCACCCAGTTCACAATGTCATCCAGTTTGGAGCCGGGAGTGAAGATCTCCGCAAGTCCCGCCTCTTTCAGTTTCGGGATATCCTCGTCAGGGATGATCCCCCCGCCGCACACGACAATATCCTCGCCCCCTTTTTCCCTCAGGAGCTTGACCACCTCCGGGAAAAGATACCGATGGGCCCCGGCCAGGCTGGACAACCCCAGCATGTCCACATCTTCCTGGATCGCCGCCTGAACGATGGATTCCGGCGTCTGATGAAGTCCGGTGTAGACCACTTCAAACCCGGCGTCACGAAAGGCCCTTGCAATGATTCGGGCCCCTCGGTCATGCCCGTCCAACCCCGGTTTAGCCACCATCACTCTGAGTTTGCGTTCCTTCACCATCGTTCTCTCGTCCTTAAGCGTATTCCAATGTAGGGCTATGACCCTAACGAAATCACGGCGCTATATTCGTTATGCGATATGGTCCGGTTCAAGATCGGACCTATCCATTCAGTTGCGGTGTTCAACACCACCAAGACGCTCAAAACCCCTGTCTTGCAGGTTGATCAAAAACGTCCAGATGCAAGGCGCCCGAAATCCACAGGAGTGACACGTACAGTCCAGTACGTCGCAACGACTGGGGATGAGGGCAACGCAGCAGATGGGCGTTTTTCATCAACCTGCTAATAGATCCCCGGATCCCGATACTCCCCAAAGGCTTTCCGAAAGACATCACAGACTTCCTGCAGAGTCGCATGGGCCTTCACCGCATCAATGATAGGATCCATGACATTCCTGTTCCCGGAACAGGCCTCTCCCAGTTTTTCCAGAGACTCCCTGACCTTCTTGTTGTCACGAGCGTTTTTGACCCGATGAAGCTTCTCGATCTGCAGCTTTTCCAGCGTGTCGTCGATTTCCAGGATGTCCACCGGGAGCCTCTCTTCAGTGATGTATTTGTTCACCCCTACCACGGTCTTCTTGTTTTCATCGATCTGTCTCTGGTAATGATAGGCCGAGTCCGCAATCTCTCTCTGGGGGAAGCTCTTTTCAATAGCCCCAAGCATCCCGCCCATGTCGTCGATCTTCTGGATGATGGTAAAAGCCTCTTCCTCCATCTGGTTCGTGAGCGCTTCCACAAAATACGACCCGCCCAGAGGATCGATGGTGTTGGATACCCCTGACTCTTCCGCAATAATCTGTTGCGTTCTGAGCGCGATGGTAGCCGCTTCTTCCGTCGGGATGGCCAGCACCTCGTCCAGAGAATTGGTGTGAAGGGACTGGGTGCCTCCCATGACCGCGGCCAGAGCCTGGAGGGCGGTCCTGACGATATTGTTGTAGGGCTGCTGCGCAGTGAGCGAACACCCGGCGGTCTGGGTGTGGTAGCGCAGCCACCAGGATCGCGGGTCTTTGGCTTTGAATCTCTCCCTCATGATCTTCGCCCACATGCGTCGGGCGGCTCTGAACTTGGCAATTTCTTCGAAGAAATCCAGGTGAGAGTTGAAAAAGAAGGAGAATCGGGGAGCAAAGTCATCGACATCCAAACCCCGTTCCATGGCCGCTTGGGTATAAGCGATCCCGTCGGCCAGCGTGAAAGCCAGTTCCTGAACCGCTGTGGAACCTGCCTCGCGGATGTGGTAACCGCTGATGCTGATGGTGTTCCACCGGGGCACTTCCGTTGTTCCAAATTCCACCGTGTCCGTGATGAGCCGCAACGAAGGTTTGGGCGGGCACATGAAGGTCTTCTGAGCGATGAACTCCTTGAGCATGTCGTTCTGGATCGTACCGCCGATGATCTTCCGGTCAATGCCGCGATTCTCGGCTACCGCAATGTACATGCCCCAGATGACCGGGGCGGGCGGATTGATCGTCATGGACGTGGTGATCCGTTCAATGGGAAGTCCCTCGAAGAGATCCTCCATGTCGACCAGCGTGTCAATCGCCACCCCACACTTGCCGCACTCCCCCCTTGCCCGAGGAGAATCCGTGTCATAGCCCATCAGGGTCGGCATATCGAAGGCCGTAGAGAGCCCTGTCTGGCCTTCCTTGACCAGGTGATGAAATCGCCTGTTCGTATCCTTGGCAAAGCCAAGCCCTGCAAACATGCGCATGGTCCATAGCCGGCCCCGATACATGGAGGGCTGAACCCCTCGCGTAAAAGGATATTCGCCCGGAAAGCCCAGATCCTCCCCGAAATCTTCACTCGCCACATCTTCGGGCGTGTAAAGGTTCTTGATCTCCTTGTCCGAGACCGTTGAAAACCGCTCCAGCCGCTCCGGCGACGCGCGGAAAGTCTCATCCAGCTTCTTCTGCCATTTCTTGTGCTCTTCCCTGATCTCATCCATGATCTTTTGGTTGTAGGTCAAGGCCATGGGACACCCCCCCTTTTCTTCTGGAATGAGTCCCGCTTAATCTTCTATAGATCGGCAAGGAAGGAAGCGGCGCTAGAACTTCCCCAGCACTGCGCTGGCAATGGTGTTCTTTTGAATCTCCCGGGTCCCCTCGTAGATCTCCATGATCTTCGCGTCCCGATAGAAACGCTCCACCTCGTACTCCAGCATGTACCCGTATCCGCCGTGAAGCTGAATCGCCTCATCCGCCACTTCCACGGCGATTCGTCCGGCGTACATTTTGGCCATGGATGTCAGCTTGGGATCGATGGTGCCCTGATCAAAATTCCAGGCCGCCCGGTAGATAATCAGGCGCGCGGTCTCTATTTTTGTGGCCATGTCGGCAAGCTTGTGCTGCGTGACCTGAAACTCGGCGAGCTTTTTCCCGAACTGGCTTCGTTGCTTCGTGTAAGCCAGCGCACGATCAAAAGCCCCTTCAGCGATTCCCAGAGCCTGGGCGGCGATTTCGACCCGGCTCTCATCGAAGAATTCAAGGACCTGATAAAACCCCTTGTTTTCTTTGCCCACCAGATTCGAGGCGGGGACCTTCACGTTGTTGAAGGAGAGTTCTGCTGTGGCGGTCATTTTGATGCCCATCTTTTCACCCACGTCATTGGACGTGAAACCCGGAGTTCCTCGCTCCACAAGGATGACCGATTGACCGCGGTAGGTCGGTTTGGCCTCAGGGTCGCTCTGGCACAGGACGAGCACAAAGTTGCCGATGGTTCCGTTGGTGATAAAGGTCTTTACCCCGTTGATCACATACTCTTCGCCGGACCTCACGGCGGTCGTGTTCATCAAGGTGATGTCGCTCCCGTGGTCCGGCTCCGTGAACCCTCCGCTGCTCAGGAACTCGCCTTTGGTGATGGGAACCAGGTACTTCATCTTCTGCTCTTCGGTTCCGTGCCTCAGGAGAATCTCCGAGGCAAAATCCGCAAGGCTGATGGCGATTCCTAGTCCTGAATCCTGGCGGCAGAACTCTTCCGTCACCAGCGTGTTCTCCATGATGCCGTATTCCTGTCCGCCGTATTTTTCCGGGTAGTGAATGCCGAGGAAACCCAGGTTACACGCTCTTTTCCATATCTCCTTGGGGAATTGGTGTGCCCTCTCGTGTTCGAGGGCGATCTCCTTGTCGAATTCTCCCTTGGCGAAATCCCGCGCCGCCTTCTGAATCTGTTCTTGATCCTTGGTCAGTCTGAAGTCCATGGTCGAAATCTCCCAATTCTATAAGGTTGGAGTAATGGAGTGATGGAGTACTGGTCAAACCCCTCTTGCTCTATTATTCCGGTGTTCCAATACTCCAGTACTCCAATACTCCACTACTCCAGGATTTTCTTCTTAATCTAATTCTCCCTTGAACGCCGGTTTCCTCTTCTCCAGGAAAGCGCTCATGCCTTCTTTGGCGTCCGGGTTGCTCATGCAGAGCCCAAAGTGATCGCTCTCCATCTGGCATCCTCTGCGAAGATCCGTGTCATAACCCCGGTCAATGCACTGTTTCACGGATCTCAAAGATACTTTTCCCTTGGAAGCGATGAGGTGGGCTGTCTTCATGGTCTCTTCCCAGAGCTTGTCCGGTGGGAAGACCTTGTTGACCAACCCGATCGCCTTGGCTTCCTGTGCGGTGATCATCAGGCCGGTCATGCACAGCTCCTTGGCCATGGCTTTGCCAACAAGCCGAGCAAGTCTCTGGGTTCCTCCAAAGCCCGGGATGATTCCCAGATTGATTTCAGGCTGTCCGAATTTGGCATTTTCGGAAGCGTAGATGAAATCACAGGCCATGGCCATTTCCACCCCCCCGCCAAGCGCAAAACCATTGACGCACGCAATGACGGGCAAGGGAAAGTTCTCAATGTGAAAGCCGAGATCGTGGCCTTCCTCAGACCATCTTCTGGCTCCCAGGGGAGGCAGATTCACCATGTAGGAAATGTCGGCTCCTGCGATGAAGGCTTTCTCCCCTTCCCCGGTCATCACCACGACCCGAAGGGAAGGGTCTTTTTCGATTTCATCGAGAGCCTGATGGACCTCAGCGTTCAGTTGAGGATTGATGGCGTTCAGTGCCTTGGGCCTGTTGAATTTGATGACTGCAACAGGTGCCTGTTTCTCGAAGATGATGGTTTCATAAGCCATAGGTTCTGTCCTCCTAAGCTCTTTCCAGTACGGTGGCCATTCCCTGACCCCCGCCGATGCAAAGGGTGGCCAGCCCGAGGGCATGCCCTTTTCTCACCATCTCATTGGCAAGAGTGAGAACGAGCCGGGCGCCGGAGCATCCAATGGGATGGCCGATGGAGATGCCGCTCCCAAGGACATTCGTTTTCTCCATGTCGCACTTGAGTTCCCGGATGCAGGCAATGGCCTGGGAAGCAAAGGCCTCGTTAATTTCGATAGCGCCGAAGTCATTGATGGTGAGTTTTTCTTTGTGAAAAATCTTTCGCACTGCAGGAATGGGACCAAGTCCCATAAACGCAGGGTCAACGCCGCCCGTGGCATAGGCTCTTATTTTTACAAGAGGCTTGAGGCCAAGCTCTTTAGCCTTGCTCGCGGACATGACGAGGAGCGCTGCAGCCGCATCGTTGATGCCTGACGCATTTCCCGCCGTCACGGTTCCGTTCTTTTTGAACGCGGGGGGCAGTTTCGCCATTTTGTCGACGCTTGTGTCCATGGGCCTTTCATCGGTGTCAAAGACCACAGGATCTCCTTTCCTCTGAGGAATGACAACGGGAGCAATCTCCTGTTTGCAGATTCCGTCCGCAATGGCCTTCCGCGCCCTTTGATGACTCAGCGCTCCCAACTGATCCTGCTCTTCCCTTGAAATCCCGTAATTTTCCGCAATGTTTTCCGCCGTGAGCCCCATGTGATACCCGTAAAAAATCTCATAGAGCCCGTCGAACACCATGAGATCCACAAGATCCACGTTGTTCATCCTGGCTCCCCATCGAGCCGCAGGTAAAGCATAAGGGATGAGACTCATGTTCTCCATACCGCCGGCGAGCACGATTTCCGCTTCCCCGGCTTTAATGGACTGGGCCGCGAGGGCTACGGCCTTCATGCCGGAAGCGCACACCTTGTTGATGGTAAACGCATTGGTCTCTTTCGGAATTCCGGCCTTGATCATGGCCTGTCTGGCCACATTCTGTCCCTGCCCCGCGCCCACCACGTTACCCATGATCACTTCATCAATTCTGATGGGCTTCAGAGAATCCGCATAGTCATAAGCCTTTTTCTCCAGGTCGACCATTCCTTTGCCCTTGAAGGGGTCCGGAGCAAATCGGGTTAGTTCTTCTGTCGCCACAGGCCTCAGGCCTGCTCTTTTCAAGGTCTCTTTCAATACCAGAGCACCCAGGTCCACAACGGGTGTCGATTTCAGAGTACCGCCGAATGACCCTACAGGCGTCCTGACGCCCGCCACAATCACCACATCTCCCATAATTGTCTTTCTCCTTTGCTTTGATATTTCAGATCGTATTATGAAACTGGAGTGTTGGAGTAATGGAGTGATGGAGTACTGCAAAGAAAAAACGTCTTGGCCTTCACCATTACTCCAATACTCCATCACTCCATCACTCCATTACTCCAATCTTCCTATTCTTCTTCTCTCCGCTTTGTCTCTTCTGCAATTCTTTCGTCCGATGCAAAGCTCGCCTTCAGGAACTCCCGGTTGAAGCGGGCAATGTTGGAAATGGAAATCTCTTTCGGACAGACCGCCTCGCACTCCTTGTGGTTGCTGCAATTCCCGAAACCCAGTTCATCCATTTTGTGGATCATGGCAAGGGCCCGCTTCGCGGCTTCAGGTTGTCCCTGGGGAAGGAGTACGAGATGGGAAATCTTGGCACCCGTGAAAAGCATGGCTGAGGCATTGGGGCACGCCGCCACACAGGCGCCGCAGCCGATGCAGGCGGCCGCGTCCATGGACAGTTCAGCCTTGTCCGCCGGAACAGGAAGG
>Ga0210134_1000131_pt1 | contig 9981 bp, 4 predicted proteins | sample RushSE_CattailNL_3_FD_185565 | JGI IMG/M metagenome (GOLD analysis project Ga0210134, IMG submission 185565) | Wetland microbial communities from San Francisco Bay, California, USA, that impact long-term carbon sequestration - RushSE_CattailNLB_D2... | ecosystem: Environmental > Aquatic > Marine >... | reverse complement strand
CAACGTGGTCTTGCCATGATCTATGTGACCAATCGTACCAACATTTACATGTGGCTTCGTCCTCTCAAACTTTTCCTTACCCATCTTCCAAACCCTCCCTTTAAACGGGTTAGTGATAAACAACTTTGTATTTCAACACAACCACAACATAGATGGCTTGATTCTTCTATTGTCTGTTCTCTGCCCATTTGAGACAATCTGATATTCTACCACCTGTAATGGGCAAACGCCTTATTCGCCTCGGCCATCTTATGGGTGTCTTCTTTCTTTTTAACAGAAGCACCTCTTTTATTGGCAGCATCCAAAAGCTCTGAAGCCAGTTGGTTCACCATCCCTTTTTCAGATCTTTTGCGAGCAAACGCAATAATCCACCGAATCCCCAGCGCCGTTCTCCGAGACGGCCGAATTTCAGTCGGGACCTGATAGGTTGATCCCCCGACTCGTCGTGATTTTACTTCAATCATCGGCTTTACATTCTCAAGCGCCTGCTCAAAGATCTTTATTGCAGGTTCTTTGGCTTTTTTCTCAATAATTTCAAGGGCATCATACAAGATTGACTCTGCGGTACTCTTTTTTCCATCCTTCATAATTGACTTTATGAATTTTGATACCAGTTTATTATTATACTTGGCGTCTGGCACAAGGGTCCGTTCAGGGACTTCTCTTCTTCTAGGCATATATCACACCACTTTTGTTATTTATCATTTATCTAAAACGAAAACGACAAGCGCCTGTCACATTGTATCATCCGCTTGCGACCTGAAACATGTTTCTACTTCGGCTTCTTTGATCCGTATTTGGATCGACCCTGCTTTCGATCTTCAACACCGAGGGTGTCAAGGGTACCCCTGACAATATGGTACCTCACACCCGGAAGGTCTTTAACGCGACCGCCACGAACAAGAACAACCGAATGTTCCTGGAGGTTGTGGCCTATCCCCGGTATATATGCGGTAACTTCTATACCGGTTGTCAGTCTGACCCTGGCAACCTTCCGTAAGGCGGAATTTGGTTTTTTGGGCGTTGACGTATAAACGCGGGTACAGACGCCTCTTTTCTGAGGGCTCCCTTTAAGCGCAGGAGTATTGGTTTTCTTCTCGACTCGCTTTCTTCCTTTTCTGACAAGCTGATTAATTGTCGGCATTTTTTCTCTTTAAATCCTTGTATTTTAATAAAGGCAATCCAATGTTGATAAAATGGCTACTATTAAACTTAAAGGCTGATTTGTCAAGCCTTTTATATAAATTTAATGCCTAAATTTTATACCTTGATAGAATGTATTCTCGAAAATTTAACCAGGTCGGCATCTAGCGAATCTCAACTTACATAAAGAAAGGGGGTAGAGAAATATACCATACATCAAATAAATCCCATTAATTCGCTATGATATCCACATTTTTATATTTCAAAAGACCGGATCCGGCAGGCATGATTTTTCCCATAATAACGTTTTCCTTAAGACCCAGCAGAAAGTCCTCTTTCCCGGAAATGCTGGCATCGGTGAGGACCTTGGTCGTCTCTTGGAATGAAGCGGCCGAGATAAAACTTTCGGTAGACAGTGACGCCTTGGTAATCCCCAGGATAAGAGGTCCGGCAACAGCGGGTCTCTTTCCTTTTTCGATCACTTCCTGATTAACTTCCTCAAATTTAATTTTATCTACCTGTTCTTCAAGAATAAAGTCTGTATCACCGGCATCAAGAACTTTAACGCGCCGCATCATCTGCCGCACAATGACCTCGATATGTTTATCGTTTATCCGGACACCTTGCAAACGGTAAACTTCCTGTACCTCATTAACAAGATATCTTGCCAATGCAATTTCACCTTTGATATTCAAAATATCTTGGGGAATTGCGGAACCGCTGATCAGCGCTTCACCCGCCCGGATGTAATCACCTTCGTAAACATTGATATGTTTGCCGCGCGAAATCAGATATTCTTTCTTTTCCCCCACATCCAAAGGTGTGACGGTTATCTTCTGCTTTCCTTTTTTGGTCGCCTTTGAGATTGAAACATACCCGTCGATTTCACTCAACACAGCGGTTTCTTTAGGCTTTCGAACTTCAAACAGTTCAGCAACTCTTGGCAGACCCCCGGTAATGTCTTTGGTCTTGGTTGTGGCACGGGGCAGCTTTGCAATGACATCCCCGGCCTTAACTTCATCTCCTTCTTCAACCAGTAAAATGGCATTTATCGGCAGCAGGTAACGGGCCATCCCCGATGACTCCGGCAGGCCGGCAGTTTTTCCATCTTTGTCCTTGATTGAAATCCTCGGACGTTCCTCACCGCTCTTGGATTCTATGATCGTTCGAACCGATTTACCGGTCACAGGATCGACTTTCTCCTGCATGGTTTTGCCTTGCATGATATCACCGAATTTAACAGTTCCATCAACCTCTGTAATAATCGGCGTTGTAAACGGATCCCAGGTTACCAGAAGATCTCCGGCTTTGACTTCGCTGCCGTCTTTTACCTCGATATGAGCTCCGTAAATGATCGGGAACCGCTCTCTTTCACGCCCCGTATCGCCGATTATGGATATTTCACCACCTCTCCGGTTCATTACCACAAATCTGCTTCCATCCTTTTTGACCACATTGATATTAACAAACTTTATGATCCCATCTGTTCTGGCTCTGATATCAGCCTGTTCTACCCTTCGACTCGCCGTTCCGCCGATGTGAAACGTCCGCATTGTCAACTGGGTTCCCGGCTCACCGATGGACTGGGCTGCAAGAATTCCCACTGCCTGCCCAATTTCAACCTTTGCGCCATGGGCAAGGTCTCGGCCATAACATTTGGCACACACACCGCTTTTACTCCGGCATGTGAGAACGGACCTTATTTTTACTTTGGTAAGCCCGGTTTGCTCAATGACCGCCACAGCATCTTCGTCCAGATCTTCACCGGCTTTGATAATCACTTCATCCGTAAACGGATCATGAATGTCTTCTATGGCAACACGCCCCAAAATTCGTTCTTCAAGACGCTGTATTACCTCGCCGCCTTCCATCAAAGGTTCAACCTCAACACCCATCATCGTCCCGCAGTCATCTTCACTAACGATACAGTCCTGGGCAACATCGGCAAGCCTTCGGGTAAGATATCCCGAGTTGGCTGTTTTAAGGGCTGTATCCGCAAGTCCCTTCCTGGCGCCGTGGGTGGATATAAAATATTGAAGTACGGAAAGGCCTTCTCTGAAATTGGCGCTAATGGGCGTTTCAATGATCTCACCGGATGGTTTGGCCATCAGTCCTCTCATGCCGGCAAGCTGGCGCATTTGATCCTTACTGCCCCTGGCGCCGGAATCCGCCATCATATAGATTGGGTTAAAACTTTCTTCGACAACGGGATTCCCTTCTTCATCCAGGACCGGAGCGCCCTCACTGTCAGTCACAGGCTTCACGCGCATGGCTTTCATCATCTCATCAGCAACATCGTCGGTTGCCTTTGCCCATATATCGACCACCTTATTATATTTTTCACCTTGAGTGATAAGACCTTCGGTATATTGCAGTGCGATCTTTTCAGCATGCTTTTCAGCTTTTTTCAAGATATCCCACTTGGCAGACGGTATGATCATGGCGTCAATTGAAATCGAGAGCCCGCCTTCGGTTGAGTACTGATATCCAATGTTTTTTAACCGGTCTGAAAGAATGACGGTCGCTTTTGGTCCCAAATTTCGGTATGCATAATCCACAAGTTCGCTCAGGGTCCTTTTATCCCTGACTTTATTGATCATTGCGAACGGTATTTCCGGTCTCTTTTTGACCACCTTAAAAATATGGTATCCTTCATCCGCAAAAACGACACCGCTCGTTTCACCCTCTTGAAGGGCAAATATTTTGTCGGTGTCCTCATCTGAGATTTCAAAAACCCGTTTGAATTCATCTTTTCTAAAGAGACCCAACAGCCCTTCATTTTCCCGATCAAGTCCGGTGGAATACTGGGCCACCATTTCGATAAAATCCGCACCGGATTTTATTTTTTCAAAAACATCCATGGCCGCTTTTTCATCGGAAATCTTGATATGGCGCATCATCATGATGTTGTCCTTGGGTATGATTTCCCACAAAAGGATGCGTCCGACGGTCGTTTCATATCTCTCTCCGTCTATACGAACCATTATTTTGGCATGGAGATCCACCGCTTTTGCATCATAGGCACATCGAACCTCCTCGGGATTTGCAAAAATCTTGCCTTCTCCCTTGGATCCTGTCACGCCTCTGGTCATATAATAGATTCCAAGTACAATATCCTGACTCGGTACAATGATCGGGCTGCCGTTTGCCGGAGAAAGGATGTTGTTGCTGGACAGCATCAATACCCTGGCTTCTATTTGAGCTTCTACGGAAAGGGGTATATGGACGGCCATCTGGTCGCCATCGAAGTCCGCATTAAATGCGGTACAAACCAATGGATGAAGCTGGATGGCCTTGCCTTCGATGAGGATGGGCTCAAAGGCCTGAATACCCAGTCTGTGCAGGGTGGGCGCCCGGTTTAAAAGGACCGGATACTCTCTAACCACTTCATCCAATGTGTCCCAGACCTCCGGAACCTCTCGTTCGACCATTTTCTTTGCACTTTTTACGGTCGAAACGATCCCTTTTTGTTCAAGACGATAATAAACGAACGGTTTGAACATCTCCAGGGCCATCTTTTTTGGGAGACCGCACTGGTGCAAACGGAGGTTGGGCCCAATCGTAATAACCGTACGACCGGAATAATCGACCCTTTTTCCCAACAGGTTCTGCCTGAAACGTCCCTGTTTGCCTTTTAAAGTGTCACTGAGTGATTTTAACGGGCGCTTGTTCGTTCCCATAATCGCTCTTCCGTGCCGGCCGTTATCAAAGAGAACATCCATCGACTCTTGAAGCATCCGCTTTTCATTTCGAACAATAATGTCAGGAGCCTTGAGTTCGATAAGGCGCTTTAACCGATTATTTCGGTTAATGACTCTACGATAAAGGTCATTAAGATCAGATGTTGCGAATCTCCCTCCCTCAAGGGGTACAAGCGGTCGCAAATCCGGCGGAAGGACAGGAATAACGTCCATGATCATCCAGGCCGGATCAACTCCTGATCGTCTGAATGCATCGATAATCCTTAGTCGTTTGGAAAGCTTCTGCCGCTTTGCCGAAGAATTCGAAGAATTAATTTCTTCTCTTAATTCCTTGTATAATGCGTTAAGATCGATCTTTTCCAGCAGCTTTTTGATCGCCTCGGCTCCGATGCCTGCTTCGAACTTTGTTCCGTAAATTTCGCGGGCCTCTCTATATTTTTCTTCCGATAAAAGTTGATTTGGACTAAGGTCCGTATCCTTCGGATCAATGACAATATAGCTGTCAAAGTAAATCACCTTTTCAAGATTTTTGAGCGTCATATCCAGCAGGTTGCCAATCTTGCTCGGAAGGCTCCTTAAAAACCAAATATGTGCGCATGGCGAGGCCAGCTCAATGTGTGCCATTCTTTCCCTTCGTACCTTGGACTGAATGACCTCCACACCGCATTTCTCACATATGACGCCCCTGTGTTTCATTCGCTTGTATTTACCACAGTTGCACTCATAGTCCTTTGTGGGACCAAAAATCTTGGCGCAAAAAAGGCCGTCCCGTTCGGGTTTAAACGTCCGATAGTTAATGGTCTCCGGTTTCTTAATCTCTCCATGCGACCATTTTAAAATTTGCTCCGGGGATGCCAGTGAAATTTTAATGCCGGAATAAAGCTTAGGATCGGTCGGCTTGGCAAAAAAATCGTATAAAGTTTCCATATATTTTTCCCTGTTTTATAATTTTCCTTCGATAAGGGTTATATCTAAACCCAAACTCTTCAATTCCTTTGTCAGCACTTTAAATGACTCGGGTAAGCCTGGGTCCAGTGTATTTTGGCCTTTTACGATCTTCTCGTACATTCGGGTCCTCCCTGCCATATCATCTGATTTCACTGTTAAGAATTCTTGCAGTGCATGCGCAGCGCCATAGGCTTCCATAGCCCAGACCTCCATCTCACCCAGCCGCTGACCGCCAAACTGCGCCTTTCCACCGAGCGGCTGCTGCGTGACCAGCGAATATGGCCCAATGGATCGGGCATGGATCTTGTCATCAACAAGATGATGAAGTTTCAACACATACATCGTGCCAACGGTAATCTTTTCCTTAAAAGGCTGACCGGTACGTCCGTCATACAGGGTTGTCTGACCGGTCGGGCTAAGTCCTGCTTCGGTTAAGAGAGATTTTATCTCAGCCTCTTTGGCACCGTCAAAAACCGGTGTGGCCATATGAACACCATCTTTATAATCTTTCACGAATTCGCATACCGCTTTGTCGTCAAGGCCGTCGATTATCTCCTTCAAAGACGGGTCTTCGAATATTTTCTTAATCTTGTCCCGCAGGGCAGCAATCTTTTGTTCTTCAAGAAGCATGTTGAGTTGGTCGCCGAGACCTTTGGCCGCCCAGCCTAGGTGTATCTCCAATACCTGGCCGACATTCATACGGGAAGGGACTCCCAGCGGATTCAGTATCATATCAACCGGTGTACCGTCTTCGAAATAGGGCAGATCTTCCTGAGGAAGAATTCTTGACACAACACCTTTATTACCATGCCGACCGGCCATCTTGTCACCGACGGACAACTTTCGCTTCATGGCAACATAAACTTTTACCAATTTAATGACGCCCGGAGGAAGGTCATCACCTTTTTCAAATCCACTCACCTGTTGTTCAAATGTTTTTCTGCAGATTTCACACTGATCCCGATATCGTTCAAGAATATCATGGATCTTTTCGGTGAGCTGGGAATCCTGTAATACTATTCCTTCGAGTTGAGCCACAGGTATCTCGGCCAGCATTTTGGAATCGATCTTATCTCCTTTTTGAATCAAAACCTTTTTCCCCTTTTTCAGGGGCGAAGAACACTCCTGGCCAACCAGAATTTTTTCAAGCTGTGTTCGGACCACATCCTGAATAACAGCAAGTTTATCATCTCTCTCTCTTTCAAGGGTTGCGATTTCGCTCTCTTCGATCCATCGGGTACGTTCATCTTTTTCAACACCCCGTCTCGAAAAGACCTTTGCATCAATAACAATACCCTGAACACCGGGTGGAACCCTCAAGGAAGTATCCTTCACATCTCCGGCTTTTTCACCAAAAATAGCTCGCAAAAGCTTTTCTTCCGGTGAAAGCTGTGTTTCGCCCTTGGGCGTAATCTTGCCGACCAATATATCTCCCGGTCCCACTTCAGCGCCGAGCCTGACAATTCCGCTTTCATCCAGTTCTCTTAATGCCTCTTCCCCCACATTCGGTATATCTCGCGTGATATCTTCTTTGCCCAGCTTTGTATCTCGGGCAACGACCTCAAACTCTTCTATATGAACAGACGTATAAACGCCGTCCCGGTGAAGCCGTTCGCCGACAAGGATTGAATCCTCAAAATTATAACCGCCCCACGGCATAAATGCCACGGTGATGTTTCTTCCAAGGGCAAGCTCGCCTTTGTCTGTAGCCGGACCGTCTGCGATGATCTCCCCGGCTTTCACTTTTTGTCCTTTTCTGACAATGGGACGTTGATTGAAACAGGTGTTCTGATTGGAACGGATGAACTTTGAGAGGTTGTAAACCGTAACGGGCATCTCAGAACTCCGGTACCCATCACCATTTTCTTTCCTTAATACAATCCGAGAAGCGTCCACCTCCACCACCGTACCATCGTGCTTCGCAACCACTGTAACGCCTGAATCTTTGGCCACCACCCCTTCAATGCCGGTGCCCACTAAAGGCGCTTTGCTGACCATCAAAGGTACGGCCTGACGCTGCATATTCGACCCCATTAATGCCCTGTTGGCATCATCATTTTCAAGAAATGGGATAAGGGATGCCGAAACACTCACCAACTGGTTGGGAGAAATATCCATGAGCTCTATGTCTTCTGCCTTGACCATCATGAACTCCCCGGCCACTCTTGACGTTACCAGAGGATTTACATATTTTCTTTGTTCGTCAAGCAGCGCATTCGCCTGGGCAATAGGATGCTCTTTTTCTTCAAAGGCGGTAAGAAACTTGACGTTATTGAGTACAGTCGAATCTTTTACAACGCTATACGGTGTTTCAATAAAACCGTATTCATTGACCCGGGCATATGTACTGAGTGAAACAATTAGGCCGATATTGGGCCCTTCCGGTGTTTCAATGGGGCAAATTCGTCCGTAATGAGAAGGATGAACATCCCTGACTTCAAAACCGGCTCTTTCACGGGTTAATCCACCGGGCCCCAGGGCACTGAGACGTCTTTTATGCGTCGTTTCTGAAAGCGGATTTGTCTGATCCATGAATTGGCTGAGCTGGCTGGTTCCGAAAAACTCTTTTACAACAGCAGAAACCGGCTTTGGGTTGGCAAGATCGTGAGGCATCAATGCATCCACCTCTTGCAGACTCATCCGTTCCTTAATTGCACGTTCCATTCGGACCAGTCCGATACGATACTGATTTTCAAGAAGTTCACCGACGGCACGAACCCTTCGATTTCCCAAATGGTCGATATCATCAACGGCTCCCTGGGTATCTTTAAGTTCTAAAAGCGTTTTCGTCGTAAGGAGTATGTCTTCTTTTCGAAGTATTTTTAAGTCAATGGAAGAGCTGATACCCAGACGAATGTTAATCTTCATCCGTCCCACACCGGAAAGATCGTAATAGGAAGATTTAAAAAACATGTTGTCGACAAAGTCCTGAGCCACTTCCGGTGTGGCAGGATTTCCGGGTCTGAGTCTTCGATATATCTCAATGAGCGCATCTTCCTTTGTTTCGACCTTGTCCAGGAGCAGGGTTTTGTGAATAGAGTCACTGGTGGTTACACCATCGATAAAAAGCAGTTCAAATTCCGTTATTCCGGCATCACGCAGGGCCTGTAATATTTCATCATCTATCTTTTGGTTGCACTTTGCAATGGGTTCTCCACTGTCAGGATTCACAATTGTTTTGGAAAACACTTTGTTGAAAACATCTTCAACACTAATCGGGATCAAACCTACATTTGCTGATTTGAGACGTTTAATCGAAGCCTTGGTAAACACGCGTCCTTTAGCAACAATCGTCTCGGAAGTTTCCGGATCCTTGATGTCCCGGCTTGCACGTTGCCCTTTCAGCAAATCTTCATCAAGTTCTTTAAAAATTCGTTTGCCACGGATAACATACTTTTCTGTTTTATAAAAATACCCCAGAATGTCTTCAGGAGTATATCCAAAACTTTTAAAAAGAATGGTGACCGGCAGTTTGCGCCGCCTGTCAATTCGAATATAGACGACATCTTTATGATCTATCTCCATATCGATCCATGACCCCCGTACGGGGATAATTCTGGAGGTATATATCACCTTTCCGCTGGAATGCGTCTTTCCTTTATCATGATCGAAAAATACTCCGGAAGATCTATGGAGCTGGCTTACCACGACACGTTCAGTTCCATTAATGATAAACGTACCATTATCAGTCATTAGAGGGATCGTACCAAAATAAATTTCCTGTTCTTTGATATCGCGGATGTTTGTAACTCCTGTCTCTTTATCCGTATCATATACAACCAGCCTTACAGTGATACGAAGTGGGATCTCATAGGTCATCCCCCTGTGCATGCACTCCTGAACGCTGTGTTTGACCTCGCCAAACCTGTAGGATACAAACTCAAGAGAAGCGGTTCCGGTAAAATCCTTTATCGGAAATACGGATTTGAATACTGCCTGTAAGCCGATGTCTTTCCGTTTTTCCGGGGAAACATCCTTTTGCAAAAACCGATCGAATGATTCCTGCTGAACCGCAATAAGATTGGGAATATCAACGATTTTTGAGATCTTTCCAAAATTTTTTCTTACGCGCTTATTTGCCAAAAGCCTTTCCGACATGGCATCTCCAATATGTTAATCGGGTTATGGGTTATAGGTAATGGGTTATTGGTTAAATCACCTATAACCCATTACCCATTACCGATTACCT
>Ga0210134_1000128_pt1 | contig 10064 bp, 13 predicted proteins | sample RushSE_CattailNL_3_FD_185565 | JGI IMG/M metagenome (GOLD analysis project Ga0210134, IMG submission 185565) | Wetland microbial communities from San Francisco Bay, California, USA, that impact long-term carbon sequestration - RushSE_CattailNLB_D2... | ecosystem: Environmental > Aquatic > Marine... | reverse complement strand
GGGCAATGTCCGCCCGGCTGTTCTCCTCAACCCGGACCACGTCACCGGGGCAGTACGTGTCATTGAGTTTGGCCTGCTGCCACTCGGTTTCGCCGACCTGTTTCACCTCGACCATTCCCTGTACGGAAACCACCTTCGCAGCCCATGGATCACACGTCTTTGCAGGAGAAGCCTCCGGGTATAGCAATATGATTGAGAGGACCGCACATATCATCAGATGTAAAGGGTTGAAGGGTGTTCTTTTCATCATGTACCTCCTCCTGTTCTCAAAACCGATTAAAATAATGTTACACGCTTTTAAGGCCTATAATTTGGCAATCGGTATTAAAACGTACCGCAATCCCATCATTAGTGGTCCGGATAACATTACCTTCACACTCTATCAGGCTCAGAGCACCTGTGAGTTCTTTGATCCTTTTGCTCGGTATGGTGAAATCCATTTTGAATCGTGTGCCTTCGGAAAACTTTTCTGTTGTATCTATAAATGCTCCGGCTGAAGATATGTCCCTGGTTTTGAATTTAAAAATCTGTTTTCTGTTTGAATGGTTTGTTTCTATCCTGGCAAGCAGTGAAAGCGGGAATCTTTCAACTTTCCGTCTCTCTTTCATGACCAAAGCCTTTCTTTGTTTGTGGTTCAAAGGTTCGGTGTTTCCTTTTCGCTTATTTTCAGTTCGACATTCGATATTCATTATTCAATATTCTGCGGTTTATTGGTTTTGGGTTCGTTGGGTTCTGGGTTCAACGTTCAGAGTTCTGGGTTCAGAGGTTGCCCAGTGAAATCCCCTGGAGGGGGTCTGCGTTGCAGAATTTCACGGGGCCCCGAAAGATCGGGATCTTCGCTTCGCTTTGACAAGCAGAGGTTCAGAGTTCGGAGCTAAACTAAACTGAGTTCGCTGTTCAGTTGAGAGATTTTTGAACGTTAATCATTGTATATTGAACACCGTCAAGAAAATCAATCCGCCGAAAGTATGAAATTGGATAGAAAATTATTATTAAAAATGGGTGTGAAAAACATACGAAAAAAGTAGTATGTTTTCTGTGGGGGTAATACTTTAGTATTACGGGGTGCGGGAATCGGGGTGCGGGGGGCGGGTTCAAGATTCAGGGGTTCAAGGTTCCTAGATTCAAAGGATAAAAGATTCGACGAATAAATTTGTTACTCTTTTTTTTTGAAAAATATCATCCCAGTACCATCTACCGAGCTACGGGACACGTTGGGCAAGCAGGGCATTATATTTTTTATTCTGCCAACCGTATTGCCTCCTCAATTGCCATTATTGCGGAGGGTTCTTTAGAGGAAATAACAGTGTTGCCCAAATGTTTATGATGGGGAAAACTTTCGAGATCCGGAAAATGAGGGGTGTTGTCATATCGAAAGAAAAGATTATTTTGACTATCTTGAAAATGATAACGATAGTTTAGTCGTTTAAATTGATCTGCTTCAACAATAGCCGACTCATTTAACTCGAAAAGATTCCCGGTTTTAAAACGAACGCGAATTCGCAATTTTATTCGATTAAAAGCAAGAATTTCTTCTTCATAACGTTCAACATAAGCGTTTTTTAAATTTCGGATTACAGCTTCTATGCTTTCCAGATAGGAAGAAAGTATATCATGCAACATTTCGAATTTGACTTTCAATTTCAAATCTTATTGAAACATAATGTTGATAATCATTCGACCACTCAATGAAATCTGCAGAATCTTCCAACTCTCCTTTCCTGAACTTATCGAAGAACTCTTCTGATTCCAGGTGGTATCGATCTTCAAAAATACTCAGACGTTTTAAGACAGCCACCAGAGCATCTAAAGATGAAATATATTGGTTTCTTTGTTTTCTCATAACTTCTCCTGTAAAACTGCAGATCCAAATAAAATGATTTTAACCGAATTATATTGTTGGATAATCTGGCCAAAACTATACTGAATCACAAAAGATATTTTGTTTTGTTTCAGTAAATACAAATTATCATGGTTTTTAACCAATTGCAATGCATAGAATTTGTCAGGTGTTCTGGGTCCGCGTTCATGGGTTCAAGGTACCAGAGGACAGAAATCAGAGGTCAGAGGTCAGCCCGCCAAACTTCGATATTCCTTGTTCGATATTCTGCGGTTCAAGGGCTTTGGGTCCAGGGATTTAGGAAAGACGGGTTATAGGAACTGGGCGAACACCCGTTTGATTTTTTCGAAATCCTTAAGATGATTTTGCAGAACGTCATAAACAATGCGGCGGTCAATCTCTATATAATCATGTACCAGAGTGTTCCGAAACGCTATCATTTGAAGCCATTGTTTTCCCAGATGGGAATCAATATATCCGTTCTTCTCCAGGATAGCGGGTATATCACTGTACCAGTTAATGATGCCCAAATCTGAATCTGCAATTACATGATTCCCCATGTCCAGGATAGCCTCAATGGACAAATGCAAAAAACGCTCGGTACTGCCATAAAGTTCAGGGTTGCTTGTAAATTCATCAAAACTATATTTACGCAAATTGTACAATATGGACAGGTATTCATCCAGTTTGTTCAATCGCTTGCGAATGACTTCAGGTCGAACCACGTTCGATTCTCCTTTTATATGCCTTTCGCTGCGTTTCTAAATAAGGCACAAAATCCAAATACTGTCGTATGACTTTTGAATACATGCTTCCACGATCAAAATCCGGAGTCGCATAAATAAGGCGGTTTTGACGAACGGCTTCATATTTTAGGACAATATCTTCGGTATCAAGAAAAATCAGGTCAACGTTGCAGAATCCACGGCGTGCGAGATCGGTCAAAAGTAGTAATTTTTTCTCCTTCAAGCTAATACTATGAGACACAATCGCCAGGTCCAGATCACTTTCCGGATGCATCTTCCCCGACCCGCTTGAACCGAACACATACACAGCCTGAATCTCCGGATATCTTTGAAATACATCTTTCAGAGCGCTATAATCGTCACTGGACAGGTTTTTACCTCTGGACATTGCGCCGGCGCCCTTTGATGTTTTTGACATCTTGCACATCCTTAAGTGAACCTTGAACTGTAAACCTTTTAACCCGGATTTTAGATATATGTTCTTTCTTTTAAGCAGCCAAGTTAACCATCCGGAGCATAGTCAATCTATTAACCATAATCAAGTCCAAATACGATAAATTTCTGCAATTACATATGTCGGGATATTGGGTTCGTTGGGTTCGAGGTTCAAAGTGCCAGATTTCAGAGATCAGATGTCTGAGGTCAGCCCCCAAACTTCGATATTCATTATTCGATATTCTGCGGTTTAAGGGTTAGGGGTTCATGGGGTTCAGAGCTTTTCCAAAAACTTTGAAGGGGTCAGGATATTGATCTTGCCGTATGATTTAAGGTTTAATAAATGTTGATCGCCGGTAATGATCACACCGGCCTTTCCGGCTTTAGCGCAATGGAGAAATTTATCATCCGAAGGGTCTTCTTGAATGGTCACCTGGCCGGATTTAGGGATAACAACGTCAAAATAAGGCAATATTTCACTATAAAGAATATATTTGATTTCCTTCTCGGACAGCCTGAATTTTGGATAACTTAAAACTTTTATGTATTCATCGATGATAGGTGTTGAGGCTAACGGTTGAATGTGTCCGCTTTTCCATAAAGAGATCAATTCCCCTGGTATTCCACCAAACAAGATCGCAGATACGATCACATTGGTATCTATGACTGTTCGGATTTTTTTGATTTTGCCCATTTTATCGCTTCAGCAACACTATTCTCTTTTAGTCCGAGCTTTTTTACCTTTGCCCTGATCTGGTCCAGGTTGGTATCGTAAAATCTTATGGGTTTCAATATAATGACACCGTCCTTAAATTCCACATCAAAGTGTTTTATGCCAGGTATTTTTTCAATTATTTTTTTGGGGATGGTGATCTGATTTTTTGAAGTTATCTTTGCAAGCATCGTCTTATCTCCTTACTTCATTATTTTAAGGTAACCTTACTTTCTTATAATTATTAAGAAAGAAAGTCAATGGGAAATTAGGTAAATAGTGAATTGTGAGCAGTGAACAGTGAACAGTAAATAGATGACTGGCGGTGTAAAAAGGCTCGAGGAAGCGGGCGCTACAAATTCTGGGCGGCCCAGAATGCCGCCTGGACACGATTGGGAACGTTGATCTTTTTGAAGATTTTATAAAGGTGGGTTTTCACCGTATGGGGGCTGATGCACAGCTTGTCGGCAATTTCGTCATTGGTTGCCCCCACGGCGATTAGGGCAAGTATTTCGGTCTGTCTGTCGGTGAGATCTCCACTACTTCTCTTTGAAGACCTATGAGTATCAGTATTTTCAAAAATGCATTTGGTCATCATATCTCTGGAAAGCCAAAGTTTTCCACCAAGAACAGCCAGAACCCCTTTTAGAAACATATCAAGCGAATCATTCTCATAAAAAAATCCATGGATTCCGCTCAATATAAGCTTTTTATTAAAATCCAATTCGGGGGACACATTAAAGAAGACAATTTGATTTGATGTCTTGTTCTTCTTTTTGTTATACGTTCCTAACTCTGCAAGAAGTTTCTTAGAGTCTTTTTTATGGCAATCACATAATAAGAACCTTGGCTTGAGGTTCGTTTTGGGATCCTTTGTTGGAATTTGATTGACATTTTGCACCAAAATGCATGAGTTGCCGGTTTTTTTCTCCAGGCACGAAGCTATGAGTTCATTTTGCAGCCTTCTGGGCCCGACAATGTAAAATGTCGTTTCAGATGGTGACCTATAGGTTTTCTGTTTTTCGGAATTCATGATGTTCATGACCCAAAATGTATAACCGGCCACAGGACATGGTAACTTGCCAAATTCCACTCAGAAAAACCGGGGCGTGTGGTAAAAGTTAACCTGGAGCAAATGTTTAAAAAATGTAGTATATTAAATAAGGGATAAAAATACAAAAGTCAATAACCTATTTTATCCTATAAAATACGGATAATATATACCAAGTATAGGTTCCAGGGTTCACCGTTCAGGGTTCAAAGTACCAGAGTTCAGAGATCAGATGTCTGAGGTCAGCCCCCAAACTTCGATATTCATGATTTGATATTCTCCGGTTCGAGAGTCAATAGCAAATGGATGTTTGGTGGTGGATAAAAGAATAAGGCAGCGGGCGTTACAAGTTCTCGGCGGCCCAAAGGGCGGCTTGAACGCGGTTGGGAACGCCGATTTTCTTGAAGATTTTATAAAGGTGGGTTTTCACCGTATGCGAACTGATGCAGAGCTTGTCGCCAATCTCGTCATTGGTTGCCCCTACGGCGATCAACGCAAGTATTTCAATTTGTCTTTCACTTAGTTTTTCACTGATGCCCTTTGAGGATTTGTTGTTGCCGGCGTCCTCGAAAATGCATTTGGTCATCGTCTCACGGGAGAGCCACAATTTTCCGTCTATAATAGCCTTAACCCCTTTCGTGAACTTATCAAGCGGATCATGTTCGTAAAAAAATCCATGGATTCCCTTTAAAACAAAATTCTTTTGAAACTCCACATCCGCTGGCACATTAAAAAGGACGACCTGGTTCTCCGATCGATTGTTGTTGACATAAGGGCTCAACTCGGCGAGCAGTCCATTCAGTTTTTTCCCCTGGCAGTCCCAAAACAAAAGCTTCTGGCGGCTTTGGCTTTTCGAACCGTCTGTTCGAACCTGTCTGATATTGTCCACCGCAAAGCACTCGCTGCCGGTTTTTTGTTTCAGGTACGATGCCATCAGTTCATTTTGCAGTTTCATGGGGCCGACGATGTAACAGGATGCTTTCCCATTTGATGATCGCATATTTCTACCCTTTCACACATTTTAAAACTCATGAAATAAGGTCATGTAACGATTTTGCTAAATCCCCATTAAACATGCCATTGAGTTGATGCGCCTTACATCATTGTCTGAAAATTCGTCCGGCTTGATTTCTGTATGAATAAAAAGTTCATTCATTGTTTTTTTAGATTCCGGTGTCGTTTGAAACCGATCCAATTGCACGGCCTTGCAAATGATATTCACCGCCCTGTCCCGAGGAAATTTGCTGATGTTCAAGGAGATATCATACTGGCTGATCTTCGACAGGTCGATTTTGTAAAGATTTTGACACCACTTTTTGCGCGCATCGTCCAGTGTTTTAATGAAGAACAACGCCTCATTCCTTGAGAAGCCGTCACGTTCCATGACGAGCTTCACCCGATCTTCCAGATCGGCGGTAATCCGCACCTTAAGCACGTGATCGATATCGTTTAAAAAAACATGCCCGCAGAAGCCGTGATAAACAATGTTGTCTTTTGTTAAATGTTTGAGTAGCGCAGACCGGATATAGGAGATATATCTCTGTTTATTGAAGCTGGTTTTTTCCAAAATGATCGGCAGCTCTCGAGCAAGCTTTATGTTGGGCAGGTTGAACTCTTGTGAGGCATCCAGAAGCTCTTCCCGAGAAACACACGTATAACCTAAAGTTTTGGCAACCGCTTCTGCGACATCCTTTCCGTGGGTGTAAGAACATCTTGAAATGGCAATGATGGGCACTTTCACCCCTCTTTAGGTTAAACTTATTTTTGTTTGTTCTCTTTCAACCCATGATTGAAATTGGTGAGAAGGGGCGGCTACCGGCATAACCACCCCTTCCCTGCCAAATGGAGGTAATTGGCATTGCCAAGGGTAATGGGCCGAGTTTTCTCCATTTAAATTCCTCAAAACATATTTTTGGCATCCGGCTGACTGATTTTTAGTGGCTCCGGCCAAATACTAAGGGTTCCAACCAATCCCCATGCCGATACTTTCCACCACCGGTCGCACCTTAAACATTGGAAAGTGAGCATATAGCCGCCGGTTCCATCCTGTCTGCGACCTTCAAAAACCAGGTGCTTGTGAGGTTCAACAATATCGTCTATGAACGGCAGAGGATCAACGGCACCGTATGTATAATTCCATGCCTTTACACGCTTTTCAAATTGCTCGCATTCAGGACATATTGTCATCACGAACAACCCTCTCACATACTGAATTATTTTGGGAATTCAATTGAATGGGTGAGACATATGCCAGTCCAATGAGCAATGATTATGCCAATGATCAAAAATGTGGTACAAATTAGTTTCAAGTGCTTGATATCACATTATATATATTAATTTTCAGCCACGCTCGTTCAGAAAATTATTTCACAAAATTAATTATTTATAGATATATTGTCGATATTTCATCATTTTAGTTAATAACGGCCACTAAAAAGGGCGGCTTCTTGGTGACCCTAAAAGGGTCATTATAAATATTTAATCACCGCAGAGTCTCAGAGAACGCAGAGTTTTTGGGTTTCTTAGGGATTTATTAACTTTTTTTCTTGTAATTTGATGAATATTACGATATTTAACAATAATTATTATATACTAACATATATTGGGGCTGAATTATGGCTGAATTAGATTTGGATTTTTATAAAATGCTTTTCGAAGACCTCGATCCTGAAAGTCTGAGAAAGCGTTTTTTAAGACTGCTTCTGAGAATTCAAAATGTTGAGCGCGGATCTGTCTGGATTCGGCAAGATAACCGGTATGTATGTGTTGAATCTTTGGGAGGCCCGACCGATAAAGATATTATCAAGGGCGCCAGCATTCCTGTGGACCGGCCCAGTATCGTCGGCTGGGTGATGGATAACGCTGAAATGACGGTCGCAGAAGCCGGAAAAGATCCTCGCCATTATAAACAATTCGAAGAAGGCATGGAGTTAAAGAGTGCGCTGATTGTGGCTTTTCCTTTGATTTTGAAGAACGGTGAAGTTTATGGCGTCGTCCAACTTATCGATACCAGTACAGAAGCAAAAGTTGATGAAAAATATCTTGGCATTCTGAAAAGTATCATCGACATGGGTTCTACAGCGTTGAGCAACGCTTTGAGCTATACCCAGCAGGTTGAAAAAAATCTTGAGCTCGAGCAAATCCTGGCCGTAATGCGCAGTGATGAACAGATCATCGGTCAAAGCCATCCTTTTATTGATGTAATGAAACAGGTCCGGGATTACGCCAGAACCGACTTTCCGGTATTGATTACAGGGGAGAGCGGAACAGGAAAGGATCTCATTGCAACGGCACTGCACAATCTGAGTTCCCGGAAGCACGAACCGTTTATTGTTCAAAACTGTAGTGCTATCCCGGAGACACTGCTCGAAAGTGAGCTTTTCGGACATAAAAAAGGCGCCTTTACCGACGCGATAGAGGACAAAATCGGTATATTTGAAGCCGCCGACGGGGGAACCGTTTTCCTCGATGAAATTGGAGACATGTCCCTGCACCTTCAGGCGCGTTTATTGAGAGTCATCCAAAACAGTGAAATAAAACCCTTGGGAGATACCAAAACCAGCAAGGTCAACATCCGGATCATTTCCGCCACCAACAAAGACCTGATCAAGGCGATTTCCCAGAAAGACTTCAGAGAAGATTTATTCTACCGCCTCAATGTTCTTCCGCTCCACCTTCCCCCGCTTCGGGAACGAAAAAGAGACATCCCATTTTTGCTGAATTATTTCATCAAGAAAGAATCGTTAAAACTCGGGGTCCCAACCAAAAAAGTTTCGAAAAAGGTATTAGAATATCTGGAAAACCACTATTGGGAAGGAAATATTCGAGAACTCGAGAATTTTGTCAAATATATCCTCAGCGCGGTTGAAAATGATATTGTGGGCATCAATGACATACCGGATCATTTCAAAAATGAACGTCATAAAAGCTATGCCGTCATAGAACCTGCGCCTCGTAAAGAACCCGTTTTCTCCGCCAAAAATATTTCTTCGACCGCCGCATCCCCATTCGAAGGTTATTCATGGGAAGGACTCGAAAGAGATTACGTTCTTCATCTTCTGAACAAAAACAGGTGGAACATCACCCGCGCCGCCGGTGATGCCAAAATGAATCGATCGACCTTTAACTCGAGAATGAAGAAGCTCGGCATTCATAAAAATTAAGACTCATTCCAATGACCCGCATGTGACTCTCCCTTGAAAAGAATGAGTATTCCCAAATTTATTGCCTGCTTTGTCTCCTGTATTTTAGGGCTAAAAAAATGGGGTTACCTCTCCGTTGAACCCTGAAATTGTCAAACAGAAACATAACCCCATCACTCTTTTTCTACCTTGATCGCTTAAGAGGATAGCCTATCCTCATTATTATATTCACCTTGTAACCCATGTCCCCTCTGACCAAACCGTATAGCAGAAAGGGTTATTCTCATGAAATATCACTGTAGTATTTGTGATATTATGAATTAGTTTCCAATCTTTTACATCAATAGGCGGACCGGACTTCCCTTCATATTCTTTTGTAAAATCGAAATCACCTTTTTTTGTCATATCTAAGATAGCCTTACCATGTTGGTCAAAAGGTATCCATATTACTATTTTCTTTTTATCCTTTTCTCCCGCCCAAATTTTATGCTCAAAGACGATCTTTTCACCAACTAGGAAAACGAATGCTAACGCGAGTATAAATGCTACTTTTTTCATCGTATTTTTCCTCCTTTCTGTTGGGTTTACATCTGATTTTTGCTTATCTCGGCGAACCTTTCCAATAATAACCCAATAGATTTAGCGGTTTTCTGATTCCTATTCTCTCTATCCACCCCCTCTCCTATTTAACTAAGTTTTGATTATTCGTGAAACACAAATTAGAATGATAAGGTCAACCGGACCAGAACCAAACTCTCCGGATAGCTTGCCGGGTTGGCTGGATCGGTGTCCAGAAATTTATATGACTCGTCAAACAGATTTTTGAATTCAACGCTTAAAATACCGTGACGATCAGGCATACGATAACTCAGGGATGCATCTACCACCCAAAAGTGATCACTATCATCCGTGGCGTTTTGCAGCGGATCTACAAATACACCGGACTGATCTACATAAGACGCTTTGACCCCGGTAGAAAATCCGGACGGATGGTAAAAGTTGATCCCAAAAGGCAGTTTATGGGTTTTGAGGTAGGTAAACTGCTCTAAACCTATAAACTCATCCCTTTCAGATCGTTCGTATTGATACTCTGCACTCAGAGACAGCCAGCGGTGCGGGGTCCAGTAAAAATAGGCTC
>Ga0210134_1000125_pt1 | contig 10137 bp, 8 predicted proteins | sample RushSE_CattailNL_3_FD_185565 | JGI IMG/M metagenome (GOLD analysis project Ga0210134, IMG submission 185565) | Wetland microbial communities from San Francisco Bay, California, USA, that impact long-term carbon sequestration - RushSE_CattailNLB_D2... | ecosystem: Environmental > Aquatic > Marine... | reverse complement strand
GCTTGGAAGCACCCGTAAGTATCTGTATTTCCGTTCGTGGTGAGGTATCGAACCATGAACGGAAAACTGGCTGCTGACTTTTCACCAAACCGTCAAATGTGCTAAAGAGAAGAAAGGATGATGACTTAATGGTTCAAAGATACCATACACTGGTTTTTGCTTTCATGCTTTTCTTCCTGCCCCTAATGATCCCGCCTGCCCTAGCCTCGGACCTTCTCCTGGATGATTACCAGCAGGGCATCAGCAAGAATTGGAAAGAAAAGTCCTTCAAGGGATTGACCCGCTATGAGGTGGTTCGGGAAGACGGACAACGGTGCATTAAAGCCACCAGTGATGCGGCAGCATCTGCACTGTACTACGAGATCGACTTCGATCCCAGGGAGCATCCCTTTCTGGCGTGGCGCTGGAAAGTGAGCAACATTCTGGCAAAGGGAGACGAGCTCAAGAAGGAAGGGGATGATTACGCGGCCAGGGTCTATGTGGTTTTCCCTTCTGCTTTGTTCTGGAGGACCAAGGCGGTCAACTACATTTGGGCCAACAAGCTGCCGGCCGGCCGGGCCGTACCCAACCCTTTCTCGTCCAATGCCTGCATGATCGCTGTTCAGAGCGGTCCCGATCATGTAGGGCAATGGCTGGAAGAGAAGAGAAATCTTCTCGAGGACTACCACAAGTGCTTTGAGGAAGACCCTCCAAAAGCCGGCGCTGTTGCCATCATGACCGACACGGACAATACCGGGGAAAAGGCCGTCGCATGGTATGGGCTTATTCGACTTCTCCGCAAGTGACCAGGGCCAAAAGGAGCTGTGAGCGTTTTTCTGTTGTATGTGCCGGTTCCGTGGGCCCGAAGAATCTCAAGGTGTCTCCACTCTCGTCCTGTCATTGGTCAAAGGACTTCTTCATATATATCTCTTCTTCGTTGTAGCCCACGGCATACCCCTTCCCGTGCATGACGAGAAAAACCGTGCCGCCTTCTTTCCACGCCGTGTCACAGAGCACCTCCCTCCCGTTCTTGAAATACACGGTGCCGGGGCGGGACGTTGAACGGGTGCGCAATGGGCTGACACCACCCACCACGCCCGGTTTTTGATCGCGGGTGACCAGGATTTCAGTGACCGTGGCATCTGCCATGGAGGCCTGGAACTGGACGGACTTCTCCCGAAGAGCCCTCCAGTTTGTTCGCGCTGGTTTAAGCGTTCTCAGGTAGTGGATGGGAACCGCGAAATTGAGATCCCTGGAAAGATCGGCAAAAGCCGTGGCCACACCGAGAACCTCGCCCTTTCGGTTCAAAAGAGGCGCGCCGCTGCACCCTGGTAAGAGGGGCGCTGAAACCTGCAGAAGCTCCAGATTGGCTGCTCTTACAGAACCAAGGATGTGACCCGCTGAAAACATCCTTTCCCATCCCGGGGAGTGGCCGATGATCAGGACCTCATCCCCTTCGGTTATCCTGTAGGAGTCCCCGAAGGGGATGGGTGATGTGTTCTGCAGCGAGGTCTTGGCCGTGAGCAAGTCGCAGCCGGGATCGTCGCCGAGGATATCCAGCACTTCACCCTCTTGCCTGTCTGCCGCTCTGATGATAGCCCTTGCCGAGCCTTCAAGAACATGATGGCTGGTGGCTATCACCCCTTGACGGTCCACAAAGAATCCGCTCCCTGTCCGAATGGTTTTGTTCTCCTGGTCCAGAGCGATCACCGCAACAACCGACAGTTTGTATTTCTCCGCCAGGTGAGAGATGGAGTCCCGGGAAAAGGAATTCCCTCCAAAAAGGAACAGGAAGCAGACAGTAAAGACGAGAATCAGTAAAAAGCGAGGCGGTTTCATAATCAGGAATATCGTCGCTTATTTTCGGGAAACCGTCAACCCTAGAGGCTCAGCATCTTCTTCGTTGACGGTTTGCTTTCACGAAAATATATTCTCTTTATGAGTAACGGTGCCGTCGACGACCTCGATGAAATCCTGGGCCCTCAAGGCTCTCTTGCCGGAGCGATTGCGGGCTTTGAGTTTCGCCCCTCGCAGCTCAAGATGGCCAAGCTGGTTCAAAAGGCGCTCCGGGATAAATCCAAAGCGGTCATCGAGGCAGGCACCGGCACCGGCAAGACCCTGGGCTATCTTGTTCCCGTTGTTCTCTCCGAAAAGAAAATCGTCATCTCCACCGGAACCAAGAACCTTCAGGAGCAAATCTTCTACAAGGATCTTCCCCTCCTCTCCAGAGCACTCGGCCGGGAGATCCATGCCGTTATGATGAAAGGCAGAAAGAACTATTTATGCCGTTATCGCTACGACCAGCACTTCCTTCAGCCCTTCCTGCTGAGAAAGGAGTTTGACGACGTAAGAAGCGTTCTTCAGAAGTGGATCGAAGGCTCGGAATTCGGGGATCGCGCGGAATTGGACTGGCTAAAAGACGAGGATCCCCTGTGGGATTCGATTTCCTCCACCTCCGATCAATGCTTGGGAACCGACTGCATGTTCTATGAGGATTGCTTCCTCAATCACCTTCGGCAGGCAGCCGCACAGGCGCAGCTCATCATCGTGAACCATCACCTCTTTTTTGCCGACCTCATGGTCAAGAAGGAAGGCTTTGGAGAGATCATTCCTCGGTTCCAAGCGGTTGTCTTTGACGAAGCTCACACTCTGGAAGACATTGCCACGACCTATTTCGGAAAAAGCCTGAGCACCAACCAGATCCTGGACCTTGTGAACGATGTCGAAAGAGAGATCGCCGATCTCCCGAATCAAGAAAAAAAGAAGGTGCGAAGGCACCTGGAGTGGATCAAGGCAGGAGCCGAGCATCTCTGGGATCTTTTGAGAGAGGGCGAAGAAAAAAGCCGGCTTGTGGATGAGAGCCTTGAAGGCCTCGAAAAAGGCGCGTGCTTGGAAATCAAGAAGGGTCTGGACTTCATCCACGGCAGATCCGGCTTCACGGAGGAAGACCGCCCGGCGCTTCAGTCCCTTGCGAACAGGGCCCGTGAGTTGAGCCAATCCATGGACGAGATCCTTGGATCATCCGACGCCGATTGGCTGAGGTGGTATGAGAGGCGAAAGAAGACGCTTGTGCTTCATGCCTCACCCCTCGACATTTCTCAGAGCATGAAAGAGCTTCTCTATCAAAAAGCAGGAACCCTTGTCTTCACTTCTGCAACCCTGTCCACCCACAGCCGTTTCGAATACTTCCGTTCCCGGATGGGCCTCCTGGAGGACATCCTTGAAAGCGTGTACCCTTCCCATTTTGACTTCGAATCCAATGCCCTGTTGTATGTGCCCAGGGATTTGCCTCCGCCCACCGATCCCCTTTTCACCACCAAGGTCTCCCAGCGGGTCCTGGAGATCCTTGAAATGACGGCCGGCCGCGCGCTGGTGCTCTTCACCAGTCATTACAATCTCAACGCGGTCCACAGGCTTCTCCAGGGCCGGATTCCTTACACCCTTTTCAAGCAGGGGGACGCCCCCAAGTCTGTTCTGCTCGAGAAGTTCCGTACCGACACCCACTCGGTGCTTCTCGCCACTGGCTCATTCTGGCAGGGGGTGGATGTCCCCGGAGAGGCGCTCAGCTGCCTCATTGTGGACAAGCTTCCATTCGACTCACCGGGCGATCCTCTGGTGGCGGCGCGAATCGAGAGGATTCGCACTCAGGGAGGCAATCCCTTCATGGACTATCAGCTTCCCGCTGCGATCATTGCTCTCAAGCAAGGATTGGGGAGGCTGATCAGGAACAGTGCGGATCGGGGAGTGCTTTCTGTTCTTGATGTGAGAATGATGACGAGCCGCTACGGCCGCTTTTTTTTCGAGAGTCTTCCAAGAATGCCTCTGATCCACGATCTTCAAGCTATCCGCCGTTTTTTTCAACCGTTCTGAAATCCAAGGGACTCGGATTTCGGAAAAGCGCGTCTGAAATGAAAAGAAAAAAATTAAACGGAAATGTGATCTTTGTGCGGATTTTGTTTTACGTTCTTGATTGTCTTTGCTATACTATTGACCAGTGGTACGGAATAATGCCGATAAAGCCATGGAGACTCATCTCGAGTCAGCGAAGCGAATCGTTCAAGATATTCAACCTGCGCACGGACCGTGCCTGTTCGCCGCGAACGAATGAAGCGTATGATTTTTATGTTCTCGAATCGGCGGACTGGGTTAATGTGATTCCCCTCACGCCTCGCCGTGAGGTCGTGCTGATCCGGCAATATCGACACGGCATTGGGGATGCGACTCTGGAAATCCCCGGGGGGATCGTGGAAAAAAGCGACTCGCCTGAAGACGCGGCGCGTCGAGAGTTGATCGAGGAGACGGGCTACAAAGAATCAGAGATGCAGTTGCTGGGAAGTGTTCACCCAAATCCTGCATTCCTGACGAATCGATGTTACACGTTTGTGGCCAAAGGCGTCTCCCGCGTGAAGGGGCAGGAACAGGACGAAAAGGAAGACATTGAGGTGACGGTGAAGCCTCTGGAACAAATCCCCGCGTTGATTCGGGACGGGGAAATCACCCACGCCCTGGTTCTGGCAGCCTTCTATCGGTTTTACATGGAATATCTTCCGGGTCTTTAGGCAAGAATGCTTCGCTCGATGACTAAACAGACAAGGATCCATGGCCCCTTCAAAGATACAGTTCGCAACCTTTGACGTTGATCTAGAAAAAGAAAGCCCCCTGCCCGAGAGCAACAGGAGGACGGACCTCCCTGTGTTGCTGCTGCACAATCTCGATGATACCTGGGAACCGGCAGACTTCGAAAAGGCGCTGGATGAAGTCGGTGACCTCGAGCAGGCCTTGCGCAACCAGGGACATCCCGTCACGAACATCCCGGTTTATGACTCTGACCTAGCCGGGCGCCTGAAAGACTTTGATCCCGACGAGTATATTGTGTTCAACGGTTGTGAAGGCCTTCCGGGAGTGCCCTTCAGTGAAGCCATGGTTGCACAGACCCTCGAGTCCCTGGGATTTACATACACCGGGTCCCCGCCGGCGGCTCTGGCCACCGGGTGGGACAAGGCCAAGGTCAAGAAACGGCTCGGAAGCAGCGGAGTGCCGATACCCGCTTGGAAGATCTTCAGTTCCCTTCATCGGGACGGGTGGAACAAGTTTCCGGCGATCGTGAAGCCGGCCCGTGAGCACTCCAGCTGCGGCCTTTCTAGAGAGTCGGTGGTTTTGTCCCATGAAAAAATGCTCGCGCGGATCGCCTATGTTCTGGATAAATTTCAGCAACCGGCGATCGTCGAAGATTTCATTGACGGTCGAGAATTCCATGTATCCCTTTGGGGCGACCAAACCGTGCGTGTGCTTCCTCCGGCCGAGATGGATTTTTCCGCCTTTACCGATCTCAAAGACCGTCTGTGTACCTTTGATGCCAAGCATAAGCCCGATTCTTCGGCCTACGAAAAAATCGGCTTGCGGGTATCGGCCTCTCTGAGTGAAGCGCAATGCAAAGAATTAGAACGGGTCGCGCGGAGGGCATACCGAGTGATCGGATGCCGTGACTACGCTCGACTGGATATCCGTCTGCGCGATGGTGTGTTCTACATCCTCGACGTGAACCCCAACCCGGACGTCAGTTCCGATACCAGCGTAGCCTTTGCGGCAAAGTTGGGAGGATACTCTTACGGCGCCATGCTCACCGAGATGGTCAACCTTGCTGCTCGCCGTCACCCCGTTTTGCGCTGCTGAGTTCCGGCCCCCCTGAGTGTCTTGCCTCACCTGAAAGCCGACATAGCCCTCTAAGCTTATCCCTTCTCCATCCTCCGTAAGTTGTCAAAAAACCGTCTCGTCCCGTCAGATGGTGGGAAGCGCTTGATATTGTGGAGCTTTTTCCCCATTTGAGGAAAAAACTTGCCCACCTGTGACGGACAAGCCAGGGAGCGGTAAGCTGCCGATTTTCCATGGAAATTATGAAACGTGGCTGTCCAGGTGTGGAAAACTCTATTCAGTATGGACTCCTTCCCTTGTTGTATTGTAAAAAGGATTTATCCTTTTTTTGGTTCCGCTTCGTCAGAGTCCCTGGGAGCGTTAGGGATCCTTCGGGAGCGGTCCGGGAGTTTAAAATGAAGCCTTACGAGCAAGGCGCACTGGATGGATTGTGTGCCGTCTATAGCATTGTGAACGCGACCCGGATTGTCTCGGGAATCGGGGAAGAAGAAGCGAAGGAGCTGTTCAGAGAGATCATTCGCTATCTTGAGGCCAAGAGAGACCTGGTAAAAATCCTCGTCGAGGGCATTGACCTGCTGACCATTGGGGGCATCCTGGGTGAAGTGGTTGCCAACAAGATCAAGACCCGTTACATGCCCTTCAAGCAAAACCCTGGCACCCCGCTGGACGAGTTCTGGAATGAGATGATGACCTTCCTGAGCACGGGCAACCGAAGGGCAATCCTCATCGGGGTCGGCGGCCCCATGTGGGATCACTGGTCGATTGTCGAATCCATCACGGACAAACAGATCCGCTTTTTTGACTCCTACCGGTTGAAGCGGCTGAACCGGAGCCGGTGTGCAACCATGCGGAGCACTTCCTCAAGGCCTCATGTGCTGAGCCCAACGCACACCTACTTCCTTTCGTGACAGGCTGATGAAAAACGCCCATCTACGGCGTTGCCCTCATCCCTTGTCGTTGCGACATACTGGACTGTACGACTCACTCTAGGGATTTCGGGCGCCTTGTATCTGGGCGTTTTTGATCAGCCTTAATGATTCTCTGGAACCCTGCAGCCGTCTCTCTGCTCCAGCACCAAGGGCCCAGACAGGAGAAGGAATACCAAGCGTTAAGAACCCTATTTGGAGAGAACGTTATGAGCCTTCGTCACGGTTTTGAGAGCCTTTGGATTCGGGAGATCCCTGAACTGAAAACCACAGCGGAGATGTTCCGGCATGTAGGAACGGGCGCGGACCTGCTCTCCCTCGTGAATAAAGATGAAAACAAGGTCTTCGGCATCACCTTTCGAACGCCGCCCTCGGATTCAACAGGCATAGCCCATATTCTCGAGCACTCTGTCCTGTGTGGTTCCAGGAAATACCCTGTGAAGGAGCCCTTTGTAGAGCTTCTGAAGAGTTCGCTGAAAACCTTCCTGAACGCTATGACCTACCCGGACAAGACCTGCTATCCGGTCGCAAGCCAGAACGTGAAAGATTTCTACAACCTCATCGATGTCTATTTGGATGCGGTTTTATATCCCCGGCTCACCCCCGTCGTCTTTCAGCAGGAAGGCTGGCATTACGAAATCGATAGTCCGGCCGATCCTCTCAGCTACAAAGGGGTTGTCTTTAATGAAATGAAGGGCGCTTATTCTTCCCCGGACAGTCTCCTTGCGGAGTACTCTCAGCAGTCGCTTTTTCCGGCCAACCCTTACGGATTCGACTCAGGCGGAGACCCAAAGGAGATCCCCAACTTGACCTTTGAGCAATTCAAAGCGTTTCATGAGAAATACTATCACCCCTCCAACGGCCGGGTTTTCTTCTATGGCAATGACGATCCCGAAGAGCGCCTGCGTCTTGTGAACGACTACCTCAAAGATTTCCATCCCCTTCCTGTGGATTCCGCGATTCCCCTTCAGCCGCGATTTCAAGAACCACGCCGCCTTGCCCGGGCCTTCCCGTCCGGCGAAGAGTCCTTGAAAGGTATGTTCACCTTGAACTGGCTGCTGGACGAAACGTGCCGGATCGAGCAAAACCTCGCTTTTCACATGCTCGAGTACATGCTTCTGGGCATGCCCGGGTCTCCACTCCGAAAGGCCCTGATGGACTCTAAGCTGGGGGAAGACCTTGCCGGAGTCGGACTCGGAAGTGACCTGCGGCAGATGTATTTCTCAACAGGCCTCAAAGGCATTTCTCCTGAACGTGCCGACGATGTGGAAGCTTTGATCCTTTCCACGCTCTCCCGCCTTGTCCGCGAGGGCATCCATCCCCACACGGTCGAAGCCGCACTCAACACGATTGAATTCATCCTGAGGGAGAACAACACAGGAAGCTACCCTCGCGGCCTGGTGCTGATGCTCCGCAGCCTGACGACCTGGCTTTACGATGAGGATCCGCTTGCCCTCGTGGCCTTTGAGCCTCCCCTGGAAACGCTCAAGAGAACGGCGAGCGCCTCTCCTTCTTATTTTGAGAGCCTCATTGACCGATACTTGCTCAACAATGTCCACCGCACCTCACTCCTCCTGAGACCCGATCCGGACCTGGCCAAAGAACTCGAGCGCACGGAAAAGGAAAGGCTCCTTCAGGCGCGTTCCTCCATGCCTCCCTCCATTCTCCAGAAGATCGTGAGCGACACGGCAACGCTCCGAGAGATTCAGGAAACCCCTGACCCTCCTCAGGCTTTAGCCTTGATACCCAGCCTCAAGCTTTCGGATCTCGAGCGGATGAATAAAAGCATCCCGCTGACCCTGATTCAGGACAAAGGATGCGACCTCCTCTACCATGATCTTTTCACGAGCGGGATTGTCTACCTCGACATTGGGTTCAACCTCTACGCCCTGCCCCAAGAGGTTCTTCCTTACGTGCCTCTTTTCAGCAGGGCCTTGCTGGAGATGGGCACAGAGGATGAGGATTTCGTGAGCCTCACTCAGAGGATCAGCAGAAGAACAGGAGGAATCCGACCCACCCTGTTTACCTCTTCCGTCAGGGACGCGCGGCAGTCAAGCGCCTGGCTCTTCCTGCGCGGTAAGGCCATGTTCAAACAAACCCAGGATCTCCTCGACATATTCCGGGATGTTCTTCTGAAAGTTCGTCTCGACAACAAGGAGCGTTTTCTGCAGATGGTTCTGGAGGCAAAGGCAAGGCTGGAAGAAAACCTTGTTCCCAGCGGCCATCAGTATGTCAACACGAGGCTCCGCGCTCTTTTCAGTGAAGCCGACTGGGCTGAGGAACAGATGAGGGGCATCAGTCAACTTTTTTTTGTGCGCACCCTGTCAAAGGGTGTCGAAGAAGAATGGCCTGAGGTGCTTCGTGTTCTCGAAGAGATCCGCGCTCTTCTAATCAATCGGAGCGCTCTCCTCGTGAACGCCACGACAGGGGCTGACGGGTGGGCCTCGATCCAACCCAGGGTCAAGGAATTCTTGGATGCCCTGCCTTCCTTGCCTTTTCAAAGGAAACGCTGGAACCCGGAACCGATGGCGGATTTCGAAGGCATGACCCTTCCCGCCCAAGTGAATTACGTGGGGAAAGGCGTCAACCTCTATGACCTGGGGTACCGTTATCATGGCTCGACCCACGTCATCACCCGTTATTTGCGAAATGCCTGGCTGTGGGAAAAGATTCGCCTTCAGGGAGGTGCTTACGGCGCTTTCTGCTTCTTTGACAAACACTCGGGCGCTTTGACCTTTGTCTCCTATCGCGATCCAAACCTGCTCAAAACCCTCGACGCTTTTGACGGCTCTTCGGATTTTCTAAAGAATCTCAGGATCGGAGACGATGAACTCGTCAAAGGGATCATCGGCACCATCGGAGACATCGATCAGTATCAACTCCCCGATGCCAAGGGTTATACCTCGATGGTTCGCTATTTGACGGGAGAAGATGAGGAGAGACGTCAGAAGATGAGAGACGAAGTTCTTGGGGCCACGAAAAACGATTTCCAATCCTTCGGGGAGATTCTGGACTCCGCCATGCCCCGGGGCGTGGTCAAGGTGCTCGGCTCTGAGACTGCCATCCAGGAGGCTGGGGCAAAACGCCCCGGCCGGCTGAAAGTGGTGAAAGTTCTTTAGCCTTACACCTTTTTTTCCATCTCCCTTTTGCGGGCCTCCTTGATCTCTTCGAGATGGGCCTTGATAATGGGGCTCATCTCCGGAGGCTGCCAGTCCGTCTTCTTGGGCTCCTCAGGCCAGGTAAAGGGAAGATGCCAGATCTCTCCAGGCTTCCGGGCTTTCTCCAGAACCTCCAGAGCGGCAAGCAAGACCTGCCTCTGGCCCTCCCGGTCCCCGCTCTGCCCCACAGGCCTCCCATAGGGATATTCGATGGCTGCCTGCCGCGGAATTCCAACGGCTCTGTGGAATTCGTGGGTCGGGGTGAGGACGACCGTGGAAAACCGAGCCTCTTCCAGGAATCTTGCAGCCAGTCCAACGGACCGGCAGCAGAAGGGTCAGGCAGGCGTCAGAAGCACGGCATCAACGCCCTCCTGCCTCATCCTTTTGGAAATGGGTTCGATGCCCTGGCTCAGGAAGTCCTT
>Ga0210134_1000124_pt1 | contig 10193 bp, 9 predicted proteins | sample RushSE_CattailNL_3_FD_185565 | JGI IMG/M metagenome (GOLD analysis project Ga0210134, IMG submission 185565) | Wetland microbial communities from San Francisco Bay, California, USA, that impact long-term carbon sequestration - RushSE_CattailNLB_D2... | ecosystem: Environmental > Aquatic > Marine... | reverse complement strand
ACTTGATCCGGCATCCAGAAGCGCTTGAAATTACTGGATTCCGGCTTTCTCCGGAATGACGAAAAAGGGCATTTTTTGACTTTTTACGAGTTTGTCAAATATTAAATCCCAAATGTCAAACAAATCCCAATAACTGAAATTCGAATATCCAAACAATGTTGTCTTGAAAGGTTTTGGTCATTGAGTATTTGAATTTGAGATTTATTTGTAATTTGGTGCTTGTAATTTGTATTTTTTGATATAATTCTCCAAGGCAAAGCCATCTATCTCTAACCTGGCCCAAAAGACCAGGTTTTATAATGCGGAATAAATATTATGAATTGCACCTTGACGGGATGTTCAGACTTTCCGAAATACATATGGAACGCGTGAATCAGAAATAAGATTTTCTGTGTCAACAGGTATGGTTTCATGGCACCCGATGACCAAAAATCCATTGGGTGCAAGACCATCTAGTACCTTTCTGAAAGCCCTTTTTTTCAGGTCCTCCTCATAGTAAGTCAAGACATTATTCCGCAAAAATATGATATCAAAATTTAACCCGGGTGGATCGGAAAGCAGGTGATGTATTTTCCATGTAATGCCCTTTTTTAGCGACATATTCACCTCGAACCGCTTTTTATCGCCTTTTTGTTTAAAATATCCGGATTGTATCTCTGTTGGGACCTCTCTTAGACTGCTGGAAGGATAAACACCGGACCGGGCTCGGTCGATATAGGCGGGATTTATGTCGGTGGCAACCAGTTCAAGATTCGGAGCATGTAAACAACGCCGGCTCAAACACGCCCAAACGATCTTGACGCTGAAAACCTCTTCACCGCACGAGCAACCTGCTGACCATAATTTGATTTTTTCTTTTCCAACCCCCATCAATTCCGGAAGAATATTTTCTTTAAGCCCCTGCCAAAGCACACGGTCTCGAAAAAAACGGCTGATGGAAACCGTCATAAGAAGTTCACACTGGTGTCTGACTTCGTCATTTTTATCCAGTTCAGCCAAAAATGCCGACATATCGTTGAATCCTATTAATTCCATGTACCGGCGTATGCGTTTTTTAACACCCTTTCTCACCTTGCGATACCCTGCCCATGAAAATTGATATCGATTAAGCAGTTGACGAAATTGCTGATCATTCATAAAATCAATTCTACCTTTAGGAACCTATTGTGCAAGTGATTTCCCCTCAAATCGTTCTGAAATAATAAAATACTGGTGGAGAAAAAGGAGTTGCCTCTATGGACAAAGAAAGAATTGCATTTTTAAAAAAAGATTATGTTCAGGGATTTCCGGCTGCCTGCGGGTTTGAAGTCGATCGGGTGGATTACGGTATATTCGAATCACGCCTGAGGATTCGCCAGGATCACAGTCAGCAGGACGGATTTGTGCACGCCGGTGTTATTTCAACCATGGCAGACCATACCGCCGGATACGCCGCATACACGACTGTTTCTGATGCATTTCGCATCCTGACCATTGAATTCAAAATCAATTTTTTTAAACCCGCTGTTGGGAAAGACATGATCTGCCGATCAAAAGTCGTCAATAATGGTAAAACGATCAAAGTATCAGAGTCGGAAATCTTTTCTTTAACCGAGGATCAGGAAAAACTTGTCGCCAAGGCAATGGTGACATTGATTGCTGTTCCATTTCCAAATTTACAATAAACCCTTTTCAGATCAAAAAATGAAAAAGGGCGATCTTTCTGGATCGCCCTTTTTGAGAGGTTATGAAGATAGATTACCTCGCCACCAAACCCCTACCGAATTTTCTGGTTTCCCATAATGCCGTTATTAACACCGGGGAATATCTTTATCATTTATTATTGTTTTGAAGATGCCCGCTGAAAAGATGCACGTACATCCGAGAAACCCTTGTTATTTGGAATTTAATCTTTGCAAAAAGCGTGCTAAGTTTTAAATTTAATCGAAAAATTTTTTTATGGCAATGATTTCAATTGGTTAAAAAAATATGTCAATTCCCATGCTTTAAAAGAATTACCAATATTTGACAAGGTATGTGTCATTTTTTGACAGCGTCACTCTTTTTTTGACCCAACCAAATACAAAGAGCCATCTTAATATGTTTCTGAGAACTGCGATATCACGATATTCCTTGAAAGAAGAAAATAAATTGCAAGAACCATTGGGTTCAGTTATAAGAAATGTGATATTTTTTTGATATAACCTTAAATTCTGTTTCCGTACATGAACAAAAATACCAAGCCCCAGGCATTGATCGTGTTCGACATGGACGGGGTCATTGTCGATGTATCCGGATCATATCGAGACACGGTTCGGCAAACTGCCAGACTGTTTTTCAAAGAAGCCGATTCTTGGAAGGACCTGCCCGACCCACTGTTCTCGCTTTCCGATCTTGCCAGGGTAAAACAGAGCGGGGGGCTCAACAATGACTGGGACCTCACATTTTTAATCATCAATCTCCTGTTCACCCAGGTTAATATAAAATCTCAATTCCGGGATTCGGATCCTTGGACCAGATATAAAAAATCAATCAAAAACTGTGATGTCATCAATCTAATCCGATTTTTAAACCATGAAAAAAATCCCATATCCACACTTCTGGAAAAGAACGGAAGGATTGCGCATGATTTCATTACCGGTCTGTATGCCGGGGATGTTGGAAGCGGAAATATTGTTAAGCAGATTTTTCAGGAGATTTATCTCGGAAAGGAACTCTTTGAGTCCACCTATGGGGTTCCCGCAAAAGTCTTTCAACAAAAGGGATACATCAACCGAGAAACATTGCTGATAGACAAATCCATTCTTGAACGCCTGTCAAAAACCAACATTCTGGCCATAGCAACAGGTCGTCCACAAATCGAGGCAGACTACCCGCTCAATTATTTTGATCTTAGAAAGTATTTCTCATGGATCCTGACGCTTGATGATTGTCTTAAAGAAGAGAAAAAAATATTTGAACAGCAGCAGCAAAAGGTTTCTTTAAGCAAACCGAATCCGTATATGCTTGATATCATCAAGACCGCCCAAAAAAACAGTGTATCCGAATGCTATTATGTTGGAGATATGCCCGACGACATGATGGCGGCCTCAAGATCCAAGGCAGGATTTATCGGCATAGGAATACTTAAATCTTCTGCCGACAAAGAGGGTCTAAGAAGAGATCTGGAACATGCAGGTGCGGATTATATTATTGAAGATTTCGATGAATTGGAAAAAATCGTAGAATCCTGATCACCCCAATCGTCAATCAACAATCATGAATCATCAATCACCAGCAGGGATTCCAGCGGACAATACTCCAGTCCAAAAGCTTCTGCCACCGCCTTATAGGTTACCTTCCCTTTTAGAATATTAATGCCCTTGGCAATTTCCGGATTTTCCTTCGCCGCTATCTCATATCCCTTATCCGCAATTTCAAGGGCATATGGCAGTGTTACATTGGTAAGCGCTTTTGTCGAGGTATATGGAACCGCGCCGGGCATATTTGCCACACAGTAATGAATAATGCCGTCGACTTCATAGATGGGGTCATCGTGAGTTGTGGGTTTTGCCGTCTCGACACACCCTCCCTGATCAATGGCCACGTCAGCGATAACCGAGCCTTTCTTCATGAACTTTAACATATCACGGGTAATCAGCCTGGGCGCGGCAGCTCCGGGGATAAGCACCGCTCCCACAACAAGATCCGCCGCTGTTAATAGTTTTCGAATCGCTCCCGGGCTCGACATAACCAGAAAACAGTTTTTGGGCATAATATCGCTCAGATAACGAAGCCGCTCAGGGTTGTTGTCCAGCAGGTAGACCTTTGCACCAAGACCACAAGCCACTTTGGCTGCATTAGCCCCGACTGTACCGCCACCGATAATCAGGACGGTGCCGGGTTCTACTCCGGGTACACCGCTGAGGAGAACGCCACAGCCCCCATACGTCTTTTCCAGATATTTGGCGCCCTCCTGAATAGCCAGCTTGCCTGCAACCTCACTCATCGGTGTCAAAAGTGGCAGGGAACCGTTCTGTTTTTCAACTGTTTCGTAAGCCACCGCTACAGCGCCCGAATCCATAATGGCTTTGGTAAGCTCCATTGATGCTGCAAAATGGAAATAGGTAAACAGAACTTGTCCTTTTCGTATGAACGGGTATTCAACGGGCAGAGGTTCCTTTACTTTCATAACCATTTCGCTTTTCTGGTAAATCTCTTTTGGAGAGCTGCAAATTGTTGCGCCGGCGTTTTCATATTCTTTATCAGAGAAATCAGACCCGTCACCTGCACCGGCTTCAACCCGTACTGTGTGTCCATGATCCCTCATCTGCTCAACTCCTTCAGGCGTAACCGCAACACGATGTTCTTTGGTTTTTATCTCTTTTAAGACTCCGATTTGCATAACATCCCCCTGTATCCTGAAATGAAGCTACATTGTCATTTTTCCATAAAATAAGTTTGACATCCACCTTAACTGTTTAGTAATGTTACAATTTCTTTAAGACTTTCGACATGAACGGATTTTGGTATTTTTCTGCACCACCAACATCTGAATGTAAAATTCAACGGCACACGGAAATTGAAACCCAAAAATTCTATTAAAAACTACCGATGGGGCTATCTCTATGTCGTCCTGGCTGCTTTAATGTGGGGCTTGTCCGGATCATCGGCCAAGTTTTTATTTAACAGCGGCATCACCCCTTTTCAGTTGGTCCAGATGCGCCTGACCATTTCAGCGGTCTTATTGTTTGTATGCCTTTTGATCCGTTTTTCTTCTTTGCTTAAAATATCCCGTAAGGACATTTTGTATTTTATGCTGTTCGGCACCGTAGGGATGGCCGGCGTCCAGTTTACGTATCTGTTTGCCATCAGCAAAATAAAAGTGGCAGCCGCCATCCTGCTTCAGTATCTTGCCCCAAGTTTTATCGCCCTGCATTCCGTCGTGTTTATGCGCGAAAAACTAAGCCGCATAACCCTGATCGCCCTTATCGGTGCCACTTTGGGCTGTTATCTGGTTGTCGGAGCTTACAATTTAGAGATTCTTTCCATGAATTTCGTCGGAATCATCAGCGGCCTTTTATCTGCCGTAACCTTCGCCTGGTATGCCATTCATGGTGAATACGGCATGCGCCGCTATAATCCATGGACCGTTCTCTTTTACGCATTGCTTTTCGGTGCGATCGTCTGGAACATCCTGCATCCTCCGCTCGAAGCCTTCATGCACCCTTACTCACCGGTGCAATGGATGTGGATTCTGTATATTGGCGTGATGGGAACCCTTGTTCCTTTCGGCCTCTACCTGGAGGGTATCAGCCTGATCCGCTCCACCCGGGCCAGCATTACTGCAACCCTCGAACCCATTACCGCCGGTATCATATCTTATATCTTTCTTAATGAAATGATGGAAATCCCGCAAATAACAGGCGGCATCATCGTTATCGCATCCATCATACTGCTTCAACTGAAACAGGAACAGGACGATAAGGCACCGAGCATGATTCGTGCACAACGCCAAACGGACTGACAAATTTTAAATGACCCAAAAAATTCACGGTCTGGTTGAAATTCATGTCGCGGTATTGCTTTTTGGGCTTGCCGGCCTTTTCGGTAAGTTTCTGACACTTTCTCCTTTGCTCATCGTATTCGGTCGAACCTTTTTCGCATCAATCACCATTGGTTTGATTCTCGCGTTTTCTACAATAAAACTTCGAGCCAAATCAAAACGGGATCTGAGTGCCCTGATGCTCCTCGGGGTGATATTGGCGATCCACTGGATAACTTTTTTTCATGCAATTCAAATTTCTACCGTAGCCGTGGGACTGCTTACGTTTTCAACATTTCCAATTTTCGTTACCTTTATGGAACCGTATTTTTTCAAGGAAAAACTGCGCCGTTTCGATATGTTTACGGCAGGATTCGTGGTACTCGGATTGATCTTTGTTATTCCTTCGTTAAATTTTCAAAACAATATTACCCAAGGCGCGTTATGGGGGACAATATCGGGGTTTACGTTTGCCGTCCTTTCGATATTAAATCGAAAATATGTCGGCACCTACCCTTCAATGATGATTGTATGGTATCAAAATTGGATGGCAACATTAACGTTGCTCCCATTTGTATTTTTCGAAAATTTGACCCTCCAAGCGACGGACGTCGTCTTGCTGGCGCTTTTAGGGATTTTTTGCACGGCCTTGGCCCATGTACTGTTTATCAAGAGTCTCGCTCACATCAAAACACAGTTGGCAAGCATTATCGCGTGCATGGAACCCGTATACGGAATCATTTTTGCGTTTGTATTGTTGGGAGAAATCCCGGCATTACGAACCATTTTGGGCGGCTGTATCATCCTCGGCACAATTGCGATTGCGAGCATGAAACGCACCCCACGTGAAAAAATTCCACGGTCGTCCTAAAACAACACTACAATAGTAAATTCTGAACGAGATGGTTTCAAAAATCACGTTTCACCCTCCGGATCCACATGTATAATAATGCGGTCTAAGTTCTCCACATCCTCCATCAGACAGCTTTCCACCGCCTTTGCAATCTTGTGCCCCTCTGAAACCGTCAGCAGACCGTCCACAACGATGTGCATTTCCATTTGATATTGGCCCCCGGAAGTTCGAACCCTGAGATCATGTGTATCGACCACGCCGTTCACAGACAATGCGCACCGTTTTATTTTCCCGATGATTTCGGGCTGGGGAGCCGTGTCGGTAAACTCGCGCAATGTGTCTCTTAAAATCTCCAATCCGACTTTTACAATAAAAAAAGATACCAGCAGGGCTGCGAAGGCATCGAGAACATGCCATGAGGGGTTTATCATTGTTCCTCCAACCCCGATTAAGACGGCAACCGAAGAGAGGGCGTCTGAGCGGTGATGCCATGCATTGGCCAAGATCAATTGGCTTTTGATGCGTCGCCCGGTCCGAATGGTGTAATGATACAAGACCTCTTTGAATACAATAGACACGCCGGCTCCGAACAATGCCAAGGTCGTCGGGTGGTATTCAGTATGTCGATAAATCGTTAAAGAAGCCGATATTCCGAGGTACAGAGCCGTCCCGATCAGCGTTATCCCGACAATGGTGGATGCCAATGTTTCCATGCGCGCATGCCCAAAATGGTGCGTTGTATCTGGAGGCTTATGGCTGATTTTGATCCCGATCAGAACCACGACGTCAGTAAAAAGATCTGAAATGGAGTGGACCGCATCCGCGATCAGAGCCTGACTGTTGCCGAATACTCCGGCAACCAGCTTCAGCAAAATTAAAAATGCGTTCACCAGAACACCGACAAGTGTTACTTTTCTACCGGTTGTTGCTGATGTATCCATAGATTCCGGCATCGCTGTTCAATAGGTAATGGATGATTTTAAAATGCAGTTGATTTAACTAAACGATATCCCCGATAAATACAACTTAATACAGATATCGTCAAGCAGCCGAGTGAAAAAACATCGCCTGTACTTCCTCGACCACTTAAGGATCCGGTATGTTCCGCATGAACAACTCAAACCGCATGGAAAACGTCTCCTTGTAATGTATTGATTGGTGGTGACGCTCCCGGCGGTCGGGCTACTGAATCAACCTTTTCCGCATGGCTCTGAGGGCGAGAAGTGTAAAAAACAGGAGAAATACGGTTAAATACCCAATACTGATCACCGGTGCGGTTTCGCAGGTTCCGATGCTGAAGAACCGGGACAATTCGGCCAGATGGTAAAGGGGCATGACCAGTGCCACCGGCTGCGCCCACCCGGGCAGGTTGGAAACCGGGAAAAAAGTGCCGCTGAATAAAAACATCGGTGTAACGAAAAGGAATATCGGCAGATTAAACATATCGATGGTCGGGGTAATGCCGGTGAAGTACATGCCGATGGCGCCGAAAGCCAGGCCACCGAAAAATGCCATGGGAATCAGCAACAGACCGGCAGGGAACTGAACAAATCCAAACAGGCCGAGGACTGCCAGCATAATCGTCGCGGCGCCCGCCGACTTCGTGGCGCTCCAGACAATTTCAGCGACAATGATCTCCTCCAGAGTCAGCGGCGTCGCGAGCATTCCGTCAAATGTCTTCTGGTAATACATGCGGACAAATGATCCGTAAGTGGTTTCAAAAAACGAGTTCCACATTACTGCCGTGGCTATCAATGCCGGCGCGATAAACGCCGTGTAAGAAAGATCGAGACCGCCGTAGTTCACATTGCCGATCAGGCCGCTGAACCCCACACCAAATGCCAGAATATAGAACAGCGGTTCAAACAATGGTGTCAGAAAATTGACCTTCCAGATTTTCTGATAAACAACCAGGTTTCTTCTCCATACCCTTAAGAACCGCCATGAAAATGCATTGGGATCGATCATTCTCGAAGCTCTCTTCCCGTTAAACGTAAAAAAACATCTTCCAGCGTGCTGTTTCGGTAAATGCACTTCTCGCTGCAGAACCGGTCGCGAAGCCGGTCGACCGGATCTTTATTCTCCGGTACGTACAGGATCAGGCGTCTTCCAAGATCGTCGTGTTCGATGTTCTGCCCTTTCACATAGTCGATCAGGGCTCGATCCGGTCCTTCAATTTCGATGATACTGTTTCCTGCATACCGGTCGATCAAATTTCTTGGGCTTCCGTCCACCAGAATCTTTCCATGATCCACAATCACCAGACGATCGCAAAGACGGGAGGCTTCTTCCATATAATGCGTGGTGATGATGACGGTCAAACCGGTCTCTTTGAGTTCCTCGAGCTTCTCCCAGACCTGGTGCCGGGATTGGGGATCAAGACCGGTGGTCGGTTCATCGAGTATCAACAGCTCCGGGCGATTGATCAGCGATCGGGCAAGAATCAGTCGGCGGGCCATTCCGCCGGACAGTTCCATGACTTTGGCATCTTTTTTATGGTCAAGGGCGAAAAAATCGAGGAGTTCCCTGGACCGTTCATCAGCCTCTTTTCTCGGCATGGAAAAGTATCCGGCGAACACACGTAAATTTTGTTCCACAGTCAAGTCCGGGTCCAGGGTATTGTCCTGCTGGCAGACCCCGATTCTGGCTTTAATCCTTCGGAAATCGACCTTCATATCCATACCGAAAATCCGCAGTGTCCCGCGAGTGGGGGGGATAAACCCATACAGCATCCGGATGGTCGTCGTTTTCCCTGCACCGTTGGGGCCCAGAAGTCCGAAAAACACGCCCCGTTCAACTGAAAATGAAATTTCGTTCACGGCGGTGAACCCATCAAATTGCTTTGTCAGATTTTGAATTTCTATGATGGTATCCATCCTGGTAACACTCCGGTATCCACCCTTTTGTTCACATTTATGTCGTTGGTCGGAGGGAAATCGTATTGTTCAATCATCGGATACGAAGATACCGTCAAAAATTTTTTTTCGCAACTGGATCTTTGATGAATTCGTAAAAAGTAAAGCTTACTCGCCCTATTCCGGCAAAGTCGGAAAAATTTTTATCACGAAGTACGAAAACACGAAATCATAAAGGGTTTGGTGTTTAATTTATTATTTAAATATGGATCCTCTCCAAAGTAGTTGGTAATCCCTGAAGAATTCAGGGGGTCGAAGATTCCAGAGGTCAGGTGAACTTCTTAAAACCGATACATAACTGAGAGACGAGCGGAATGGATCATCTTTTTTTAAAAGCGTGTACTGTCTGAGTGGTTTAGGGATCGTTGGAAAGAACAGAGGCTTACCGAAACATTTCGTCAGCAAGAAAGTTGCTGTTCTATTAATCCGGCAAATAAACATGTCATTTCGGTCGAAGCGATTTGGAGAACCGAAATCCAGGAACCTTTTGAAAAAACTGGATTCCCTCCTTCGCGGGAATGACGAGAAGGCTAATCGAGGTTGGTGTGTTAAGTTGCCAATCTAATAATTCGACCCCATGGTTATTACATCTAATCCTGTTCTCTATTTACGATCCTTTAACCACAAGTTTACACGGTTTAAAAAAAAGCATGATCCAAGGAGCGATTTAATAAAAAAGCGTCCCGATCGCTCAACCAATCGGGAAAAGAACCATATTTTTTCACGGGTTAAAGCGGGCTAAAAGTTGGATTGTACATTTGGCGGGAACAATCCCATTGATTCGACGATGGATATGGATTAGTATTTTTAATGTAATGTAATCCAGGAAAACACCGATGGTAAAAAATATTTTGTTAGGGATTGATGAACAATGAATGAAAAAGTCGACCCAAAAGCGACGACCGATGGTATCGTAACCGCA
>Ga0210134_1000121_pt1 | contig 10243 bp, 9 predicted proteins | sample RushSE_CattailNL_3_FD_185565 | JGI IMG/M metagenome (GOLD analysis project Ga0210134, IMG submission 185565) | Wetland microbial communities from San Francisco Bay, California, USA, that impact long-term carbon sequestration - RushSE_CattailNLB_D2... | ecosystem: Environmental > Aquatic > Marine... | reverse complement strand
GCAAACTGCTTGAGTCGGCCTTTGAACTTGCGAGAACCATGAATTCGAAGAACCCCATGGGGCTCCGCCTCACCAAGGAAGCGATCAACGTGAATCTCGATGCCGATGGGCTGGAGCAGGCCTTGCAGATGGAAGACCGCAACCAGATCCTCTTGGTGGCCAGAGCCTTGCTCGACAAAGGAGAGAAAAAGGGGAAGTATTTCTAGAAGAAGAATACAGGAGACAGAATGCAGAAGACAGTAGGCCCCCAGTGCGCGGAGGATTCTTTCCTAGGACTATTTGTTTATAGGAAGAATCTCGCCGATGTCCATGATGATGAATCGGGAAGCATCGAGCCGGCGTTGGGCGATCTTTCTTTTGAGCTCGAGAATTGAATATCCCGGGGGCTCGTCTCCGAGGTGAAAGGTCCCCCACTGGTGCGGGATCATGACTCGCGCATTCAGATCGTTGAAAGCCTCGATCGCCTCATCCACGTTCATGTGGTTGTAGTGCATGAACCAGCGCGGGTGATACGCGGTCGTGGGGAGCAGGGCATAGTCGATGTTGGGATAGCGTTTCCCGATCTCCTTGTGGCCGACGAAATACCCTGTATCGCCTCCCAGATAAATGGTCACGTTCTGCGTGATCAGCATGTAACTTGCCCACAGGGTTTCGCTGGACCCCTGTCCGAATCGCCTTGACCAGTGCTGGGCGGGAAGACAGACCAGGGTGATGCCGTTCCCGATACGGATTTCCTGCCACCAGTCCATTTCCGTCACGTCCTTCTTCTCCAGGCCTTGAACATACTCCTTGAGTCCGAGCGGAACGAACATCCTTGTGTTTTCTGGAAGGTCCTGGATGCTGCTCTTGTCGAGATGGTCGTAGTGATTGTGGGTGATGATCACCCTCAGATTTGGCGCCGCTTCTTTAAGCGCCTCCTCGGTGATTCCTGGAGGAGTCTTTCTTTTCACCACAACAGCTCTCTCGGAGAACATGGGGTCTGTGAGCCAATACTCCCCGTTTAGACGGATGAGAAAGGTGGCGTGCCCCACCCACATGATGAAGTCGCCCTGGGGCATGGCGAGAATCCGCTCTTTGGCATTGCCTACCACCCGGGGAAGATACGTCTTCTCCTCCTCGGTGTATTCTTGCGAAGCCGTGAGCCACCACCTGAGCAAAGTGAAAAACCCTTTGTCTTCGCCGGGCATCCAGGGGTTGAAAAAGCGATCCTCCTTGTAATGAGGGGCATACAACAACGCGGGATCTGCGGATTGGACCTTCGCCCTCCACGCCGCCTCGTCAAAAGACGGGGGAGTCAGCGAACAGGATGAACCAAGAGTCAACAAGGCAGCCATAAGCATTAAACGGAGGAATGATGAAGGGAAACTCCCGCCATTTCTGTGGGCAAACATGACACCTCTGCGCGGAACAGAATTTCTTGCGGCCAAACTTATTCACTATTCACCGGCGTTTCAAACAAAAAATTCAGCAACGGATGACTCCGTCCTTGGTGAGGCTTGACCCTAGAGCAATCCATCCTTAGCTTTGAGTCGATTAAGATGGAAAAATCATGCCCCATTCCAGAACCTTTTAGGGCCAGGGCCGGCACCGTTTTCTTTGTTGCCGGTCTTTTTCTCCTTAATTTCATGGCTCGTTTTATTCTTGCGCCTCTGATGCCTTTCGTCGAGCATGATCTGCGCATCACCCATGCACAGGCAGGTTCCCTCTTTCTGGCCATTTCCTTCGGCTTTGCAGTCGCGCAGTTCGGCTCCGGCTTTGTTTCCTCTCGCCTCACCCATAGAAAGGCTCTCATTCTGTCCGCAACAGCCGTGGGGATTGCCCTCCTCGGTCTTGGATTCGTGCGGTCCCTTTCCGGGATCCGCCTTGCCCTTGTGGTTCTCGGTTTAGCTTCAGGTCTCCACATCCCTTCAGCGCTTGCCACGATTACCGCTATGGTCCGGCGCCAGGACTGGGGAAAAGCCATGGGAGTCCATTCATCAGCGCCCACTCTGGGTCTTGTTCTCGGCCCTTTGCTGGTCGCCGCACTCGTGGGGTCTGTGTCCTGGAGAAGTCTTATCATCCTCTTGGGTGTTGCTTCTCTTCTTGCAGGCATGGCGTTCCTGGTTTTTGGAAAAGGGGGAGATTTCCCGGGCGACGCCCCAAAGCCTGCGGCATTGAAGCAGATTGTCCGACTGCCTTCCTTCTGGGTCATCATCCTTCTGTTCATCATGGCCCTCGGGGGAAGCGTCGGCATCTTTACCGTGCTGCCTCTCTATCTCATCGCGGGACGAGGCATGGACGAGACGTTTGCAAACACAGTGCTCGGATTTGCCCAGATCTCAGGTTTTCTTGCGGCGCTTGCCGGAGGATGGTTTGCGGACAGGGCCGGCCCAAAGCGGGCTATGGCCATGCTTCTTGTGGCAGGAGGGGTGGGCAACATCTTGCTTGGTGTCTCAAGCGATGGGTGGCTGCTCATCGTCCTTTTTATTCAACCCGCCCTTACAGGGTCTTTCTTCCCAGGAGCTTTTTCCGCTCTCTCCAGGATCGTCCCTCCCAATCTCAGGAGCGTAGTCGCATCGGTGGCCATACCGGTCGCCTTCTTGATGGGGGTAGGTGTTTTTCCCGCCCTGTACGGCTATCTCGGGCAGACCTATTCCTTCCGTTTGGGACTCATCTTGGCCGGGTGTTTCATGCTCCTGGGTCCGCTCTTTGTTTTTGCCCTGCGATTTGTCGAAACGGATCAGGAGGGATGTTAGTCTGCTTCAGGTCGTCCGCGCGACTTTCACAGTTCGAGCACCGCTTTTCTTCCCTCATCAAAGGCTTTGAGGTTGTCTGAAAGCTTGTGCGATGGGAGCACTGCTTTGATCGTTTCTTCAAACCCCTGGCGGTCTATGGGCAGAGTGTTGGTGGCACAGAGCGCTCCGAGCATGGCCATGTTGGAAAAGATTGGATCCCCCATGTCGAGAGCGATTTCCGTGGCGTTGATGGACCAAGTTTTTTTGCTGAGCGACTGTATGTTCGCGATCACTTTCGAGATCTCGGGATAGGCGGCGTTCCCGGAGATGACATCCATTGGGAAAATCGGCCGCGTGTTGACCAGGGTCATGACCCCTGGATGCCCGTAGGCGTCAAGAATCCTGAGAGCCTCCACCGGCTCAAGGGACACGAGGAGGTCGCACCGGCCTTCGGGAATGAGAGGAGAGAACTGGTCCTTTTCGGACACGCGCAGGTGGCTCATCACGGCGCCTCCCCTCTGAGAGGCCCCATAGGTTTCGCCGATGGTAATGACGTAGCTCCTGGCCACGAGCATATGCCCCAGAATCTGGGAGGCAAGGACATTGCCCTGCCCGCCGACTCCCCCGATGATCACATTGAAGGGATCCTTTGCCAAGGCCATTTAGGCTACCTCCTTTCGGATTGCGGAGGTAGGACAGATTTCCGCACAGACCCCGCACCCTGTGCAGATCGCCTCGTCGATACCGGCCTTCCCTGTGCTTCTGTCCCAGTAAAGCCCCGGGCACTTGAAGACCCTTGTGCACAGGCGGTTGCACCCGCACGTTTCTCCCAGGCACCGCTCCTTGATCACCTCCACCTGGTAGAGCTTCTTCTGCTTCTTGCTCCGCACCAGAGCGCACTCCCTCTTGAGGATCAACACCTTGACCCCGTCCCTGTCCTGGAGGAATTTCAGCATGGCATCCGTTGAGGCTGCCAGATCAAAGGGATCCGTGACTTGCACTTTTGCACCCAGAGATTCACAGATCGCCTTGAGATCCAGCACAGGCGCCTCTTTGCCCGTGGCCGTGCGGCCTGTGCCCGGATGGGGCTGGAACCCTGTCATGGCCGTAGCGCTGTTGTCGAGAAGAAGAAGCACGAAGTTGGCTCCGTTGTACCGGGCATTGACCAGGGCCGGCATGGCGGCATGATAGAAGGTGGAATCTCCGCAAACCGCCAGCACCGGCTGGGAAAGGCCGAATCGTTCAAGCTGGCCGAACCCGGCCGCAAGGCCTGCGCCGGAACCCATGGCATGGATCGACTTCATTTGAGAGAACCCCGAAGGTCCTGTTCCAAGGCCGTAGCATCCAATGTCTCCAAGGACAAAGCCTTCGCGTCCGTCCAGGGTGAGAGCTTGTTTGACGGCCCAGTACGTTGCCCGGTGAGGGCAGCCTGCGCAAAATCCCAGCGCCCTGGCAGGCACGAGCTCTGCAGCCGCCTCATGGGCTCTTTTTGCGTACTCCTCCGGTCTTGGTTCGTAGCGGACATTGAGCATTTTCTGAAGCGCTGAGGAGACGATTTCAGGATTGATTTCCCCTGCACTCGGCATCGCCCCAGAGGCCTTTCCGTAGAAGCGCTTGAGGCCGAGATCCATGCAGTGCTGAGCGAAGAGCTCTTTCACATTGTTTTCCAGGAAAGGATCGACTTCTTCGACAAAGAGAATCTTCTCAGCCTGCTTCAGATGCTGCAAGACCAGGTTTTTCGGAAGAGGCCAAGTCGTACCGAGTTTCAGAAGGCCCACGCGATCCTGCACTCCCAGGTTAATCACCGCTTCCAGAGAATACATCCAGCCGCTCCCGCTGGTCATGAGAAGGAGTTCCGGTTTCTCCGGTCCCCTGTACCCATTGAAGGGTGACGACGCCACGAGAGTTCCGGCACGTTCCAGTTTCTGGTGAAGGGCTTTGTGGCTGGGAAACGGGGGGAACGCCAGCCGCGGCCGCGAGAGGTCAAAGCGGGCCTTTGTTGCTGGCCGGGGCAGCGGGTCGAGGCGAACATTTCCTCGCGCGTGGGACACACGCGTCACGCTGCGGAGCATGACCGGAAGCCTGAGCTCTTCAGAAAGACTGAAGGCCCACCGGGTCATGTCCTTGGCTTCCTGAAACGTGGCCGGTTCAAGAAGCGGGAGATCCCCAATCTTGGCAAAAAGGCGCGAGTCCTCCTCGTTGGTGGAAGAAATCCCACCCGGGTCATCAGCCACGACCACCACGAGTCCGCCCTCCGTGCCGCTCAGGTTCAGGTTGAGCAGGAAATCTGAAGCCACGTTGAGCCCGTTCTGCTTCATGGAGCAAAGCCCTCTCAGCCCCGCGAAAGACGCTGCAGCAACCACCTCCATGGCGACCTTCTCGTTCACCGACCACTCCACGTGAAGATCCATGGTCTCGGCCGCAGAGGCCAGGGACCCTATGATTTCAGAGGAAGGATTTCCCGGGTAAGCCGCGCACACCTTGACCCCGGCCTCCAGCGCACCGCGGGCAATGGCTTCATTCCCCATGAGAAGAATCGTTTTTCCAGGGGCATCTTGAGCAATCAGGCTCACGGGGCCACCTCCTTTCCCAAGGCATCAATCACTTTTTGGGGGAGGGTCACATACTTTTCCTCCACGTCTTTCAGCGCATTCAAGCCTCGTTGCTTTTTGAGGATGGAGGCCTCTTTGAGATGGGTCCACTTGTCGTCAGGATAGGCCTTGGTTTCCAGGACACCCTTTGATTCGGCGCGGCGGAGGAGATCCTCACCCTTTGCCGTGCGGACGATCACCGTGTTCCAGCCCTCTTCCCCCTCGACCGTGCCCACAGAGAGGTCTGAGAGCTCGGAGGTCATGTCCAGGCACACCTGGCAGCTCGGCCGGATAAAAGCACGGATTTCATCCAGTGGAATCTGGTGCAGTTCATTGCCCGCCGTGACATTGAGAAGCCGCTCCGGCGGTGGGGTGATGTCGAGCTTGCGAATGGGCTTGTCTCCGAATCGCTCTTTGAGAAATCCCGCAAAAGGGCGATAATCTAAGGCCCAGGTGCAGAAGAGGCCGACCACGAGATCCACCCGGTCGATGGGTGTCCTTTTTTCCAGAGGGGACGCTTTCATGCGGGCCAGGGCAAGAACCTGACACGGGAGCCCCACCACCCCGATGCGTTCCTGGCCCTGCCACGGTCCGCGATTAAGCGCTTCGAGGGTGTATCCCGTGACATAGCTGGAGCCGGCACAAGTCAGCACTTCTGCTCTCGTTTTTGCAACTCGGCCTTGAGGAAGAAGCTCGGCATCACGCTCCGTGAGCACGGCAGCCTGGATCACCCCCACCATTCTGGGCCCTCTCAGCAAATTCCGGAGCAAGAGCCTTCGCCATCACCACACGGCGTACGGGGCCGGTTTCGATATCTTCATATCCTTTGCCGAACACCGCGCGATGAAGGGCATCGAGGTCCACCTCGGTTCTGGGGCAAAAGGAGAAACAGCGTCCTTCGGAGAGATCGCAGTCGTGCAACTTGACGGCTCTTCCCTTCCAGGAGCGCAAATAAGGACAAAGAGAAAGGCACGCCCCGCAAGCTGCACACTGATTTTGATTGAGGACTTTATCCTCCAGTCCTTTAAGACCTCGGCTCATGGGTTCTTCTCCGTATTCATAAGATGTGGACCTTGCGAATGAATTGAAAAGACCGGCAGGCTGGGAATTCACAAGACTGTGGGAGGATTTGCTCGTATCGCATGGAAAAGATTCACGCCTCAGGGGGTTGCCGACACGTGCTGCAAAAGAAATGGCTCTATGCGGTGGGTAATATGCAGCGATGGCTCCGAGATGTAAAGGGAAAAAATCGTGGTCCCCGGATTTGACCTTTTCGCATTTCAGGGCTAGGGTGTGATCTTACATGAGAAGGTCATTCTTGGAAAAGCTGGGGCAGTTTTTTCACGTCGCGTTCTCATGGAGCAGCAAGAGAGGATCTCGCAAAAATGAAATTCACTATTTTCAAGAGAATGGCCTCGGGATACGGGCTGATTATGCTGATGGTCATTTTCATGGGGATTTACGTGACCCTGAAACTGAATCAGCTCGCCGAAATCAACTACAAAATAGCAAGAGTCGATGGAGCCGTGATCCGCATGGGGGAGCAGCTCTTGGAATCTCTTTTTTCCCAGGCGGGCTTTGAAATGAAGTACCTGATCTCCGGTGATCCGGATTTCAACAAGGAATTTTACAGCAAGAAGGCTCTGTTCACGGAAACCATGGAGAAGGTCGCAGCCCTTGCCGATTCACCCGACCAGAAGAAGCGGGCAGCGCATATCACCGCTCAGTACAGTGCTTATGTCGCCTTGTTTGAAAAGGAGTCCGTCCTTCCCGCGAAAAGCAATCAACCCCCTCGAAAAGAGTACCTGGAAGAAAGAGAGGAACTTCTCGGCCGGATCGACGAGGCCCTGAGGAGTCTCGTTACAAAGGTGCGGCTGGAGAGAGATGAAAAAGTGGACCTCTCCGGCAGGATCAGTTACCGGGCCATCCGGGTCACCGTTGTCACGGCCGCTCTGACGATTGTGCTGGGCATTTTTATTTCCTTTTATATCACCAGGAGCATAGGAAGGCCGATTTCCCTTCTCGGTCAGAAAACCAGGGAAATCGCTTCCGGAAGATTCCAGAGGATTTCGGATATTCCCTCACCGCCTGAGATCAAGCAACTGGCCCAGGACTTCAACTTCATGAGCGAAAGACTTGAACAGCTGGACAGCATGAAGCAGGATTTCATTAGCCATGTCTCCCACGAGCTTCGCACCCCTTTGACCTCTATTAAAGCGGCCTCGAGTATGCTGTTGGAGGGCGCCTTTGGCGATTCCCCTGAACGGCAAAATGAGCTGCTGGCAATCATCAGAGATGAGTGTGACCGGCTCATCGGAGCGGTCAATCGAATTCTTGACGTTTCCAGGATGGAAGCGGGCATGATGGATTATCATTTTCTGGAAGGTGATCTGCCCTCCATCGTTCAGAAGACCGTTTTGAAGCTGGCTCCCTTGGCGCAACGGAAACAGATCGATCTGGAATTGATGCCTTTTCCCGAGCTTCCATTGGTGAAGATGGACGGGGACAGGGTTCTGCAAGTCTTAGAAAACCTCCTAGGGAATGCCTTGAAGTTTACCCCCCCTGGAGGTAAGGTGACCGTGTCTCTGTCTTCAAAGGAGGATGGAGGGGACTTTGTTCAGGTCTCCATCGCTGACACAGGCTCGGGGATTCCCAAAGAACACCTTGTCCAGATTTTCGACAGATTCAAAAGAATTGAAAGGGGCAAGGAGACGACCATTGGGACAGGACTTGGACTTTCAATCGTCAAGCATATCATTGCCGCTCATGGAGGGAAGCTATGGGTAAGGAGCGCTCCCGGAAAGGGAAGCACGTTCTCCTTTGCATTGCCTGTTGCATAAGCCTTCTCCTTTGGCTTTCCGGATGCGTTTATCCGGCCAAGCAGTGGCAGGGCGAACAGGCTCTCAGGGAGGCGAAGGCTCTCGTGGGCACAGGGGATTATTCGGCTTCCGAGAAAAAAACCCTGGGCGTGCTGGAAGCTTTTCCCCAGACGCTGGGGGATGAAGCCCTTTTCCAGATGGGGTTGTTGTACAGTCTTCCAAAAAACCCGAACGCAGACTATGAAAAATCCAAGGTCTTTTTTGAAAAGCTCTTGACGCTGCACCCTAACAGCGGTCGAAAAGAGGAGGCGGCAGCTTGGTTGTCCGCCCTCAACAGGATCGTGGGCAATGAAAAAGAGACCCTTGAACTTCAAAAAAAGATGAGGCTGCTGGAACAGACGTCGGAATCGAGGGGTAAAAAGCTGAAACAACTTCAGGAAGAACTTCAAGAAAGAGAAAGGGAGATCACCGAACAGCGGGGCGCGGTCGGCCAATTGAAGGGCCGTGTGACTGACCTCGAATCTCATGTGACCGACCTCGAATCTCAGCTGGCAAAATTCAAGAATATTGACCTGACCATCGAGCAAAAGAAACGGGCCACGGCGCCTTAGTCTTACAGCCTGGAGCGACATGTCATGCTAAAGGTGTTGGTTGTCGACGACGATGAAACCATCCTCAAGCTCATCAAGATGAGATTGGAGGTGGAGGGGTACAGCGTTTCTGCGGCGTCGAGCGCTGAAGCCGCTTTGGAGCTTGCACGGACAGAGCTGTTCGATGCCGCTCTTCTCGACTACAGGCTTGCGGACAAGAACGGCATTGCCCTCATGTCTGACCTCTTTCAGCTCAATCCGGAAATGCCCGTGATCATCCTCACGGCCTACGGCACGATCAAAGGCGCTGTGGAGGCTATGAAAAAAGGGGCTTACGGGTACATCGCGAAGCCCTTTGACTATGATGAACTTCTTCTGCAAATACGGAATTGCTCGGAAAAGAGCGGCCTTTCCAAAGAAGTCAGGAGGCTGCGAAGCCTGGTGGGGGAACGCTACGGTTTCGAGAACATCATTGGAAAGAGCGAGTCGATCAGCAAACTTCTTGAGCAGGTTGCGCAAGCGGCTCGGGTGGATTCTTTTGTCTACATCAGCGGTGAGAGCGGAACGGGGAAAGAATTGGTGGCCAAGTCCTTGCACCTGGCGAGCTCCAGGAAGAGCGGCCCTTTCGTGGCGGTCAATTGCGCTGCAATTCCCGAGACTCTTCTTGAAAGCGAGTTGTTCGGTTACGAAAAAGGGGCGTTTACAGGTGCCACGCAACCTCGAAAAGGCCTGCTGGCACAAGCAGACGGAGGAACGTTCTTCCTGGACGAAATATCGGAAATGCCGCTCACTATGCAGGCCAAGCTGCTTCGGGTTCTCAGCGAGCTGGTTTTCTACCCCCTGGGCAGCAACCGGATGGTCACAGTCAATACACGCATTGTTGCTGCCTCCAACAAAAACCTGGAAGAAGAAGTGAAGCAGGGCCGTTTCCGCGAGGATCTTTTCTATCGAATCCATGTCATCCACCTCAAGGTGCCTCCCTTGAGAGAAAGAAAAGATGACATTCCGCTCTTGGCCAAGCACTTTCTAAGAAAGTTCGCTGAAAGGACTGCAAAGGAGATCATTGGTTTTTCACATGGGGCATTCCAGAAGCTGCTGTCTTACCACTGGCCCGGAAACGTCCGCGAACTGGAGAACTGTGTGGAGAGTGCTGTGGCCATGACGGACAAAACGGTTATCGCTGAAGACTTGGTTCTCCAGGGTAAAGCATCTGATCCAGGCGGTCCAATGGCATTCAAAGATGCGAAGACGGAGTTCGAAAGACAATACCTGATTCATCTGATGGAGATCACGGAGGGAAATGTCTCCCAGGCTGCAAAGTTAGCCGGAAAATACAGAGCAGACCTCTATGAACTCCTGAAGAAACACGATTTGGATCCTGAAGGTTTCAGAGGTTCTTCCTAAATAATGAACATTCCTCGTGGACTGCCGGAGCATGCAGGGAAAAACCTTCGCCACAAAAGCTTAATATATCAAGACAGTTCAAAGTAGCCTGCCTTTTAGTGCTCTCTTTTGATGCAGGAATATTC
>Ga0210134_1000119_pt1 | contig 10294 bp, 11 predicted proteins | sample RushSE_CattailNL_3_FD_185565 | JGI IMG/M metagenome (GOLD analysis project Ga0210134, IMG submission 185565) | Wetland microbial communities from San Francisco Bay, California, USA, that impact long-term carbon sequestration - RushSE_CattailNLB_D2... | ecosystem: Environmental > Aquatic > Marine... | reverse complement strand
CAAGGATCTCAATCTGGTGATCAAGGCCGACGTGCAGGGCTCCATTGAAGCGCTTATGGACTCCCTCCTCAAGCTCGGGACGGAGGAGGTCAAGATTAAAATCATTCACTCCTCCACAGGCGCCATTTCGGAAACGGATGTGATGCTGGCCTCGGCTTCCGGGGCGATCATCATCGGCTTCAATGTTCGGGCCAACCCGCGGGTGACGGAACTTGCGGAAAAGGAAACGGTGGACGTTCGATACTATGACGTCATCTACAATCTGATTCAGGACATCAAGATGGCCATGACCGGACTCCTGGAGCCGGTTTACAAGGAGAGCTTTCTCGGACGGGCCACGGTCAAGGAAGTGTTCCACGTGACCAAGGTGGGGGCTGTCGCAGGGTGCACCGTGACCGATGGACGGGTGGAGAGAAACGCGCGGGCTCGCCTCCTGAGGGATGAAGTGGTGGTCTTTAACGGAAAGATCTCCTCCCTGCGGCGTTTCAAGGACGATGTCAAGGAAGTGCAGACAGGCTATGAGTGCGGCATCACCCTCGAGAATTTTCAGGACATCAAACCGGGGGATGTCTTTGAAGTGTACCAGGTCGAAGAGGTCAGGCCGGAGCTCTGATCCATGGTTGTGGGCACCCTGAAAATCGAATTCCGAATTCGGGACAACCATTCCCTCAAAGACAAGCGAAAGATCGTCCGGAGCGTGGTGGACAGGGTGAAACACAAGTTCAATGCCTCTGTGGCGGAGGTGGGGTCCAACGACAACTGGCAGAAGATCGAGCTCGGTGTCAGCACGGTGAGCAATGACCGGCGCCACATTGATTCCTCGCTCAGCAACATCCTGGGATTCATTGAATCCATGTACTTAGCTGAGATTGTCCATGTGGAAACCGAGGTCATCAACTTGTAGGGCCGCTTGTTGAAAGCAGCTCAAAGCAGCACTTTAAGGTAGAGAGACACGGATGTTGCCGGGCAGAAGAGCCAACAGGGTCGGTGACCTGATTCTCAGAGAGATTGCGGATCTACTGATGACCAAGGTCAAGGATCCGAGAGTGAAGAAGGCAACCCTCACAGGAATCTCTGTGAGCAAGGATCTCCGCTACGCCAGAGTGTACTACAGCCTGATCGGGGATGAGAAGGAGATCCTGGAAGCGCAGAGAGGGCTCGAGAGCGCCAGGGGCTTCATCAAGAGAGAAATCGGGCTCCGCATGGATCTCAAGTACGTGCCGGACATCGTCTTCAAACACGACCCGTCCCTGGCTGTTGGGGACCACATGGAGAAGCTCTTCCAGAAGCTGAAGATGGAAGAGGAGACGTAGAGAAAGGGGAGTGGTGGGAATTAGTGACGGCGTGCTGATCGTGGACAAAGAGGAGGGAGAAACCTCCTTCAGCGTCGTGAGGAAAGTCAAGAAGCTCCTCGAGGTCAGCAAAGTCGGTCACGCCGGTACGCTCGATCCCTTTGCGACCGGGTTGCTGCTGGTGCTGGTGGGCCAGGGAACAAAACTCTCTCCCTATCTCATGGCCGGGGATAAAACGTACCTGGGAACCCTGACCCTGGGGACTGAGACAGACACCCTGGACCGGACAGGCCGGGTCACGGGCGTGAAACCTGTTCCCAAGCTCGATGCGGAGCGTGTCAGGGAAACAGCCAAGGCCTTTGTGGGTGAGACGGAGCAGACGCCCCCACCCTTTTCGGCTTTGAAGGTTCAGGGGAAGAGGGCCTATTCGCTGGCGCGGAAAGGGCTCCCTGTGACGCTGGAGAAGCGGCGGGTGATTGTCAAGGAATGGACCGTGCTGTCGCTGGATCTTCCCGACGTGACTTTCAGGGTCGTTTGCTCTTCAGGGACGTATGTCCGGAGCCTCGCAGCGGACCTGGGAAAAAGTCTGGGGGTGGGCGCTCACCTCAAAGCCCTCAGACGAACGGCCATTGGTCCTTACCGGGTCGAGGAAGCCCTGAGGTCAGCGGACATGGGAACCGGGCTGTCTGCAGAGACGGTGAAGGGAAGGATCATCTCCGTGCGGCACGCACTACCCCACTTCGCGGAAGTGGAAGTGGATGAACGGATCGCCCTCCAGGTGAGGAGGGGGTATCAGCCCGCATGGGAGGAACTGGGAAAGAAAGCGCCTTTCCCTCGGGAAGAGGTGAAACTCGTGAGCCGCTCAGATCTGGTCGCCCTTGTGCGTTTCGAGCCCGGGACAAAAGGGCAACTGAGGGTTTCGAGAGTTTTTGTCTGACGAACGGCCTCAAGGCCGGCATGGGACTGCGAGAAAGAAGTGATCGCTTAGGATTCTAAACTAGAGGAGGGATGAGACGTGGTGCTGAAAGCAGAAGCGAAGAAAGAAATTATTGACCATTTTAAGCTGCACGAAAAAGACACGGGTTCTCCGGAAGTCCAGGTGGCCATTCTGAGCAACCGCATCAACACCCTGACGGACCATTTCAAGACCCACAAAAAGGACCACCACTCCCGAAGAGGGCTGCTGAAACTGGTCGGTCAGAGGAGACGGTTGCTCAACTATCTCCGGAGGATGGACGAAAAAAGATATTTGACGATTATCAAGGAACTCGGCCTCAGGAAATAGAGCGGGTTCATCGGAGAGGAAGATCCTGAAGCAGGCCTGGGCCGAAGGATCCTCCGTCTCACTTTATTGAAAGGATGGACGTAAACATGATCAAGAGTGCATCAAGGGAAATGAATGGGCAGATGATGCATATTGAAACTGGCCGGATCGCCAAGCAGGCCAGTGGCTCTGCCGTGGTTACCCTGGGCGAAACCGTGGTGCTGGTCACAGCGGTTGCGACGAATCAAGTCAGGGAAGGCGTGGATTTTTTACCTTTAACGGTCGAGTATCAGGAGATGTCTTACGCAGGGGGACGGATCCCAGGCAACTATTTTAGAAGGGACATGGGGAGACCGAGCGAAAGAGAGACGCTGGTTGCCAGGCTCATTGACCGCCCCTTGAGGCCCCTTTTCCCGGACAACTACTATTACGAGACCCAGATTATTGCCACCGTGCTCTCCACAGACCGCGAGAATGAGGCGGATGTGCTTGCCCTTGTCGGAGCCTCCGCCGCACTCGAAGTATCGGACATCCCTTTCCGGGGGCCCGTGGGAGCGGTACGGGTAGGGAGAGTGGGGGGAAAGTTTGTGGTGAACCCGACGCTTTCCGAGCAGGAGGAAAGCGATGTCCAGCTCATTGTCGCAGGGACGCGGTCCGCCGTGGTCATGGTCGAAGGGGGCGGGAACTTTGTTTCCGAGTCGGACATGATTGACGCCGTCTTTTTCGGGCATGAGGCGCTTCAGCCCATCCTGGACATGCAGCAGGAGATCCGGAGTGAGGCCGGTAAACCCAAGAGGGATCTCCCTCCTGTCCCGAAAGACGCGGCTTTGGAAGCGAAGGTCAGGGAACTCGCTCTTCCCCTGCTCCAGGAGACAGTGACCACTGCCGACAAAAAAGCAAGGCAGGAAAAAAGAGAGGGTGCCGTGACCAGGACCCTGGAAGCCCTGGCCGCGGAGTACGAGGGAAGGGAATCCGGAATCAAAGATATGGTCTCGGAGCTCGAAAGGGATTTGATTCGCCGAATGATCCTGGAAGAGGGAAGGCGAATCGACGGCCGGAGTTTCACCGAGGTGAGGCCCATCGAGTGCATTGTCGGAGTGCTCCCTCGTGTTCACGGTTCGGCTCTTTTTACCCGGGGGGAAACCCAAGCGCTTGTGCTCACGACCCTGGGCACAGAGATGGACGAGCAGAGAATCGAGACGATCTACGGGAACCGGTTCAAGAGGTTCATGCTCCACTACAATTTTCCTCCTTACTCGGTGGGGGAGGCCAAAAGGTTGGGAGGCCCCAGCCGCAGGGACATCGGCCACGGAGCCCTGGCCCACAGAAGCCTGATGCCGGTCCTTCCTCCCAAGGAGGAGTTTCAATATGCGGTGCGGGTGGTCTCCGAGATTCTGGAGTCGAACGGTTCATCGTCCATGGCGAGCGTATGCGGGGGCTCTCTGTCCCTCATGGATGCGGGTGTCCCGATCAAGGAACCGGTGGCCGGCGTGGCCATGGGCCTGGTTTCCGACGGCAGCAAGATGGTCGTCCTGACGGACATTATCGGTGACGAGGATCACTACGGGGACATGGATTTCAAGGTGACCGGGACGGCGGGTGGAATCACCGGGCTCCAGATGGACATCAAGATCGACGGGGTCACGCGCGAGGTCATGCAAACCGCGCTGGAGCAGGCCAGACAGGCACGGCTCCACATTCTGGACAAGATGAGTGGTGCGATCAACAAGCCGAGGATACAGGTCTCCCAATATGCGCCCGTGATCACGATCCTCCAGATCAAACCTGAAAAAGTTCGGCTGCTGATCGGTCCGGGGGGCAAGGTCATCAAGGAAATCAGCGCGGCCACGGATTCCAAGATCGATGTGGACGACGAGGGCCGGGTCATGATCGCATCCCCTGACGGAGACCTGGCCAAGGTGGCTATAGACATGGTCGGCCGGGTTGTGCAAGAAGCGGAAGTGGGCAAACTTTACAAGGGCAAGGTCAGGAAGATCATGGACTTCGGGGCCTTCGTGGAGATCCTGCCCGGAACCGACGGCCTGATTCACATTTCCCAGTTGGACAAGGAGCGAGTGAATAAGGTGACGGACATCCTGAGAGAGGGAGATGAAGTCCTGGTCAAAGTCCTCGACATTGACAAGAACGGAAGAATTGCCCTTTCCCGGAAAGCCGCGCTGGGTGAAAGCCTGAGCGATGTATCATAAGACGGTTCTGAAAAACGGGGTCCGGATCGTCTCTGAAAGGCTGGAGCATTTCCGTTCCGTCTCTCTCGGCATCTGGGTCAACGTGGGCTCCAGGGACGAAGCGGAAAAGCAAAACGGGATCTCCCATTTCATCGAGCACATGACGTTCAAGGGGACCCGCACGCGGAATAGCCTCCAGATCGCCAAGGAATTGGACGCCATCGGGGGGTTTTCCAATGCCTTCACCGGTACGGAGTCCACCTGCTTCCACTCTCGGGTCCTGGACAAGCACCTCCAGGCCCTTGCCGACATTCTCTCCGACATTTTTCTCAATTCCCTCTTTGATCCCCAGGACATGAACCGGGAAAGACAGGTGATCCTCCAGGAGATCAACATGCTGGAGGACACTCCGGACGAGCAGGTCCATGTGCTTTTCAACCGGTTCTTCTGGTTGAACCATCCTCTGGGCATGCCCATCATGGGCACGCCGGCAACGGTGGCGGCCATGAACAAGCCGACGGTGCTCGACCATATCCGGCGTTTCTACACTCCCGGCCGGATCATTGTGGCGGCGGCCGGCAATGTGGACCACGACGTTTTGGTCCGCTACTTCGAGCCTCTCTTTAAGTCGCTGCCCGCGGCGACCGAGGATCCGGTGCGCACGGCTCCGAGCGGCCATTTCGGGTCCTCCTGCCATCCCAAGGAGCTCGAACAGGTGCACCTGTGCCTGGGGGGCAACGGCCCGCACCTTTCAAGCGACCTGCGGTTTGCGGGGGCCGTGTTGAACGCGATCCTCGGCGGCAACATGAGTTCTCGGCTCTTTCAGGAGATCCGTGAGAAAAGAGGGCTGGCGTACAATGTTTTTTCCTTCGTGTCATCTTACATCGACGCGGGCATGCTCGGCATCTATGTGGCCACGGACCCCAAAGAGGCGAACCGGGCTCTCAAGGTGATCAAGAAGGAGATCAAGAAGATCCAAAAGGGACACATTTCCCGGTCCGACCTCGAGGCCACCCTGGAGCATCTCATCGGAGGGATCTTGCTGGGGTCTGAAAACACGGACACGAGAATGATCCGGCTTGCAAAGAACGAGGGGATCTTCGGCCGGTACGTTTCCTACGACGAGGTGGTCAGTGACCTCCAGAAGGTCACGGTGGAGCAAGTCGTGGAGGTGGCAGCCCAGGCGTTCAAGAAAGACTCCGTTTCCCTTGTCACGCTCGGACCCCTGCAACAAGAGCAGCTGGATTTGAACAACATCTCCTTCGGCTAGTGGGTTGCTTGGGAGGTAAACCGTTACCTAGGGAGAAGAGGATGGGTGACTCTCCGGATCGCGTGACCGTCAGGGTGAAGCGCCTTGACGGCAACCAGGACATTGCCCTGCCTTCCTACGAATCGGACGGCGCTTCGGGTCTGGACTTGCGGGCAGCGGTGGAAGGAGACCTGACGCTTCATCCGGGCGACATCACGCTTGTCCCGACCGGGCTCACGATCTCTCTTCCCGTGGGCTATGAAGCCCAAATCCGGCCGAGAAGCGGATTGGCTCTCAAGCACGGGGTCGGGATGGTCAATTCTCCCGGCACCATTGATTCGGATTACCGGGGGGAGATCGGCCTTGTCCTGATCAACTGGAGCAGGGCCCCCTTTGTCATCAAGAGGGGCGATCGTATTGCCCAGATGGTCGTCACCCGTGTTTCACGGGCCGACGTCGTCGAGGTGGACCGGTTGGAGACGACCGCCAGAGGAGAGGGAGGGTTCGGGCACAGCGGAGTCAAGTAGAGGGGAGCTCGATTGGAAAAAGGATCCATGCGATTTGCAGTGCTTGCCTCGGGGAGCAGCGGAAATGCGTGTTATGTGGAAACCGCGGAGGCGAAAGTTCTGATTGATGCCGGGTTGAGCGGCGAGGAGTTGGTCGGGAGAATGGAAAGGACCGGGATTGACCCGTCCAAGCTGGATGCTATCCTCCTGACCCACGAGCACATCGATCACATCCGTGGCGCCGGACCCCTTGCGAGGCGCTTCAACTTGCCCGTCTACATCAACCGGTTGACCCTGAAAAGGGCATTGAGAGCCCTGGGAAACCTTTCAAAACCGGTCGTTTTCCACACGGGTCATCCGATCACCCTTCGTGGGCTCTGCATTGAGACTTTTACGAAGTGCCATGATGCAGCGGATCCGGTTGGGATCATGGTCCACGCGGACGGCGCAAGGCTGGGGATCATTACGGATCTCGGGCGGAGCACGCCGGTCGTCGAGGACCGACTTCGAGGATGCCACGCTCTGGTCGTGGAGTTCAACCACGATGAGAGAATGCTGGACGAAGGGCCTTATCCGCTGGAGCTCAAGAGGCGGATCAAGGGGCCCGAAGGACATCTCTCCAATGAGCAGGCCGGGGGATTGCTGGAAACGCTGTGTCATGATGCTCTGAGCACGGTCATCCTCGCCCATCTGAGCGAGACGAACAATCATCCCGAGAAGGCGATTCGGGCTTCGAAAAAGGCCCTGTCAGGATTGAGGACCAAGGTCCTGGTCAGTGACCAGGCCTGCGGGCTCCCGATGATGGATGTGACGGTCTGAGGGCGTTCCAGGTCGTTCCATGGAACAGAAATCCCGTCAAAGGAAAGAACGGAGAAAAGAGCCTTACCGGTGCAGTTGCTGCGGGAAGGAGCAGCCCTTTTGCTGGACCTGCTCCTGCGGTTTCCAGATCTGCAACACCTGCATGGAGGAGAACCTGTGGGGGTTTACCTGCAGCGGCGTCAACTGGCAGTGTCCTGACTGCGGCTCTCTCCGGCCTTTCTAGAGGAAAAGATCCGTGCTTCAAGGCAATCCGTGTCGGAGTTTAAGGTGGGCATTGGTGTCTTTTCTGTAGTGACTGGCGGGAGCCCTTGGAACGAAAGAAAAGACACCAATGCCCGACTAGATCCCTCTTTCTAGCGATCAAAGGCGTGGATCAAGAGGAAAGGCCAGCGGAAAGGAACAAGAGAGATCATGAGCCTTCTTGACGCGATCAGGAAAGAAAACCGAATTCACCAGCGGGTCCTGGACCTGAGCACCTATGCTCTGGACGAGGAAAAGGTGGTGGTGGAAGGCTCCTTGAGGGATGAACGCTTCAGGCCCATCTACGAGGTTTCCGGCCGGAAAGCGGAAAAGGGTGTGGTTCACCACATGGTCATCCGCCTTGTGGTCGGAGGTTTTCCTCTCCGGATTCTCGACGCTGAGGCGGAGATGCCGCATGTGCCAATGCCGCTTTGTGTGACGACCCGTGAGAGTGTCAAGAAGATCATTGGCCTCAAGATCAAGAGCGGATTCGGAGAAAAAGTCCACAAGCTCATCGGAGGAGTGGAGGGGTGCGCTCACCTGACCCATCTCCTGATCGTCATGGTGCAGGAGGCCCTTCACGGGTACTGGACCCACAAGATGAGAAAGCCCGGACCGCCGCCCGGCTCTCTAGAAGAGATTGAAGGACTGTCCTATCTGCTGAACAGTTGCAGCCTGTGGCGCAAGGACGGCCCGATCATGCAGGAGATCAAGAATTTCATCGAAAGCCGTAAATCGTCCTCATGATTCGAACGAGGCCTTATCTTCACGTGGTTCTGCATCAACCGGAGATTCCGGCAAACGCGGGCAACATTGCCAGGCTGTGCGGGGCTGCGGAGCTTCGCCTCCACTTGATTCACCCTCTTGGTTTCAAGGTCGACGACAAACACTTGAAGCGGGCGGGGCTCGACTACTGGTCCGAGATAGACCTGTGCCATCACGAAAGCTTTGAAGCGTTCCTGAAGAGCCAGGAGGAGGGGCGGGTGATCGCCTTCAGCAGCCACGCGTCTCAGGATTACCCGAAAGCGAAAGTCCGGCGCGGGGACTATCTGCTCTTTGGCAAGGAGTCGGTCGGCCTTCCGCAGTCCATCAGGGAGGCGTACCCCGGCTACCGGATTCCCATCTGGGGAAAGGTTCGGAGTTTGAATCTCTCCACAGCCGTGGGAATCGTTGCGTATCATTACTTGCACCGGATGGGGAGATTCTGACCATTCATGAAGGAACCTGAGGGGAGAGGAAAAGCCGTGACATCAAAAAGAGGAAAGGAAAAGGTAAGTTCGCAGCATGAGGGGATTGACGATCTGCTGAAGTTCGCCATCGATGTGGTCCACCATTGCGGGGAGAAGGCCCTGTCCTTTTACGGGAAAGGGCACAAGGATGTGAAATTCGACGAGGGGCTCGTGACCGATGCGGAGCTTCAGCTGAGAGAACACTTTCAGGACCAACTTTTTTCCCGTTTCCCGGATCACAAGGTTTACAAGACCGAACGCGGGGACGATGGGTACACTCACGGGGGAAAGAGGTACCTCTGGATCTATGATCCTCTGGACGGGGTGGCCAACTTCCAGGCAGGAATTCCGGTCTGGGGGACGTCGGTTGCGCTCTTCGAGAACTACTGGCCCGTGTTCGGCATCTTTCACCTGCCGGTCACAGGAGATCTCTTCCATGCGCAGGCCGGGCGCAAGGCCATGTGGGGACAGAAGCCGATCCGCATCTCCTCTCAGGAGGGGATCAACGATGAAAGCCTTCTCCTGACCTATTCACGGTTTCACCAGCGCTATCAGTGCAGCTTTCCGGGCAAGATCCGCTCCCTGGGCTGCACGGGCGCGCACATCTGCTACGTTGCGATGGGCCGTGCCGAGGCCGCCCTCCTCGGAAGCGAGTCCTACAAGGATCTGGCTGCGGCAGCCGTCATCCTCGAGGCGGCAGGCGGCAAGATCTACAAGATGGACGGAAAGGAATTCTTCCTGAGCGAATACATGGAAGAGGGAAGGATCGGAGACCACCTGCTCGTCGTCGCTCCGGACAAGTACCCCGAGGTTCGAGGATTTTTTCAGGAGACTTACTGATCCCCCCGGTCTCTCAAAGGAACCACCGAGTTCTTGCACACCGGGCAGCCTTGCATTCCCAGGGGTTTTTCAAGGTGGCTTTCGGCGAGAATGGCTTGATTCTCGAAAATCTTGAGGGTGGGACCGTCGGCGATGACCCGGCCGTTGTAGATCACGATGGTGCGCTCACACAGATCCACAACCATGTCCAGGTCGTGGGTGGCGATGATCTTGGTGTGCTTGAAGGTTTTTAGAAGTTCGATCAATTTTCGCCTGGCCTTTGGATCCAGATCGGATGTCGGTTCATCCATCACCAGGATGTCGGGAGACATGGAGAGGACAGAGGCAATGGCAACGGAGCGTTTCTCTCCCCTTGAGAGCTTGTAGGGCGGACGGTTCTTCAGGTGGAGCGTGTCCACCACGGAAAGGGCGTTCAGCACCCGGCTCTCCACTTCCGAGGTCGGAAGCCCCAGGTTCAAAGGGCCGAAGGCCACGTCATCATAGACGGTGGGCATGAAGAGCTGATCGTCCGGGTCCTGAAAGACCATTCCCACCGTTCGTCGCACGGTCTGCAATGTTTTCCTTGTCAGAGGATAGTCCCCGATGCGGATTTCCCCTCCTTTGGGCGCCAGATACCCATTCAAATGCAGGAGAAGGGTCGACTTGCCGGCCCCGTTCGCACCCACGATC
>Ga0210134_1000118_pt1 | contig 10321 bp, 12 predicted proteins | sample RushSE_CattailNL_3_FD_185565 | JGI IMG/M metagenome (GOLD analysis project Ga0210134, IMG submission 185565) | Wetland microbial communities from San Francisco Bay, California, USA, that impact long-term carbon sequestration - RushSE_CattailNLB_D2... | ecosystem: Environmental > Aquatic > Marine... | reverse complement strand
GGTCCATCGACATCTATTTTTCTAAAAGGTGACATGAACCATTGCACCGCAGCGTGACCCGAATTTTAATTCTTTGGTTTTCAATGTTTTGCCTTTTGTGACAAAAATTTAAAAACAATCACGAAAACTCGAAAGAACGAAATCACGAAATAAAAAAATGTACTTTTTCGTGTTTTAAAAATTTCGTGCTTTCGCGATAAAAATTTTGTTTGGGTTCAGGACCCCCTCAACCAATTGGGAGAAAAACCAGATTTTTTCAAGTAGCGAAAAGCAGCCGTTGAATCCGATATCAGACGCTATGGGGCCTTTTTTAAAACCGTTATTATCTCACTGCCAAACACCTGATTCTGCCACCTTTTCATTTCCTTGACCTTTTCCAGAGATTCTGTATCACGGGGATTTTGAATGGCAATGGCGGTGATCAGAGCATTATTGCACAGCATTCCGGGATCTATTTCAAGGGCCCTTGCCTTTGAAACCCTCCAGGTTTTAAGCGCTTTAATTCTTGCCGATACGCCGTTCGGCAGCACAGTTGAATTATTGGAAGGATAAACCGGAAGTTCACTTTCAGGTGTTTTCAGAGCGTCGGCCACCACCTGTATCAGATCTTTTCCGTACATGGAAATCTGCTTTTCGGATAATGCGTTTATTCCTTTTAAGCGTCTTAAAGTGACAGGTCTGGCCGTGGCAATCTGCATCAGCGGATCGTTTCCGATGATTTTGAACAATGGCCTGTCTTTTTTTTTCGCGATATGTTTTCTGAACTGCAATAAGGCTTCGAGTACGGCAAGGCTTCTTGTCTTGAGCCGACCGGCGCCTTTGAACCTATTGAACAGCGGTGCATTATTGGGCAACTCAGACCTCACCCTGCTTAAATCCTCACATTCCTCGAGCACCCACGCCAACCGGCTTGTTTTTTCAAGTCGACGGATCAGCATCCTGGCAAGGGGAAGCAGATAGATCACATCTTTGGAAGCATACGTTATCATTTCTTCCGGCAACGGCCTCTTTGACCAGTCCTTTTTCTGGTATTTTTTATCAATATCTATTTTGAACAACTTCTTCAATACCGCCTGAAGGCCGGTCTCTTTGATCCCTAAAAACCGGCAGGCAAGCTCAGTATCAAAAAGATTGTTTATTTGAATGTCAAAATCCCGGTAAAGACTGCGGATATCATAATCCGCACCGTGAAAAATCTTTTGGATGACCGGATTGGAAAAAAGCGGCTTAAGCGAGGACAAATCTTTTATGGCCAACGGATCAATCACAACAGATATTTTCTTCGTGGCGATTTGAATCAGACAAACCTTTTCTTGATAATGATACATGGAGTCTGCCTCAAGATCAACGGCCACGGCGTTTTCCTTTTCAAGAGATCTTGCCGTTTTTTCAAGATCTGTCGTTTTATCTATAATCCGAGATTCGATGTCCATTCAATTTTCCCTTGACGCTTGAAGCCATTTCTCCTAAATATTCCTATTTGCATAATTAACCAACCGATGATTAAGGTGAGATTATAATGGTGAACATAACATTTCCTGACGGTAATATAAAGGGTTTTGAAACCAGCCCAACAGGCCTGGATGTTGCAAAAAGCATTTCAGACGGTTTTGCGCGAAATTGCGTGGCCATGGCGCTGAACGACGAGCTTGTTGACTTGAACACAACCATCACCCAGGATGCCGATGTCAGACTAATCACAATCAAGGATCCTGAAGCTCTGGAAATTCTCCGGCACAGCGCAGCACATGTCATGGCCCAGGCGATTCTGCATCTTTACAAAGATGCCAAACTGACCATCGGACCTGCGGTGGAAGACGGATTTTATTACGATATCGATATGGAACCGGTATCTGAAGCCGATTTTGAAAAAATTGAAGCTGAAATGAAAAAATCCATTGAGGCCAAACTCCCCTTTGAACGAAGAGTCGTTTCAAAATCAGAGGCCCTTGAATTTTACAAAGACGAGCCGTATAAACTCGAAATGATTTCGGAACTCAAAGAAGGTACGATTTCATTTTATAAGCATGGTGAATTTACGGACCTGTGTCGGGGTCCGCACCTGCCGCATACCGGATTTATTAAAGCCATAAAGCTGATGAAGGTCTCCGGTGCATACTGGCGCGCCGATCAGACAAAGGCCCAGCTTCAGAGAATCTACGGCACGGCGTTTTTCTCCAAGAAAGAGCTTGACGAATACCTGTATTTTCTCGAAGAAGCGAAAAAAAGAAACCACCGTAAGATCGGAATTGCGCTCGATCTTTTCAGTTTTCACGATGAAGCGCCGGGCATGCCATTTTTTCACCCCAAGGGAATCAATATCTGGAATTGCCTCCTCGATTACTGGCGCATCGAACACAGAAGAGCGGGCTATGTAGAAACAAAAACCCCGGTTATGCTCAACCGCAGTCTTTGGGAAAAAAGCGGTCACTGGGAGAATTATCGCGAAAACATGTACACATCCCTGGTCGACGAGGAGGAATACGCAATTAAACCGATGAATTGCCCGGGGGGGATGCTGATATACGGGATGAAGCAGCACTCTTATAAAGACCTGCCGATTCGGGCCGCAGAAATCGGACTGGTACACCGGCACGAACTCAGCGGCGTCCTGTCCGGCCTGTTCCGGGTCAGAGCATTTCATCAGGATGATGCGCATATTTTTATGCAGCCGGATCAGATCGAAAATGAAATCCTGGGCGTGCTTAAACTCGTGAAACGGATTTATAGCACCTTTGGACTCGGCTTTCATCTGGAGCTTTCCACAAGGCCTGAAAAATCTATCGGAACGGACCGGCAATGGGAATTAACAACACAAGGGCTCAAGGCGGCGCTGAATACCTATGGCGAAGATTATAAGATAAACGAAGGAGACGGCGCGTTTTACGGTCCCAAAATAGATGTGCACATCAAAGATGCCCTTGGCAGAACCTGGCAGTGCGGTACGATTCAACTCGACATGTCGCTACCCGAACGGTTTGACCTTTCCTACATCGACAGCAACAATGAAAAACAGCGGCCCATTATGATCCACAGGGTTATCTACGGCTCGATAGAACGGTTTTTCGGTATTTTGATCGAACACTTTGCCGGCAAGTTTCCGCTGTGGATGGCTCCCGTCCAGACCATTCTTTTGCCCATTAACGACGACCTTGTACCGCACGCAAATGATGTGAGAATAAAACTTGAAAAAGCCGGAATCCGCACAGAAGTTGACGACAGAGCCGAAAGCCTGAACAAAAAGGTCCGGGACGCCCAGCTCAGCAACATCCCGTTGATTCTGACCATCGGCGATAAAGAAAAAAAATCCGGGACCCTTTCGGTGAGAACCCTGGACGGCAATGTCAGATTCGGTGTCCCACACGAAGAATTTCTGGGGAAGGTTCTTTCAAACATCCGGGAAAGAAAACTGGATCTTAATCTTTTTTTAACGTAACTATTTCATATGACAAAAAACGCCGGCATAACCACTCACAACATTAAATGGTGCGACTTGCGCTGCGAACATGCCGATTTTGCAAAGCTTGACGCCCTGGACGGATCCTGCCGAACGTTTCTATCGCTTTGGTGCCAAAAACTTAAAAAACATGTCACCAAAAATGCGCCCTGTGAAGACCTGTTCGGAAAAAGACGTCCCACAACCGGATTCTAGAAAAAAATTTTATCACGAAAACACGAAATATCGAAAACACGAAAAAAATCTTAAATGTCTCGTGAAAATGGGAATCCAGTGATTTCGGTTTTATGATATCAATCTACAGTTTATCCCGCACTTGATAGGGGGCGATAGTGTCGCAGGTATTGAACTTTTTATAAAACCGTCAAAAATAATATTTCTTATTTCGTGCTTTCGTGTTTTCGTGATTGTTTTTAAATTCTTGATGCTCGAAATAGACCAAAACATTTTGAACAAATTACGCAACTTTTTCATTTACTGGTTTCCAATCTTTCTCTACTGCCTTTTGATATTCCTCCAGTCTTCCCGCCCGTCACCCCGTATTATGCCTGTCTGGCCCTTCATGGACAAGGTCCTCCATTTTGCCGCCTTTGCCCTTCTGGGCGCCCTGTTTCTGAGGGCCTTTTATACCACCCGGATCAGGCATCATCTCATACTCATCGTTACGCTCAGCATTCTCTTTTCAGCGCTTTTCGGCATCAGCGATGAAATTCACCAGTCATTTGTCCCTTACAGAACTGCCGATGCCATGGATGTCCTGGCAGACACTTTAGGAAGTGCCTTCGGAGCCGGCGTCTATTCGCTATGGTTTAAAGGCTATTTTAAGAATCGTGCGTAACGCCCTTGCATATAATCTGTATAGAAATGGACATAACATGTTGACAAGATAGTAATTTTTCTTCATAATAGATTTCGTAAAACATCGGATAGTCTCAATGAATAGCCTTCACAAGCCCTTTAATACCGGGGCAATGGATGGTCAAAAATCCGGAACGCCTACAAAAATTTAAAAACACCTTATATCAAAATGAAGTCCCTCTTCCGTTTATACAATCCTTAAAAACATTTACCGCGATGTGGAACCACGGTGTGAAACTTGGCGTTCTGCCTCCTAAAGAACCATTGGAAGGAATCGAGACAGACATCAAAATTGCCCGCGTGCTGAATTCATGTTTGAAAAGCTCCTGTCAAAAATAGGCTTATGCCTGGACAAACAAAACCTTCCGTATATGATTATCGGGGGGCAGGCCGTATTGCTCTACAAAGATTAAAACTGCCTGGCTTGACATCGCTAAAAACGTCCATAATGTCTTAAATAGAAATACAACATTCTATGCAGAGTGGCGCAAGAGATCTGGCTCTTTGACCGCCCGGCAACCTTTTCCAAAAGGTGCCAATTCCAGCCCGTAAGGGGAACATGGGGAGGTCATTGCCCGGCGCATCCGTGAACACAAATGGCTGGCGCCGGAACAAACCCTGATCACCAGTTCATGCGGGTTGAATCACTTGCCGCGCCACATCGCTTTTGGAAAATTGCAAGCGATGGTGGAAGCCAAGCAACTATTGGCGAATTAGGAGAGAGCATACAGGAAAAAACCGCATCTCCACAAAAAAACCCGGTTTCGTTAAAAACCGGGTTTTTATTTTTTTATCACCATTGATCCGATGGCGTTGCACAACGGACAATTAAATTTAAAATCTGGTCAACTGCGCGATATATCAAAGACCCTTAAGCGTTAATCCACAACCGGCCTTGGCAGGACTTTGGCCCGTTCGGCAATCTCGGGAACCATATGTTCCCACTCGATGGCCATCATGTGAACCCCGTGAACGCCTTTCATTTCCTTGAACTCTTCCACCTGCTCACAGGCGAACTTGATGCCTTCGTCGGCCACCTTGCCCTTTTCCACCCCCTGAAGGCGCTTGATGATTTCATCCGGTACGTCCATTCCGGGGACCTTGTTCTTCATGTACTTGGCCATACCCACACTCTTCATGGGGGTGACACCGGCTAAAATATGGGTTTTTTCCGTAAGTCCCATGTCGTTGGCCTGTTTGATAAATTCCCGAAACTTTTCCATGTTGTAGATACACTGGGTCTGGATGAAATCGCACCCGGCTTCCACCTTCTTTGCCAGGCGGTGTACCCGCCATTCGAACGGATCCGCAAATGGGTTGGCTGCCGCACCGATAAACATTTTAGGTGTTCCGTGCAAATCGGCGCCGCTTAAAAATTTTCCTGTATCACGCATGGTTTTGACCATACTGATCAACTGGATGGAGTCGATATCGAACACGCCCTTTGCCATGGGATGATCCCCGAATTTTTGATGGTCACCGGAAAGACACAGCATATTACGGATGCCGTGGGCATAGGCCCCCAAAATATCGGCCTGCATGGCCAACCGGTTACGGTCCCGGCATACCATCTGGAAATTGGGCTCCAGCCCCTCCTGAATCAAGATAAGGCACGCCGCCCAGCTGGACATCCGGACCATGGCAGTTTGATTGTCGGTAATGTTTACGGAATCTACAATTCCTTTCAGATGCTTGGCCTTTTCTTTTACTTCTTCGACATCACAGCCTCTGGGCGGCCCCAGTTCCCCTGTAAATGCAAAATGACCCGCTTTTAAGACTTTTTCCAAATTGCTTCCTGATTTCATTTCGGCTTCCTCTGCTCTGATCCCTTATGATTCTTTTATTCGTTGATTGGCACTGCGTCAATTCCCTGATGAATCGGTTAACACGACATTCATCCGTAACACATTACCATTTCACCGTTCAACCATTTACTGTTCAATCATTAACCGGCCTTCTCGGGTTTTTTATAACCGGGCTGAATCAACGTCCGCGGAATCTGGTCATTCCATTCAACCGGGGGAGTAAACTTTTTAATATTATCCAAACGCCCTTGCCGCTCCAGGCGTTCATAGATCCTGAACCACGCACAGGGCTGTTCCGTGTCGATTTCACAGCTTCCCCTGTTGGTGCCGCCGCAGGGACCGTTGTAAAGCCCTTTGGCGCACATGGTCACCGGGCAGATGGCTGCAGTCATTCCAAGCACGCATTTGCCGCATGAACGGCACCGTTCCTCATACCAGCCCACTGCCTGATTGGCGGACATGCCGCAGGTATCCACACCCGGATAAACCGGTTTGTCCGGGAATCTTTCCGCCAGAAACTGAATTCCAACGCCGCATGCCATGGAGATAACGGCATCGTACTCGCCGATAATAGCGTCCAGCTCAGCGAGATATTCATGGTCGCATTGTCTTTCCAGCGTTTTAGCACCCAGTTCTATAGGGTTGTTGTCAAGTTTTCTGGCCATATCGATCTCGGCATTCAGAACTGCAACCTCCTTTTCACCCCCTGCAAGGCATACCGCCACACAGGTTCCGCAGCCCACATTAAGAACTTTTTTATAGCCCTTGATCATCTCTTTTATTTCTTCAAAGGGTTTTCTTTTGGCAACTATCATTTTCCCTCCTAAACAGTCATTTGTCGCCAGCCGTTTATCATTTATCACCCATCAGTTATCCATCCTCAAATGACCCTTGACTGATGGTCAATGACTACATTTCCGATTCAGGGTGAAAAGGCAAAACTTCTTTAAGATCATCTCCCAGATATTCGCGTTCATTGGGCCCAAGAACCCCTAAAGACAGGCAGATCAAGGTCCACAGATGGACGGTCTGCCATGCATGATTGTTGATATCGCTCAGGTCGTGAATCTGGGCATGACAGTTATGGCACGGCGTAATACAGTAATCCGCCTTTGTCGCCAAGATCTGGTTGGCTTTGAGTTTGCCGTAGCCACGCCGCGCATCAGGATATCCGGACTGGAGAAATCCGCCGCCGCCGCCGCAGCAATAGTTGTTTGACCGGTTGGGGTGCATGTCGATGAAATTTTCTTCGCCTACCACCGCTTTCACGGTATATCTCAAATCTTCGGCCACCGGATCCCCAAAACTCTTGCGAACCAGCTGGCAGGGATCCTGCACCGTAAATTTAATTTTCAGGTCCTTGTTCCAGTCGGAATTGACCTTCAGCTTCCCTTCTCTGATCCACTGGGCATAAAGCTGGATGATGCTTTTGATCTCAAACTTGTGTTCGATCTTGAATTTTTGCAGTCCGACCCGGACTGCGAAAAGTTCGTGCCCTCACTCGGTGTTGAGCCAGTATTTGCACTTGAGATCATCCACGGCCTTGGCCTTGACCCTCACAATATGCTCCCAGTTTTTATCATCAGCCAGAAACAAACAGTAGTTTTCAGCTGCCCATCCTTTGGTGCCGTATGTCCAGTCAGCTCCTGCCAGATGAAGAATTTTCCAGAGCGGAACCATTTCATCCGGCTCGGTGACCGGTTCTCTGGAATTCTGATTCAAGTAGAATTCAGCACCCTCCCTGTTTATATCCGCCTTCATTTCCGCAAATTCAGGTTGATTTTCCCGGTATTCTTCCAGCACGTCTTCCACCACGAACTGGAAGTCTTCCTCGGATGCCCCCATGGCGGAGCAGGTATCATGTTTCAATGCCATGTCGCACGATCCGAGAATACCTTTGGGACGCTCTTCCCTGGGCCAGCTCGCCCTGGCGTTAAAGACCAGTTGGGGGATGTTGATTTTCATGGGACAGACATAAATGCATCGCGTACACATGGTGCACATCCACACCCAGGGTGTGCTTAAAATTTCATCATCCATACCCAAAGCCGCCATTCGCAGAAACTTTCTGGGATCCATGTCCTCCAGACCCGTCGCCGGGCATCCGGATGAGCAGGCACCGCAGGTCAGGCAAAGATTGAGATTTCCTCCCTCGGGAAGCAGCTCCTTTACCTTGTCCAGAAAAATACTCTTCTTTTTGCCGCCGAGTTTAATTGCTTCTTCAGCCATAATATATCCTCCGTTTTTAGGCCCTTGCTTTATCCTTAAGCGGATTGGGCCCCAAAGACCGTATGTTGTCGGTCATTTCCTTCGCATAAGCCGCAAAGGTGGGTCCTTCGCCTGAAGATAGGTTATACATTCTCACCCTGTCACCTTCAAGACCGATCTCTCCCAGCAGCATGCGGACATGTTCCACCCGTTCACGAGCCCTGAAATTTCCTTCGTTGTAATGGCAATTCCCCTCCAGGCAGCCCACTACATATACCCCGTCGGCCCCTTTCTGGAATGCCCTCAGAAGATGTATGACATCAACCTTTCCGGTACAGGGAAGTCTAATGATTTTAATGTTTGCAGGATAATCGAGTCGCATGGAACCTGCCAGGTCCGCGGCCGAATATCCTCAATAATCACAACAAAATGCTAAAATGGTCGGTTCGAAATCAGCCATCACATCCCCTCCGCCTCGAGTAAGGCATCAATTTTGCATAGTATTTGATCATCATCATAAAAACTTAAATGAATGGTCTGCCGGGGGCATATGCTGGCGCAAACACCGCATCCATGGCAGATTGCCTCATTGATTTCAACAACTTTTTCATGAATATTAAATTCCGGCACACCGAAGGGGCACGAACGGACGCAGGTCAAACACTTGACACAATGGTCCACATCCACCTTGGCCGTAATGGCCGAAAGCTTAATGGCGTCTTTGGCAAGAAATGTCGTCGCCCGTGAAGCCGCCGCCTGGGCCTGTGAAATGGCTTCGGTGATCAGTTTCGGACCATGGGCGGTCCCGCACAAAAAGACGCCTTCACTGGGCATGTCCACCGGCCGGAGTTTCACATGAGCCTCTATAAAGTACCCTTCAGGGTTCCGGTTCAGCTTCATAATCTGGCTCATCTCTTCGGTATCTTCGGCCACCATTCCGGCGCTTAAGGCAACCAGGTCGGCCCTGATTTCGATATTTTGCTGCAATATATGGTCTTTGACGGTAACCAGCATTCCTTCGGAAGAACGTTTAACATCGGGCGGCGCATCCCTGTCAAAACGGATAAAGATCACCCCCTGTTCTCTGGCCGCTGTGAAGTAGTCCTCAAGAAGCCCATAGGTCCGGATATCCCGATACATCACATAGACCTGGGTTTCCGGATTCAGCTTTTTGATATGAAGGGCGTTCTTTACGGCATTCTGACAGCAAATTCGAGAGCATTCGACATTCTCATCATTTCTGGAACCCACACACTGGATCATCACAACACTGTTCAGATCGGAGGCACCCTTTTCCTCAAGATAATCGGAAAGCGCCACCTGGGTCATCACCCGGTCATCCTCTCCGTAAAGATATTCCTTGGGCCGGTATTCACCGGCACCGGTGGCAACGATGAAAACGCCGTGTTCAATTTTTCGTCTGTTTCCGCCGTTGCCCAATGCCACCTCTGTACCGAAATTTCCCTTAAACCCTTCAAATCCGACAATCCGGGCCCCGGTCAACACTTCGATTTTGTCATGCCCGGTCACTTCATCGATCAAGGTCTTCAGGTAAGCCTGAATATCTCCGCCCTCGATGGTGTGGTGAAGTTTCCGTGAAAAACCGCCGAGTTCAGGCTCTTTTTCAAGCAATACCGTATTGAATCCCTGGTTGCCCAAACTGAGAGCAGCGTTCATTCCGGCGACACCGCCGCCGATGACCAGGGCCTGTTTGTTGATGGGAACGACCTTCTCATGAAGGGTTCTCAGTGTGGCGGCTCTGGCCACAGCCATTCGAACCAGGTCTTTGGCCTTTTTCGTCGCAACCGCAGGTTCCTTGGAATGAATCCAGGAGTCCTGGTTGCGAATATTGGCCATTTCAAACAAATATTTATTTAACCCGCAGGCCTCCAAGGTTTCCATGAACATGGCTTCATGGGTTTTGGGGCTGCAGGATGCCACCACCACCCGGTTAAGCTTATGTTCGATAATTTTTTCCTTGATCTTGTCCTGG
>Ga0210134_1000117_pt1 | contig 10411 bp, 6 predicted proteins | sample RushSE_CattailNL_3_FD_185565 | JGI IMG/M metagenome (GOLD analysis project Ga0210134, IMG submission 185565) | Wetland microbial communities from San Francisco Bay, California, USA, that impact long-term carbon sequestration - RushSE_CattailNLB_D2... | ecosystem: Environmental > Aquatic > Marine... | reverse complement strand
CCACAAGATCAACCCCATAGACTTTGAAAATTCAGAGGGGAACCTGGGAGTGGCGAATGCAATTTTGGCGCATCTCTCCTCAAAACTTCCGATTTCAAGGCTGCAGAGAGACTTAACGGACTCAACGGTAACCCGAAATATCGGTGTGCCGCTGGCCCATATGATGATTGCTTATACATCATTGTTGAAAGGACTGGACAAATTGGTTTTAAATCGGGAGGTCATTCAAAATGATCTGCAGAAAAACTGGGCGGTGGTAACTGAAGCGATCCAGACAATTTTACGCAGGGAAGGGTATCCGGAACCCTATGAAGCCTTGAAATCGTTAACACGGACTCATTCAATCATCGACAGAAAGACAATATTTGAATTTATTGATAGTTTAAAAGTGGCGCAAACCGTTAAAGACGAATTAAAGAAGATTACACCCGAAAATTACACCGGAGTTTATGATTTTTAAGTAGGCGTTAGGATCTTAAAAACAGGCATCATAGACTTCCGGAATAAAGCGTATCCATGTAAAATTTTGAGATGGGATCGACATTCTCAAAACTGTGCGATTTGTCTTGATTTCTCCTGGCCATTTCTTTTCGTATATCTGTGGCAAGGGTCTTGCCCAATTCCACGCCGAACTGATCAAAAGGATTAATGTCCCAGATAAAGGCTTCAAAAACCGTTTTTGCCTCATAAAAAGAAAGAAGGCGGCCGATGTTCTCAGGTGAAAGATCGTACAAAAGCAGGGTCGATGACGGTCGATTGCCTGAAAAAGATTTCGCGGGATTTGCATCCGCTTTACCGCATGCAAGGGCGGTCGGCTGTGCGATTAAATTCGACCACAGCTCCTGATGGTTGGTCACGCCTCTTGATTGATTTTGGTACTGTTTGTAATGGGGGTGGATTACACCGATAAAATCAACAGGAAAAGGCCTTCCCTGATGCGCCAGTTGAAAAAATGAATGCTGTGCATTGGTTCCCGGTTCTCCAAAAATAATACCCCCCGCCGGCTCATCCAAATGCTTTCCGTCTTTTGTAACCGATTTCCCGTTGCTCTCCATACTCAGCTGCTGGACATGGGCTGCCAGTTTGGAAAGCGGTGAAGCATAAGGAATGATGGCTTGTGCCGGATATTTTAAGAAATTGTTGTTCCAAACCGAAATTAAAGCGGCCACAAGGGGAATATTTTCCCTTTCAGGTGATTCCATGCAATGACCATCCATCGCTTCGGCACCTTTTAAGAAACGTTCAAACCTTTCATAGCCAAGATAAAGGCTCAGAGGCACCCCGCCCACGGCTGAAGTAACACTGTATCTTCCCCCGATGAAATCGAACATGTGAAACGAAGAAAGAACCGGGTTCGAGGGGTCATCTCCTGGAGATCCCTTGCTGGTGACCGTAACAAAGTGCTTGGCAGGATCGAGGCCTTTTTCCATGATATACGTTCGAACCTGATTTGCATTGGCCATGGTTTCAGCTGTGGTATAGCTTTTGGATATAATGATCCAAAGGGTTCTTTCAATATCCACGATGGAGACAATTTTTCCGAAGTTATGGATGTCGACATTGGAAAGAAACATGATATCCATATTCTTGTCCGCCAGATGATGGAGTGCATTGGCAACGAATTCCGTTCCAAGGTATGAACCCCCGATTCCGATAACAACCACGGTGTTAAATGTTTTCCCGGTGGATCCTGAAATTTTCCCCTCATGAATGTTTGAAACGAATGCCATAATGTCGTCTCGAACCTCACGTATCAAAGGCGTCACATCTTTTCCGTCAACGAAAACAGGGCTGCCTGAAAAGTCTCTTGCCGCCGTGTGGAGCGCCGGCCGTTTTTCCGTGACATTGAGCTTTTCTCCCCTGACCATTTCCGCAAACCGTTGTTTCAGCTTTCGAAATTCAGCCAGTTCGAACAAAAGATCCATAGCCCTCTCATCGACTCTTTGGCGTGAAAAATCATAAAAAACCCCGGCTGATTTTAAAGAGAATTTTTCGAGCCGCGTGGGATCCTTAAGCAAGTGTTTCAAATGTTTTTCAGGACGATTCATGATATCGGCATGTTGAATCAACCGATCCCGGACCGGATCTTCATTTTGTTTAAACTGGGTCATGGGGTACTCCGGAAACAAAACATTTGCCACAAAGGCACTAAGGCACGAAGAATATGTTTATTCTTTCTTAGTGACTTGGTGCCTTGGTGGCGGAAGGTATTTTTTCGATTTGGTCCAAATTCTTTCGGTAGATGTATAATTATACATGATTGGGAGAATCAACCTCGCCTCGAACAGGAGACAACCTCGGCTAAAACCGTATGTATTTTATCCAAAATTTGGCAATCGTCTTCACACCCGGGAAAATCCATTCTTTGAGCGCACTCTTTACAGGGGCTTTTTGAAAGATATCCAATTTCAAAATCGAACCTGTATTTAACGTTTTTACTTGGAGAATATTTTATTAACCGTGGCATCATGGCTGTTGAATAACACAATATCATTATCACCACAAGAAAAACCCAACACAATGATATCAAAGCGGTATGGGTGAGTGTATTCCGGCCTATTCGTCAATGTCCAAGTTCGAATTCTTAACTCCCGATTTTTAAGTATCTTTTAATTGGCCATTGAGGATTGAAAATTGGATATTTTAACTTCATCTGCCGGGATATTTGGGACGGTGTTCCTTTTTCCCCTCAAGAATCGCCCGCAGACGATCTCTTTCGGCTTTTGCCTTGCGTAGCTGCTCATTAATGTTTGCGTGTTTTTCAAAGGGAACGTTCTTTAATTCTTTCTCCAGGTTTTCCACCGCTTTGATTAAGCGGTAAAGCTCTTGTGCGATCATTCGAATCGGCATGGCAAGTATGAATATAGGTTGAGAGGTTTCAGGTTCACGGTTCACGGTTTACTGATCTTCTGGTCTTCCCGTTTTCCGGCCCTGCATGATAACCCTTGAAACTTAACTTTTCATTATGGTTGTTCGTGCAATATGGAAGATCTTTTTTGAACGAACATGTTTTTTTATTGGCTTTAAATAAATTTTCATTTTTGTGATATTTATTATATGATATATGAACATTTTTCAATATGGTTATAATAGATTTTTGGTGGGGGAATATGCGCATCGGTATGGGTTATGATGTTCATCGGCTGGTTGAAGGACGCAAGCTGGTTCTGGGTGGCGTGACCATCCCTTTTGAAAAAGGTCTGCTGGGACATTCAGATGCCGATGTCCTTATACATGCGGTGTGTGACGCGCTGTTAGGCGCTGCCGGCCTGGGTGATATCGGTATGCATTTTCCGGATAGCGATCCCAGGCTCAAAGATATCTCCTCGATAATAATTTTAACAAAAACCGTTGAAATGTTAAATGCCAGGGGATTCAGGGTTATTAATTTAGATTCCACCATTATGGCCGAAGCTCCCAAAATTTCGCCTTATAAAGAAACGATGGAAGAAAATATAGCCCGGGCAATTGAAATTGAACCGGAGTATGTTAATATTAAAGGGACAACTTTTGAAAGCCTTGGAATGATCGGTAAAGGGGAAGGGATTGCTGCAATTTGTGTTGCACTTATTGAGTAAAATCCTATGCATTTTACAGGCAAAACACGGATAACAACATGCCACTTCGCGTTTATAATACATTAAGTAGACAAAAAGAAATCTTTGAGCCGATAGAACCCGGAAAAGTCCGCATGTATGTTTGCGGCCCCACAGTATATGATTCCTCCCACATCGGACATGCAAGGTCTGTGGTCGTGTTTGATGTGATCGCTCGCTATCTGAAAGCCGTAGGTTATCAGGTTGTCTATGTCAGAAATTTCACCGACGTTGACGACAAAATCATTGACAAGGCAAATCAGTTGGGTATCGATTCTGCGACGGTTGCGGAAAGATTCATCAGCGAATTTTACGAAGATATGGATGCACTGAATGTTGAGAGGGCTACGGTAGAACCCAGAGCCACCGAACACATTGACCAGATTGTACAATTTGTTGAGAAGTTGATAAACGCGGGGTTTGCTTATCAGGTAGATGGTGATGTCTTTTTTTCTGTCGAAAAATTCAAAGAATATGGAAAACTCTCCGGTCGTAAGCTCGAAGAAATGGAAGCAGGAGCCAGAATCGATATCGATGAAAGAAAAAATAATCCGTTTGATTTTGTGTTATGGAAATCCGCGAAACCCGGCGAGCCCTCCTGGGAAAGCCCGTGGGGTAAAGGAAGGCCTGGGTGGCATATAGAATGTTCGGCGATGAGCAGCGAATATCTGGGGGAAACTTTTGACATTCATGGCGGCGGCAAGGATCTGTGCTTTCCCCATCATGAAAATGAAATCGCCCAATCAGAAAGTATTTCCGGAAAATTGTTTGTTAAATACTGGATACACAACGGCTTCGTAAACATAAACCAGGAAAAGATGTCCAAATCCCTGGGCAATTTTATGATGATAAAAGATGTGCTTAAAACCTACCATCCTGAAGTTGTCCGGCTTTTTCTTCTTTCCAATCACTATCGAAGCCCCATTGACTTCACAGAAAAGGCCATGGAGGAAGCCCGCAAGGGACTTGATAAGATGTATGCACTTCTTTTGCGGGTGGATCAAACAATGGGATTCGAGTCAAACCAGACGATTGAACCAGGCGATTGCTGGCAGCAATTTTGTGAGGCAATGGATGACGATTTCAATTCAGCGCGTGGGATCGGCATTATCTTTGATACGGTTCGCAAGGTCAATCGCATGCTGGACCAATATGAAAACAGCGGTTCCGACCAAATAAAGCAAGCAAACCAGATTGAGTTGCCTTTTAAAGAGGAACTGAAGTATGAAAACAGTTTGTCTGACCCAATAAAGCAAACCATTCGGTCCGGACTGGCAGATGTTCTGAGAATCGGCAACATTCTCGGGATACTACTTGAGCAACCCGCTGTATATTTTGATAAAGAACAGACACAGCGCATTGATCAAAAATCAGTTGATCCTGCCGTAATTGAGAAACTGGTTGAAGAAAGAAATCAGGCCAGAAAAACAAAAAACTGGAAAAAAGCCGACCAGATCAGAAACCAGCTTTTTGAAATGGGCGTTATTTTAGAAGACCGGCCAGAAGGGACGGTTTGGAAGATCAACAAATAGACATCTGGGAAATTTTATAACATATTAAAAATATAAATAATTAATGAGAATAAGTTTTTTCGCCCCTTATATGGAATAATGGAATGGTGGAATATTGGAATGTTGATTTTTAAAGGAATTCCGCTTTCCCCAAACCCCTTATTCCATCATTCCATTATTCCAACATTCCAATTTTGAGCGAAGTGAACTGACTTAATCACAATATTTTATGTACAAAATAGGATTATTATCAGAAATTTATATCATTAAACATCATGCCTTCCTTTAAGATTGTCTCAAATTTTACCCCGAAGGGTGACCAAACAGCTGCAATTCATGCCCTGAGCAAAAGAATCCGGTCCGGCAAGAGGCACAACGTGCTTTTGGGGGTCACCGGCTCGGGAAAAACATTCACCATGGCCCATGTTATTGCAAGCCTTGGAAAGTCGGCTCTGGTCATCGCCCCGAACAAAACACTTGCGGCACAGCTTTACAATGAGTTCAGAATGCTCTTCCCTGAAAATGCCGTGGAATATTTTGTCAGTTACTATGACTACTACCAGCCCGAAGCGTACATCCCCTCAAGCGACACTTATATTCAGAAAGACTCTTCCATCAATGAGATGATTGACAAGCTCCGTCATTCCGCCACACGGTCGGTATTGTCGCGTCCGGATGTGATCGTGGTGGCTAGCGTATCCTGCATATTCGGACTTGGCGCCCCGGAAGATTATCTGGCCATGCGTGTTGATCTTGAAAAAAGTATGGTGCTCGAACGCGACAAACTCCTTTCAGATCTGGTTGCCATGCATTACGAAAGAAACGACGTCGATTTTCATCGCGGGGTCTTCAGGGTGAGGGGAGACCGGGTCGAGATCTTTCCGTCCTATGAAGAGGACAAGGCGCTTCGCATCGAATTTTTCGGAGATGAGTTAGAATCGATTTCCGAGATCGACCCGCTCAGAGGTATCATTAAAAAACAGTTGAGCGGTGTGACCATATATCCTGCAAGCCACTATGTAACACAAAAAAACATTCTGAAACGAGCCATTGAAACCATCACCACGGAACTAAAACAGAGGATCGACTATTACAGGAATGATAAAAAGTTTATTGAAGCGCAAAGAATCGAGGAGCGGACAAACTTTGATCTGGAAATGATGATGGAATTGGGATATTGTAACGGAATCGAGAATTATTCCCGCCATTTAACACAACGGGCTCCCGGAGAACCGCCACCGACGCTTTTGGATTATTTTCCGAATGACTTCCTGATGTTCATTGATGAAAGCCATATCGCAATCCCCCAGCTTCAAGCCATGTACAAAGGGGACAGATCTCGCAAAATGACGTTGGTTGAATATGGATTCAGACTGCCGTCGGCTCTGGATAACCGACCTTTGGCGTTTGAAGAATTTGAATCTAAAGTATCGCAAGTCATTTATGTTTCAGCCACACCGTCCGGCTATGAAATTGAAAAGGCAAAAAATGAACTGGTAGAGCAGGTTGTGAGGCCCACCGGGTTGATTGATCCGATGATCGATGTGAGAAAAGCAAAAAATCAGGTCGATGATCTGTTGGAAGAAATTCAAAACAGGCAAGATCAAAATGAAAGGGTGTTGGTTACCACATTGACAAAGCGAATGGCCGAAGATCTCACGGAATATTATTCGGATATGGGAATAAAGGTGCAATATCTCCATTCAGATATCGGCACCTTGGAACGAATGGACATCATCCACAGTTTAAGAAAGGGGAAATTCGATGTGCTTATCGGCATCAACCTTCTTCGTGAAGGACTCGACATTCCGGAGGTCTCACTTGTCGCCATTCTGGATGCAGACAAAGAAGGGTTTTTGCGTTCAACCCGGTCGCTTATACAGACCTGTGGACGTGCTTCCAGAAATGTCAGAGGAAAGGTTATTATGTATGCCGACGCCGTGACCCGGTCTATGCAGCAGGCCATTGATGAAACAAATCGGCGCCGAAACATTCAAAAACTTTACAATAAAAAATATTCAATTACTCCGGAAAGCATCGTAAAAGAGGTTACACCCGTTTTTGAGGAGATGTATGAGCTTGCGAACAAATCGGAAGACAAAATATCTGAGAAAATTGCCCAATATGAATCGGTAGAAGATATAGATGTTATCATCAGAAATCTTGAAAAAGAAATGAAACAGGCTGCGGATGAGCTTGCATTTGAAAAGGCTGCTGAACTTCGGGATCAAATCCAGGCCATAAAAAAGTTGATTGTCTTTGAACTTTGAATGTTAGCATCCTCCTCTAAAAGACCAGGCTTTGGTTATCTCAGGAGATGATTTGCATTGATAAAAGTTCATTCACTTGTTGAAATTCCAAATCAGAAAAAAAATAGAACCATGCCAGATAAAAAAACAAAGTTCGAGTCATCAGCCGGTGTCGATCATCCGATCCCCGGCATCAGGGATAAGCTGACCAGGGTTTCTTCCGAACCCGGTGTCTATCTTATGAAGGATGCCGATGTGAAGGTGATATATGTCGGCAAAGCCAGGAATCTGAGAAAACGATTGACCTCATATTTTGCACGGTCAGGGAACAGCACACTGCATATGGATATGAAAACGGAAATTCTGGTTCGAAGAATAACGGACTTTGACACGATTATAACCGGTAGCGAAAAAGAAGCGCTGATTCTTGAATCAAACCTTATCAAACGTTACAGACCCCGTTATAATGTTATTTTAAAGGATGACAAAAGATATCCATCTTTACGGCTGGATATCGATAATCCATATCCCAACCTTTCCGTTGTCAGAAAGATCGAAAAAAACGGAGCCCTTTATTTCGGTCCATTTTCGTCTTCCGGTGCGGTTCAGCAAACACTCAAAATTATCCATAAAACGTTCAATCTCCGAAAATGTAAAAATAAAGACTTCAGACGTCGCTCAAGACCGTGTCTCAACCACCAAATAGCATCCTGTCTTGCCCCATGCTGCCTTGATGTTGACAAGAAAACATATGACGACATCGTCAAAGAGGTCATTTTATTTTTAAGGGGAAGAACCCCCGATCTGATTCAAAAAATAAAACATGAGATGATGTCCGCTGCGAATGAACAGGATTATGAAAAGGCAGCGGTTTTGAGGGATAAAATGTTTGCCCTTGAACAAACGCTTGAAAAACAGGTTGCCGTTATGAATGATTTTGAAGACCGGGATGTGCTCGGGCTTGCAAGATCTGATGCAAATTCTCTTCTTATGCTTCTTTTTATTCGCAGTGGATTTCTTATTGGAACACGAAATTTTACGTTTTCGGAAACGATGTCAACAGACGACGAAATGGTCGGAGGGTTTATTCGACAGTATTATGATGAAACGCGTTTTGTTCCAAAAGAGATTCTTGTTCCAACAGTACTTGAAGATGCTGTTTTAATAGAAGAATTGTTAAGTAACGTTAAAGGGCAAAGGGTAAGGATTTTGGCACCCAAACGGGGGCAAAAAGTCCGTCTTGTCGAGATGGCCTGTCAGAATGCAAAACACAACCTGCGAGAATTCACTGCTGCGGTTTCAAAAGATACGGAACTCCTCGTTCGTCTCCAGAGGCGTCTGAAAATGGAAAGGATGCCCTGGCGGATCGAATGCGTTGACAATTCCAGCATTTCAGGCAAAGACGCGGTTTCCGGTATGGTTGTTTTTGAAAAAGGAAATCCAAAAAAATCTTCATATCGAAAATACAGACTCAAAACAGATTCAGCGAGAGACGATTATGCCTGTATGGCCGAAGTTCTTCAAAGAAGATTCGGTAAAGGTGAAGCATCCGAACCCTATCCCGATATTCTGATGGTTGACGGAGGAAAAGGGCAGTTAAACATCGCGGTTTCAATCTTGAAGTCGTTGAATCTGAAACATAATATTCAGTTGATCGGCATTGCAAAAAAAAATGAAAAAAAGGGGGAAACTCAGGACAAAATTTATAAGCCCGGACAGTCAAATCCCGTAAATTTGGGAAGGGAAGGGGACCTTATTCTATTTTTAGAACGGATAAGGAATGAAGCCCATCGTTTTGCCCTCTCTTTTCACCGTAAGCGTCGTCGCAAAACACAGATGCAATCCTCACTCGATTCAATAAACAGCATCGGAGAAAGGAGAAAAAAATTGCTTTTAAAGCATTTTAAAAGCATTAAAAAAATCCGGGCAGCAACACTGGAGGAATTGAGTGCTCTGCCCGGAATTGGTTATAAAACCGCTGAAGCCATTAAAAGCAGCCTGGAAATGAACAAATGATCACTTCGTCAGATCCACTATCCCAATTTTTTTAACAACGCTTTGAGCTCTTTAACTGCATCAGCAGATTTGTCAAGGGCGACTTTTTCCTCATCCAAGAGCGCAATCTCAATGATCTCCTCGACACCATTGGCACCCAATTTGACGGGAACACCGATAAAAAGTTCGTTATACCCATATTCACCTTCAAGATAGGTTGCACAGGGCAGGATTTTCTTTTTATCCTTGAGAATCGATTCGGCCATTTCGACTGCGGCCGATGCCGGTGCATAAAAGGCGCTTCCGGTTTTCAGAAGCCCGACGATCTCGGCACCGCCATTGGCCGTTCGTTTCACCAGTGCGTCAATACGGTCTTTTGGAAGCAATTCTGTAATCGGGATTCCGGCGACTGTAGAGTAACGGGGTAACGGTACCATGGTATCGCCGTGTCCGCCGAGGACAAATGCCGTTGTATTTTCCACGGAAACATTAAGTTCCATGGCAATAAAAGCCCTGAATCTTGCTGAATCGAGAACACCGGCCATCCCGATAACCCGGTTCTTGGGGAAACCGCTGGTTTCGTAAGCAACATGGCACATGGCATCAAGGGGATTGCTGACAATAATCAATACAGCATTGGGGGATCGTTTGGCCACCTCTCGGGTAACATTTTTCATGATTTTTGCATTGGTACTCAAAAGGTCGTCCCGGCTCATGCCGGGCTTTCTGGGTATACCCGCGGTGATGATAACGATATCAGAGTTTGCTGAAGCTTCATAATCGTTAGATCCTGTTGGATGGGCATCATGCTTTTCAATCGGCGCAGCCTCGGCAAGATCAAGGGCTTTACCCTGAGGAAGCCCTTCAATAATATCCACCAATACGACATCACACAATTCTTTTTCTGCCAGCCGCTGGGCTGCTGTGGCACCGACATTTCCGGCACCGACGACGGTTACCTTCTTGTCCATTATTACTCTCCTTTTGATATTAATAAGTTTCGATATTCCAATAAGACTTTAAAGTTTTTCTCCCAGTGGGTTTTCGTTGATACGGGGGA
>Ga0210134_1000115_pt1 | contig 10438 bp, 6 predicted proteins | sample RushSE_CattailNL_3_FD_185565 | JGI IMG/M metagenome (GOLD analysis project Ga0210134, IMG submission 185565) | Wetland microbial communities from San Francisco Bay, California, USA, that impact long-term carbon sequestration - RushSE_CattailNLB_D2... | ecosystem: Environmental > Aquatic > Marine... | reverse complement strand
TTTGCTGCTGTTGGTACCGCCAATTTAGATAATCGATCGTTCCGATTAAATTTTGAACTTACACTATTGAACTATGATTCGTCTTTCATCAAAAAAATCGAAGATCTGTTTAATGAAGATTTTTCTCGAAGTCACTTGGTCGAGCTGACAGATTATACCCATCGGTCGTTTTTCTTTAGACTGGCTGTTCGCTCAGCGAGATTATTGGCGCCGATATTATAAAACGGGTCCCGAATTCAACCTCGAAGTGCAACAAATGAGGAAGCAACTTCAAGGGGTGTTTTAAAGCCCAGACATTTTCTGGGGCGATTATTGATTAAAGATTCAATCCGAGCTATCTGTTCTTTGTCAATTTTACTGAAGTCTGTGCCTTTTGGCAAGTACCAGCGAATCAGGCCGTTGATGTGTTCGTTGGTACCCCGTTGCCATGCTGCATAGGGATGGGCAAAATAGCATTTGATACCAAGCCTGACGGTAAGTTTCTCGTGTTTGGCATTCTCGGTGCCGTTATCCAGGGTAAGAGACCTTCTGGCTTTGACCGGCAGCTTTTGTAACCGTTTAATGATTGCTCTGTTGGTCTCAGCAGCACCCTTACGATCGATCTTGGTAAGCAGCAAGAGACGACTTTTTCGTTCGGTTAGGCTGTTAAGAGCTGCCTTACTCTTACGAGATATCAAACTGTCTCCTTCCCAGTGGCCGTATTGGTAACGTCGCTCAACGGATTGGGGCCTGGCATCGATTGGAATCCTATTGGGAATCTTGGTTTTTTTCTCTTTTCTGCCAATGCCTTTTGCCCTGCGCTTTTTATGAGCGCGACGTAACTGACTGATCATCTCCAACCGATTCGGTGTCTGGGGATGATAAATATACTGGTAGATAGCCTCATGGCTGATGGAAGATTCCGGGTGATCAAGTTTTAAGCGCCCAGCGATCAACTCCGGGGACCAGCCAAGGGCCAAATTTTCAGCCAGATACTGCCGAATCAAGTCATTTTTAAGCCGCTGATGCGTATTGGCTAAATGTTTACGCTCATCAGATCTGGCTTGGGCCCGGCAGGGTGTATAGCGTTTATATTCCAGGGAGGAGTTTCTTTTGAGCTCTCGAGAAACCGTGCTTTTGTTTCTGCCAAGTGATTTTGATATTTCTCCGAGACTTTTCCCCTCCCAGTACAGTTGAGCTAAATGCTCACGCTCGACCAGGGATAAATGATTGTATTGTTTTGGCATAGACACTTAGGATAGCATATTCCTTTCTGCTTTCCCAAGTGTTGCACTTCGCTATTGAACTCGCGAATTTTAAATGGGATCAAATTTCTTTTATTTTTAATGAACCATATTGATTTATATTTTAAAATTTGAAACCCTTTGGGATTACCGATCTTACCGCACCTGCTGCGTCAGATTCCGTCCCGCATAGTTAACTATAGCGGAACGACATCTTTCTTGTATCTGCCTGCCCTGTGAAATGCGAAGCCTATTTCTCCGGGGCGGCAACCTCGATAATCGCTCAACTTAGGTAAAAGTAACGAAAAACGAACGTCATTTTTTTAAATTTGCATGTCAATAATTTGGCGGAAAAATTTTCTTTAAAAACCAGACAGTTCCCATCAAAGTCCAAAATCCCGACCCACGATTCACGTTTTAGCCCCGATTTTAATTCAACCTTACCACAATAACCACATCTTTATATCCTGGGTAACATTTTTCATGAAAAATGACAAAGTATAAGTAAATATATCAAAAACAACCAGTTATGATGTCATCAAAAAAACGGTTTTTTCTAAAAGAGAGGCTTAAAAGATTAAACCGAACCAAAGGACATACATTGGCGGAACAAGATGGCATATCTCTTGCACAAGCATCCACCAGAAACAAAAATATGAATATCATGACAGCCGGTACGGTGGGTGATGAAAAAAATTAGGAGTGTTTGGAGACAAATGTCAAATAAAATTCCAATCAGGTTTGAAGACACAAATATTGAAGTTTTAGCAAGAATCGTCAAAGCAGCATCTCGGAAATTCGATTGTTCAATGGAAATCGATTTTACAAATGGTAACCGAAAGGTTGAGTTTGTGGGTGATGACTTTTATAAACCTTTAATTGTAGAAGAAGTTGAAGAAATATTCTCAAAGAATGGAGGATGAATAAGGTAAAGCTAAGCTGTTTTAAGGAAAATACAAACTGAACTTCTTATTCTATTTCAATTTCTTTCCGAACCGAGATATTTCCTCTTTATCTTTTCTCATCTCTTCTCCTGGGTATCTATTACGTCCTGTTCCAGATAGATGACGTATTTTCCCAGTCTCTACACCTTGCTTCACTCTTTGGGAACCAAAAGATTTTTGAAGACAGCCAGCTTGATGGTTGGGGAAAAAAATCACACGTAAACAGGAGAAAAAAATGGCTCAAAGACAAAAGCACACACTTCACGATCATCTGGCGGATGTAAAAGCAGGCAAACGTCGTTTTGAAAATGCATTTCAGGGCGTGTCCAGAATGATTCTTGAAAATGACTTTGAAAAGGTTATTGTCCAGGGGAAAACCACCTACAATTTCAAACTTTTTAATACAGGCGGAAAGCACATTATCGGCATGTACGATGAAATCAACAGTTTCGTCTCCTTTGTCAAGGATGCCGCAGAGGGAGGGTCGTCAAAAGAAATGGCCTATGTCCTTGTGGGGGAGCCTGGAAACGGAAAAACATTCTTTGTTGAATTTTTGTGCAGCAAATACCGTCACTACCTGTCCCAGGAGAAGAATAAAAAGCACACCTTTAAGTTTGTCAACATGGACAAGTTGAAAAGTTACGGAAAAATTACATCCGTTGAATCCCAAACATATGAAGACCCCATGATCCTGGCTCTGAACCTCTTTGAAGGCATGGATGATAATAAAACCTTTCTTTCCAAAGAGATCGGGTTTTCAGATGATGAAATAGAAAGCTTTTATGAAAACTATCGTCCTCTGGGCGCATGTAGCGAATACATTTGGAACGATATTCGAACATTCACAGACAACACTATGGAAGACATGTTAAAATTCATTGAAATCGTTCCGGTCCCCCTTTCCGAAAGTTTGGGGACGGTAACAGGGAAATACCCGGCTAAGGACAAAATAACCTCTTCGGCAGTTGATCTGTTGGGGGAAGAGTCCATACAGCGCCTGCTGCATATCACGGACACCAACAATCCGTATCGCTTCGATTTGAGGCGCGGCGCACTGGCCCGCGTTGCCGGCGGGGGAATTCATTTCTGTGACGAAATATTTAAAAACAAAAAAGATCTTGTTCAGGTCTATCTGGGGGTCATTCAAAACAGAAATATTGAAATTGACGGATACAAATGGCCCATTGACACGTTGATTGTCGCCACAAGCAATAATTCTGAATTCAACCGTTTTTTGGCTGAAAAAGAAGAGGCGCCCATTGTTGACCGGTGCCGTGTTTGCTATGTTTCACACAATACGAATTATAAACTTCAGGGAGATCTCACATCATATGCCATTGGAAGCGATATCAAAACGACGTTCAGCAAAGAGCCGCTTCACAAGGATCCCAACTTGAATTATGCAGCTTCGGTAGCAGCGGTTCTTACCCGCCTTCCCCGATCGGAAAAACTGACACCCATTGAAACAATGAAGCTGGCTGCCGGTGAAGTGGCCGGAGAAAAAAGCATCAAAACCCTGGCCGAAGTCATTGACACCCTGAACCAGGACCCGGATATTACGAAGCGGTTTGGTCAAAAGGGCCTGGGACAGCGGAATCTGGGCAGAGCCATTCAACTGATGATTGAAAGCTCTGAAACCAATGAAGGCAAATGCATGTTTGCATATGACGTTTATAAGGCACTGGAAAAGATTGTCCTTGATTATGTATCAGATGCCAATGACCGGGCAAAGTTTTTGGATGATCTCAAAACCGCAAAAGGGATGTATCGCGAACGTGTGATGACGGAGATGTTCAACGCCTATATGGACGAACCCTTTGCTATTCGGAAAGATGTGATGAACTATGTGAATATGATCATCGGTATTGATGCTGAAAACTTAGGTCCCGACAAAATGTGGAAATACAAGGACCCCCAAACCGGAGAGCTTCAGGCCATGAGAATCGACGAGCGTTATATCAAAAGTATTGAAGAACGGCTGGGGCTCAAGACGGAAGAACAGCGCGAAACGTTTAGGACTTCCATTCGAAAGATCTACGGCCAGAAGATCGCCGTAAATCCCAATTATGATTTCATGGATAATTTGGAGCTGGTAAAGGCGGTCACCGATGTTCGGCTAAAATCCGATATTGCGGGTGCAGGCAGTCTGATCGGCGCACTGGCCAATCGCACCAATGAAGAAAATCAGAAACTCTATGACCGTATGATCCTAACCATGCTTGAGAAGCTCAATTACTGTAAAACCTGTGCACAAAAGACCATCGAATATTTTTGTACCCAAGAAGATGAAAATTAAAAAGCATGAATGATGAAATGCTGGCAGATTACCAAAAATTGAAAAAAAAAGGCCTAACTCCCGGACCGGAAGAAAACATCCTTTCCGAACTCCAAGGCGACCAGCACCATGAGATTTCCCGGATACAGACCGATGCCGAAGACACGGTGTCCGATTCTCTTTGCAATGTCTATGCTTATAATGATCTTTGTGAATTGCAGAATATGAGCACGCCGCAAAGCACTTATATCAATCGCTTGCGATCCATAGATGAACTGCTGGACCGGGACAAGCAAAGAGAAAAAGACGGCTTTCCTCGAAAAATTCAGGTGGGTCGGCTGGTAAAGCCGGGAAAGGGCGACAAAGACAAAATAGTTGTGGTTCCCACCACCGTCGAAGAAAAATTTCTTCATGACAAGAGACTTAAAGCTTCGGAAGATGGGCCGTCCGGTGGATCCGGTGAAGGGGAAGAAGGAGAGGTCATTCATGAGCAGCCGGTTCATGATCCGGAAACCCAGGGAGCCGCAGGGTCCGGCGAAGGAGATGGCGGACAGCATGAAATGGAGTCGAGCGCTTATGACTTGGGTAAAATTCTTACAGAGCATTTTGAACTCCCCAACCTAAAAGACAAGGGCAAAAAACGTTCACTTACCCGATATAACTATGACCTGACCGACAAAAATCAGAGATTCGGACAGATTATCGATAAGAAAGCGACCTTGCGAAAAATCGTAGAAACCAACATCATCTTAGGTAACCTCCCTGATGTCGGCCGTATTGATCCCACCGGTTTTCTGATTTCGCCGAGCGACAGGATCTATCGAATCCTCTCACGCGAAAAGGATTACGACTCACAGGCAGTGGTCTTTTTCCTGCGAGACTACTCAGGCTCCATGTATGGCAATCCGACCCGGCTGATCGTGTCGCAACATGTCTTGATTTACAGCTGGCTTTTATACCAGTATGAGATGAAGGTCGAATCCCGCTTTATTCTCCATGACACCGAAGCCAAAGAAGTCGATGATTTCTACACCTATTACAATTCCAAAGTCGCCGGCGGAACCCGGGTGGCATCAGCATTTCGTCTGGTGAACGGCATCGTGGAAAAAGAAAATCTGGCAGTCGACTATAATATCTACATATTTCATGGTACCGATGGTGACGATTGGGACACCGGCGGCAAGGAGTTGATCCCTGAACTTAACAAAATGCTGACCTATGCCAATCGAATCGGAATCACGATTGCCGAACAATCAAGCAATGCCGTCAACTCTACCGAAGTAGAAAGATACCTGAAAAAGTCGGAACTCTTGGATGAAAAGTCGAAGTTGCTCCGGCTCGATGTCATGAAGGAGGATTCGGACGAATCCCGTATCATCGAAGGAATTAAAAAGCTCATTTCATGAACGGGGCATGGGTAAAATGAAAATAGAAATATTCGTATGAGTTTAGCTGCCAGAAAAAATTTAACCCTATCTGAAGCTCTTTAACATCGACTTGTTTCAAAGGCCTAAACGGTTACAGATATTTTTGATCCAATATTCATTAGCTCTAATCTGAAGGTTGCACCATGCAATTAATTGATCAACATACCAAAAAAATAATGGAAGGTTGCAAGGACAGAGCACGGGAAGCCGGTCTTTGTTTCGAAGATGAAACGCTGGAGTATATTGTAACAAATCGTGATCTTCTGGAGCTTACCCCAAAAGTGATGATTCCAACGCTTTACGATTACTGGGTTCATGAAGTTGAAGTCCTCAAAGAAAAAGGCAGATATGAACTCTACCCCGGAAACCCTTATGAAACCGTGATCAATACCCGACCGGCCATTTCATTTTACAATGATAACAACCCCGACTGGTTGAACGTTATGATTTTTTATCATGTTCTCGCTCATATCGATTTTTTTCAGAACAATCTCTTTTTTCGCCATACTTGGGACGATGATTTTGTGGGGCAGGCACTTTCGGACAAGCGACTCATTGCAAAGCTGAGATCTGAAAAGGGAAGATGGGTCGATTATGTTATTGAGTTTACCCGGGGTATCGACAATCTCGTAGGATATCACGGTGAACTTTCCCGGCTGAATCGCCCGTTGTCAGAAGACCGATCAAAGCGACTCGACTATTACTTCGATGTATTTTTACAGACAATCAAGAAAGTAAAAATTCATGAATATATGAAAGAAATTAATCGATATAATGAATGCATGGCCATAACTGGCGATCTTGGAGAAAAGACGTTTTTTTCAGACGTGACCAGAAAATACCCTGAATTTGAAGCGGTTTTTAAAAAACACCTTAAAAAGAACAACAACGCTAAACAGGATATCATTCAATTTTTAATCAAAAATTCAGATGTGTTAAAAAAGGATGATAACCGATGGATGACATCCGTGATGCAGGTTATCCGCAAAACGTCTTTGTTTTTCCAGCCACAGATCAGAACCAAAATTATGAACGAAGGCTGGGCCAGCTACTGGCATGAAAACCTTTTTTTAAAAGATAACCGCATCAACGGGCATGAAGTGGAGTTTGCCCGGGTCAATGCCGGGGTTACGTCTTTGCCCCGTGTGGGACTCAATCCCTATGCTTTGGGAATGCGGCTGTTTCAATACATTGAGGATATGGGCGATAAAGGTAGATACGACTTGAAATTTCGAAAGATCCATGATGCCGATGAAAGAAAAAAGTACGATAAAGATACCGGTAAAGGAAAAGACTTTATTTTTAGAATTCGCGATGATTTTTGTGATTTCATGTTTATCAACACCTTTGTTGATCAGGATTTTGTCTCCCAAAACAATCTGTTTGTCGCAGGCCGGCGATTGAATCCGGGAAAGATGGTCTGGGAGTATTACGTCAAAAGCCGTAAGGCCGGAGATTACCGTCAAATGTTGATTGACAGCCTGTATCATCCACCCCATATCGAAGTCGATGAAAAAAAATGTAACGACCATACGCTCTATCTGGTTCACCATTTCGAGGGAAAACCGTTGGTCAAAGAGTTTATTGCAAATACGATGATGGGGATCGAATATTTATGGGGCGGACCGGTTCAGTTGGAAACAAACGAAGTTGTTTCGGTTCCGATGTCTCAGGATACGGGCATGACGTCGAGTTTCTCAACACCGCAAAAGCATGAGATCAAAGAACAGGAAGTGAAATGGGAGCGGGTGTTATACACCATGGAAAATCGAAAGATTTCCAAAAAGGTAATTCATTAGCTTTTTGACAAAATTATCGCTTCAGGTACGATTAAATTTTTGCTGAAAGAACTCGCGAATAAGGGCTCGTAATGAAAGAACCCGCCCAGGCTATTAATAAAGGCCCTGGGTTTTAACAAGAGGCTTCATCCAAAAAGTTAAATTGCCTTTGGTTCTTTCAAAACGATTTCTAATTCACTCAGACAGCTTCCAACCAAAAATTTAATCATACCTGAAGCTTCTATAAAATTGTTTTGTTTTAAAGGACTAAACTATTACCCAGAAAGAGAATTTAAAAATAGTCGAAATTGGACCAACACCAATGAGCAACATTAAAAATGCAATCAAAAACATAAACCGCAGCATGACCGCCGGGAGCCGACGTTCAACCATCTCCTTTGAGGAATTTCTCGAGGTCCTCACCCAAAAACCGACTACGGTGATCCGAAATGCTTTCCAGGTATTTCACGATATGATTAAAACCTATGTCGGCCAAGGCCACAATGAATATCCGGATGATCCCGAATCCATCGGTTTTGTTCATTATGATTGCAGCCGACTATTTATCCAAGGTTCCGACACCCCGTTTTTTGCCGACAGACTCTTTGCAAATCGTTTGATCAACCTTGTTGAAGCCCTGAAACGCGGTGCCCAACAAAATAAGATCTATATATTTGAGGGCCCGCATGGCTGCGGCAAAAGCACCTTTTTAAACAATTTACTTAAAAAATTCGAAGAATATACCAATACTGAAGAGGGGTTGCGTTTTGAAACGGTTTGGAGGTTAGACCGGAAAAATTTAGGAGACACCGCTGAGAGCGGGCCGATTCAATTATTTGAAAAGTTGCTCCAAACCCAGGATAATACGTCTAAGGATCCGGATCATGTATCGAGATCAAATCTGGCGCTGGATTCGGGAGATAACACCATCGAAGTGCCCTGTCCCAGCCATGACAACCCGATATTGATCATTCCCAAGGATCACCGCCGGGCATTTTTCGATGATCTGTTTAAAAACGATGAAATAAAATGGAATCTATTTACTGAAAAAGAGTTTGAGTGGGTGTTTAGAGACCAATCCTGCACCATTTGCAGTTCTTTGTTTCAAGCGCTGTTAAACAGACTTAAAAATCCCCTGAAAGTATTTAAAATGTTATATGCCAGACCCTATATTTTCAACCGACGGATCGGTGAAGGTATCAGTGTCTTCAATCCAGGCGATAAGCCCTTGAAACAGGACATCTATAAGAATGATATACTCCAGAGCCGGATTAACCATCTTCTAAAAGACAGCAACCAGGTTAAATACTATTTTTCAAGCTATGCGAAAACCAACAATGGCATTTATGCCCTTATGGATATAAAGACCTATAATAAAGATCGTTTGATCGAGCTCCACAACATCATCAGCGAAGGCGTTCATAAAGTCGGAGATATTGAGGAAAACGTCAATTCCCTTTTTCTGGCGCTGATGAATCCCGAAGATAAATCAAAACTAAAAGATTTTCAGTCGTTTTCAGACCGCATCGAATCCATTACGATCCCCTATGTTCTTGATCTGAATACGGAAGTTGAGATTTACCGAAATATTTTTGGCAAACATATCGATGATAACTTTCTACCCAGGGTCCTTCACAATTTTGCCAGGATTATTATCTCATCACGGCTGAATACCAAATCAGAAGCCCTGTTGGAATGGATCGGCGATCCGGATAAATACAGCCAATACTGTGATGATAATCTGCAACTGCTCAAGATGGAAATTTATACCGGATATATACCCCCATGGCTTTCAGAAGAAGACCGAAAAAAATTTACGGCAAAACGACGGCGGAAAATCATAGCTGAATCGGAAACTGAAGGGTCCCATGGTTTTTCCGGTCGGGATTCAATTAAAATATTTAATGAATTTTATTCCACTTATGCCAGAGAGGATAAGCTTATCAATATGTCGACCCTGAGTAAATTTTTTACCCAATATCGCAAAGACCTTGACACATCCATTCCCAAAGGTTTTTTAGACTCTTTGATTCGGATGTACAACTACACGATTTTGCAAGAAGTTAAAGAGTCACTCTATCTTTACAATGATGAACAAATTTCAAGGGACATACAAAATTATCTGTTTTCCATCAACTTTGAAATTGGGTCTTATGAAACATGCAGCTTTACCGGAGAAAAAATAAAAATTACCGAGGAGTTTTATGAGACCATTGAAAGTTACCTGCTGGGGCCGAAGGCAGACAAAAACAAGCGTGTTGCTTTTCGAAAAGACACTCAAAATGAATATGCATCCAAGACCTTAACCCAAGAAATCATGCTTGAGGGGAAACCGATTACGGACACAGCGCTGTATCAGTCATTGCACGACCGATATGTATATCACCTCAAGGAAAAGGTGCTGGACCCCTTTTTGAAAAATGAAAATTTTCGTCGCGCCATTAAGGATTACAACAAGAAATCCTTCAAGGCTTATGATAAAAGGATTCGAGGCGAGGTAGAATATTTAATAAACAATCTGTGCAAAAAGTGTCTTTACACCGAGCAAGGTGCAAAAGAAGTCTGCATGTACGTTATCGACATGGATCTTGCTAAAAAGTTTTCGAATCCTTAAAATTGCTTTTGAAATGACCGGCATGCTCCCCTTGATCCCGCCCTTTAGGGCGGGGAGGCTTCACTGCCCCCGAACACATACTTCACTTATTATTCCCCTTTATCTGTGGATTCGTTTAAAAAGCCATTGACTTTCATCAACTGCTTTGTATCAAATAGATGATGCAACACAATAAAC
>Ga0210134_1000114_pt1 | contig 10484 bp, 6 predicted proteins | sample RushSE_CattailNL_3_FD_185565 | JGI IMG/M metagenome (GOLD analysis project Ga0210134, IMG submission 185565) | Wetland microbial communities from San Francisco Bay, California, USA, that impact long-term carbon sequestration - RushSE_CattailNLB_D2... | ecosystem: Environmental > Aquatic > Marine... | reverse complement strand
CCAGGATAGCGATCTCGCCGTTGCGGTTCATCACCACCGAGTGGCCTTCAGCGTTCCGGACCGTCTTCAGGTCCTGAAAGGAAACCGTGCCGGCATTTCTCGATTCGATCGTCGTCTGTTCCACCCGCTTGCTCGCGGTTCCGCCGATGTGAAAGGTCCTCATCGTGAGCTGCGTGCCGGGTTCTCCGATGGACTGAGCGGCGATGATCCCGATGGCCTCTCCGATGTTGACCTCATGGCCATGGGCGAGATCCCGGCCGTAACACTTCTTGCAAACTCCCCGCCGGGTTTGGCAGGTCAGAACCGACCGGATTCTCACCCTCTCAAGACCGGCGTTCTGAATTTTTTCCACCTTTTCCTCGTTGATCTCTCCATTGGCCTCAACCAGGAGTTCTCCGGTCACCGGGTCGTAAATGTCTTCGAGCGCCACCCTTCCGAGCACGCGATCCCCGACCCTTTGGATGATCTCTCCCCCTTCGATGAGGGAGGCGGCGGAGACCCCGTCCACGGTCCCGCAATCCTCTTCGGTGATCACCGCATCCTGTGCCACGTCCACCAGCCGTCGGGTCAGGTAGCCGGAGTTTGCGGTCTTGAGGGCCGTGTCGGCCAGCCCCTTCCGGGCCCCGTGGGTGGAGATGAAGTACTCCAAAACGGTCAGGCCTTCCCTGAAGTTGGAGGTGATGGGCGTTTCAATGATTTCCCCGGAGGGCTTCGCCATCAACCCCCTCATTCCGGCCAGCTGCCGCATCTGGTCTTTGCTTCCCCTGGCGCCGGAGTCGGCCATCATGAAGATCGGGTTGAAGCTGGTCCCCCGCACCTTCTGCCCCTTGCGTCCCGTAATCTCCTCCACCGCCATTTCCGCCATCATTTCGGAGGCGATCGTTTCGGTGGATTGGGCCCAGATGTCCACGACCTTGTTGTACTTCTCTCCGTCGGTGATCAGGCCGCTCTTGTACTGGTCGTCGATCCTCTTCACCTCCCGCTCCGCCTTCTCAATGATTCCAGCCTTTCGGGAAGGAATGGTCATGTCTTTCATGGAGATGGAAATACCGGACAACGTCGCGTATCGGTAACCGATATCCTTCAGCCGGTCCGAGAGGATCACCGTGGTCTTGATTCCCTCCCTCCGGTAGGACTCGTTGATGAGCGAACGGAGCTCCTTCTTGTTCATCACTTTGTTGATCATGGAGAAGGGCATCTTCTCAGGAAAAATCTCGTAGAGTAACACACGGCCCGTGGTGGTGCTCTCCAGGACGCCGTTGATCCTCACCTTGATCGCCGCGTGAAGCTCCAGCTCTCCGGCGTCGTAGGCAATCCTCACCTCCTCTGGGCTGGAGAAGGCTTTCCCTTCCCCTCTGCACAGGGGCCGCTCCCGGGTCAAGTAGTAGATCCCCAGCACGATGTCCTGGCTGGGGACGATGATCGGATCTCCGTTGGCCGGAGAGAGGATGTTGTTGGTGGACATCATCAGAACTCGCGCTTCAATCTGCGCCTCGATGGACAGAGGCACGTGGACCGCCATCTGGTCCCCGTCGAAGTCCGCGTTGAAGGCGGTGCACACCAGAGGATGAAGCTGAATCGCTTTTCCCTCGATCAGGATCGGCTCAAAGGCCTGAATCCCGAGCCGATGGAGGGTGGGCGCGCGGTTGAGCAGGATGCAGTATTCCCTCACCACCTCGTCCAGAGCGTCCCACACCTCGGGAGTCTCCCGCTCCACCATTTTCTTGGCGGACTTGATGGTGGTGGCAATGCCTTTTTCGTCGAGCTTGTTGTAAATGAAAGGCTTGAAGAGCTCCAAGGCCATCTTCTTCGGGAGACCACACTGGTGGAGCCGAAGGTCCGGCCCCACCACGATCACGGACCGGCCTGAGTAGTCCACGCGCTTGCCCAAGAGGTTCTGCCTGAACCGGCCTTGCTTACCCTTCAGCATGTCGCTCAGGGACTTGAACGGGCGTTTGTTGGCGCCGGTCACCACTTTGCCCCGTCTTCCGTTGTCGAACAGCACGTCCACCGCTTCCTGGAGCATGCGCTTCTCGTTGCGCACGATGATCTCCGGGGCGTTCAGTTCGAGAAGCCGCTTCAGCCGGTTGTTGCGGTTGATGACGCGACGGTACAGATCGTTCAAATCCGAGGTGGCAAACCGGCCGCCGTCCAGGGGAACAAGCGGTCTCAGGTCCGGAGGCAACACCGGAATCACGTCCAGGATGGTCCACTCCGGACGGTTCTTGGAGTCCCGGAACGCATCGATGACCTTCAGCCGCTTGGCAAGTTTTTTCCGCTTCGCATCCGACTTGGTATCCAGCATCTCCGCCCTCAGAGAGGCCGAGAGCACCTCCAAGTCGAGCTCCTTGAGCATCGCCTGGATCGCTTCCGCTCCAATCCCTGCGACGAACTTGTGCCCGTACTCTTCCCGGGCGCGGCGCAGCTGTTCATCGCTCAGCAGGGTCCCTCTGGCCAGGGGCGTGTCCTTGGGATCAATGACAATGTAGTTTTCGAAATAGAGGACCCGCTCCAGGTCCTTGAGCGTCAAATCGAGAAGGTTTCCGATCTTGGAAGGCAGGCACTTGAGGAACCAGATGTGGGCCACCGGTGAGGCCAGTTCAATGTGGCCCATTCGCTCCCGCCGCACTTTGGACTGGATGACTTCCACGCCGCACTTCTCACAAACGATGCCGCGGTGTTTCATCCTCTTGTACTTGCCGCAGTTGCACTCATAGTCCTTGATGGGACCGAAAATCTTGGAACAGAAAAGCCCGTCCCGCTCCGGCTTGAAGGTTCGGTAATTGATGGTCTCGGGCTTCTTGACCTCCCCGTGAGACCGTTCGCGAATCTTCTCGGGCGACGCCAGCGAAATCTTCACGGCATTGTAGCTGGACGGATCCTTCGGCTTTGCAAAGAAATTGTACAATTCTTCCAAGGGTGACTCCTCTGGAAAAGGTTAATCCCGACCCTCTCAGATCGAGGTGTCTTCAAAAAGCTGAACATCGAGGCCAAGGGCCAGCAACTCCTTGAGAAGCACTTTGAAGGACTCCGGCAGCCCCGGCTCTAGGACATTGTTCCCTTTCACAATGCGTTCGTACATGCGGGTCCTCCCCGCCACATCATCGGATTTGACCGTCAAGAACTCCTGCAGCGAGTAGGCGGCTCCATAGGCCTCCATGGCCCACACTTCCATTTCGCCCAGCCGTTGCCCTCCGAACTGGGCTTTCCCTCCCAGGGGCTGCTGGGTGACCAGCGAGTAGGGCCCGATGGAGCGGGCGTGGAGCTTATCGTCCACCAGGTGATGGAGCTTGATCACGTAAAGGGTCCCCACCGTGACCTGCTGATCAAAGGGCTCACCGGTCCGGCCGTCGTAAAGCGTGGCCTGTCCGCTCACAGGCAGTCCGGCTTTCACCAGGCACTTCTTGATCTCCTCCTCGTTGGCTCCATCAAAGACCGGGGAGGCCATGTGAATCCCATGCCTCATCGTCATGGCACTGGAGACCAACGCATCGTCATCCATGTCTTTGAAGATCTCCTTGTACTCCTCGGGCGAGAAGGTCTCCATGAGTTTCTTCCTGATCAAGGACACGTCCTTCATCTTTTCTACAAGCTCGCCCACCTGCCGACCCAGTTGGCGGGAGGCCCACCCGAGATGGGCTTCCAGGACCTGGCCTACGTTCATCCTCGAAGGAACCCCCAGCGGGTTCAGGATGACGTCGACGGGCGTTCCGTCTTCAAAGTATGGCATATCCTCCACGGGGAGCACCCTGGAGAGCACGCCTTTGTTGCCGTGCCGGCCCGCCATCTTGTCCCCCACCGCCAGTTTCCGCTTGACCGCCACATACACCTTCACCATTTTGATCACGCCCGGCGCCAGTTCATCCCCCTGGCTGAGCCGCTCGATCCGTTCGTCGAAATGGGCGTTGATCTGGGAGACCCTCTGGCGATATTTCTCAACGATCGATTCCATTCTTTCGATCTCGTCCATGGACGCCTTGAGGTCTGCCCCGGACCAGACGTCCACCGGGATTTTGAGAATCTCCTCCTCCCCGATCTCCCTGCGGTTGCTGCACAGAAGTTTGCCGCTCTTCTTGTCCCTGAGGTTGGTCTTGAGTTTCTTGTCCAGGAGAACGTCCCTCAGCTTGCCCCTGGCACTCCGTTCCATGATATGGATCTGATCCTGCCGGTCCTTTTCAAGTTTGGCCCTCTCCTCTTTTTCAATGGAGAGGCTCCTGGGGTCTTTTTCCACACCGCGGCGGGAGAAGATCTTGGTGTCGATCACGATCCCTTCGACGCCGGGAGGGACCTTCAGCGAGGTGTCCTTCACGTCTCCGGCTTTGTCGCCGAAGATGGCCCTCAGGAGCTTCTCTTCCGGGGAAAGCTGGGTTTCTCCTTTCGGAGTGATCTTTCCCACCAGGATGTCGCCGGGGCTCACACTGGCCCCGATCTTGATAATGCCGCTCTCATCCAGGTCCTTCAAAGCCTCTTCGCCCACGTTGGGGATGTCTCGTGTGATCTCCTCCTTGCCCAGTTTGGTGTCTCTGGAGACCACCTCGAACTCCTCGATGTGGATAGAGGTGTAGATGTCCTCTTTGATGATCCTTTCACTGATGATGATGGAATCCTCGAAGTTGTATCCCCCCCAGGACATGAACGCCACGGTCACGTTCTGCCCCAGGGCGAGTTCACCCAGTTCCGTGGCCGGCCCATCGGCAATGATCTGGCCTTTCCGGACCCGGTCGCCTTTGAGCACAATCGGTTTCTGGTTGTAGCACGTGTTCTGGTTGGACTTTTGGTACTTGATGAGCTTGTAGATTTCGACCTCGCCCTCGTCCTCCGCGATCCCGGTGGATCGAATGACGATCCGCGAGGCATCCACATCTTCCACCACCCCGTCCCTTCGGGCGATGACCGAGACACCCGCGTCCCGGGCGACCACGCTCTCCAAGCCGGTTCCGATCAGGGGCGCCTTGGCGGCCAGCAGGGGAACGGCCTGGCGCTGCATGTTCGATCCCATGAGGGCGCGGTTGGCATCGTCGTGCTCCAGAAACGGGATTAGCGAGGCGGAGACGCTCACCAGCTGGTCCGGGGACACATCCATGTACTTCACGTTGGCATTGCCCACCAGGCTGGCCTCCCCGGCAACCCGGACCGCCACTTCCTCTGTGGTGAAGTTGCCCTTCTTGTCGATAGGAGCGTTGGCCTGTGCAATGGGGTACTCCTTTTCATCCAGGGCGGAGAGGAAATGAATCGTCTTGCTCACCTTGCCGCTCTCCACGTCACGGTAAGGGGTTTCGATGAACCCGTATTCGTTCACCCTGGCGTAGGTGCTCAAGGACACGATGAGCCCGATGTTGGGACCTTCCGGAGTCTCGATGGGGCAAATCCGGCCGTAGTGCGTGGGGTGCACGTCCCGCACCTCAAACCCCGCTCTCTCCCGGGTGAGACCCCCGGGTCCGAGAGCGCTCAAGCGTCGCTTGTGGGTCACTTCGGACAGAGGGTTGGTCTGGTCCATGAACTGAGAGAGTTGGCTCGTCCCGAAGAACTCCTTCACCACTGCGGAAACGGGTTTGGAGTTGATCAGGTCATGGGGCATCAGGGTTTCCACCTCTTGCAGGCTCATGCGTTCCTTGATGGCCCGCTCCATCCTCACGAGGCCGATGCGATACTGATTCTCCAGGAGCTCTCCTACAGCCCGCACTCTCCGGTTGCCCAGGTTGTCAATATCATCCACCATGGCTTCCGTGTTCTTGAGGCGGATCAACTCCTTCACCGTGAAGGTGATGTCCTCCCGTCGCAGCGTCCGAACCTCCAGCGGCACGTCCAGGTCGAGCCGGTAATTCAGTTTCAGCCTTCCCACCGGAGAGAGATCATAGGTGGAGATGTTGTAGAAAAGGCCGTTGAAGAAGTTGTTGGCCACCTCCTGAGTCGGAGGGCTGCTGGGCCTCATTTTCCTGTAAAGCTCCAGGATCGCCTCCCCACTCTCATCAATCTTGTCCAGGAGCATGGTGTCCCGAATCGTTGAGCTCACGCCCGGCGCATCCAGAACCAGGCACTCGACCTCGGTCATGCCCTTCTGCTTCATCTTCACCAGAAGCTCTTCCGTCAGAGGCTGGTTCCCGTTCCCGAGGACTTCGCCCGTGGATGGATCCACCAGGTCATTGGCCAAGATTCGACCGAGAAGGTTCTCCAGCCGGATGGGGACGTGGGTCATCCCAGCCGACTCCAGAGCCGCATGCAGTCTCTTGGTGTATTTCTCCCCCTCCTTCGCCAGAACTTTCTTGGTCTTGGGATGGACAATATCCTTCGTGATCTTTTGCCGGAAGAGGTTCTCGAGTTTGGCGGCGCGCAGCCATTCCCCGTCCTTGAGGATGAATTTCTCCGTGTCATAAAAGATGGAGAGGATGTCCTTGGGGGAATAGCCTAGAGCTTTGAGAAAGGTGGTGACGGGGAACTTTCGCCTTCGGTCGATGCGCACATAGAGCAGATCCTTCGGGTCAAACTCAAAATCGAGCCAGGACCCCCGCAGCGGGATAATCCTGGCCGAGTAGAGCAGTTTGCCGCTCGAATGGGTCTTGCCCTTGTCGTGATCGAAGAACACTCCGGGCGACCGGTGGAGCTGGCTCACGATCACCCGCTCGGTTCCGTTGACGATAAACGTCCCCCGGTCGGTCATCATGGGGATGGTCCCGAAATAGATTTCCTGCTCCTTGATGTCCCGGATGCTCTTGGTCCCGTCGGTGACGTCCGTGTCGAAGACCAGCAGGCGAACCGTCAGCTTCAAGGGGGCCTCGTAGGTGAGCCCCTTGCTCAGGCACTCCTCTTCTCCGTACTTGGACGGTTCAAAGGTGTACCGGACGAACTCCAGCGACGACGTGCCGCTGAAGTCGCTGATGGGGAACACACTTCGAAAGGCGCCCTGAAGGCCGCTCTCCTTTCGCCCCTCCGCCGAGACATCCTTCTGAAGAAAACGTTCATAGGACTGTTTCTGAATTTCGATCAGATTGGGGATATCGATGATCTTCTCGATCTTCCCGAAATTCCTTCTGACCCGCTGGCTCACGCCGCCATTCCCTTTCATCGCTTCTCCTCACATGGTGACAGATGATGACCCTCGACAACCGGCCGTACTACTTGATTTCCACGGTGGCCCCGGCCTCTTCGAGCTGCTTTTTGATTTTTTCCGCCTCGTCCCTGGAAATCCCCTCTTTGACTTTCCCGGGCGTGCCGTCCACCAGGGCCTTGGCCTCCTTGAGCCCCAGAGCGGTGATGGCCCGGACCTCTTTGATCACCTGGATCTTCTTGTCGCCGGACGCCGTCAGAATGACGTCAAACTCCGTCTTCTCGGCCGCTTCCTCTTTGGCCTGCGCCGCCGCCGGCGCCGCCATCATGGCCACAGGGGCCGCCGCGCTGACGCCGAACTTCTCCTCCAGGGTTTTCACGAACTCTGAGAGCTCCAGCACCGTCATGTTGGAGATAAACTCAACCACATCGTCTTTGCTGATATTCGCTGCCATTTCTTTTCTATCCTCCTTAAGTCTTGTTTACGGTGAAAAGGGAATCCTGATCACTGTCCCTGTTCTTGTTTCTTGCTCTCAATCGCCTTGAGAGCAAACATCAGCTTCGTCAAGATCCCGTTGAGGGTCCTGACCAGAGAGGTCGGAACAGCGTGCATGGCCGAAAGGGCCTGCGCCAGCAAAATCTCCCGGCTCGGCAGTTCCGCCAGTCTCTTGATGCCTTCCAGCTCAACCACCTTCCCTGCGATCTGGCCGATCTTGATCTTCAGGTGTTCGGACTTCTTTTCCTGTTCGATCAAGACTTTGGCAGGCGTCACCACATCCTCATAGGTGATGGCCAGCGCACAAGGCCCGACAAAGTGCTCTTTGATCGCCGACGTGCCCGTATCCTGGCTTGCCAGCTTCAGAAGGCGGTTCTTGACGACTTGGAATTCGACCTGATGCTTTCTCAACTCCTTCCTGAGCGCGGTCATGGTCTCCACGTCGAGGCCCTGATAGCTCACCACAAAAGCCCCCTTGGCTCTCTGGAGCTTATCGGCCATCTGCTTGATCACTTCTTCTTTTTCTTGTTTGTTCAAAGACCCTTCACCCCCTCTTCCGCTCACGATCAGGACACTCAGGGTGGACACCAAGAACAGGGAACCCTCAGGCTCAACCCCTTTTCCCCGGTCTCGGTAGGCTGGAACCTCTGTTCCATTAAGCCTTTTGCCGCCGTGCAGGCGGCCGTGCACCCACTGTCTTCGACCGCAAGACCTTTTTTTGTTAATCTACGCCCAAGGCCCAACGGGCCTCTAACCTTCTAGCCAAACAGATCTTTCACAAGACCAGGATCCACCTTGATCCCCGGGCCCATGGTGGTGGAGATCGCAATGGTCTTCACGTAGGTCCCTTTGCTTGAAGGCGGCTTCAGTCGCATGATCGTCTCCATGAAGGCCGAGATGTTGGCCAGGAGTTTTTCCTCGCCGAAGGAAACCTTGCCCATGGGCGCGTGCACGATCCCCGCCTTCTCGGCTTTGAAATCAATCTTGCCCGCCTTGATCTCTTTGACGGCCTTGGTCACATCAAACGTCACGGTTCCGAGTTTCGCATTGGGCATCATTCCCCTTGGCCCCAGAATCCGCCCCAGTTTGCTCACCCCCGTCATCATGTCGGGTGTCGCAATAGCCTTGTCAAACTCCATCCAGCCCTTTTGCACCTTGTCAATGTATTCCTCGGCGCCTGCGTAATCCGCACCGGCCTCGAGCGCCTCTCTTTCCTTTTCCCCTTTTGCAAAAACTAGGACTCGCACGGATTTCCCGACCCCGTGAGGCAAAACGACCGTCCCTCTCACCATCTGATCGGCATGTCTTGGATCCACTCCGAGCCTCACGGCGATGTCCAAGCCCTGATCGTTCTTGGTATAATGGGTCGCAAGAGCCAGTTGCACGGCCTCCTGAAATGAATAGCGCTTGGCTCGGTCCACTTTTTCAAAGGCTGCTCGGTATTTCTTACCATGTGTTGCCATAGTCCTCTGTCCTCACCATGACTTAAGGAGTTATCTGAATTCCCATGCTTCGGGCTGTCCCTGCAATGATGCGGACGGCGGCCTCCAGGTCATTGGCATTCAGGTCCTCCAACTTGAGCTTGGCAATCTCCACGACCTGTTTCTGCGTCACCTGGCCCACCATCTCCCGATTGGGCACCCCTGACCCTTTGGCGACCTTGGCCGCCTGCTTCAAGAGAACAGACGCGGGCGGTGTCTTGGTGATGAAGGAAAAGGACCTGTCCGCATAAATGGTGATGATCACAGGGATCACCACCCCCACCTGGTCCTGGGTCTTCGCATTGAAGGATTTGCAGAATTCAGCGATATTCACGCCGTGCTGTCCCAGCGCCGGGCCGATGGGCGGGGAGGGGTTTGCCTGCCCCCCTTTCACCTGAAGCTTAACCGTTGCTATCATTTTCTTTGCCATACTGTACCTCGTCGACTTCCTTTAGCACCCACGCCCCAAGGGCCTGTTTCCGATTCGTTGCACCCCGTTGTCTCAGGCCCGAATGAAGAGCCAACACATCACACCGTCCCCTCTCCGCGAGGGAACCCGCGGTCTTCTCAGAGTTCCTCTAAAACTTGTTGACCTGGATGAAATCCAGCTCCACAGGAGTGGCTCGTCCGAATATGGTGATCAGAACCCGCAGCTTTTCCTTGTCCGGCTTGACCTCCTCGACAATGCCTTGAAAATTGTTGAAAGGACCATCAATCACCCTCACCTGGTCCCCTTCTTCAAACTGATACTTCGGCTTGGGCTTGCTGATCCCTTCTTCCATCTGGCGAATGATCCGCTCCGCCTCATCATCCGGGACCGGCGACGGCATGGTACCGCCCCCGACGAATCCGGTCACTTTGGCCGTGCTCCTTACCGTGTGCCAGGTCTCCTCGTTCAGAACCATCTGAACCATGATGTAACCGGGATAGAATTTCCTGGAAGACGTTTTCTTCAGACCCTTTTTGAGCTCTACGACTTTCTCCGTGGGAACCAGGATTTTACCGAAAAAGCTCTCCTGGCCCAAGGTCTTGACCCTCTCCTCCAGGCTGGCTTTGACCTTGTGCTCGAAGCCTGAATAGGTGTGCACGATGTACCATTTTAGTTCCACATCAATCCCCAAAAAAGCTCACACGATTCGTCGAGATGAAGAGCCTTTTCCACAGAGTGTTATCCCACAATGTTCTTGATGATCTTGATCAGTCCGAAATCCATCAGGCCGAGAAAGAAGGAGATCACCAACACGAACCCAATGACGATAGCCGTGGAAGCCAGAAGTTCCTTACGGGTGGGCCACTTCACTTTCTTCAGTTCCGTTCGGGATTCCCTCAGGAACTGAAGAGACATTTGCACGATTCGGGAAATCGACATCCCGCCGCCCGCCTTCTTGTCCACCTCCCTCTTGGAGGGTATGGGAGACGCTTTTTTCTTCATCTCCCTCTCGGGCCGACCGTTTTCTTCCAAA
>Ga0210134_1000109_pt1 | contig 10635 bp, 8 predicted proteins | sample RushSE_CattailNL_3_FD_185565 | JGI IMG/M metagenome (GOLD analysis project Ga0210134, IMG submission 185565) | Wetland microbial communities from San Francisco Bay, California, USA, that impact long-term carbon sequestration - RushSE_CattailNLB_D2... | ecosystem: Environmental > Aquatic > Marine... | reverse complement strand
CTCGAGACCGGCGATCCCGTGGTGCTGCGATCGGGCGACCTCGCAACGGTGCTTCGCGCGAGCATGTCCGCACCGGGCGTGTTCGCGCCGGTGGAAATCGACGGGCGCCTGCTGGTGGATGGCGGCCTCGTCGACAACCTGCCCGTAGACCTTGCGCGCTCGATGGGCGTCGACGTGCTGATCGTGGTGGACGTCAGTTTCCCGCTCGCGGGTCGCGACGAGCTGGGCTCGCCGCTCGACGTGACCAACCAGATGATCGGCATCATGGTCCGCCGCGGCACGCTCGAGTCGCGCAAGAAGCTCAATGCTGGCGACATCCTCGTGGAGCCCGAGCTCGGGTCGATGACGGCCGTGAACTTCAACCGCATGCCGCAGGTGATCGAGGCGGGTGAGATCGCGGCCCGCGCGATGCAGCCGCGCCTGGCAGGGCTGTCGCTCGCGCCCGGGGAGTACGCGACTCGACTCGCCGCCCGCGTGCGGCCCCAGGTGCCCGCCGAGCCGATCGCCTTCGTGCGGGCGGGCCCCGGGTCGGGCGAGGACGCTGCACGCATCGACGCGGTGTTCGGCGCGCTGGCGGGCGAGCCGCTGGACCTCGAGGCGCTGCAGCGCAAGCTCGGTCGCCAGTACGGCCTCGACCGCTACGAGTCGCTCGACTACCAGCTGGTGCGCGAGGATGGCGAGTTGGGACTCGAGATCGACGCGCGACGCAAGTCCTGGGGCCCGAACTTCCTCAGGCTGGGTGTGAGCGTCGAGCAGGACTTCGACGGTGGCGCCACCGCCAACGCCGGGCTGCGCCTGCTGATGACCGACCTCAACCGCTACGACGCAGAGTGGCTCACCGACGTGCAGCTCGGCGAGGACCCGCTGCTGTTCACCGAGTTCTTCCAGCCGCTGTCGCTCACCAGCGACTTGTTCGTCGCACCCGGACTGCGCTACGAGCTGGAGACTCTGCAGGTCGTCGAGGATGGCCGGCGCGTCGCCCGCTACCGCACGCGAGACTCGGAGGCCAGCTTCGCCTTCGGGGCGGAGCTTTCGAACTGGGGCGAGGCGCGCATGGGCTACGCGCGCGGCAACGGCAGCACGCGCGTCATGATCGGCGACCCCGGGTTGCCCGGCGGCGACTTCGATCTCGGGGCGATGTATGCGGAGTTCGCCTACGACCGGCTCGACAGCGCCTATTTCCCGCGCCATGGCCAGGCGCTGCGCATCGGCTGGCGCGGCGAGCGCGAGTCGCTCGGTTCCAGCGCGGACGCCGACATGGTGGAGGCCGAGTGGCTGATGGCACGATCGCACGAACGCTGGAGCGTCGTGCTGGGAGTCGAGGCCGGCTCCGCGCTCGACGATCGGGTGGTGTCGCCACAGCAGCTCTACACCCTGGGTGGGTTCCTCGAGCTCTCGGGACTGCCGGTGGACGGGCTGATCGGCACGCAGTACGGGCTCGCGCGCGCCATCGTCTACCGCCGCGTGAGCCGCGGTGGCACGGGCTTCTTCGAATTCCCGGCGTACCTCGGCGTCTCGGTCGAAGCGGGCGACACCTGGGATGCGCGCGGCGACTTCGAGTGGAGCGGCCTGCAGCCCGCGGGAAGCATCTTCCTGGGCGCCGAGAGCCCGTTCGGTCCGGTCTACCTCGCAGCCGGACTGTCGGAGGGCGGGAAGCAGGCGTTCTATCTGCTGCTAGGCAGGACGTTCTGAACCGTGCGGGTGACTCGCACGGTAAAATGCGCGCCGATCACCGAGCGAATCCCACATGTCGATCTGCCAAGAGCACAACCTTCGCGAGCCGCTGCCCGAGGAGCGTCCCTACGGCATCCGGGTGCGACTGCGTCGCGGCGACCCGTTCCGCAGCCTGGTCGGCGATACCTGGACCCGCGAGCACTGGTTCGCGACTCGCGAGGAGCGCGACGGCCGGCTGGCGGAGATGAGCGGCCGCTACCTGTATTTCCGCCCGGGTGACCAGCCCGCACTCGAGTTCGAGAGCGTCGATCCGGCCTGATCACCGCTCAGGCCGCGCTTCCGCCCCGGTCGCCGGCCCCTTCGCGATCCGACCAGCCGAGCAGCCTCCGCGTCACGAAGCGATAGGCGGGCTTCCCGGTGCGCGCCCAGAGCGCTGCAATCGGCGAGCGCCGGGCGAGGATCGCGCGCTCGCGCGTCGTGAGTGCCGTGGGGCAGTAAGTGCGCTTGTGCTTCAGCAGGTGGCGCAGGTCGTCGTAGGCCAGCATGCGGAAGCGCCGCCCGCGCTGGCGCGGGCGTGCCGCCAGCTGGAAATCGACGAGCGCCGGGCGGCCATCATCGGTGACCAGCCAGTTCGGCTCCTTGGCGAGATCGTTGTGCACGACACCGGCCGCGTGCATGCGACGCACGAGTCTCAGCGCCTCGCGGAAATAACCGCGTCCCACGCCACCCGCGAGATGCAGCGGCACGCCCGCAAGCCACGTGCGCTGCAGATGCCTCCCGTCCCAGCGCACGAGCGTCGGCACCTGACCGCATCGACGCAGTCCCTCGAGCGACCACGTCGCGAGTGCGCGTGCCTCGCGCGCGGCGAGGCGGCGCGCAAGCCAGCGGACGCCTCGCCTTGCGACCGTCGTATCACGCTCCACGCATTCGAGCTCGCCGGCATCGCAGTTCACGCGCCGCCGCCATACGGCGCCGAACAGGTCGCGCTTCAACGGTGCATCGTGCTCCCCCCCGGTGGTCACGGGAGGATCAAGAGCGTGGGTGTCGCGCCGGACGCCTGCAGCGCGTCGGCGAGGCGCAACAGCGCATAGAAACCGAGTAGCGAGCCGGCGTCGAGGAATGCCTTCCACAGGACGCGCGGCCGGATCTCGAGCGTCTCGGGCGCCGAGAGTGCCGACCAGCGCGGGAGGAAGGCCGGCACTTCGCGGCGGTAGCGCTCGAGTTCGGCCCCGTGGGCATCGCCCAGGAAGGCGTCCTCGCTTCTTGCGGCGAGCGCGTAGAGCAAACCGAGGATCGCCAGCAGCGCCAACGTGATCACCACGCTGCGCGAGGCCATTCCGACGCCCAGCATCGCGAGCATCGACAGTGCGTAGAGCGGATGGCGCAGCGCGGCGTACGGGCCCTCCCGGACGAGGCTCGCGTCCTTGCGTCCGGCGATGAAGAGCGAGGTCCAGATGCGCCCGAGCGCGGCGCAGGAAATGCAGACGAGCCCGGCCAGCGCGAGCGCCTCGCCGGCGATGCCGTGTGCGAGCGGTCTCCCGGACACGGCCACCAGGGCCAGCACGCCCCCGAGCAGCGCGACGGTGGCGCGCAATCGCGGCGTGCTTCGCGAGGCGGACATGCGGGGATTCTAGCCGGCGGCTAGAGTGCGCACATGAAATGGCTCCTCGCTTACCTCGGATACACCGCAGGCGCCGTCCTCGCGATCCTGCCCATCGTCAATCCGCTCGGCGCGGTGCCGCTCGTGATGTCGGTGGCCTCGCACCTGCCCGAGGCCGAGCGCCAGCGGCAGGTCCGCCGCGCCTGCATCTACACGTTCGTGCTGATGACGGCCTTTCTCGCCGCGGGCAGCCTGATCATGAATTTCTTCGGCATCTCGATGCCCGGGATGCGCATCGCCGGCGGCATGATCGTCGCGGTCCTCGGCTTCGGCATGCTATTCCCGGATGCGAGCACCGAGGCCGCCAGGGCCGCGGAGCGCGGCGAGATCAAGTACGACATCGCCTTCACGCCGCTCGCCATGCCGGGGCTGAGCGGGCCCGGCACGTTCGCCGTGGTGATGAGCCTTTCGTCCCAGGCGACGGCCAGGCAGGGATGGGACCGGGTCCTGGATTTCCTTGGCGTCGCATCGGGGATATTTCTCGTCGCGCTGACCTCGTGGCTCGTGCTGCGGGGTGCGGAGCGATTCCATCGCGTGCTGGGTGCGACGGGGATGGTCGCGCTCACGCGCCTGATGGGGTTCCTGATGATCTGCATCGGTGTGCAGTTCATCATCAACGGGCTGACGGTTATCCTCGCCGACCCCGGCGTCTGGAGCGGGCTCGCAGAGGCGGTGCGCGGGGCTCGCTAGCCGGCGGGATTGCCGCCCGGCCTCGACTCACTCCGGCGGCGGCGCGCCCGGTGCCGGATCCTCGAGGGGGAAGGTCGTTGCCTCGTCGCCCTGCGGCGCGGGCTGCTCGGGCGCTGGTGCCTGTGCCGCAGGGGCGTCCGCCGGCGCCGGCGTCGTCCCTGCGTTACTCGTAGCCCTGGTCAATGCCGCCTTGAAGGCCGTGGCCGCGGTCGTCGGCTGGCCGGCCGTGCCAGCGAGGATCTGCGAAGCGAGGATGCCGGGCACCGAGTACGACGACGCGTTCGCCCTGTCGTCGATCGAGATGATGCTGCCGTCGAGCGCTATGCCTGCGAACAGGCCTTCGTTGCGCGCATAGGTCAGCACCTGGGCCTTGAACGTCGCGTCCGTCGCCGCCGCCGCGGAACGCCCGATCGGGCCTGCCGCGACACTCGCGTCTGCACCAAGCGTGACCTTGCCGCCGGCGATCCCCTCGACGCTCTTGCGGGACATGAGCACGAGCACGAGGTCGGTCGACTGCACGCCCCACTGGAAGCCGATGCTGGCGCCGCCGAGCCTGACGAACACCGGGTTGCTCCACGAGCCGTCGATGTTGCGCACCGACATGACGCCCGTGCCGCCCCGTCCACCTATGATGACGGCACCCCGGATCACGTTGGGCACGACCACGACGCCATAGGCGCGTTCCAGCAGCCACACCGGGATCGCCTGCTCGGAAAGATTCGAGAACGATTCGAAAACTCGCGTCGATTCATCGAGACGCTGCTCTGTCTTGCCGTCGGCGCGAGCCTCCGGGCTGCCGGCGAAGAGGACGAGGGCGGTGAGCAGCAGGGCTAGGATTCTCGGCATCTCAGGAGGTTGCTCGCGACTGCTTGGAAAGCCGCCATGTTATCAGAGCACGGCCGCGCGGCGCGGCCGGCGTGGAGCCGTGCTCGGGTCGCCATGCTTCATCCCGCGGCTCCGCTCGCCCTGAGCGCGGCGATCTCCGCGTCGCTGAGACCCGCGTCGCGCAGCAGCTCGTCGGTATGCGCGCCGAGCGCGGGCGCGGGCCGTGCGGGCAGGCGCTGGCCGTCGAGCTTGATCGGGTTCGCGAGCACGCGGAACCTCGCATGCTTGGGATGGGGAAGTGGACGCACCATGCCAATGGCCGCCGCGAACGGGTTGTCGAGCGCCTGCGGCAGGTCGTACACGGGCGCCACGGGCAGCAGGCCCTGCAGACGCTCGAGCCAGTGGGCCGTCGTCTCGCGCTGGAACTCCGCGTCGAGCACCGGCGTGAGCGTGTCGCGATGCTCGCGTCTCGCTTGCGCGTCGGCGAAGCGCGGATCCGCGGCGAGATCCTCCCGGCCGAGCCTGCCCAGCAGGGCCTGCCAGAATTTTTCCGTCATGCACATGACGAAGATCCACCCGTCGCGTGTCTGGTAGAGCTGCACTGGCACGGCCGAGGGATGGGAACTGCGCGGCAGGCGCTCGGTACGCAGGCCCTCGTTCAGGTACCAGCTGCCCGGGTAGGTGAGCTGGTGCAGTGCCACGTCGAACAACGACACGTCGATGTCGCGGCCGCGTCCGGTCTTCATCACGCCGATGAGGGACCCGAGCACCGCCACCGCGATCGTGATGCCGGACATGAAGTCGATGATCGAGAGGCCCATGCGCGCCGGCGGCGTGCCGGGCTCGCCGGTCAGGTGCAGGTAGCCGGCCTCGGCCTGCATCAGGTAGTCGTAGCCTGGCCATCCCTTGCGCTCGTTGTCGCGCCCATAGGCCGAGAGGTGCGCGCACAGGAGACGGGGGTTGACCGGTCCCAAGGCCGCGTAGTCGAGCCCGAGCTTCCCGGGCTGGTCTCCGCGCAGGTTGTTCATCACCACGTCTGCAGTGCGAGCCAGCCGGTGAAACGCCGCGCGGCCATCGGGATGCTTGATGTCCAGCGCAACGCTCTTCTTGTTCAGGTTGAAGGTCTGGAAGAAATGACTGTCGTCCGGGCCCAGGAAACAGGGCCCCATGCGGCGCGTGGCATCCCCGCCCTGTGCGCGGCTCTCGACCTTCACGACCTCCGCGCCGAGGTCGGCGAGATACATCGACCCGAACGGTCCTGCGCCGAAATTTTCGAAGGTGAGCACGCGGATGCCCGCGAGCGGCAGGTCGAGGCTCATGGCACGAGGATCACACGTCGCAGCGGTCGAAGTCGACGCCGCCTGGAGAATGTCCTGCGGCGGACGCAGGCCTGAGCCCGGGCCAGGCCAGGGGCAGCACGGCGCAAATTGTTGCGAAGTCGCAACGCGGGTCGGGGGTGCCGTCCGTTATCATTCGTGCCAGTCCAACAAGTCGATCCGGCCGCCCCCGAGCGGACGATCCCTGGCAGAGCGCCCGACACGAAAACCCGCGGCCATGGCCCGCAAAGGCATCTTCTTTCCGTTGAAGGACGCGGCGCTGCGCGACGACGTGCACGTGCTCGGCGAACTCGTGGGCGAGGTGCTCAAGGACCAGTGCGGTGAGGCGCTGTTCAAGGCCGTGGAGGGCGACCGGATTGCCGCGATCGGCCGGCGCCAGGGCGACGCGGACCAGTCGGTCGAGCTCGTCGTGCGCACCCAGGGACGAAGTCCCCAGGAGGCGCTGGACCTCGTGCAGGCCTTCTCGACCTGGTTCCACGTCGTCAATCTCGCCGAGAAGGTGCACCGCGTCCGTCGGCGCCGGCAGTACATGAACGACAGCAGCACTCCGCAGCCCGGCGGGCTGGAGGAGTGCTTCGCACGCCTGAAGGCTCGCGGGCTCACGCTGGAGCAGGTCGTCGAGCTGCTCGGGAAGATCCGCATCGAGCCGGTCTTCACGGCCCATCCGACGGAGTCCACGCGACGCACGCTGCTGCGCCAGCGCCAGCGCATCGCGCGACTGCTGATCGACCGGCTCGACCCCAGCCTCACGCCCGGGGAACGCCGCTCGATCATCGAGCGGGTACGCACTGAGCTCACGACCGGCTGGCAGACCGCTGGCAACTCACGCGAACGGCTGACCGTCGCGGACGAGCGCGAGCACGTGCTGTTCTTCCTCGTCGAGGTCATCTACGAGGTCATCCCCGGGTTCTACGAGGAGGTCGAGGCCGCGCTGCGAGGCGCGTACGGGGAGGCGGCGGGCGGCGTGCACGTGCCGGAGCTGCTGCATTTCGGCTCCTGGGTCGGCGGCGACATGGACGGTCACCCCGACGTGCACGCGAAGACCGTGCGCGAGAGCTGCGCGCGACACAACCAGCTGATCGTCAACCGATACTTCCTCGAGTCGCAGACGCTGGCTGAGCGCCTGAGCCAGAGCGGCAGTCGTGTCCACGTATCGCCCCAGGTGCTGGCTCGCATCGAGCAGTACCGCAGCCTGGTGCCGGCTGCACGCTCCGCCACGCCGGCGAGCCACGACCGCATGCCCTACCGCGTGCTGCTCGGCCAGATCGCCGAGCGCCTGCGTGCAACCTACGAGGGCCGCTCGGGGCATTACGAGCGCGTCGGACAGCTGATCGAGGATCTCGAGCTGATCTCATCGAGCCTCGAGGCGAACCACGGGACCTACGCCGGCCAGTTCCACGTGCGTCGCATGTTGCGTCGCGTACGGACTTTCGGCTTCCACCTGGCAACGCTCGACGTGCGCCAGAACGCGCAAGTTCACCGGGAGATCGTCGGGCGCGCGCTGGGCGACGGCGACTGGGCCGGGCGCACGCCCGAGGAGCGAAGGTTGCGCCTCGACGCCGCCATCGAGCGTGACGAGTCGCCTGTGGTGGACCTGGACGCAACGGCGAAGCGCGCGCTGTGGGTCTTCGAGGCGATGGAGTTCTGCGGTCACCGATACGGCGCTGCGGCGATCGGTTCCTACGTCGTGAGCATGGCCGACGACGTGGACGACGTGCTTTCGGTGCTGTTGCTCGCGCAGTGGGCCGGGCTCGGCGTCGGGCCGGAACGCGTGCTTCCGCTCGACGTCGCGCCGCTGTTCGAGTCGGTCGCGGCGCTTGGGAATGCCGGCAGCATCATCGAGCGGCTGCTCGCGGACCCGGTGTACCGCGCCCACCTCGCGTCGCGCGGCAACCGCCAGGTCGTGATGATCGGCTACTCCGACAGCAACAAGTCCGTCGGCATCGTCGCCTCGCGCTGGCTGCTGCGCCAGGCGCAGGCGGAAATGGTCGAGGCCTGCGGTGCGGCCGGCGTCGAACTGCTGGTGTTCCACGGTCGCGGTGGTTCGGTAAGCGTCGGCGGCGGGCGCACCGAAGCGCTGGTGCGCAGCGCGCCGCCCGGGGCGATAAATGGCAAGCTGCGGGTCACCGAGCAGGGGGAGAGCGTCAACGAGCGGTACGGCCTGCGGCCGATCGCGCTGCGCAGCTTCGAGCAGAGCCTGAACGCCACCGCGCTCGCAACGGCTGCGCCCCGGGGGGCCGCGGCCACCGACCCGCGCTGGCAGGAGGGGCTCGCCGTGCTTGCCGAGGCCAGCCGGGACGCCTACCGGGCGCTGGTGCACGAGGATGCCGCCTTCATCGAGTACTTCCAGTCCGTTACCCCGGTCGACGTCATCGAGCGCATGCAGATCGGCTCCCGGCCGGTGACCCGCGCCGTTGGCGGCGGCATCGAGGCGCTGCGCGCGATCCCATGGATGTTTGCGTGGTCGCAGAGCCGGCACATGCTGCCTGGCTGGTTCGGCGTTGGCAGCGGGATCGTCGCGCTGAACCAGAGCCTGGGACCCGAGCTGCTCGGTGAGATGTACGCGCGCTGGCCATTCGTGTCCGCCTTGCTCGACGACGTGGAGGTCGTGATGGCCAAGACGGACATGGGCATTGCCGCGAGCTATGGCCAGCTCGCCCGCCCGGAGCACGAGCGCTTCAACAAGGTGATCCAGAGGGAGTTCGAGCTCGCGGTTGCGCAGGTGCTGGCGGTGAAGGGCTGCGCCCGACTGCTCGACTCCGAGCCGACCCTGCAGCGCTCGATCCGCCTGCGCAACCCGTACGTGGACCCGATCCACCTGATGCAGGTGGATCTGCTCAGTCGCTGGCGCGAGAGCGGACGCGAGGATCGGGATCTGTTCGACGCGCTGGTCGCCTCGGTGAACGGTATCGCGCAGGGACTCCAGGGCACGGGCTGACTGCACCTTTCCCTTGTTGACTACCGGTGGTCGCTGCACTAGCGTCGCGAGCGACGCGATTCACGCGCGGCCATCGCCGCGTTCCGCACCAACGAGGGAGTTTCCATGCCAGCTGCGAAAAAGAAGTCCCGTCGCACGGTCGCCTACTCGAGCAAGGGAAAGAAACTGTACGTCGTCCGCGATTCCAAGGGCCGCATCAAGGACGTGCAGTCCTATGCGCGCGCGCAGGCCGCGGACATGCGCCGCAAGTCGAAGGCGGAGACCGCCGCCAAGACCGTGCGCTCGGCGAAGAAGTCGGCGAAGAAGGCGAAGGCTAAGGCAAAGGCAAAGGTGGCGACCAAGAGGCGGGCGGTCGCCAAGAAGCGGGTGGTCGCCAAGAAGCGGGTGGTCGCCAAGAAGCGGGTGGTCGCCAAGAAGGCAGCCGTGCGGCGCGGGAGGGCCGTATCCGTCGCCAAGACCCGGGCAGCTGTCCGCAAGGCCGTGAAGAAGGCCCCGGCGAGCGCCAGGAAGCAGGCTGCCGCCGTCGCCGCTGCGGTCAAGAAGGCGCCGGCGAAGACTCGCGCGGCCGTGCGGCGCGCGGTGAAGAAGCTGCCGATGCCGGCTCAGAAGGCGGTTGCCTCGGCCGAAAAGTCCGTCGCCAAGGCCGAGAAAAAGGTCGCGAAGACGGTCAAGGTCATGAAGCAGAAGGCTGCCGATACCGCCAAGCAGGCGGAAACTGCGGTGGCCAAGGCCCAGGATACCGCCGAGAAGACCACGACTAGCATCATGGAGCAGGCCAAGGACATGTTCCAAAAGGCCAGCGAGGCGGTCGAATCGGCGGTCGAGAGCGTGATCCCGGGCGGATCCAAGTAGTCCGCCAGCCAGGCTCATCCTCGCGGACGTAACGGAATGGGCCCCGCGGCGAAATGCCGCGGGGCCCTGTCGTTTCGGGGCCGGGACAGCCGCTGCCGCCGCGCTGTTCAGCGCGCCTCGCGTGCGCGCGAAACGATCACGCGTGAGCGGCGCCGCAACAGGTGCGGCGGAAATTCGCCAGGGGAGCAGCACTCGCCGGTGGCTTCGGCGTAGCCGGGGTCCCACGGCATCAGCACGTGTATCTCCTCTCCGTGCGCCACGATGCGCGGCATGACGGGCGGTGCCGGGCGACCGCGCTCCGCGGCGAGCATGGCCGGCAGGCTGCCGTGCCGGGCATGGCTTTCGGCAAGGTCTTCCAGCGTGAGCAACGTCGGCGGTACGACACGGATGCGCGCGGAGGCGATCGCTTCCTGCAGACGTGCCGGCTGGACCCATTCGTGGTGGGTCAGCTCGCCGAGATCGGCGCTCGCGCCCTGGCCCGCGGGAACCGCGATGGCGAAAAACCGCGTGTCGAAGCGCTTCGGCTCGAGCGATGGCGTGATCCAGTGCGACCAGTACAGGAGCGGCGCGAGGTCGAGATAGAGGTCCTCGCGCTCGAGCATCGCGACGAAGGCGCCCGCATCGTTCGCCACGGCCTCGCGATGTGCCTGCAGGCGGGC
>Ga0210134_1000108_pt1 | contig 10660 bp, 6 predicted proteins | sample RushSE_CattailNL_3_FD_185565 | JGI IMG/M metagenome (GOLD analysis project Ga0210134, IMG submission 185565) | Wetland microbial communities from San Francisco Bay, California, USA, that impact long-term carbon sequestration - RushSE_CattailNLB_D2... | ecosystem: Environmental > Aquatic > Marine... | reverse complement strand
TGTAACTGTTTAGATCTTTGAAACAAATCTGTTTTTAGGAAGCTCCGGGTGTGCTTAAATTTTTACTGGAAGCTGTTTGAGTGGATTACGGCTCGTTATTAAAAAACCATTCCGGATTGGCTCTAATGCGATCATATGGTCTTAAAACCAAAACCATTTTCAGAACCTTAAACCGGTTTTTTCATTACGAACCGTTATCTACGAGTTCTTTCAGAAAAAATTTAAGCAAACCCGGAGCGATTCATTTTCAAAAAGCTAAATTCTTACGAAATTTTAAAAACACGAAAATGAATATTTTTTTATTTCGTGCTTTCGCCTCCCCCGTAGGTCTGAAAGATCGTACTGGGCCACGCTGAGACGTCATGGTTCATATTCCCTTTTCGGAAAATATATGGCGATAAACCGGTTTCAGCGAAATTCATTTGAATAAAAGCGCCTTGACCCCTGAGCCCTGACACCTAACATTTGGTGACCGATGGCAGATGAAAAAATCAATTGGAAACGTATGGTTTTCAAAAATAACAAAGTCTGGATGGCAACAGACCCGGATCAAAAGCCTATTACCCAAAACGGTAAGGTGCTGATTAAATATCAGCTTGAACAAGATTACGAATACTGGGTCCTTCTTAAAAATATAGAGCCCATCGATTCTTTACAAGGGAAGGGAAAAACCGAGAAAAGAAAAAAATCAAGCGAAAAACCGTCAACGCAAAAGGGAAAAAAAACAACGCCGGAAACGGACCCTTCAGTTAAGGGCTTTGATACTGACGCCATCAATATCTATACAGACGGAGCATCGGCAGGAAATCCCGGCCCATCAGGAATCGGCGTGGTTTTGCGTTTTGGAAAACATGAAAAAGAGATATCCAAATACATCGGTATTGCTACAAATAACATAGCAGAACTTGAAGCCATCCGGTCCGGTCTTCTGGCAGTAAAAAATACGAATCTCCCGGTACGGGTTTTTACAGACAGCAGATATGCATACGGTGTCCTTTCTCAAGGATGGAAAGCAAGAAAAAATCAGGATCTCATCACCGTTATCAAAAAAATCCTGCTAAAATTCAATGATCTGAAATTCATCAAGGTAAAAGGGCATGTGGGTATCGAGGGGAATGAAAGGGCCGATTTTCTTGCCACCTCTGCAATAAAAAAGGCCGAGAGCAAATAAGAGGAATTTCTCTTTACGTTTTGAGCCGGCCGTCTGATTAATTACCGCATTTTTGGGGGCAAACCCGGAATAAAAAACCATAAGCGCCCGCATAGATCTGCAAGGCGCTTATATAAAATTTAAAAAGAGCCACATCAAAATTTATCGTTTATCGGCGATTGGAGGAACTTTCAGTAAAAAATCTCACGTGTGTTTAGGCATGTTTCACTTCCTACATTTCATGCATATTATCCGCAAAAACCGTATCCTTGCGGCAGCTTTTTATCTTATTCTTTTTCAGCTTTTAAAGTCTCGATTTCTTGTTTCAGATCCTCAATTTCCTTTTTGTACTTTTCGGTCTCGTCAGTTCCAACCGAAGTGTCAACGGTTGTATCCTCTTTCTTCCAGGAATCTTTGAGTTCGTCAAAACCCAGATAAAGCGCCAAACCGCCACCAAGCAGAAGCATTACCGGAATAGCACCAGCCAAAAGTTGCAAAAAGGGTTTCCACCATATGGACATGCCAATGAGGCCCAATACAGCTCCGACCGCTCCACCTATTAATGTTTTCATAAAAAATCATCCTCCTTTAATTTGAATTAAAATTTAAATCGGCTTGTTTTTTTACTATTCCCTTTTCCCAAAACCGTATGTGACCTTTATCGTGCTGGCAAAAAAAAAATGGATAGAATAAGATGTCCTGTAAATACATGCGGTTGTTAACATTAAATTAAGATTTTGAAAATTATCACAACTTATTTTGTAACGCAAGCTTAATTTTCCCAAAGCGGAATCTTTATCTTGGAATTCAAAATCCACGGAATCTAAAAAATGCCCGTTTCATATTTTTTCCCGGATTTTTCAGGAACATTGACCGATTTACTCCTTGGCATGTATTGGGGCTATTGTATTTAAAACAAGACTCACAAACCAATAAAAGCTTACATAGAAAATTTGTATTTGTAAATTTTAAAATTTTGGTCTACCATTTTGGAAAAATTCTTACGTATTCGCCACTGCGTTTTATCGGGAAAATACCATGCTAAAATGGCTAAAATCAATACGGACACCGTTCAAAGGAAAGATCAAATCGGCTGTACAGGACGATTATGATTATTATTTCTGCCAGCTTCCGGATAATATCGGAACGCTATCCAGCTTTATGCTCAAGCTTTTCTTTTCCGGCATCAAGGTAATAAGGGAACAGACCCTTGATCTAAACAATCTCCACAAGCAGGGGATTGTTGTTTATGTGACCAAACACAAAAGCTTCTTCCGGTTTCTTTTTCACTATACTCGCTACAAGCAGGACCGTCTCCCATTTCCTCAAATCGGTTTCGACTATAACGTGATTAAATGGCAACCGGTATCGCGCATCTGGAAGATTGTATCGGCACACATCAAATACTTCATTCACAACCTGGCATTTCCGGATCCATATCAAAGGGGATACTTTCGACAGGAACTCTTAGATGGACGAGTGGCCCTACTTTCTTTGGTTGAACAAAAAGGTTTCCATCGAAGATTTATAAAAGCAAAAACAGATCCGATACAATATCTCATCAAAATGCAGGAATCCATTGATCGGCCTATTTTCCTTGTCCCTCAGCTCATGTTTTTTGATAAAAATCCCCATCGATCCATGCCGAGTATCATCGATTTGCTGTTTGGCTCCAAAGAGAACCCCGGGAAATTAAGACGGTTGTTCATCCTTTTCAAGAATCCGGGTAAAATTTTTGTGGAAACATCTCAACCGGTCAATCTTAGAACCTTTCTTTCGCTTGAAGAAAATCAGAATATAAGCGTTGAATATCAGGCACTTGCATTAAGACGGAAGTTGTTGAATCAAATCAATCGACATCGTCAAAGTATTACCGGCCCGATTTTAAAATCAAGAGAAGAGATGAAGGAAAACATACTCATAAAAGAACGACTTCAAACTTTTATGGAACAACATTCAAAATCCCGGGATATCCCGATTCAAAAGGTACGCAAAGAAGCAAGTGCTTTTCTTGATGAGATTGCAGCCAATTACAACATCCTTGTTATAAAACTGGCGTCAAGCGTAATAACATGGTTTCTGAATATTATGTTTGAAGGGGTTTCGGTCAATGAGGATGGGTTAAATCGGGTTAAAAGCATGTCTCAGAATGGGCCCGTTATTTTCATTCCCTGCCACAAAAGTCACATCGACTATCTGATACTGTCTTATCTGTTGTATAACAACAACATGCCATGCCCACACGTTGCAGCAGGAAAAAATCTCTCTTTCTGGCCAATGGGTCCTTTATTCAGAGGAGGTGGCGCCTTTTTTATACGACGGACATTTAAAGGAGCGGTGCTTTATTCAAAGGTTTTTGCCGAATATATTCACAATTTGCTCGCGGAAGGCTTCAATATCGAATTCTTCATCGAAGGCGGCCGCAGCCGAACCGGCAAATTAATTCTACCCAAGCTGGGTCTGCTCTCGATCCTTCTCAATGCATATAAAAACGGAGCCTGCGAAGATCTGATATTTTCACCAATTTTCATCGGCTATGACAGAGTCCTGGAAGAAACTTCATACCTTCACGAAATTGAAGGAAAAGAAAAGCAGCCTGAAAATTTCATGCAAGTCATTAAAGCACGAAAATTTTTAAAGAAAAGGTATGGAAGAATCTACATACAGTTCCATGAGCCCATCTCTTTTAAGGAGCTGTTGCTTCAATACGGCACACCAATTGAGGACATGTCGTCCAAAGATTTCAACATCCTCTGCCGTAATCTTGGGCACAGGATCATAAACGCCATCAACAGCGTTTCCGTTGTTACACCCCATGCCCTCGTCGCAGCCGCTGTTTTGAACTGTGCCAAAAAAAGTTTTACTTTAGATCACATCATGTCCCACATCGAAACATACATGAACTACCTTTTATCGCAAGACGCCAAACTGGCAGACACACTTTTAATAGACCAGGTGAATACCATAGAACACGTACTTGATTCTTACGTGCAGAGAAAATGCATCGAAAAGGTCACCAAAGACCCGGACGCACAACTCACCAGCCCATTATTCAAAGTCAATGAAAACAAGCGTCAAAACCTCGAATACTACAAAAACAACTGTATTTCCTTTTTCGTCCCGGCAGCCATTACCGCGCTTGCAATACTTGTGAAAGATGCCTTTCAGTTTTCGGCATCAGATCTGCACGCGGACTACAATTTTCTTCAGTACTTCCTTAAATATGAATTCGCATACGACGTTGACAAAACACCCGAGTACTTTGTTCGGAAAAACCTCAAGGCATTTATTGACGATGCCATTTTAATGCCACACCCTAAATTGCCCGACACGTATAATTTGACGTCTTCAGGTTTCAGGAAACTTCAACTGTTTTCAAGGTTCTTGAAACCATATTTTGAATCATATTGGATCGTATTAAACTATTTCATGAATCATCCCCAAAATTCCATTAAAGCCAAAGAACGTTTGAAAAAAATTGAAACCATCGGAAATCGTATGTACAAAAAGAAGGAAATCGAGCGAAAAGAAGCGCTTTCCGTAATCAACTACAATAATGGAATAGAATTTTTCTCATATAACGGCGTAAGGGGTTCGGATGATAACGATAAGATATTGTTCTATGCGGATGCAATTCATACCTACCGAAATTGTCTTTGATAAAAGATCGTCTGGCGTTTTCCAGCCCGGAACCCTGCCGGCTCTTGCCTCGCAGTGGCAGGCGGGGTTGAACCCTGAACCCCTCAACCCGGGCATGATATAAATGAAGGCATTAATCCTTGCCGCAGGCCTCGGTACACGGCTCAGGCCCCATACCGAAAACATACCCAAACCATTATTTACCATTGCCGGACGTCCCCTGCTGGACATCATTATCTCCAATCTCATCCATGCCGGTTGTGAAGCCATCATCGTCAATACGCACCATCTTTATCAAAAAATCGAGTCCTATCTGGCCAACCAAAGTTACGCCATTCCGGTCATGACCCGACATGAACCCGAAATTCTCGGAACCGGAGGCGCCATAAGAAATGTCGCCGATTTCTGGGACAACACCCCCTTTATGGTCATAAACAGCGATATCGTAACAGACATTGACCTGAAAAGGGTGTATGAATTTCATTTAAATCATCCCCATCCGGCAACCCTGGTTCTGCACAACGATCCGGAATTCAACACCGTATCCGTAGACGAAAACGGCTTTGTCCAAAATTTTGATCATCGAATCCCCTTAAACGAGTCCCCCTTAACCGGAACCTGTGGTTCGAAAAGGTCCGGTGCCGCAGAAATCAAAAGGCTCACCTTCACAGGGATACAGGTTCTGAATCCGGAAGTGCTTGAGTCAATCCCTGACACCGTTTTTTCAAGCATTATCGATTGTTACAAAAATCTTATTTCCCTGAACATAAAAATATGTGCGTTTATTTCAAAAGGATATTACTGGAAAGATCTCGGGACACCTGAAAGATACAAGCAGGCGATTTATGAAAATATGGCGCCGGAAGCCTTCAAACGTGCCTTTCCGGAATGGATCAATAAAAAAATTTCCCGAATAACACTCAGCGGGGATGGGTCGGATAGAAGATGGTACCGTATTACCGACGGTAGCCGATCCCTTGTCGCTGCAGATCACGGTATAAGACGAGATGATTCAACCTGCGAGACAGATGCTTTTGTTGCCATTGGACGTCATCTAAGGGCCAAAGGAATATCGGTTCCTAAAATTTATCTCTCTGATTCGATTTCTGGGTATGTTTTCATGGAAGATCTGGGGGATATTAATTTCCAGACCCTTGTATTACGCACCGAAAATCATAACAAAATTATCTCATATTACAAATCGCTTATTGAAAGCCTTGGGGAACTTAGCCTAAACGGCAGCGATGGTTTTGATCCGGCCTGGACCTATCAGACCGCTTTTTATTCAACGGATCTCATCCTTGAAAAAGAATGTCGTTACTTCGTCGACGCCTTCCTAAAAGGGTGTCTGGACAGGGACATACGTTTTGAGGATCTTGAAGGTGAATTCAGATCTCTCGCGGACAGAACCCTGGAATTTTCCGTCAACGGATTCATGCATCGTGATATGCAATCCAGAAACATCATGGTAAAAAATCACCGTTTTTATTTTATTGATTTCCAGGGAGGACGACTGGGGCCGATCCAATACGATCTTGCTTCTTTGCTGATTGATCCCTATGTAAAATTGCCCCGTTCTATTCAAGATACATTGCTGGAATTCAGCGTTGAAACCCTTTCACCGAAGATCGGTGTCGATCCGCACAATTTTCTCTACTGCTATAAACACTGCGCCATCACCCGAAATTTGCAAATTCTGGGGGCCTTTGGTTTTCTAAGCCGCATAAAGAAAAAAACAAACTTTGAAAAATATATCCCGACATCCGTAAGATCATTGAAGCACAACCTTTTCAACTTGGAAAATACGGAACTCACCGGTCTAAAGGCCATTGTTGAAAAGCTTTGATCCGTGATTTGTAAGAACATAACGTTTCTGATATGCTTCATTATTAACTAATCTGAAACAGGCATTTTCTTCTTCTACCTACGTTTTAGGTGCTTAGGGTTAGGTTTTAAGTAAAATTTTATCTTAAATACAGCCTGACACCTATTACTTAAAGCTTAACCCTTGATAAATTCGGATGTTACGAAACCAACAAATTTAGGAGGTGCAACATGGACCGTATCAAAATTATGGTAAACGGATTGCCCGGCAACATGGCCTCGAATGTCGTTAAACACGCGCTTGCGGACCGGCGTTTTGAAGTCATTTCACAATCGCTGACCGGCCCGGAAATCACCGATACCGAAACTGTTATTGATTCCGTTTCCTTCTCACTGATTCAACCGCAAGATAGAGAGCAGGTTGTTTTAGCGATAAAAGATGAAGAGGGTTCGTTTTTGAGTGTCGATTATACGCATCCATCGGCGGTTAATGATAATGCCGAATTTTACTGTCAACACGGGCTTTCCTTTGTTATGGGCACTACCGGCGGTAACCGTCGGAGTCTTGAGGAGACGGTCATGGCTTCTTCCATTGCTGCGGTGATCGCACCGAATATGGCCAAGCAGATTGTCGGTTTTCAGGCGATGATGGAATATGCGGCCGATAGCTTTCCGGATCTTTTCAAGGGATATTCCCTAAAGATCAAAGAAAGTCATCAGAAAGGAAAGGCGGACACCAGTGGAACTGCAAAAGCGATGGTGCGGTATTTTAACAGCCTGGGGTTGGCGTTCACGGAAAATGATATTACAAAGGAACGGGATCCGGAGACACAGAAAAATATTTGGGGGATACCTGAAGCCTATCTTGGCGGGCATGGATGGCATACGTACAGCCTTCATTCAGGGGACAAAACGGTCCGATTTGAATTCACCCACAATGTCAACGGTCGAGATGTCTATGCCCAGGGGACCCTTGACGCATTAATTTATCTCGGCAAAAAAGTCTCTCAAGGCGCACAGGGAAAAGTCTTCACGATGATTGATGTGCTGAAAGGCAATTAGCCCTTCTCCACAATCTCATAGGCCTTTTCAAGGGCTGCATCCAGCTTTTCAGGTTTGCTTCCGCCGGCTTGGGCCATATCCGGCCTCCCGCCGCCGCTGCCGCCGACAATGGCCGCTACTTGCTTGACGATCCCTCCGGCATGAAACCGGCCGGTCAGGTCTTTGGAAACAACCACGATCAGCATGGCTTTATTATCGGCGGTGCTTCCCAGAACCACGATACCCGACTGTAACTTGTCTTTGAACTTGTCTGCCAGATCTCGCAAGGCCGACGGCTGGTCCACCGCAACCTTTTTGGCCAAAACCTTGACATTGTTGATGGTCTTAACGTCGCCCTCGATGTCATCGACCGCTTCGGAGGCGATCTTTGCTTTCAGGCGATCGATTTCCTTTTCAAGGGATTTCTGATGCGCCAGCATTTTTTCAACCCTTTGGGGAACGATGTCGGGTCGCTCTTTGAGCAGGTGGGCGGCTTCAACCAGCAACTTTTCGGTCTTCTGGACATGAGCCAGCGCAGCCATGCCGGTCAAGGCTTCGATTCGCCGTATACCGGAGGCCACGCTCGATTCTTCGACGATCTTGAAAAGACCGATGTTCCCGGTGGCCCGGGTATGGGTTCCGCCGCAAAGCTCCCTGCTGAATTCTTCCAAAGAAACCAACCGGACCCGATCGCCGTATTTTTCTTCAAAAAGGGCTGTGGCACCGGTTTTGAAGGCTTCCTCGGCTTCCATTTCCACGGTCTCGACCGGTATGTTATTACGTATCCGCTGGTTCACGATGGCTTCAATCTCTGCCAGTTCTTTAGCCGTGGTCTGGGAAAAGTGGGTGAAATCGAAGCGGAACCGGTCCGGTGCCACCAAAGAGCCGGCCTGCTTGACATGGTCACCCAGAACTTTTCGCAGGGCAAAATGAAGGAGATGGGTGGCCGTATGGTTGCACTCGGTGGCACGGCGCGTGGCAGGGTCCACTGTCAAGGTGACCTTCTGGTCTTTTTGAACCTTTCCCGATACGATGTGGCCCTTGTGGATGGTGATGCCGGTCGGATCCTTGATGGTGTCCACAACTTCCATCTCAAAACTCGGGCCGGTGATTTTGCCGCTGTCACCGACCTGGCCGCCGGCCTCACCGTAAAACGGCGTAGCCTCGGTAACGACTTCAACGCTCTGGCCGCTTACCGCTTCTGCAATTTCCCGACCGTCTCGGACCAGAAGAAGGATTCTGGATTCACAGGTTGTCGTATCATAACCGACAAACTCTGGCATAACGCCTTCTGCCGAAAGCGTCTTGTATGCCTCGCTGATTTCGGTAAACGCCGCCACTGTTCTCGACTTGGCCCGCTGCTTCTCCATGGCCTGATGATAGCCGTCCATATCCAAATCCAGGTTCTCATCCCTGACCACGTCCTGGACAATATCGACCGGAAATCCATAGGTGTCGTAAAGTTTGAATATCAAGTGGCCCGGCACCCGGGTCCGGCCCTTGGCTTTCAGATCAGCCAGGCCGTCGTTCAAGATCTTGAGACCATGATCCAAGGTCTCTGAAAAACGTGCTTCTTCGTTTTGAATAACATTGGTGATATAGGCTTTGGCATCAATAAGATCGGGATATTCCGGCCTCATGATGTTAAATACGACTTCTGCGGTTTTATGTAAAAACGGATCGGTCAGGCCGATGTTGCGTCCGTAACGGATGGCCCGGCGCATAATCCGGCGCAACACATAGCCCCTCCCCTCATTGGAAGGCAGGATCCCGTCACCGATCAAAAAGGCGGTCGCCCGGCTGTGATCGGCAATTACTTTCATGGCCACATCCGATTCCCGTACTTCGCCCAGCTTCGTTTCGGCAAGTTCTTCGACCTTCTTTATGATGGGCCGGATCAGGTCGATGTCATAATTTGTGGGCACATCCTGAATCAGTGCAACCAGCCGTTCCAATCCCATCCCGGTATCGATGCTCGGTTTGGGAAGTGGGGTCATCTTGCCGGAGGTTTCGCGGTTGAATTGCATAAACACCAAATTCCATATCTCTAAAAAGCGATCGCATTCGCAGTCGACCCCGCAATCCGGCCGGCCGCAACCGTATTCCGCGCCGCGGTCCATATGGATTTCGCTACAGGGTCCGCAGGGACCGGTATCGCCCATTGCCCAGAAATTGTCCTTTTCACCAAAACGCAGGATCTTTTCTTCCGGTACCCCAATGTTTTTGTGCCAGAGTTCATGTGCCTCGTCATCGTCAAGATAAATGGAAACCCACAGTTTTTCTTCGGGCAGTCCATAACCGTTTGTCAGCAGATCCCAGCCAAAATCGATGGCTTTTTCCTTGAAGTAATCCCCGAATGAAAAATTGCCCAGCATCTCGAAAAAGGTATGGTGACGGGCGGTGTAACCGACATTCTCCAGGTCGTTGTGTTTGCCGCCGGCGCGTACACATTTCTGAGACGTGGCCGATCTGACATAGCCCCTTTTTTCTTCGCCTAAAAAGCAGCGCTTGAACTGCACCATGCCGGCATTAACGAATAAAAGCGTAGGATCGTCAGAAGGAACAAGAGATGAGCTCCTTACGATCCGGTGGCTATGTTTTTCAAAATAATCAAGAAATTTTTTTCGTATTTCGTTGCCCGTCATGCTTCACTCCATTTAAAAATCATATTAAACGTTTCGATTCACGAATCTCCTTCAGTGCCCTCGTGTTTCTTTTTCGAAATGCCCAACGCTTCTTTGACTTTGTTTGATATTGACTTGTTAATATCCGGGTTATCTTTAAGAAAATTTTGTGCGTTCTGACGGCCCTGACCAAGCCTTTCTCCATCAAACGAATACCATGAACCGCTTTTTTCTATGATACCGGCCATAACACCGGTATCGATTAGATCTGCGGTCTGTGAGATTCCTTCTCCATACATGATGTCAAATTCAGCCTCAGTGAAAGGTGGCGCCATTTTATTCTTTACAACACGCACTCGGGTTCGGTTACCCACGATTTCCT
>Ga0210134_1000105_pt1 | contig 10725 bp, 6 predicted proteins | sample RushSE_CattailNL_3_FD_185565 | JGI IMG/M metagenome (GOLD analysis project Ga0210134, IMG submission 185565) | Wetland microbial communities from San Francisco Bay, California, USA, that impact long-term carbon sequestration - RushSE_CattailNLB_D2... | ecosystem: Environmental > Aquatic > Marine... | reverse complement strand
ATAATGCCCGTATAGGCGTTTCGGTGGTCAATGAAGCCCTTTGCAGGGGATGTGGAAGTTGTGCAGGATTTTGCCCGAGCGGTGCGGCGCAGGTTAAACATTTCAACGAGAAGCAGATATTTGCAGAACTCGAAGGCATCATTGATTCGCTACACGCCGTCGGAATGTAAGTGATTGCGGGTTGCTGAAATTGTGACTACAAGCGATTCAAAATGAAAATCGTCAATCTGAAATCAAAAATCAAAAATATATTGGAGGGATCATGGCTGACTTCGAACCCACGATCATTGCTTTTGTTTGCAACTGGTGCACGTATACCGCTGCGGATCTGGCCGGAACTGCCAGATTGGGATATCCTGCCAATGTGAGGTTGATTCGGGTCATGTGTACCGGCATGGTTGACCCCAAATATGTGATCAAGGCACTGCTTGAGGGGGCCGATGCAATCCTGGTCAGTGGATGTCATCCCGGAGACTGCCATTATATCAACGGAAATTTCAAGGCTCGGAGGCGGATCAAGCTTTTAAAAGAAATCCTTTCCCAATTCGGCTTTGGAGATGAGCGGCTCAGGTTGACCTGGATCGGCGCCAGTGACGGCATCCGGTTCGCAGAGACCATTCATGAAATGGTGGCACAGATCAGAACGCTGGGTCCCAATGAGGCCAAAGCAACCATGGTAATTTGACAGCAATTCGTCATTTACCCTGATGACTGATGACCTATGATTGATGACAAATTTGGAGGAAACGGACAGTGAAAACAGCAAAAATCAACATAAAAGACGGCGACCTGTTGGCAACTCTACGAGATTTTTTTCGATCCATCCTCCAGTTGGAAGATATCAATGCAATCCTGGTTCCACAACATCTCCCTGCGAAAAACGTAGTGATGCCAACACTGGTGACTGATCCTAACCAACTGAACGGCACCGACCCTTTGGCACCGGTTTTTCCCTTGAATGGGGCCAAAATCGTTTCCCGGCTCACACGTAAGCCCATGGGCGCAAAAGTTGCGGTTGTTTTACGTCCCTGCGAGATACGTGCCTTTGTCGAACTGGTGAAACTCAAGCAAGGTCGAATCGAAGAGGTGGTACTGGTAGGAATCGACTGCCTGGGTGCTTTCAAGAATGGCGATTATATTCAGATCGTTGGAAAAAAAGAAGAAAAATTCACTTCAAGGTTTTACAAAGACGCCTTATCCGGAAAAAATTTGACTATAGAAGGATTTGATCTCGCTTCTGCGTGCAAGGCCTGCGAAAATCCGGTCCCCAACGGTGCAGATATTTTAATCGGACTTTTCGGGGTCGATACCGACAATCACGTTTTGATCCAAGCCCGGACGCCTAAAGGAGAGGCACTTTATGATAGCCTTGACCTTTTTGACACAGAGGAGCCATCAGAACGTCCTGCAGCCGTTAAATCTCTGGTCGCTGAACGAACGGCGTATCGCGATAAAATGTTTGCCGAGACCACCGAGGCCACAAACAGCCTGGAGAAACTGAATACCTATTTTGCCGAGTGTGTAAATTGCTACAACTGCAGGGTTGCCTGTCCGGTCTGCTACTGCAAGGAATGTGTCTTTGTGACGGATGTCTTTAACCATGATCCTGTTCAGTACCTTAGATGGGCCAATCGCAAGGGTGTCATCAAAATGCCCACTGATACGGTCTTTTACCACATGACTCGGATTGCTCACATGAGCACCTCATGTGTCGGATGCGGTCAGTGCACGAATGCCTGTCCCAACGACATTCCGGTGATGGAACTGTTTAGAACCGTTTCATATCATACACAAAAAGCTTTTGAGTACGAGGCCGGTCGCAGCATTGAGGAAGATATTCCGCTGTCAGTATTCCGTGAAGACGAGCTTGCCGAGGTTGTTGGCATCGGAAAAGCAGCTTGACAGGATTAACTGGATATTCAGGATATTTTATACCCCCATTGACTGATGAAAATGGGATAAAGCAATCGGATGAGGAAGCTTATTATGAAGAAAAAAATCGGTAAAGCACTGGTGGTGGGGGCCGGAATCAGCGGTATCCGGGCTGCCCTGGATCTGGCGGAATTTGGCTATGGTGTGACCCTCGTTGACCAGTCACCGCATATCGGAGGGGTTCTCAGCCAGCTCGATTATCAGTTTCCCACCGATCGCTGCGGCATGTGCAAGATGCTTCCAATGGTGGATCGGGATACATCGTCCCAGTATTGTCTTCGCAAAGGGCTCTTCCATGAAAACATAAGCATCCGCTTGTCCACCGAACTTGTCTCCGTGGAAGGCGAACCGGGCAACTTTCAGGTATCACTTCGCCAGAAGCCGAACCTTGTTGATCCTGTCCGTTGTATCGGTTGCGGTGAGTGTGTGAAGGTCTGTCCGGTAGAGGTTGCGGACTCCTTTAATGCCGGCCTGTCTGTGAGAAAGGCCATATACCTTCCGGTTCCGCATGCGATTCCCAACGCGTATATTATCGATACAATGGCATGCAGTCGGTGTGGGGAATGTGAAGCAATATGTCCTACCGGCGCCATCAAGCTTTTAGAAGAAGTCCGCAAAGATTTTCGAATCCTGGTGGTGGACGACGAATTGATCATGCGCGATTCCCTTAGGGCCTGGTTAGAAGATGAAGGTTTTAGCGTCGATATGGCCGCATCGGGTCCGGAAGCCCTGAATCATTTGTCAAAACAAGCGTACGAGCTGATGCTCTTAGATATCAAAATGCCGGGTATGGACGGTGTGGAGCTCCTTCAGAAGGCCAAAGAGGTTTTTCCCGACCTCAGTGTTGTCATGATGACGGCCTATGCCACGGTAGAGACCGCTGTAGAAGCAATGAAAATAGGGGCGATGGACTATCTTCTTAAACCGTTCGATCCCGATACTCTTATTCCTATGATCATCCGAACATATCAGGATCTGGAAGCAAGCAAAGAACCCCTGATGGAGGTTGGCGCTCTGGTTTTCTGCGGCGGTACATCCTATTTCGATCCTGCCGCCGGCAAGAATACGTATGGGTACGGCATATATCCGAATGTGGTAACAAGCCTTGAGTTCGAAAGGATTTTAAGTGGGACAGGACCGAATCAGGGTCGCCTGGTGCGGCTTTCCGACGGTAAACCGCTGCGTAAAGTGGCCTGGCTTCAGTGTGTGGGATCGCGAGACATCCAGATCGACGCCGACTATTGTTCGTCCATCTGCTGTATGCATGCTATCAAAGAAGCCCTTGTGGCCAAGGAAAGGGCCAGAGGGGCGCTGGAAGCAGCCATCTTTTATATGGATATGCGTACCTTCGGGAAATCCTTTCAGCGGTACCGTGACCGGGCGGAAACCGAACACGGCGTTCGATTTGAAAAGGGGCGTGTCCATTCCGTTTTATATGATGAAAACAGCGGCGATCTCATTATCAGGCATGTTGATTCTTCCGGCACTCATTTAGAAGAGATCTTTGACATGGTTGTGCTCTCCGTGGGCCAGAGGCCGGCTTTGGGTACAACAGCTCTGGCCGAAATGGTAGAAATGCCGCTCAATCAATGGGGGTTCGGTCAGACCGAACCCTTTTCATTCACGCGAACAAGTAAGGAAGGGATCGTATTGGGAGGCTCCTTCTCTGGTCTTAAGGACATCAGTGAATCTGTAATTCAGGCTTCTGCCGCTGCTTTGTCTGCATCCCGCGTCATTCATGCCGCCGGAGGTAGCCTTAGTCCTGAAATTACACCTATCGAGAATTTTCCGGATATTTCTCAAGAACCGCCTAGAATTTTGATCGCTGTCTGCACCTGCGGTGATCTGCTTTTGAAGCTTCTCGACACGCAACAGCTTGTTCGATGTCTCAAGGTCGACCCCGCTGTAGACCAGGTCGAGTTTCTTGAGCAAACCTGTACGGTCACTGGATGGGAAAACCTTGTTGAACGGGTGGAAAAACACAAACCGAACCGGATTCTGATCGGGTCGTGTCTTCCCTATGTGTATGCCCAAAAAATCAAAGAACTGGGACGGCGGGTGGGGCTGAATCCTGTTCTTATAGAAGTGGTTGATTTAATGCTTGCGGCCCAAATCTCAAAGCTTAAATCTGAAACGTTGTCTGCAAATGAGATATCAAAAGTCAACAGTGAATTGCTGGCTATTTTGGCAACGGGGCTTGCCCGGCTTAAATGGGCTGATCCGGATCCTGTGCCCAGCCAAAAGATTCTTCAGCAGGCCCTGGTGGTGGGCGGCGGAATTGCCGGAATGTCCTCGGCCCTTGCCATCGCAGATCACGGCTTTCAGGTAGATCTGATCGAACAAGAAGAGATGTTGGGTGGTAACCTTAACTGGTTACAACGAACATTGGAAGGCAACACAACAAAGACAATATTAGACGAAACGCTTTTAGAGGTGGAAAAACACCCTCTCATTCGGATCCACACCAATAGCCGGGTGCGCGCGTCCCATGGTCAGGTAGGGCGTTTTTATACCACTGTTGAGGACGAAGAAAAGGGCGTTTTCACCCTGGAACATGGCGTGACCATCCTTGCTACCGGAGGAGTGGAAGCTGACACGACATCCTATAACTACGGCACAAGCGAAGCAATTGTCACCCAAAAGGAACTGGAGAGAAGAATAAATGACAATACACTGGACCCCAGTCGACTCGGGTCGATTGTCATGATTCAATGTGTCGATTCCAGGCAGGAACCAAGGAATTATTGCAGCCGCATATGCTGCACCACGGCCTTAAAACACGCACTGCATTTCAAGGAGAAAAATCCGGAAATTAATGTCTACATTCTTTATCGGGACATGATGACCTATGGTTTTACCGAGTCCTATTACACTCAAGCCCGAAAGGCAGGTGTAATCTTCATCCAGTACGATCTGGCTGAAAAACCGAAGGTGACTCCCACGGACGGATCTGTTGAAGTGATCGTCTTTGAACCGATTCTCAGACAAAAGGTCCGGATTGATGCCGACCTTGTTGTCCTTGCCACCGGCATTGTACCCAAACTACCCAAAGATCTGGCGGAATCCTTTGGAGCGACACTGGATCGGGACGGCTTTTTTGAAGAGGCGGAATCGAAATGGAGACCCGTCGATTCACTTAAAGAAGGAATTTTTGCCTGCGGCCTGGCGCATTCTCCCCGCAGCATCACGGAATCGATAGCAACAGCCGAAGCTGCGGCCCAGAGAGCCTTAAGGATTCTTTCCTATAAACGGATGCCTGCCGGAAAAGTCGTGGCAGAGGTCCGTCACAGCCTTTGCAGTCTATGTGAGCGGTGTATTGAGGCCTGTCCATATGGTGCTCGTATGATCGATCCGGAACTGGAAAAAGTTCTGGTCAACGCCGCCATGTGCCAGGGATGCGGATCATGCGCCACTGTTTGTCCAAACAGCGCGTCAATCCTTGCCGGATTTTTGGACCAGCAAATGTTCGACGTCATTGATTCGGCGTTTGAAGGAACGGCTTTTAATTGATGATTTTCGATTGATGATTGTCGATTTATGGAATCGTTTTTCTTTGGTTATTTTAATAAAATTTATAGAACACCTACAATCAACAATCATCAATAATAAAGGGGGAGCCATGAACCCAACGGAGATAATAGAAATCGAACAGGTTTCTACAACCGTACCCGAACCTGTCATAGATTCTTTGGCCACAATCCGGGACATGGTAAGTGCCTGCATCCAATGCGGCACGTGCACCGGTTCTTGCCCCAACGCCTTTGCCATGGATATTACTCCGCGTCAGCTGTGGTACAATGTACTTATGGGGGAAAAGGAGAAAATTTTTCACAGCAAGACCTTTTCCCTATGCTCCGTCTGCTATTACTGCACACTGCGATGTCCCCGAGGGCTTCCGCTTACCGAGACGATGAGTGCTCTCAAACAGATAGCTGCAAAAGAGAACCTGGCACCCTATAAAAAAAGTATCCGATTTTACAAAAGCTTTATGGAGAGTGTACGCCGCCATGGCCGGGTCAGAGAGATGGAGTTCATGATGCTCTATTTTCTTTCAATGAAAAACCCTTTCATGCCGCTTCAGTTTGCCTCGTTGGGGATGAAACTCATGGGCAAAGGAAAAGTCTCTTTTGAGATCCCTTCAAAAGGGAACGGTGCTTTAGAGTCGATCTTTCGTAAGGTTGAAGAGTTAGAGCAGAATTCATAGAATACCTTTTGCAGCGGCGAAGCCGTGTTTTTTATAAAATCGTAATACGATTTTATTTTGGAGGGTAAATATGAAGTACCTATATTATCCAGGCTGTTCTCTGGAGGGGACGGCCCTTGAATATAACGCCTCCACCCAGGCCTTCATGCAGGAACTGGAAGTGGATCTGTTGGAGCTTAAGGATTGGAGCTGTTGCGGTGCCAACGCTGCGGAGGCCACCAGCTATCTCCTCTCTTTGGCTTTACCGGCGTATATCCTGGCCATGGCCGAGCAGATGGACGGGACCAAAGAAATTCTTGTTCCGTGCAGCGCGTGCTACCTGAACTTGAAAAAGGTTGAGAAAAAGAGTCGAAAAGATCCGGAGCTTCTTGATAAAATTAACACCATATTAAAAGAAAAAAAGCTGCAGTTTCACGGCCAGGTGCGGGTTAGGCACCTCCTTGATGTCGTTGCTCGTGATGTAGGTCCTTCAAAGATCGTTTCCCGGGTGAAAAACCCTTTTATCGATCTGAAAATTGCACCCTACTATGGATGCCAGTGCCTTAGGCCGTATCCTATTTTTGATGATCCTGAGGAGCCACGCTCCATGGAATCGCTTATAGAAGCTGTAGGGGCAAAGATTCATCCTTGGAACATGGGGGGAAGATGTTGCGGCGCATCCCACATGACCACCAAGCCCGAGGTGGCTCTGGAGCTTGTCGCTGGAATATTAAAGGCGGCTCGAGGCGCTGACGCTATCGTCACGGTATGTCCGATGTGCCAGATGAACCTGGAGGCGTATCAGAAGAAAATTTCGGGGATGTTTAAAGAAGATATGCACATGACCATACTTTATCTTCCTCAATTTATTGGGCTTGCTATGGGTTTATCGGAACAGGCTTTGCGATTGGATCTGAATCTTTCTATTACCAAGGAATTCAGGGATAAGCTATAACCTGAATCTTGCATGAAAATTGATGAATGAAAGACTACCCAGTATTGTAGTTACCGGAGCATCGGGTTTTATCGGAAGACATTTTGTCATCGCTGTATCCGAAAAACTTCGGTTGTTCTGTATTGCACGTCGCAGCCAAAAGGAAGTCAGCATACCGTATCATGACAATATACATTGGCTCCAGGTTGATATAACAAACCGGAAAGATCTGATAGATGTCTTTAATTATATCAAAGATCAAGGCGGTGCTGATTATGTTTTGCATTTGGCCGGATACTACGACTTCACCCTGAAAGAAAACCCTGCCTATGAGAAGATCAATATAACCGGCACACGATATATTCTTGAGATGTCAAAGCTCTTGGGAATAAAGCGTTTCATTTTTTCCAGTTCAGTGGCAGCATGCAAATTTCCTCCCCACGGTAAGGCATTAACCGAAGAGAGTCCCGCTGATGCTGATTTTCCTTACGCACGAAGCAAAAGAAGCGCGGAAAAAATGATTAGGGAATATTCGGAAGACTTTCCATGCTCAATTGTCCGGCTGGCAGCCGTATACAGTGATTGGTGTGAATATCCCATGTTGTATATGTTGTTAAAGTGCTGGTTGTCCCGAAACAAACTCATGTCAAGAATAGTAACGGGATACGGCGAATCGGCTGTGCCTTATATCCACATTAAGGATATTATTAAGTTATTTCTGAGAATTATTGAAATCAGCGATATCCTGCCCCGCTTGGCCATTTACAATGCCAGCCCTCAAGGGAGTGTTTCGCATAATGAGCTTTTTGAAGCCGTTACACGATACTATTACGGACATGGTTTTAAACCGTTTCGAGTATCGAAGCTTCTGGCTTATTTGGGTTTGGCTATAATATCATTTTCAGGGCGGCTTAACAGCCAAAAAACATTAGAACAACCTTGGATGGCGGATTATATTGACAAAAAGCTTAGCGTGAATGCTACTGCCACATACAATGCGCTGGGATGGAAACCGACGCCACGTTATCATATATTGCGACGGTTATTGATTTTAACGGAAAAAGTGACAAGCCATCCAAACGAATGGGCATTCCGCAATGAAATTTTACTCCAACGTATTGTCTATAGAAAAAGCACAACAATTTACGATATTCTAACAGAATTGCGTGGACCGTTGGTCGAAAAAATCGTAGAAGAAATAATGACGCCGGAATATGAACAACGTTTTCCGAATTACCGGAAGATGGATCCTGAAACGCTTAAGTGGTATATTACCTTAAACTATCAAATGGTTACCGCTACAGTGAGAAGCAGAGACAGATCTATAATACCGGCCTATGCTCGAGAAATTGCTTATAAACGTCATTTCGATGGCTTTGGGGCAAAAGAGGTAAGGGATTTATGGTTGCTGATTGGAAACACCATGAAGGAATCTCTCCTTACAAGACCGGAACTAAAGGATTCGAAACAAAGGGTGGATGACTACATCATTTTGACTTCACAGCTGGCTGCAGATGAATTTGAAGACACATATGAAATTCTTGAAGATCAACCTACGGAACAGTTCGGTTCGATTGAAGAAGTTGAACGACTGACAAGTATTGAAAATCTTAAGAAAATTGTAGGACAACTTGAAGGTAGTTGTGCGCATTCATTGACAAACTGTGCAAGCGCAGATGTGTCTTTCAAAGATTACGGGGTACTGATAAAATTAAGAAATCAAGTTTCGCGCCCAAGCCCGTTTGATCAGGCCATGATAAACGCTATGGGTAATAAGGACGCTCTAAACAAAAAGGAAAAGGTCGAAAACTGGGCGAAGCACGTTAAAACAAGATACAAGATTACATCAACGCCGTGTATCCACTTTTTGTCCGGCCGTATCGCATCGCCGGAGGATTGTTCCGGTGATTACATGTGTCATCACTGTGCCGTCTATAAGTTGCTGAACGAAGAAAGCCGAATGGAAATCACTGATAAACCGGAATACAAAAACGTATCAGGGTATAAAATGATTGAAGATTATTATTATTACTTCGGACATTCGTGGGTGAACATAGAGGAATTTCGGCGTGTCAGGATCGGGATAGACGATTTTATTTCAAAAATTCTGAGCCCGGTAGATGAGATAAATCTTCCGCCTTTGGGAACAGTGATGAAACGAGCCGAAATCGGTTGCATCCTGACTCGAAATGACAAAAAAGCCCCCATTCAATCTCCAATGTCCGGAACGGTTTGTGCGGTGAATGATAAAGTGAAAAAAAATCCTGAACTCGTCCATGATGATCCTTACCATGAAGGATGGTTATATATGCTGGATTCTGAAAATTTCAAGCCGGAACTGGAAGGGCTCTATTCCGGAAGGGAATGCTTTCAATGGATGGAAAAGGAGTGTCAAAATCTTTATAAACTCATGGGCCCCAGATATGAGCAACTTTCGGCTACAGGCGGTGAACTGATTGACGACATATTTGGCGAATTTCCCGAAATTTCCTGGAATCTGCTGTTAAGGACTTTTTTTCATATAACAGACAAGCACTAAATCATTGCTTTTGAGCAAACTCATCATATGGCGATGGACCGATTTCAGAGAAATTCATTTGAATAAAACCTTCCAAAGCGAAATCAGATAAGGCTTTCTTTGAATGAAGGGGTGCGAAACTTGATTTGAGAAATTAAAACAAACAAAGTGTTTCAATGATGGCTCAAATTGGGTCTTGTAGTATGGGCTTATTTTATTAAACCTTCCTTACCATCAGCTACACGGCAACCGAATCGTAAAAGTGCTTCCCTTCCCAGGCTCACTTTCTACTGAAATGGTACCATTGTGTTTGGCGATGATCCCGTAAACTACGGAAAGGCCAAGGCCTACACCTTTTCCCTCTTCTTTGGTCGTAAAAAAAGGCTCAAATATATTTTCCATATCTTTTTCAGATATGCCACAACCTGTATCAGAAATTGCTACCTCTAAAAGCGCTTTAGTTCCGTTGGTCCTATTGGCTGTTATGGTCAGAGTACCTTTGATTGACATTGCTTCTATCGCATTATAAATGAGGTTTAAAAGAACCTGTTGGATCTGCTTAAAATCGCATTTAACTTTTGGGAGATTCGACGCAATATTTTTTATTAATTGAATTTCTTTTATTTCAAGTTCATGAGAAATGAGATTCAGGGTTTTATTGATAATGTCTTCAATACAGTTACTCTCCATGGTAATTTTCGTCCGACGGGCGAATGCCAGAAGGTCTTTAACGATTTCTCCACACCGGGCTGTCTCAGATTCCATAATTTTTAAATATCGGGAAATTTCTTCAAGTTTTTCATGAGAAAAACGATTTCGTGACAGCTGCTTTATGATCAACCGGGTATAATTTAAAACCCCGGCAAGGGGATTGTTTATTTCATGGGCAATAGTGGCGGCCAATTTGCCTAGAGAGGCCAGTTTTTCCGTCCAAACAATCTGTTCCTGTACCTCTTTTAATTCCTGGTAGGCTTCTTTTATGTTTTTATACATATTTGCATTATCCACAGCAACACCGATATGGCTGCCAATGACGGTCAAGAATTCAACAAATTCGGATGAAAACGTGTTTGGGTTCAAACTGGACACACACATTACGCCTATCGATGCTCCCTTGGTTGTCAGTGGTATATAGACGGCGGATTGAAAGCCTTCTTT
>Ga0210134_1000103_pt1 | contig 10776 bp, 8 predicted proteins | sample RushSE_CattailNL_3_FD_185565 | JGI IMG/M metagenome (GOLD analysis project Ga0210134, IMG submission 185565) | Wetland microbial communities from San Francisco Bay, California, USA, that impact long-term carbon sequestration - RushSE_CattailNLB_D2... | ecosystem: Environmental > Aquatic > Marine... | reverse complement strand
GGTCCATCGGCGGCACCGCGGCGCGCTTCGGCAAAGAGTGCATCACCGGCATGGAGGTCGTCGAGTACCCGGAGTTGGGCATGGAAGCCGTCTACCGGATCACCGTGAAGGATTTCCCGGCCTTTATCATCGTTGACGACAAAGGAAATGACTTTTTCGAAAAGATCCTGAAATAACCCCAAGGAGACCATTATGGCCAAGCAGAAAATGAAAACCATGGACGGAAACACCGCGGCGGCGCACGTGGCCTACGCCATGAGCGACGTGGCGACCATCTACCCCATCACCCCGTCGTCCCCCATCGCCGAGATCGCCGACGAATGGGCGGCCGCCGGGCGCAAGAACATCTTCGGCCAGACCATGACCGTGCGCCAGCTGCAGTCGGAGGCCGGCGCGGCCGCCTCGGTGCACGGCTCGCTCGCGGCCGGCGCGCTGACCACGACGTTCACCGCCTCTCAGGGCCTGCTGCTCATGATCCCCAACATGTACAAGATCGCGGGCGAGCTGCTGCCGGGGGTGTTTCACGTCACGGCGCGGGCCATCGCGGCGCACGCGCTCTCCATTTTCGGCGACCACCAGGACGTCATGGCGACCCGCCAGACCGGGTTTTCGATGATCGCCTCGGCTTCGGTTCAGGAGGTGATGGACCTGGGGCTGGTGGCCCACCTGGCGGCCATCGAGTCGAGTCTGCCCTTCCAGCATTTCTTCGACGGGTTCCGCACCTCCCACGAGATCCAGAAGATCGCCGTCATCGATCCCGAGGACATGGCCGGGCTCACGAACTTTGAGGCCGTGGCCCGCTTCCGGGCCCGCGGCGCCAACCCCGAGCGGCCGGAGCTGCGCGGTACGGCCCAGAACCCCGACATTTACTTCCAGGGCCGCGAGGCGGCGAACTCTTACTACCTGAAGGTGCCGGGCATCGTGGCCGAGGCCATGAAGAAGGTGAGCGACCTTACCGGCCGGCGCTACCAGCCCTTCGATTACGTCGGCGACCCGCAGGCGGACCGGGTGATCATCGCCATGGGCTCCGCCTGCGAGACCATCGAGGAAACGGTCAACCACCTCGCCGGCAAGGGCGAGAAGGTGGGCCTGGTCAAGGTTCGGCTCTACCGGCCGTTCGTGAAAGAATTTCTCTTTGCGGCCATTCCGGCCGGCGCCAAAGTCATCACGGTGCTGGACCGCACCAAGGAACCGGGCGCCCTGGGCGATCCCCTGTACATCGACGTCTGCACGGCCTACATGGAAAAGGGCCAGATGCCGAAGATCCTGGGCGGCCGTTACGGACTGGGTTCCAAGGAGTTCAGCCCCGCCATGGTCAAGGCCGTCTGCGACAACATGAAGGCCGCCGCCCCCAAGAACCACTTCACGGTCGGCATCGTCGACGACGTCACGCACACCTCGCTCGAGGTCGGGTCCAGCCTCGACGTGGCGCCCAAGGGAACCGTGCAGTGCAAGTTCTGGGGCCTCGGCGCCGACGGCACGGTGGGCGCCAACAAGAGCGCCATCAAGATCATCGGCGACAACACCGACATGTACGCCCAGGCCTACTTCGCCTACGACTCCAAGAAATCGGGCGGCATCACCATCTCGCACCTGCGCTTCGGCCATAAACCGATCCAGTCCACCTATCTGATCGACACGGCGGACTACGTGGCCTGCCACAAGGACAACTACGTGGAGATCTACGACGTGCTCGAGGGCATCAAGGAGGGCGGCACCTTCGTGCTCAACTCGCCTTGGACGCTCGCAGACATGGAGGAGAAGCTCCCGGTCCACGTGCGCCGCACCATTGCGACCAAGAAGCTCAGGTTCTACAACATCGACGCCGTCAAGATCGCCCAGGAAGTCGGCTTGGGCGGTCGCATCAACATGATCATGCAGACCGCCTTCTTCCAGCTCGCCAACGTGCTGCCGGTGGACAAGGCCATCGCCCACCTCAAGGACGAGATCAAGAAGATGTTCAGCAAGAAGAGCGAAAAGATCGTCGCCATGAACCATGCTGCGGTGGACGCCACCGTCGCGAACCTGGTGGAGATCAAGTACCCGGCCGCCTGGGCCCAGGCGGGCGAGCACGGCAAGGCGGGCAAGAAGGAGCCGGAGTGGGTCCGCGACGTCATGCGGCCGATCCTGGCCCAGCAGGGCGACAAGCTGCCGGTTTCCAAGTTCGCGCCGGACGGGATCTTCCCGGTGGCGACCACCCAGTACGAGAAGCGCGGGGTCGCCATCAACGTGCCGGAGTGGATCATGGACAACTGCATCCAGTGCAACCAGTGCGCCATGGTCTGCCCGCACGCGAGCATCCGGCCCTTCCTGGCAACCGAGGAGGAATTGAAGAAAGCCCCGGCCGGCTTCGAGGCCAAGAAGGCCGTCGGCAAGGAGCTCAAGGACTACTCCTTCCGCATCCAGGTGGACACCCTGGACTGCATGGGCTGCGGCAACTGCGCGGACATCTGCCCGGCAAAGAAAAAGGCCCTGGTCATGAAGCCCCTGGAGACCCAGACCGAAAAGCAGATCCCGCTGTGGGACTACGCCGCGGAGCTGCCGGTGCGCGACAGCCTGGTCGGCCGCTTCACCGTGAAGGGCAGCCAGTTCTGCCAGCCGCTGCTCGAGTTTTCCGGGGCCTGCGCCGGCTGCGGCGAGACGCCGTATGCCAAGCTCATCACGCAGCTCTACGGGGACCGCATGATCATCGGCAACGCCACCGGCTGCAGCTCCATCTGGGGCGGGTCGGCGCCGTCGGTTCCTTACTGCACCAACAAAAACGGCCACGGCCCGACCTGGGGCAACTCGCTGTTCGAGGACTCGGCTGAGTTCACCTACGGCATGTTCCTGGGAGTGCTTCAGCAGCGCCGCCTGCTGGCGGAGAAGGCGCGCAAGGCCTTGGAGGCCAAGGACACGCCGGCCGAGGTCGCCTCCGCCCTGCAAGGCTGGCTTGACCACATGCAGGACCCCCAGGAGTCGCGAAAATTCGGCGACCAACTGAAGGCGCTGCTGCCGAAGCACACCGGCAACCCGTTGCTGGCCGAGATCCAGCGCATGGAAAAGCTCTTCACCAAAAAGTCCTTCTGGGTCTTCCTGGGAGATGGGGCTGCCTACGATATCGGCTTCGGCGGCATCGACCACGTCATGGCCATGGGCGAGGACATCAACGTGATCGTCTTCGACACCGAGGTCTACTCCAACACCGGCGGGCAGTCCTCCAAGGCGACCCCCACCGGATCGGTCGCCAAGTTCGCCGCCTCGGGCAAGAAGACGCCCAAGAAGGACATGGGCCAAATGATGATGTCCTACGGCTACGTCTATGTCGCGAGCGTCGCCATGGGCGCCAACAAGAACCAGCTCATGAAGGCCATCGCCGAGGCCGAGGCCTACCCCGGGCCTTCGATCATTCTCGCCTATGCGCCCTGCATCAACCAGGGGATCCTGGTCGGCATGGGCAAGACCCAGCTGGAGGAAGAGCTGGCGGTGAAGTCCGGCTACTGGCCGCTTTACCGCTACAACCCAGAGCTTGCCAAGGAAGGCAAGAACGGTTTCATCCTGGATTCAAAGAAACCGGACGGCAGCCTCAAGCAGTTCCTGGAGGGTGAGATCCGGTATGCTTCGCTCAAGAAGACCTTCCCGCAGGAGTCCGAGCGTCTGCACGCCATGCTGAACGAGTGGGTGAACACCCGCTACGAGCACCTGTCGAAAATGGCCGGCGGTGCGGCGGCCCCGGCCGAGGAGAAACCGGCCGAGTAGGGCGGTTGCCACAGCCATTCTCCGTGAGCCCCGAGGCCATCCGGATGCCGGATGGCCTCGTTTTTCTTGATCCAGTTCATTCCCCTCCCCAACGGGAGGGGCCAGGGGAGGGGATATCAATATGAAACAGCGGCGAATCAAATCCATCCTCATTGTTTCTGCGGTTTTCATGCTTCTCCCGCTGTCTGCCGTCGCCGATCAGTGCATCGAAGGAGACTGCGTGAACGGCACCGGAACCATGGTTTACTCGACCGGGCATACCTACACCGGCCAGTTCAAGAACGGGCTGCGTGACGGCGAGGGTTTCATGAAAATGCCCGGCGGCAGGACACTCAAAGGCCGGTTTCAAAATAACTCTGTTTATGAGGGGACTTACACCTACCCGGACGGCAGGGTCTACACCGGCCGGTGGGAGTTCCGCGAACGCAGTGGCCGGGGGACTTTGAAATACCCGGACGGTCGCGTCTACGAGGGTGATTTCAAGAACGGCCTGCGGCACGGCAAGGGGGTTATGACCTGGCCGAGCGGCCGTCGCTACGAGGGTGATTTTGTAAAAGGCAACCGCACCGGCAAGGGCACCCTGACCTATCCCGACGGCCGGCTGTACACGGGGGACTTCGTGGACGGTGAGCAGACCGGCCGGGGGGTGATGACCCTGCCGGACGGAAAGCGGTTGGAAGGAAAATTCCTCAAAGGGCAATACACCGGGCAGTGACACCGGCTCGGTTGCGGACCACGCGAATCATCCGAGGGATAACAGGTGGTGGACGGCGTTCAACGACCCCCTCCTTGCCCCAGATAACTCACCTCGATGATCGTGACATCGTCCTGGAGCCGGATGTCGTTTGAGAACTTCAGCAGCTCTTTCTCAAGCACCGGCATGCTGAGGGGCGTTTGTGGATAGTCGAGTCTCTTCAAAATGTCCAGGATGCCGTCGACCCCCAGTTGCCTTTCGGCGGCATCGTGGATCTCAAAGGCGCCGTCGCTGAAAATCAAAATGCTGTCGCCCGGCCTTATCCCGGCATGGGTTTCCTGGTAGACCACCCCGTCCATGTAACCGAACGGCAGGCCCGAAGAGGTGACTTTGTCAACCGTCCGGTCCGGATGGACGATCAAGGCCGGCGGACCCCCGGCGGCGCTGACGCGCAGCGTGCCTTGAGCGGCATCGATGACTCCGCAGATGGCCGTGGCGAAGGTCACGTCTTTTTCGAAGACTCGAACCAGTTCATCGTTGACGGCGGCGGCGAAGACGGCCGGGTCCCGGAGAAGGTCGTTGCGGCGTTCCCACAAAAGGCTCAGGTGCATGGTGTAGAGCGCCGCTGCAACTCCGTGTCCCTCCATGTCCGCCAGCATGAAACCGAAGCGGTCGACGTCGATTTGACGAATGGCGTAAAAGTCGCCGCCGACGATGTCATGCGGCATGAAGAAGGTGGAAAATCGAAGGCGCGGGTCGTCGGGCAGTTGCTGCTCCAGCATCCGCTGCTGGATTTTGCCGGCGCGCTGCATGTCAACCAGGATCGGGGTGACGTCCCGGAAGGTTTCGACACCGCCGACCACCTCGCCGTCGGCGTTGCGCAGGGGAGCAGCCGTGACGTGCATCGGGATCCGGCGTCCGTCCTTGGCAAGGGCGTAGACGATGATCGGCACCCGGGTGGTTGCGCCGGTGATCATCGAACGGTGCAGAGGGCAATGCTCCTCCCCGCATAACCGGTGCCCGTCCTTGTCCACGTGGTTGAGGACATCCTCCAGGCAGCGGAGGCCCACCACGTCCTTCGCCGTCCAGCCCGTGATCCTTTCCGCAGCCTTGCTCCAATAGACGATCCGGCGTGTACGGTCGCACACGTAAACGCCGTCGCCCATGTTGTCCAGGATGTCTTCGATGGAAAAGGGAAGTTCGGTCATGGGAAGACCTGCCGATCGTTGAAGGGGGAAGAATTTACGCCCCCTGCGCGGGCCGGGTTTTTCATAGCGGGAGCGGTATCTTGCCGCGATCGATTCACCATTCGCCGTGATTCGCTCGCGGCTGGAAGCCGCTCCCACAAAAAGACAAGAAAGCCTGCAGCGTCACTTCCAGCGGAACGCAACCCCGGCCATGCCGAGCACGGCCTCCTGGTTGTAGAAGTCGATGTTGGAGTCGGTGACGGAGTAGGCGCCGGTCACGAAAAACTGCATCGGCTCGCTGCCGAAGAGCTTCCAGCCCCAGGGGTTCTTGTAATAGCCGGTGGCGGAGATGCCGTAGCGCTCGTCTTCGCGGGTCTTGCCGTAAATCGGGTTGCTCTTGTCGTAATCCGCAGCCCCGACCGAGCCGTTCAGCACCAGGGTGACCGGGTCACCGAAATAGGTGTAGTTCAGTTTCAGGTCGATGCCGGTGTTGGCCATGGCCTCGCCGTCCAGGTCGTCGTAGCTCAGCGCGATCTCGGGAGTGAGCTGATGTTTTTGGGCAAACTTGAACGGGTAGGCGGCCGAGACCTTGTGAGCCGTTCCGTTGCGGTCCAGGCGGTCCTGCTGGGCATTGCTCAACCCGAGGAATTCACCGCTTTTCTCGCTGCCGATGTCGATTTTTCGAGCGGAGTACTCCAGTTCCAGGTTGGAGCCGAACATCTTGTCCCAGGTGAACTGCGCCCCCATGTTTTTGCGGTCGGTGTCGTCCCGGTTCTGGTTCGTCACATAGGGGTCCTTCCAGACCCGGGTCGCTCCGCTGAACAGCAGGCCGGCTTGGAACACCCCGAGCGAGCCGACTTCCTGTTTTACGGCCAACTGCTGCGCGGTGTCGAAGGACAGCAGGTCCCCCACTTCGGTGCCCAGAAACACCTGGGTGCGGCTGCCGGCGAAGGTGTAGGCGAGCTTGAACGGAAGCGTGAAGAGCATGGTCGATTGGGAGTCGGGTTCGTCGTTGAGACTGTTGATCTTTTTATCGGACAGATCGAAGCTCAGAACCTTGGCCACCATGTTGCTTTTGATGCTGAGGCCGCCGAGTCCGGGCTGGATGTACCCGCTGAATCCGGACTGCTGGGGGATCGGGTCGAGGGCCTGTGCCGGGGAGCCGGCGATGACCAGCACCAGGGACAAAACCAGTGCGGGGAAACTGCCTTTTAATCTCATTTATGCCTCCTCTTTGATGTGAATCCCGTCGCTTTTGGGGATGACGCCGATGCCGAGAGTCACTTGCCCTCGTGCTTTCCGGAATTCAGGATAATGGGTTCGGGGCGTAAACTAATCGTCGTATTTCTTCATCAGCTTCTTCCGGGCGTCCTTGTATTCCTTTTCGCTCAGAAGGCCCTTCTTGTAGGCGTCGTCCAGGTCCTGCAACTCCTTGCCGAGCGTGGTGGTGGTTGTCTGCTGCTTGACATCGGCGCCACCGCCGCCGCAGCCGAGCATGACGCCGGAGTAAGAAAGCAGAAGCACAACTGCCAGAATTCTCATCAGTTTCATTGTGTCGATCCTCCTTTTGGGTCTTTTAACTGAATTACTTCATCTGCGGCAGCCAGGTCGGCTGGGCGAACCATTTCTCCTTCAGGCCATCCATGTACCCGGCTTTCTCCAGGCTGTTCAGAAAGTTGCCCAGCCAGTTCAACAGAAGGGGGTCGCTCTTCGGCACGGCAATGCCGATCGGCTCGTAAGTGATCGGGGCCACAACGGAGACCAGGCCCGCCGCCGGGTTGCGGTACGTGCCGACGACGCAGATGGGGTAGTCGGCGATCATGGCATCGGCCTTGCCGTCGATCACCATCTGGATGGCGTCGTTCTGGGTGTCTGCCGTCAGCAGCTTGGCCTGGGGGGCGCCCTTGCGGATCACTTCTGCGCTTGTGGAACCCTTCAGGGCCGCAAAGGTGTATTGCGGGCTGTTGACGTCGGGCAGCCCCCTGGCCTGGGCAATGCTGCTGCGCTTGGTGAGAAAGGCCTTGCCGGAGGTGAAATAGGGGCCCACGAACGCCACCTTGAGGTTGCGGTCCGGGGTCATGGTCATGTTGGAGAGGATCATGTCGATGCTCCCGGATTCCAGGGCGGGCAGGAGGCCGGCAAAATCGATCCGCTGCAGGTTCAATTTCACGCCCATGGCTTCTGCGATCATCGTGGCCAGGTCGACATCCATCCCGATGACCTTGTCCTCCTTGGTGAGCAGGTTCATGGGCGGCATGTCCCCGGACACACCGACCCGGAGCTCACCCCGGGAAATGACCCGGTCCATGACCGGCGACGAAGAGGCCTTCGTCGTCTGGTTCATTTCGGCGCAGCCTGCCAAAAGGCAGGCGATCATCAGCACAACCCAAAACCCCCTCTTTTTCCTCATTGCGTTTTTATCCCCTTTCGAAATAGAAATCATGGACGAATGGCTCGTCCGGTTATCGAATTCTTTCTCGGCCCAAAATGCAAGCCCGGCGCCGTCATGGCTCGAGCTGCCGACCTCCTTTCGTCGGCCTGGTCAGCCGGGCGACCCGACCTCGGTGAATTCCTCGTCGACCCATGCCGACAGAAGCTTGTGGGCCACGGCGAGCACTACCGGCCCCACGAAAATGCCGATGAGACCGAATGCGATCAGGCCGCCGACCACCCCGGCGAAAATAAGCAGCAGGGGAAGATCGGCACCTTTCTTGATGAGAATCGGCCGCAAAAAGTTGTCCATGGTTCCGACCACCAGGGTCCAGACCAGAAGAAACGTTCCCCACCCGGTGCTGTTGCTCCAGTAAAGCCAAACCACCGACGGGATCAGTACGAGCAGGGGGCCGATTTGGGCGATCGCCAGCATGAACATCACTGCCGTAAGAACGGCTGCAAAAGGAATTCCGGCAACGGCGAGGCCGACACCTCCCAACACCGACTGGGCCAGTGCGGTCACCACCACACCGAGGGCAACGCCGCGAACGGCTTGTCCGGCCAACCGGATCGAATTCTCCCCGTTAGGTCCTGCCAAACGACGTCCAAAACGCTTGGTCCAGGATGCCGCCTGCTCACCCCTGGCATACAGTAAGGCGGCAAACACCACGGTGAGCAGAAACTGCAGGACCAGGGCCCCGAAGCCGCCCACCTCCGCGGCAAACCACCGGACGGCGGTGCCGCCGTATGGGGCCAGCTTCTTTATGAAATCTTGCAGTTGCGTCACCGCAACCTTCTCCCATGCAGCTACCAGATCGCCGCCGAAGAGCGGCAGACCCGCAAGCCAGTCCGGAGGCGGTGGAATTTCGAAGGTGGACAGCGACTTCGCCCATCCGGCAATCCGCTCGGTGTTCGACACAATGGTTCCGATGGCCAGCCAGAGCGGTATAACCAGCGCACAGAGAAGGACCACGGTCATCACCGTTACCGCCAGTGACCGGCGGCCCCAGAGCCGGTTCTGGATGGAAATCATCAACGACCAGGTCGCTGTTACGATCGTCACCGCCCAAATCATGGCCCCCAAAAACGGCTTAAGGATCCACAGCGAGCTGCCGATCAGAGCCCCGATGAAGAGCACCGCGAGAACCGTGCGGGGGATGTCGCGTTGGACTCCAGTCACGGAGAGTCTCCTTCGGCCGTCTGCCAGGATTCAGGGGATAAAGCCCGCTTCCATCACCGGCTGGGCGGTCACACCCTGCTCGGCCTTGTCCACCCATAATTCCGCTTTGCAATCTGGTTCAGCCGTCTGAGGCTTTCTACCCGGTGACCCCACAAACCACGATGTTTCGGCCTCAAACGGCGAGCAAGCTGCCCATCCAGATACTTGAACGGCTTGAACAGTGCAAGAACAAATTTGCCGGCAGCGGACTGATGCCCTTTCCCTGCTGCTTTGCCTTTCCCCCTGACCTCAAGATAGGCTTGGCAGACCATCCGTTTGGTGATCGGCACTGGTTTGTCGACAGCTGGTAAGGTTCCTACCGGTCAGGCCGGTTGACCCACTCGCCGGGCAAGATAACTCGACCCCTTGCTCCACATTTATTACAGGTGCTTCATTTGGATTATAGTTCGATGAGACGGTCGGGGGTAGGATTTTGATCTTGTTTTGCAAGGGCTTTCATTCTATAAAATACGATACTTCACTAAACTTGTAATTTTTCTTTGCCGCTACAGTCACCGTGTTCATCCTGCATCGGCAGTGGAAACATGGCTGCTGAACAAAACTCATGATTCGAGGGGCCGCATGTCGACCGCTGCTTTTTCTTCCTGTCGCCGCCCGATCGGGTGCCTTTGGCTGATATGCCTTGTATTGACCACCGGGTGCGTGAAGGTCGGGCCCGACTTCGTTCGCCCCACGGCCGATATCCGGAACAACTGGCTGGAGGACGACAGCGGCCGAATCCGGACCACGCCTGCCGACTACCGCATGTGGTGGACGGCCTTCAAGGACCCCGTCCTCGACGCCCTCGTGCAGAAGGCCTATGCTCAAAATATCCCGCTGCGCGTGGCCGGCGCCCGGGTATTCGAGGCGCGGGCTCGCCTGGGGATCGCCATCGGCGAGCAGTACCCGCAAGTCCAGCAGGCCGCCGGCGCCGCCTCTTACAATCGGGAAAGCGAGCGGGCACCTTCGGCGCCCCAGCGATCAGGCGGGGTTGATTTCGACTACAAGCAGGCCCAGGTGGGGGCCACGGCGAGTTGGGAGATCGATTTCTGGGGCAAGTTCCGGCGCGCGGTCGAATCCGAGGACGCCAACTTTCTCGGCTCCATCGCCGCCTACGACAATGCCTTGGTGAGCCTCACAGCCGAGGTGGCGCGGACCTATGTGCTCATCCGCACCCTCGAGGAGAAGCTGCGGATCGCCCAGGACAACGTGATCGTTCAGACCGAAAGCCTGCGGATTGCCGAGGCCCGTTTCCAGGGCGGCGCCACCAGCGAGCGCGCCTGCTCGTCGTCGAGCAGGTCGGTGAACACCGCCACCAGGGACCGCTTGCGCGCGCGGCTCGAGATCTCCCTGAAGAGCGCCTGGTAATCGACGAAGGTCAGCGCCGCCTGGGCGCTGTAGAGGACGTCGACGATGCGCCGATACTGGTGGCGCCCCGCCTCGGGCGGCAGGAATGCGCGCACGCCGTCGGCGAAGACCGTCACGCCGACCCGGTCGCCGTTGCG
>Ga0210134_1000102_pt1 | contig 10829 bp, 7 predicted proteins | sample RushSE_CattailNL_3_FD_185565 | JGI IMG/M metagenome (GOLD analysis project Ga0210134, IMG submission 185565) | Wetland microbial communities from San Francisco Bay, California, USA, that impact long-term carbon sequestration - RushSE_CattailNLB_D2... | ecosystem: Environmental > Aquatic > Marine... | reverse complement strand
ATAATGTTATCGTCGTGTCGTCATCATAGGCGGTTTGTCGTTGATGATTAAACGGTTAACCTTTGGTCATCACCCGAAAACATCACGACTTCTCCGTGTTGTGAAAAGGACTTCAAAAAATGGACCCTGAAACAGTCGAGTTTCCAAATCTCCCTGAACGCCTGAGCGGACTTGGAGAACTGGCGGAAAATCTCTGGTGGAGCTGGCATCCCGCGGCAAGAATGCTGTTCAAAATGGTTGACCGGCAGGCATGGAAAGAAAGCGGACACAATCCCGACAAGATGCTGAGAGAGATTCCGGCTGAAATTCTGGCGTTTGCCGCTGCCAACGACGATTATTTGCGAAATTATGATTTGGTACTTTCCCAGTTTCGCCGGTATCTATCGGACAAATCATACCGATTTTTGAACCATTTTCCTTGTGATCCGGACACCTTTGGCGTCGCTTATTTCAGCGCTGAATACGGACTTCATCGTTCCCTGCCGTTTTACGCCGGCGGTCTGGGGTTTCTGGCCGGAGATCATATCAAGGAATGCAGCGACTTGGGGGTCCCCCTGGTGGCCGTCGGTTTCATGTATCCCCAGGGATATCTTCATCAACACATTCGCGAAGACGGCTGGCAGGAAAATATTCACGAAACCATCAACAGAGAAGCTGCACCGATTTCCAGGGTATTTGACAATGGGGGCCGGCAGCTTGTGGTTCAGGTTCCTTTCATCGAGCCGGCAATTCACGTGGGCGTCTGGAAAGTAAGCGTCGGCCGTATATCCCTGTATCTAATGGATACGGATATCGAGGAAAATGACCCCTGGAATCGCAGCATATCGGCCCGTCTTTACATCGGGGACATTGAACAGCGACTACGCCAGGAAATCGTTCTCGGAATCGGCGGCGCCGAAGTCTTGGAAATTCTGGGAATCAAACATCACTTGATGCATCTTAACGAGGGGCATGCCGCATTTGCCCTTTTGGAACGCGTTCGTGACCGGATTCAGGAGGGCACGCCGTATCCTGAGGCCATTAAGCACGTGAGAAACACCACCGTGTTTACCACGCATACGCCGGTTCCGGCCGGGCATGACGTCATCCCGTTTCACCTGATGGAAAAATATTTTCACGCTTACTGGCCGTCTCTGGGTTTGGATCGCGAAGCATTTCTTCAGCTGGGAATCCACCCTGAGCAACCCTATGCAGGATTTAACCTGACGGCGTTCGCCCTCAGGATGTCGGCCTATCGAAACGGTGTCAGCAAACGGCATGGAGAAGTCTCCAGAAAAATGTGGCGAAGTCTGTGGCCGAACACATCTGAACCAGAGATTCCTGTGGATCATATCACCAACGGAGTCCATGTCCCCACCTGGGTCGATCCACGGATGAAACGTCTTTTCGATACCTATTTGGCGCCTGAATGGCTGTCCGATCATGACAATCCCCTTGTTTGGGAACTGATCGACAAAATCCCGGATTATGCGTTGTGGCAAACCCATTACTGGTTAAAAATCAAACTCATCGATGCCGTCCGGGAACGGTCTCGCCAGCGCTGGGCCGGAGATCGCGTGAGTCCGTCCATTGTGATTGCCGGTGGAACTCTTCTCGATCCGTCCGTGCTAACCCTGGGTTTTGCCCGACGTTTTGCCACCTACAAACGGGCCGACCTCCTTTTTTATGATATGGAACGCCTGAAAAAACTTCTCAACGATCGCTGGCGGCCCGTACAGATCATCTTTGCTGGCAAAGCACATCCCGCCGACGACGCCGGCAAACAAATCCTTCAAAGGGTGTTTAATGCCGCGCGGGATCCGGAAACCGGGGGGCGCATCGCCTTTGTGGAAGATTACGGGGAACAACTGGCTCAATATATGGTTCACGGCGTGGATGTATGGCTCAACAATCCGTTGCCGCCCATGGAAGCCAGCGGAACCAGCGGTATGAAAGCAGCCATAAACGGAGTGCCCCAACTTAGCATTATGGACGGCTGGTGGATCGAAGGGTTTAACGGCAAAAACGGCTGGGCATTCGGTCACAAGGAAATCGAAGGCAACCGGGATGCTTCGGATGCCGCCGAACTCTACCGCATCCTTGAAGAAGAAGTGATTCCAAAATATTATAGTGTATCGGATGATGGTGTTCCACAGGACTGGGTGAACGTTATGAAAAACTCCATTAAGAGTAATGCGGCAAAATTTTCCGCCCGGCGAATGGTCAAAGAATACATCGAAAAATTTTATGCCAAAGGCCTTGAAAGTTTTTCATTGCCTCACAGGGAAGGCTAACCCGAATATTTCACGATAATTTTCAAGATATCTATTTTGTTTAGAGCAAAGGGCTGAAGACATGAACGATCGGGAATATTACCATCGCGTGATCGATCGATTAAAAAATTGCTTTCAACTGAGCCATTATGTCGTTGCCACAGGAAACGAACTTGTTTGGGAGGGATACGATCCCGCATTTCCGGCAGCAGCAGAGCCGATTCACCAGCTGGAACACCTGACGCTTCAGAGAGCGCTTCAGGTCCATATCCCCCTTATCGGCGAAAGATCACAATCCGTGCTCATGCCGATTGATTTCGAAATTTTTCTCGGGGAAGAAAACCACATGCTTTATGAAGATAAGTCCGCCCAGAGAAAATTATTTGATCAGGTTATTCCTGTTATTCATTTTCTTGAAAACATATTCCGATCAAGAGGTATGCCTTATATTCTGGATTATACGCCTTCAGGTGCACATATTTTATTTCAAAATCTGTTGGGATATCGCGCGACGGAAGAACTGCGAAAAATCGGCTATCTGGAAAATGATCTGATCAAGGCATGCAGTTACATCGATCTTGACGATATCAGGCGCCGGTACGGAATTTCACTGGAAGCTGCCAGTGTATTTAGCGGGCTCGGAAAGATTGCGGAATATATTGCGCTTCTCACCATGGAAACCTTTAAGGGAAACGCGTCGATGGGCCTGTTCCCGGTTACCATCTCCGATAGTGAAGACCGTTGTCTTAACTTTGACAATTCCTGGAGCGAAGGATCTCCTTTTATGCGTTCCATCCGAAGCCCTTTCAGCCTGCATAAAAAAAATCAAGAAAAGTACGGTAAATACCAACAATCTCCACTCGTAGACGTAATCGGAACATACTTTGATGGAAATACCGCAAACGAAGAAACGAATGTCGATGTTATTCTGGACTGTATGTGGGACCTTGAAAAGGCGGCCGGCCATGCACAGCGCTTTTCAGGTTTCATTCCCTGTTCCAATGAAACATTGATTGACTTTATTCGGGAATATCAATCATCGGACCTTTGTCTTTTTCACCAGGACTTCGATGGCGAAGACGATATCCCTAAGGGACTTGCACTTGAGTCCGCCAAAAACGAGAAAAACATTCCGGACTGGACCAGACAAATCCTATTCTTTCCAAATCCCTCGGCACTTCAACCCAAAAAAATGATAGGGCTTGTTTACGATTTTCTCATTTACGCTCACTGGAAACCCAAGCACATTGCAAACATTCTTCGGGATATCTATCAAAATCCTTCCTTCAATTGGACACAGGATTTTTTAAAATATCCTGCGGAAGAAAAAGCCAATTTCTGGGCAAGAACCTACAGTGCGATCGCGCTCTGGAAAACCGGCAGACTGCATATCGCGTCATAATTTCCAAGGGGTCGAAAAAAGCAGTGTAGCAATACCGGATCGGCGGGTATCAGGTTTGCCATAAATGGCTCAAGTACAGAAAAGGAACTTATTGAGTCTGGGGTACTGGAAAAACGTGTCAGCGCTTTACCCAACCGCCCTCATTCCTTTTTTTTTTAGCTCTTTTCTATACGACTGACCTCAGGCCTTCGTTCCATATTCTATTATCAGCTATTGTTTAACGGCATTCAATTCTGTTAAATTGAACAGCGTAATATAGATAGGCATGAAGCGCTCACCTCCTTTCCTAAAAAATGGCTGGTGCACCACTATTTGTTTACAATACTGACAGGCCAAATTAATTTGTGTAGTTCTGTAGTAGATAATCCAACTGAAATAACTGACTGGACTTCATTTTGCCAAATTGAAAACATCGTTGCCTATTTTTTTGAGAACCAAAATGGGACTGATCACCTATTTCAAAATCAGAAATAAATTTTATCTGAATTTTTTCAATATAAAAATTACTATCAATTATGAAGATATCTAATTCGGAAGGCACGCCTAACCGCTTTCCGTTATTCGAATAACGAATCGCCATACCATCCTTGCTAATGTTAATAACTTGGCCAAAGATAGTGGGTTTATAATTAATTACAGCATACACACCATCTTTAGCCTGTAACCGGTCATGACTTCTTTTTTCAATTGGCCTTTCCGTATTTTTCATGGCATAAACTCTTTGTTAAGAATTATAATTCAAGGTATTTTAAAAGCTGAAAAAAAAGATAGAGTAGGGACACTTGATCCGATGATCCCAAACCAACCCACAACAATCGTTGCACCTTCTTCTAATTCGATGAAATTTTATGTCCATTTTCCCCAATAAATATAAGGTTACTGAGTTTCTTCTTTAAGATGCAAAGGTTCTTTTCAAAAACAGCCCGACCAAATGGATGGATGGTTTTTAGACCATTGGTGTCAATAAATACTTCCCAGAAACCATTACCAGCCTCAATTAATATGTTGATCAATTCGTGTGCTGAGTTTCCATCAAAATCGCCATTCAATTTCAGATGGAGGCTGTCTCGGGTTTTATAAGAATAAATTTGAAAATTTGATGCCATTGACTTCCTCATAAATACCGAATTTTTATGTGCTTACAAATGTGTTTTTTTAGGTCGTTCGTGTATATTTACACATTTTGTGTTTTAGTTCCCAGCCTGTTCCTGCCAGCCCGGATTAAAATCCAGTCAGGTTAAAAACACTGTTGTATGTTCCGAAACAATTTAGACAGGTCTGATCATTTTGTGGATCTTCTTTCCATTGACCATCAACCAAGAATTTGTATTCGTACCTCCCGGGAGGAGTTATAACGGTTTTAATCCACATCCCGTTCCTATCCTTTTGCATGGGGTGCTTTTTGGGATTCCAATTATTAAAATCCCCCATAAGGATGACCTCTTCGGCATCGCTTGATTCAAATGAAAATGTCACCCTATGACGTTTAATTTTTTGTTTTGACCTGACTTTTGCCATATGTAACCTCCTAAAATAATACCAATTGATTCGAAAATGGAAACTAACTAAAAAGGAGCAAACGTTTTGCGGTCGAATGATCAATGGTCATCCCGTTTTCTTCAGAACAGTCTGCTCCAGAGCCAAGTAGATCTTTTTTTGCTGATAGCTGAACGTTTTGTATTGCCTGTAATAATGCACAATCTTTATAACAATCTTCTTTAGGTTGATCGTGTCTGCGACAAGTCTTGCATGGAGAAGAAATCATAATATCTCAAGATCCAAAACAGGTTTCATCAGCATATTAACCAAGGAACAACCCCAGCCAACTCAAAAAACAAATCTTTTTGCTCCCGCCTTTGTTCAGATAAGGAACACTTTACTGCTTTCCAAAATAATTAAAGCGTATTTTAATTTTAAAACCAGCCCGGGAATCAATGGAAACTTTAGTTTTACCATACTAAAATTGTATGATTGCACAAGATGAGATGATTGTGGGTGTAATATGGGGGAAAACCCCATATTACAAAAGGGATGACAGGTATGTTTTAAGGTTGATTCTTTTGTTCTTTATACCGATTTTATTTCGAATATTGTTTCTATGAAAGTCGATTGTACTCGTGGCCAAATTCATAATTTCCGCAATTTCCTTTGTGGTATTACCCTGCTTGATCAGATTGGTCACCTGAAGTTCTGTGGGAGAAAGCTTTATTAATTTGGAGGACAAGCCGTGTACAAAAGGAGAAACAATATCATTTAAATTCGATTCTATAATTCCGATATAGGTCCGTTGTTTTTCACCCAATTTTTTCATTTTTAATTTTTCCAGATAGGGGAAGATCAAATCCCTGACATTCAACAACACCTTTTCTTCAAGTTCAATTTTATCTTCTTCTCTTTGTTTCAATAAGACTTTTAATGCCGTGTTTGCTTCTCCAAGACCGATTGTTTTTGCCTCCAATTCCACCTTTTTTTGCTTCAGAGCCTTTTCTGCTTTTTTTCGATATGATATTTCCTTTCTTAATTCTCTGTTAGCTTTTAAAAGCTCTGCGGTACGCTCATCAACGCGTTTTTCCAACCCGGCGTGTGCCTTGCGAAGAGCGGTCTCGCCTCGCTTCTTCTCCGTTATATCTCGATGACTAATGCGTCTTCCAAGAAAACTGCCGTCATCACCGTAAACGGGTTGGCAAATGTGAGCGACCCATCGTTCATCGCCGTTGAGGGTTATTATCCGAAATTCTATTGTTTGTGCATCCATACTCTCGATCTCATCTTTAAGATGCCGGACGAGTAACTTGCGATCATCGGGATGGACAATCTCTTCGAGAAGTTTGGCGTCTTTGAGAAATTCATGGGCACCGTAACCAGTGATGCGCTGACACGAAGGTGAAACATATTTATAGGTCCCATCCGGTGCGATCCAGGATTCCCAGTCATAGGTAAAATCAGCAACCGTACGAAATCGCTGTTCGCTTTCTCGAAGTGCCCGTTCGGCTTCCATTCGTTCTGTAACATTACGAACATATTCAACAATGCCGCTTGGATTCCCATTTTCGTCCAGAATAGGAAAAGAATACAGCTCCAGCCATCCTACGGATTGCCCGGATTCAATTAAAGCCACAATGTCCATTTGCAGGCTGCCCTTCTCCAGAGCTCTTATAGAAGGACAAACTTCACAACGTTCAGTTCTTCCGTGATAAAATTCATAACATTTCTTACCCTCGAACGGCATCGCATGAGAATACCACTTTTCCATTGTATTATTGATCCGCATAATGTTTAAATCTTTGTCAAGAACGGAAATGCCGTCCTGTATCGCATCAAAGATGTTCTGTAAAAACCTTTCGCTTTTCTTCAATTTATCTTCGGCCTGTTTGTGATGGGTGATGTCAAAAAAAACACCGGTCACGTATTTTATGTCCCCGTTATCATCACAAAGGATCTGCCCTCTTTCTTGTATCCAATGGATATCCCCGGTTTTGGATCTAATCCTGTACTCTCTTAAATATGACTCGCCTCTATCTATGGCATTGATAAAGTGTTCTTTTGCAGCTTCTAAATCCTCCTCAACTATTATATCGGACCATTTCATTTTTCGAGCTTTAAATTCATCAGCATCATAACCGGTCAATAATTCGATCTTTCCATCAAAGAATTCAACAGACCAGTCTTTATATCCTTTGTATACAATACCTGGGAGATTATTTACCAACAGTCTATACTTTTCCTCACTTTCCCGAAGCGCCTCCTCCGCCCGTTTAAGCTCGGTAATATCAAATCCCAGGCCGATGAGAAAAGGTTTCCGATCGATCACCACGCGCAATCCGCTGAAGTAGTAGGGAATTTTCCTACCGTCCCTTGTCACGAGCTCAGCCTCAGCCGTCGAGGCACCTTCACGAAAAACTTCCTGCATTTTATCAGCGATATGCTCTCTGTCGGCACCTTGGAAGAAATCAGGGCCGTGCATCCTGCCAAGCTCCTCGGGTGAATATCCGGTAATTGTCTCCCATTTCTTGTTCCATCGAACGAACCGTTCCTCATCGAACACATAGAAGAGGCCGGGTAAACTGTGGATTATTCCTTCACCGAGCTTCTTTTCTTGGTGCAGTACCTTTTCTCCCCTCTTGAACTTAACCGATTCTTTCTCTAATTCTTTAACCTTTTGTTCCAATTCTTCATAGGTTGGTTTCCTGGACATTAGAAAATCCTCCAATTGCTCCCCCAAAAAAAGCCTATATTCTGGCCCAGTCTAGATACCATACAGAGGCCTTTATACATCAGATAGAGTAAACCCTATTTTTGAAAACTTTCAAATCTTCTCCGTCCACCGACAGGTTAACGCTATTCTTCAGGCGCAGATTTTTGGACGCTGACAACAAGCGTTTGTTCTATGGTTCTAAAAATTCTAACTGTAGTATCGAGAAGGTCCTTCATAGATATTCCACCCGCGTTCCAGAAAGAGTGTACGGCAAGCTTCCACAGTTTCGCCTCTGCCCTCTTCGGTCTTTTCTTTTGTGTCCCGTGGGTTGGCTCCAACTTCTGCCCAGAAGAGGTTAGCACCGCCGATCCCTGCAAGGGTGCAAAGCTTGTGTGTGCAGTTGCCGAGTACATAACTTGCCATCAACACAGGTTAAAGCACTCTAATTTTCAGTATATATATCATTTCTTGCAAAATCGCAAAAAAGGCAAATCCCCGGAAAAAGGATTTGCCCTTATGATATTCGAAAACAAAATATTTTTGAAATTATGTTGAGCTTTGATCAATTGCAGAAAGGACAGGTCTCGGATTGATGGTTTCAAATAGAAACCTTGAAATGGTAGAGCTTCAAATTTTCATGTGGAAAGGCAGCTGTACATAAACTGTTGGATAGCACAGCGGTTCACAGGCCGCGAGGGTGAAACCTTACCTTTCGCAGAAGTTTGATAGACCTTGGCTTAATCACCCTCGTATAAGCCATGCCCCTGGTGGAACTTTTCGCTCAAGCTCCCAACAATCTCCTGGTGGCGGTTGTTGTCCAGGTGGCTCCCCTGGAAACCAGATTCTACATTTACCTGGTGGCGGCATATGCCCGGGAGGAATATCCGGCAATGTACTTTCATAGTGACCTTTCCCAGGTCCTTTATTAACTTCTACAGTAACTGAACCTGTCTCATCTTCGAGTATCACGCTGCCATATGTTGTGCACCCTCCTGTTACGGCCACTAAGAGTAAGAGAATAGACACGCGGAAAAACACAGAAAAGATTCGAACGTTCATTGAATAAGCCTCCATTTTTATTCAAGTGTCAAGTCAAGTCCGTCCTGTCACACCTAACGAGACAAATTGAGCCGACGCAAAAAGCCGCGCGGCTGATTCGCAGCGTTATCCATACGTTGTTGCGTTTTACTGTAATATATCTGCAATCCCAAAAGCCGGTTCAAAAATTGTGATATCAAACTCAGAGAATTGAGCAGTCAGGTGATGTATTCATCTTACGATTCTGTCAAAACAAATTTCGTTTAGGGCAGATAAGCAAACCCTGTCTTTCCAACCTTCCGGAAAAATCTATTCCGGGGAAATGCGCCCCACTATTTTATTGTTTTCCGGTAACCGCTTCGACAAGAGCATTGGCTGTGACTCAGGTTGAATCCGTCTTAGAATGGATATGTATGTCCCTTTGGGGAAACGGAATCTCAATACCGGCTTTGGCAAACTCTTCGAATATGACAAAGTAAAGATCGCTCCGAACCTTTCGCCGAGGCGTCTTGCGTACGTCAATCCAGACGAGCAACTCGAAATTGATGGAAGAGTCAGCATACTCTACAAAGCGTACCACTGGCCTATGGATTTTGTTCACCAGCGGTTCGTTTTCAGCAGCAGCCAGCAGGATTTTTTCAACCTGGCGCGGATCCGATCGGTATGAAACGCCAACAGGCAGTTCTATGCGGATCAGCGGTGAAGACAGTGAATAATTCACTACGGTGCTGGATATCATATTGGAATTTGGTACCAGATATTCAACATTGTCCCGGGTTCGCAACCGGGTGGCCCGCATGTAGATGTCCGTTACTTCCCCCATCATGGTTTCCACCTCAATCCAGTCACCCTTACGGATTTTTCCACCGAAAATAATGGTAAAGCCGCTGATGACGTTGGCGGCGATGTTCTGAAGACCGAAGCCGATACCGACGCCGATGGCGCCGGCAAACACCAAAAGAAATTTTAGATTGATCCCAAGGACGTTCAGGGCAATTAAAAATCCAACTACAAGGGAAACGTATTTGACTACCGTGTTGATTGCGTAGCCAAGTCCGGGATCGATACCAAAAGAAGGATACAATTTGTAATCGAAATACGCCTGGGCCAGTCGGGAGACGTAGAAAAACGCAACCAGTACCAGGACCGCCATTACGACGAGCCAGAAGGTAATCGTGGTGTCACCGAGATGAAAAATTGGAAAAGACATCATACGCTGCAAGGGATTTAATAACCCGAGCATATTAAGAACAATAATCAACGTCGCCAAGACGGTGGCATATTTGAGGATGGACCGCAGAATGCCGACGAATATCCGGGCGTCCTCCTCGGTGCGGCTCAGCTTTTGGTACCACTGGTCCAAAAATCGCTTCAGGGTGTGATAGAGCGACATGATGAGAACAAACGCAGCACCGGTGAACCATATCTTGATTAAGACCATCCGACCGAATGCTCTAAATCCTATGCACCATAACAGAGCGGCCAGAAACGACACCATTAACAAAGGAAAGAAATATTTTTCCAAAAACCTTCGAAATTTGGCATAGCTTTGAACCGGGAGTTCCGGCAGCAGTGACATAAAGGCTTTCTTGTGGAGAAACAGTATCAACAGGACCACTGCTATGGAAACCGATATCGCAAACCGCAAAAGCGCCAGGACATCGTCTCGGATCTCAAACACTTCCGCCGTCCAGTAGGCGGCTATGCCGAAAATCGCATACAGCAAAGCGAGACGTGCCCAGCGATAAATCGTCGTGCCATACTGTGCAGTTACCTTGATAAGATCGCGGGTAAGTGATTCCTTCAGCAACCGCAATAAAAGTGCTCCGGCAGCCCACAACCCGAGCAGTCGGCCGACGAGTTGAAACCAGGCCGCGGAATAGTCAATCATGGCGTTGATGAGGGCGAATAATCCAAGCAGTATAAGCGGTATCAGGGCGGA
>Ga0210134_1000100_pt1 | contig 10876 bp, 12 predicted proteins | sample RushSE_CattailNL_3_FD_185565 | JGI IMG/M metagenome (GOLD analysis project Ga0210134, IMG submission 185565) | Wetland microbial communities from San Francisco Bay, California, USA, that impact long-term carbon sequestration - RushSE_CattailNLB_D2... | ecosystem: Environmental > Aquatic > Marine... | reverse complement strand
CAAATAATGCTATTCATGAAAATGTGAACAAGTGTGTTGTTGAAGCTTTCACGGAGAACTCGACACGAGCTCTCCTCAAGGGGAAGAGATCTTCCCCGTGTTAAACAAAGGGCTGGGGGTAAGGATAAAGGATGAAGAAGGACATTTTAGCTTCGGAGGAGTTTGAGCCTCCGAGTCCGGTTTCCGGACTCAGAGAATACAAGGTGGAGATAGGACCCGATTCTTCACCCGAATTAAAAGAAAACCCAAAAATCATATCCATCCAGAAGGTACCTCACTTCCCGAGGTTTCGCTGTAGCCCTCGGACTGCCGCTTTTCGCAAACGATTCTTCCCAGAGGCAAGCCCCACAGAGTGGAACGACTGGCGATGGCAGTTGCGCGCCCGTATCCGAGACATTGAAGGACTGAGCCGTATTCTCAAGCCATCCGAAGATGAACAACTGGCCATGACCTATGCCGGCCATCAGCTTCCCGTGGCGATCACGCCCTACTACGCTAGCCTTCTAGACAGAAACAACCCGTTTCAACCGATTCGTCGAACGGTCTTGCCGACGACGGGCGAGCATCTCTCATCGCCCGGAGAAGCGGCGGACCCGCTTGCAGAAGACCAGGACAGCCCTGTCCCGGGTTTAGTCCATCGCTATCCTGACCGGGTTCTGTTCCTTGTGACGGATTTCTGCTCAACCTACTGCCGGTACTGCACGCGTTCGAGAATGGTGGGGCATCACGGGGGCTATTCCACAAACCTGGCTCGGTGGGAGGATGCGATTGCTTACATTGAGAGAACCCCCACCGTTCGGGATGTACTGCTTTCAGGAGGAGATCCCCTGACCCTTTCTGATGAGAGCCTGGCCTGGCTTCTCTCTCGTCTGCGCCAGATCCGCCACGTGGAGTTCTTGAGAATTGGAACCAAGGTGCCCGTGGTCCTTCCGCAGCGAATCACCCCGGCTCTCACCCGTATGCTGAAGAAATTCCATCCCCTCTGGATCAGCATCCATTTCACCCATCCGGAGGAGCTGACTCCTGAGGTGAGCCAGGCTTGCGAGCGCCTGGCAGATGCGGGAATTCCCCTGGGGAGCCAGACGGTTCTTCTCTCCGGGATTAATGATGATGTCCCGACCATGAAAGCCCTGTTGCACGGCCTTCTCAAAGTCAGGGTTAAGCCCTACTACCTGTACCAGTGTGACCCGATCCTGGGGTCGTCTCACTTTCGGACGCCGGTGGAAAAAGGCTTGGAGATTATCCGGGGATTGCGCGGCTACACCACAGGGTATGCGGTGCCGACCTACGTGATCGACGCGCCCGGCGGGGGAGGCAAGATCCCTCTTCTTCCCGAATATTTCTTGGGCCGCGAAAGAGAGGATCTCCTGCTGAAAAACTACCAGGATCGTGTGTTCCGCTACCCGGATTCCAAAGGCCATTCAGGAGTTGCGGCGAGGGTAGAGGCTGGGACGTGAAAATAGGGATCGCCTACGATCTCCGGGAGGATTACCTCGCCGAGGGGTATGGAGACGAGGAAACGGCAGAGTTCGATCAGCTCGACACCATCGAGGCGATCGAAGGAACGCTCCGGACGTTGGGCTTTGCGACAGACCGCATCGGAAACGTTCGGGGACTTGCGGCGCGGCTGGTCGCAGGCGACCGATGGGACATGGTTTTCAATATCGCGGAAGGCCTCAAAGGGTTTGGACGAGAGGCCCAGGTCCCGGCTCTGCTCGATGCTTTCGAAATTCCCTACACGTTTTCCGATCCGCTTGTTCTTTCATTGACGCTTCACAAGGGGATGACCAAGCACGTGATTCACGACTTGGGCATCCCCACCCCCGAATTCACCGTTGTGGAGGCCCCATCGGACATTGATGCCGTTCATCTTCCCTTTCCTCTGTTTGCAAAACCGGTCGCAGAGGGCACGGGGAAAGGCATCAATGCGTCGTCAAAAATAATGAGAAGAAAAGATCTCGATCCGGTGTGCCGTAAATTGCTCGCCACTTTTGACCAGCCTGTGCTGCTGGAAACCTTCATGCCGGGAAGGGAATTCACCGTAGGGATCACAGGAACGGGTGAGGAGGCAAAGGCGGTCGGTGCGATTGAGGTCGTGCTGAGAAAAGAGGCGGAGCCCGGGGCCTACTCCTACACCAACAAGAAGAGGTTTGAAGAGTACGTTGAATACCGGCTCGTGAACGATGAGATGGCCCAAAGAGCGATCGAGGTGTCGCTGGCGGCATGGCGGGGGCTGGGGTGTAGGGATGGAGGCCGCATTGATCTGAGAGCAGACGCTCAGGGCATGCCCAGGTTTCTCGAAGTGAACCCGCTTGCAGGCCTGAATCCGCTGATATCGGACCTTCCCATCCTGTGCAATCTCGTCGGCATGTCCTATCAGGAATTGATCAGCCGGATCATGGATTCCGCTCTCAAACGAGTGAAGAAGTGAGGAACACTCGAGTTCATTTCGTCAAAATCCATGAAAGTCGTCATCCTATACGATCGAATCGCGAGAGAAGGAAGCCTTCCCGATCAGTCCGACGCGCTTGTTCAGGCTGAGGCTTTAGGCCGGGCCCTCTCGGATCTCGGTCATGAGTCCGTGGAAATGACCTTTTCCATGGACATCAAAGGATTTCTGAAAGAGATCAGGGAGGCTTATCCTCAACTGGTCTTCAACCTCGTGGAGTCCGTGGAAGGCCACGGCCGGCTCATCCATTTCCCTGCATCGATTCTGGATCTCCTGGCGATCCCCTACACAGGAGCCCCGGCAGACGCGCTCTACCTGACTTCAAGCAAAATCCTCACCAAAAAGGTCCTGGCAAGAGCAGGCATTCCAACCCCTTCCCACTATTCTCCGGCTGACCTCAAAAAGAAGAGTATTCCGCTCGACGGGCCCTACATCATCAAGTCGGTGTGGGAGCATGCCTCTGTCGGACTGGAGGAAAGCTGCGTCCTTTCTGTGAAAAGCACGGGTCAACTTCTCGTGGAAATGGAAAAACGGCGGGATCAGCTTGGTGGGGATTGCTTTGCCGAGCAGTTCATCGATGGAAGAGAGTTCAACCTTTCCATCCTCGCATCTCAAGGAGGGGCAGAAGGGCTTCCCCCTGCTGAAATGAGGTTTGTCGATTACCCGCCCGGAAAATGGAAAGTCGTAGGATACCGGGCCAAGTGGGACGAGGCGTCTTTCGAATCTTCACACACCCGGCGGAGTTTTGAGTTCGCAAAGTCGGAAAGGCCCTTGCTTCAAAACTTGGTGGACATGGCGAAGCGATGCTGGCATCTTTTCGGTTTGCGGGGCTATGCTCGGGTGGATTTCAGAGTGGATGAGAGGAATCAACCCTGGGTGCTCGAGATCAATGCCAATCCATGCCTTTCTCCCGACGCCGGCTTTGTGGCCGCAGCCTCTCAGGCGGGGCTGAGTTACCGGCAGGTGGTGGAGCGCATCCTTCAGGATGCAGGAGGTTCTGTACCGTAAACTGAAAGCCTTCTCCCCTCCCTTGATGTCCGTCCACTGTCCCGCCTGTGGCGGGACAGTGGAGGATGGAGGAGGGGATAAAGCGGAGGGTGAGAAAGCAAACGAACCATGCGGCGCTCGAATGCATCAGATCCAATCATCTGGAGAGAGGAACCGCGGCCTTCAGACATGGAGCGGGTCAGGGAAATCGTCGTCTCAAGCGGGTTCTTCTCTGAGGCTGAAATCGAAGTCGCGGTCGAGCTTGTTCAAGAGAGGCTCCAAAAGGGCGTTGAGAGCGGCTACTTTTTCCTCTTTGCAGAACAGGGCCAAGAAGTGATCGGCTATTCCTGCTTCGGCCCCATTCCCTGCACGGTGGAGAGCTACGACATCTACTGGATCGCAGTTCAGCAAGACCTGAGGAGATCGGGACTTGGTTTGGAGATCCTCAAAAGGGTAGAAGGAAAGATTGCAGAGATGGGGGGAAAACGGATCTATGTGGAAACCTCCTCTCGGGAGCAGTATCAGCCGACCCGTTCTTTTTACAGCCGCTGTGGATATCACAAGGAGGCAACGCTCAAGGACTTCTACTCCCCTGGAGATGACAAAGTCATTTATCTCAGAGTGCTCTGAGCCAACTCAGGCTCTTTTGCCCCGCTCCCCCTCCTCTGTTGGAGGAGAGGGTGCGGGCAACACCTTCACACAAGTTAGGACACGGTTGCCTCAGATTCCATGACCTGGCCTGTGCCGAAGGACAGGGAGGATTCTGGTTGACTTGCGCCTGAAATCATCTTGAAAGTTTGAAACAGCCGGCCGCCCAACACCCCTGCCAGCCGCCTGAAGAACACGAGGCTGTTCACTGGATCGGCCTCAATGGCTTTCTCGAACTCCCTTGCACTGAATCTCAAAAGCTTCGTCGATTCCTTACACTCGGCTGAAGCAATGTAACGCTCTCGGCCGATCAGGCTTGACAAGCCGAAAGCCTCGCCAGGATGATCGACCGTGTAAACGGTGTGTCCTGTCTCACCGAGTGTGATGTTTACACGTCCTTTCAGCAGAATGAAAAAGTGAGTGGCACGGTCTCCCTCACGAAAAAGAAGGAAGCCTCTTTTGTGGTCCTCTTTGCGGGCGAGATCCATGACGGCCTTCACGAACCCCTTGCCCAATCCCCGCAAAAGGTCGGACTGCTGGATATACATGGCAAACCCTCCTTTCTCCCCACGGCCTGTCCGCGGACCCCGGAGGGGTCGCTCTTAAGCCTGGGGATTCCTGCTCCAATGATGAGCAGGAAAGCAATGGGTTGACAGGTTCTATCCGATCCGGATGAAAAAGCGCCGTGAGGGAGTAGAGAGGGTTCTGTTTTCTGAAAAGAGCTCGATGGTCAGGTGTAGAGGGATGAGCCTAAGTCCTTGTTGCGGATCAGGAGGTTCTGTGGAAGTTCCGGTCTGCTTGAAACCAGCGCTGAAACACGTTCACGAAATTCGGATCAAGAGGCAAAGGAGGTACCGTGCAATCGGCTTTCGCATCCAGAGGGGATTGAAAACATCATACGCCCGGGCCGGTAGGGAAGTCAAGAAATTGAGCGGTCGGTGCCGCTTTATGCCTCATACGCCCAATGACTACAGCTCGTCCGCTGACTGATAGACCACCGGCAACCTAGGTTTTTCATTGACCGTCAGTTTGAACACGTCGGGCCGGGCATAGTGGCCGGTCACGTCAAAGTCGAATTTGCTTCGGGCGATCTCGGCCAGATCGAGGTCAGCAAACAAAATGCCTTCCTGATCGTAGAGAGGGCCTGCCAGAACTTCACCCAAAGGGGCGATGATGACACTACCTCCTCGACACACGATTTCCGGCAAGTGAGCTAATTCTTGAACCCCATCCAGGTCCGCTGGATACATGGCTTTGGTCACGAACTGATTGCAGCCCAACACGAAACAGCGCCCCTCACACGCAATGTGGCGCAGGGTGGACTGCCAAGTGTCGCGCGCATCAGCGGTGGGCGCCAAGTAGAGCTCGACCCCTTTGCTGTACATCGCCATTCGAGCCAGGGGCATATAGTTTTCCCAGCAGATTAATCCCCCTAGCTTACCGAACTCCGTGTTCACCACGGTCAACGTGCTGCCGTCACCCTCACCCCAGATGAGGCGCTCTCCAGCGGTAGGCTTGAGCTTACGGTGCTTGCCAAGAAGTTGTCCGTCGGGGCCAAAGTAGAGCATCGTGCAATAGAGGGTGCCCCGGCTGAACTGATTATCCCGCTCGATGACCCCAATGATCAGATAGGTTTTTGACCGAGCGGCTGCCTCTCCCAGCGCTTCGGTCGCGGGGCTGGGGATATCGACCGCATTAGCCCAGTAGGTCTGCCACGTCCGTCGCCCCTGCGGGCTGCGGCTGCCCACTGTAGTCCCAAAGGTCAGCCCGCGTGGATAGGCCGGGATATAGGCCTCGGGGAAAAGGATCACTTTTGCGCCTTGTGCGGCGGCTTCACCAGCCAGACGACAGACCTTTTCAACGGTAGCCTCGCGATCGAAAAGAACTGGCGCCGCTTGCACAACCGCGACTTTGACTGTGGAGAACTTGTCGACCATTTCTTTCCTCCCTGACAATAGAAATTCCGTCGACGCAGAAGCTACAGCTGTGCCGATGGGGCCTTTTGGGCGCAAACTTGTGCGGAGCCCTTGCGTTCCCGCCCGAGCAAAAGCCGCTTTCGCTCCAATCCCCACCGATAGCCACCCAGTCGACCATCGCCCCGCACCACTCGATGGCAGGGAATAACCACAGCAACGGGATTGGCGGCGCAGGCCTGCGCTACGGCTCTGGCGCCCTTCGGTTTCCCGATACGAGAGGCGATGTCTGCGTAGCTCACCGTATCACCCGGGGGTATTTCCTGCAAGGCCAGCCAAACGCGCCTCTGAAAAGCAGTCCCTTGCACATCCAGTGGAAGGTCGAATCGAATGCGATGCGGGTCCTCCAAGAAGGTGAGAACCTTTGCGATCATGTCTGTGAAAGCGGGGTCAGGATTCTGAAATGCCGCCTTTGGGAACCGGTGGTGCAGGTTCTCTTTAAGGTTTTCCGGTGTATCGCCAAAGTCAATGGCGCAGATGCCTTGCGCGGTCGCAGCAACCAATACTAATCCGAAAAAGCATGGAACAATCGCAAATCGGATGCGCACATCCCGAGCGCCGTTTTTGTAGGCGGTAGGTTTCATGCCGAGCGTTGTGGTTGCCTTTTCGTAGAAGCGGCTGCTCGAAGCGAAACCCGCATCGTACATCGCTTCGGTTATGGTCGAGCCTTTCCTCAGATGCCCACGAAGGCGGCTTGCCCGCATTTCCATGGCATACTGTTTAGGAGTGACCCCGACGATCTTTTTGAACATCCGTTGAAAGTGAAAAGGGCTCAGACCAGCAGCGTGAGCCAGTTCGTTCAAAGAAGGGGTCCTCTCAGCCTCGTCGATCACGTTGCATGCGCTCAGGACGGCGCGGGTATGCGGCTGTTCCCGCGCACCTACCTCTGGTCTGCAGCGCTTGCAGGGGCGAAAACCAGCTTCTACCGCTTCCTTGGCGCTCTCAAAGAACCGCACATTCTCGCGGTTAGGCAATCGAGACGCGCAAGTCGGCCGGCAATACACTCCGGTGGTCAGGACGCCGTAGACGAATTCGCCCCAAGCCTGCAGGTCGCGCTCCACCAAGGCATGCCAGCGATCATCTTGCGTTAAGAACGCTTTAGGGTTCTTGGATTCCATTGACAGGAACCGTTCGTCACATAGAGCCATCGATTTATTTGACGTCGTTTTCATACAAGCCTCCCGTTCGTTTTCTTAGGTGCACCGTAAGGCTTGTATCGTCTTGCGGCTATCCGATTCTTGCGTTCTAATTCAAAATTTTCAAACTGAAGAAAGCAATGATCGCCGAGCAGACCGACAAAGCAAGAAGGCAAACATGGAGTTTTGATAAGATGTTTCATTTTCGCTATACTAGAAAAAACTGAAGCGCGACTCAAGCGCTAATGTGAACAGAAATTGGTCCAAGAAAGCGGAGGCTAAGTAATGGGGATCATGGCAGGCAAGGTATGTGTGATCACAGGGGGAGCCGGCAGCATCGGTTTGGAGAGCGCCAGGCTCCTGCTGCAGGAAGGCGCCAGGGTCATGCTGGTCGACCGTAACGAAGAGAATCTGGCCCGTGCACCGAAAACTCTGAACGCGAGCCCTGATTCACTAGGGACGACGAAGGCGAATGTCGCTGATACGCAAGAGACACAAAACTATATTCATCAGACCGTTGCCAGATGGGGGAAGATCGATGTGTTGTTCAGTCACGCGGGCATCAGCGGTGCCATCAAGCCGATTACCGAATATCCCGAGGAAGTCTTCGACGCCGTCATGGCGATCAATATTCGGGGCACATTTCTGGCCTGCAAATACGGTTTGCCTCAAATGAATGACGGCGGGAGCGTCATCATCACCTCCAGCATCATGGGCGTAACAGCCGATCCGGGCGTCTGCGCCTATGTGACCTCGAAACATGCGCTCATTGGGCTCATGCGTACGGTCGCAAAAGAAGCGGCCCCCCGTAAGATTCGTGTCAATGTAGTTGCGCCAGGTCCGATCGACAACTCTTTTCAGTCAACAATCGAAGAACGTCTGACCGAGGTCGTCGGCGAGGATGGCACCGAATTCCTCAACCGCGTTATTCCGCTCGGTCGTCACGGTCTGGCAGAGGAAGTCGCAAGAACGGTTCTTTTCCTTGCCTCCGATCAGAGCAGCTTCTCGACCGGCAGCATCTTCATGGTTGACGGCGGCATGAACATTTAGGCACGGGAATAAGTGGGAGGGGCAGGCTAACACTCACCAAGGATTCAACTGAACATTGAGAAATCCTCGGGATCGGGGATTTCAAGCCCCAGGTGACGACCCATCAATCCGAATTGCCCATAGACCATTTCGGCACCGTATTGCACCGCGCACCCTTTCTTGAGAGCGGCGGCTAACCAGGGCGTGACTTTGGGGTTCGTCACCACATCCGCTACCAGGGTTGGTGGGGACAGGGTTTGGGTTGGGAAAGGCACACGGGGATCATCATTCATTCCCACCGGTGTGGCGTTTACAACCAGATCGAAATCCTGCAAGGTGTGGAGCTCGAAGGAAACCTTGATTTCGGGGTCGGCCTCTTTCAACAAATGCTCCAGGAACTCATGGCGTTCTGTTCGTATTTCTTTGATCACCACTTCATCGGCCCCAGCCTGGGCAATCGCCTGTGCAATGGCTGCGCCGGCTCCGCCGCCACCGATAATCACGGCTCGCTTGCCAGGGATAGAAAGCGCGTGATTTTTGACCGCCACCATAAAACCAAGACCGTCCACCATATCACCGATGAGGCGCCCGTTTTCTGCACGGACCACGTTGACCGACACCAGGACTTTGGCACGCTCGGACATCTCGTCCATGGAGTCGACTGCTGCTTGCTTGTGAGGAATGGTCACGATGGAACCGCCAAAGTTCGAGATAGCCCGCATATGCTTGAAATGGTTCTTCACTTGGTCCGAGGGCACGTCCATCGCAATCATGACCGCGTCAATTCCATGGTCGGCAAAATAGCGATTGTAAAGGAGCGGTGATTTGACCTGAGTGATCGGCGTTCCGATCATGGTGTAAAAGGACGTGGTTCCGGTTGGAATGACCCCCCACGTGTTCTCGACGGATTTTTTCAATCGCTTTCCCTCACGAGGTCAGGACGGCATCCGGCGTCCGGTTGTTCAAATCCCGGTGGCCCCAGGGCCCTAACTCAACGAACGTCTTCTCTTTTTAAGGAACTCAGACGTTATGCGTCCTCTCCCAACTCCTCTTTTAGCTGTGCAAAATAGTCCTTGATGTATTTGTAGTCCTGCAGGGCCAGGGTTCGCGTCTCTGGAAGGGTAAGCCCTTCCCACCGGGCATCAATGTCATCGAGCATATAGTCTATGGGTTTCTTTCCGTAGAAGTGTCTAATGTACCTCAGAATGCCCACGACCCCCAGCGTGTCAATTTTGTCAGCATCGTACAGAATCTTCGATTCAAGGGTCGTTCTGTCCTCCGGGGACGCGGCGACGTCGTGCACACGAATGGCAATCAAGACGGCGTCTCTTTTTTCTCGCGGAAAGTTGATCCTTTCGAGCACCGGCTCGGCCTTTTGGGCGCTGAGAGCACCATGAACCTTGTCAGCGATGTAGTGACGGCCAAGATCGTGCAGATAGACCGCCGCAACCAGCACCTCCAAGTCCGCATCCAGCTTTTCTCCGAGACGGATGCAGCGCCTCAGCACACGGAGAATATGATCCCTGGCATGCACTTCGGAGGGTGAAGGCGCCTTCTGCATCTCAACGGCGAGTTCGTTCTCAAGCACAGGAATCCAACGCTGCCAATGATTCGCTTGATTGTCCACGTGACCTTCCCTTGCCCTCTCGATCTTCCCGTAATGATCTTCGTGGCCAAAGACTGGATGCAGCCGCGCCGAAGGTGTCGGATGGGCGATCAGTGATGATCGACAAAGATCAATTTGCTGGTGTCAAAACGCAGTGTGGCTGCTTTTGCTATGAGACTGTCCTTTAAATCCTTTTTCATTTCCGGGTTTCTGGCCAGAAGCCATAAATAGGATTTATCAGGCCCGCACACGAGCGAATATTGGTAATTCTCATGATCAAGTTCGAATACGATGTAAGAACCATAAAAAGGTCCAAAGAAAGAGACTTTCAGGTAACCCTGATCTGCTCCCCGAACGAAGTAGGCTTTTCCTTCAGCTTCTTTCCACCTTTTTTCTTTTACAGAGTAGCCGCGGTTCAATACTCTCACGCCACCGTCGTCTCGCAAACTATAATTTGCCGTTACCCGGGTCAAATCACGTTCAAATGAATGGTCCAGCCTGGCAATTTCGTACCAAGCCCCTAAGTATTTCTCTAGCCTGAAGTTATCAACGGGCTTAACATTTTCTGGGATACCAACACATCCAGTTAAGAGGAAGACCAATACGATTGATATCTTTCGCATCTCTGCTTCAACCTTCATTGCGCAGCGTAGGGCAAGCGACCGGCGGCGTCGATCCAAGATCTCCTCGACATCATGCACCATTACCACTCCCTGGCCATTTCCTTCAACTTAAAAACCTAATGCGGGCCCATGCCTTCCGTCCCTCTCTCTGACACTTTGGATTAGACCCCTCTTAATCCAACTCCACCGTCTCATCGCAACGGCGACAGCGCTTTGCTCCCCTGAACAGTTGGTTTCCGCAATTGGGGCATTGGTAGCGTTTTTCCTCGGACTCAACCCATTTTTCCGTCCCCATCTCACGCCGCTGAGGTATGGCCCGCAAAATCACCTTCTTACCTACAGGAACGGGAAAATTGTGGATGTGCTCACAGGGAAACTCTTGGCACTGATGGCATCCCTCATAGCCTCTTTGTCGGGTGCAGGAC
>Ga0210134_1000099_pt1 | contig 10885 bp, 13 predicted proteins | sample RushSE_CattailNL_3_FD_185565 | JGI IMG/M metagenome (GOLD analysis project Ga0210134, IMG submission 185565) | Wetland microbial communities from San Francisco Bay, California, USA, that impact long-term carbon sequestration - RushSE_CattailNLB_D2... | ecosystem: Environmental > Aquatic > Marine... | reverse complement strand
TCATCGGAAGACTCGCGTCTTTCACCAAAGGTCGGATGAGATACGGGAGGCACAGAGGGTCAAAGGTCGGCTGATCTCCCTGGATATTGATGACCAGGTCCTCATCCTCGAGATCCTTGAGAGAGGCAGCTTCCGCAATCCTATCCGTGCCCGAAAAATGATCGCGGGAGGTCATCACGGTCAATCCTCCGAACCCTCGCACGCATTGGGCAATCCGTTCATCGTCGGTAGCGACAAAGACGTCGGAGATTTCAGGGCAAGCTTTGGCTTTTTCATAGACATGCTGGATCATGGGCTTGCCGGCGATGGGGGCTAAAGGCTTACCTGGAAACCGGGTGGATTCATATCGGGAAGGGATAAAGGCGATGATCTTCATCATGAACGATAGAGCCATTCGGTTGGCTCAAGGCTCCGTGTAAGAGGCGCAAGCGGTGTCCGACTCCCACGCTGTGATCTTGCTCACCCTGACCGTTTTGCTGTCCAGGGCGCGCCCCAGGGCTTTGAAGAGGTAGCGAGCAATATTTTCCGACGACGGATTGACCTCCCTGAAGACCTCCAGGTCGTTCAGGAACTGGTGATCCAGTTCGTCGATCACTTTTTCCGTGGCGGTCTTGATCCTTTTGAAATCAATCAAGATGCCGTTGGGTTCCAGTTCCTTTCCGGTCACAAAGACTTCGATTTTCCAGTTATGCCCGTGCAGATTCTCACATCGGCCTTCAAATTCTCTCAGCTGATGAGCGCAGGCCATCTGGGTGATGATCTTCAGTTCAAACATGGGGCTCCCCCGGCGGATCAGGAGGCGGCGTCTGGGTAGGGTCTGCCGCACTCGCTGCACTTGCCGTCAAGGATGATGCCGGTGCAGTTTCCATCAGGACAGAGGACCCGGTCATCCAGGTCGAGTCCTTCTTCCGCATCGCTCACTCCGCCTGCCTCTTCTTTGAACGATGCACCGCAGGCCATGCAATAACGGCTCTCCCCCGGAACGAGTGTTTCACACTCCGGGCACGTCTTGCCAGGGATTTCTTGATGACAATGAGGGCATTCCATATTCGATCTTCTCGGCTAGCTTTTTTTTGACGTCTTGACCTGAAAAGGCATGATTTCCTGTTTGACCTTGGTGCTCTTGCACTTGGGGCACCGGAACTTCATCTTGTCATATTCTGAAAGGGACAGCATGAGGTTGAACTTGCCGCCACACTTTTCACACTTGAAATCGTAGCTTGGCATGGCTGATTCCTCCATGGGAAACAGAGTTCAGACTTTCTATGATAATATTTTTCTCCTTTTTGTCAACCGGCCCCGAGGCGCCGCTCAGGGCCAGTCGATGAGCAAGGAGATATCGTCCCAATCCCTGACCACATGATAGGGATGAGGTTTCTTGTTCCAGGGCTGTTCAAAGAGGATCGGGGTGATGCCGTTCTGCTCGAGCAGAGGACAGGTCTCCAGTCGGTCCTCCACAAAGTATTTGAACCCCTTCTCAAGCAGCACCGGGATCTTCTCCGTATGAACGCCGGTCACCTCAAGCCGGATCAGGTCCCTGTCCACGTTCTGAAGCTGGTGTTCGACCCAGTCCAGGATAGGTTTTTTCTGAGGCCTTGCGGTGACGAAGTGAAGAGGGGTGAGGAGAGAGAGCCTGGTCAGGACTTCCACGGCACCTGAGATAGGCCTCAACCCGCTTTCCAGGGGGTGATCGAGCAGGGTCTGAATAATGGCGTCGCTCGCCTCGGTATCGATATCGAGGACCTTCATAAAATCGTACTCGGTGATATCCTCATATTCGAAACGGTAGCCGTAGTCGCTGCGCGCTTTGGCGACAAAAAGATGAAAGGTGTCGGCCACCACTCCATCCACATCAAAAGCGATTTCGTTCGGTGCAATCATCATCCTAGCCGGTCTCCGGAGCCGATCCTCAGGCAGGGCTCCAAAAAGGTGATTGGTGCGTATACCATTTTTCTCTGAAACCGTGCCATAACAAAATACCAAGAGCAATCACGAAAACACGAAACTATATGGTTTTGTGAAAAGTCCGGGAATGCGGTTTTCCGTCATTCCGGCGAAAGCCGGAATCCAGTGTCTTCCTACACCGACAAAACACCTGGACTCCGGTTTTCACCGGAGTGACGACTTATTGGGAGGCGATCAAACCTGGAAAACCAAAGAAGATGTTTTTCGTGCTTTCTTGATGGGGTTTTTCTGCCCTAGGGAGTGTCACTCCCGCGCAAACGTTGGGAAGTCATCCGGTCCTGGGCTTCAGCATCACCACCGTGGCAAATCGTCCTGTCTGGCCTTCTCCCCGGTAGGAATAAAAGAGGTCGGTCCTGCATCGGGTACACCAATCCCCCGATTCGATATTCGCCTCGTCAAGCCCCGATTCCACAAGCTGGGAGCGGCTTAAGGCCCAGAGGTCGAAATAATTCTCCCGGATCATGAAAGCGCTGAAACGCTCCGGGAAGATCACTTGATAGGTGACGAATTCGGCACAGCACGGGCCGAGCGAGGGCCCTATGGCCGCCCTCAACCGGGAGGGATCGCAACCAAATTCCTCTCTCATGGCGGCAACGACGGCGCTGAGAAGTCCTTCTACGTTTCCTCTCCAGCCGCAATGAACGTTGGAAACCACTCTCCTCACAGGATCGTAGAGAACCACGGCCTGGCAATCCGCCTGTTTCACGAGAAGCGCCACACCGGGCAGATCGGTGATCATCGCATCCGCCGTGAAAGGACCTTCCGCGTCCTGGAGGTCGCTCTCCCTCACGGTCACGATGTTTTTCCCGTGAGCTTGGTTCATAAACCGGAGAGACCTGGCGCCGGTGATTTTCCTGATGATCGAAAGATTGGTCTCCACGTTCTCCGCGCTGTCCCCTGTACTGAAGCTCACATTGAGGCTTCGGAAAACGGAGTCGCTCACCCCTCCGTGTCTTGTGAAAACAAAGTGGGCGAGGTCAGGATAAACCGAAAGACCGGGAAACTGGAAAAAAGGCACTTCACGGGTGACCGGTGTGTCCTGTTCGGCGTTCAGCGTGGATAAGGGGAAAGAAATCTTGTGCAGCATGGCTAAAGGATCAGGGCTTGGAACTTGAACGCGGAAAGGTAGAGGCTATGGGTAACAAGCCTTGGTCGTGCATCCTTTTTCGAATCCCCAGGAGCCTGTCTTAACCGACCTGAGAAAGAGTAGAGAGCAGCACGACACAGACCGCATTACTTACCGCTGCTTCCTTCCGGACCTGACGGGATTCGCAACCGTCTGTCACGTGAGGTCCACTCCATCGTCAGACCCGGTCAGGGCCAGTGCTGATGAGAGAGTCTCTGAAAGGACTTTCGACCCCGCATAAGCGGATCTCGGGTTGTAGGGCACCGCTAGCTCCCCATCTAGCACGACCAAGGACATGAAGACGGTGATCAAATATCGACTCTGTCCTTGAGCTCTTTTCCGACCTTAAAGAACGGGAGTTTCTTGGAGGACACATTGATGATTTCGCCTGTCTTGGGATTCCTCCCCTGATACCCCTCGTAGTTCTTGATCTTAAAACTCCCAAAACCTCGGATCTCGACCCGTTCCCCCTGAATCAGCGCTTTTTCCATATCACCGAAAACCGTGTTCACCACTTCTTCCGCTTTCTTGAGGGCTAGGTTTTCAGCCTTGGCAAGGGCCTCTATCAATTGTGATTTGTTCATAGGTTTCCTCTCCAATCTTAGAGCGTTCCAAGATTCCCTTAGGCCTGTGAGCAGAGAAAAGAGCTAAGACAACAAGCGCAGATTGCACATGAAAATAATGAATTCAATCCCTTAAGTCAAGTCTTAATGTGAATTTGTTCTCTGAAAAAGTGAAACTCCCCGTGCTGCTCCTCCCTCCGTCCCGCTGAAGGCGGGACTACGGAGGACGGGCACACGGGGCATCCCGGCAAAGGCGAGTGATGGCCGTGTTTGTCGGTTCTCAGAAGTTCCTCGGGCTTATCGGGTCCTATAAAGGAAACGATGATGCAGGAGTCCATCCGCGTTGCACGATTCGGCAGAAAAAGCTGCGCGGGTAAAAGTCCTTGATATATTTCTGCTTTTGATGTAACAGTTGCTGCAATCCCAATGCTGTCTCATTCGGAGCAGAGGCTGTGGCGAAAATCATCACCATCGATGGCCCCGCGGGTTCGGGAAAGAGCACGGTCAGTCGGCTTCTTGCCGTCAGGCTAAAGCTCCTGTATCTCGATACAGGTGCGATGTATCGTGCAGTGGCTCTCCAGGCAAAAAGGGAGCGCGTCGATTTGAAGGACAGAGAAAAAATCAGCAGGATTTGCAGGGACCTGGATCTGCACTTCGAGACCTTGGATGGAGCAACGCGGCTTTTCTTGGGAACGGAGGACATCTCTGCAGCCATTCGAAGCCCGGAGATGGATATGCTCTCCTCCGCCATCTCAGCCCTCAAGGAAGTCAGGGAGGCGATGACCTTGCTGCAGAGAAAAATGGCGGGACATGGGCGGGTCGTGGCTGAGGGAAGAGACATGGGAACGGTGGTGTTTCCCGACGCGGATTACAAGTTCTTCGTTAATGCCGACCCCGGCGTAAGGGCGGGCCGAAGATACCGGGAGAGACTGGGGCGAGGAGAACCGGTTTCCCTGGGAGAGGTTGAAAAGGAACTCAGGAAAAGGGATGAGCAGGACATGACGCGTGCCCTGGCTCCTCTGGTTCCGGCCAAAGATGCGGTCCTCCTTGACACGACGACCCTGACCGTGGAGGAGGTCGTTGAAAAAATGGTCGGAATCATTGAGAGAGGGGACAAAAAAACCTTAAAGGAATAGGTTGAATTTTCTTTTGCCGTCTGCTATTAAAATAGTTTTTGGTGGGACGCAGGAGATCATGATCAGGGGGTAACGGGTTGAATGGACAAACAAACAGACAAAACAGGCGGGAACAGTACAACGACCAGTAACCAGCCGGGCACAGACAACTCTCAGCACGAGCCATTAGGGAAGCCGGACCAGGAGCGTGTGGGACAGACACGGGGAAGTTCCGACGGCAAGAACTTCATGGAACTCTATGAGGAGAGCCTCCAGAGTATCCAGGAAGGAGGACTTGTTCGAGGAACCATCGTTCAGGTGGGCAAGGAGTTTGTCCTGGTGGATATCGGCTACAAGTCGGAAGGGCAAATCCCCATCGCCGAATTCATAGACGCCGGAGGGAACGTGACGGCTCAGGTGGGGGACCCAGTGGACGTTCTCCTGGAAAGAAGGGAAGACGACGAAGGGGTCATTATTCTTTCCAAGGAGAAGGCGGCCAAAATCAAAATCTGGGACGACATCAGAGAAATCTATGAAAAGGGAGGAACGATCCGGGGCAAGATCATCGCCCGTGTCAAAGGCGGCATGTCCGTGGATATCGGCCTTCCGGCATTCCTGCCTGGATCTCAGATCAACCTGAAACCCATCAAAGACTTCGACTCTCACATCGGCACGGTTCAGGAGTTCAAGATTCTCAAATACAACAAGCGGCGCTCCAACATCGTCCTTTCCCGGAGGGCCATCCTCGAGGCCGAGCGGTCGGCCATGCGGGAGAAGACCCTTCAGAACCTGCAGGTCGGCGCCGTCATGGAAGGCATAGTCAAGAACATCACGGAATACGGTCTTTTCATCGACTTGGGAGGGATCGACGGGCTCCTGCACATCACGGACATGTCCTGGGGCCGAGTCGGGCACCCCTCGGAACTCTACAGGGTGAGCGACAAGATCACAATCAAGGTCCTGAACTTCGATGCGGATTCCGGCCGGGTCTCTCTGGGTCTCAAGCAACTCAAGCCTGACCCGTGGCTAAAGGCCAATGAGCGGTACACCGTGGGGGCCAAGGTCAAGGGCAGGGTGGTGAGCCTTGCGGACTATGGCGCTTTCGTGGAAATCGAAGAGGGGATCGAAGGCCTCGTCCATGTCTCCGAGATGTCCTGGACCAGAAAGGTCCGACATCCATCCCAGATCGTGAAAGTCGGGGATGAGATTGAGGCCATGGTCATGAACATCGACACGGGAAACAAGCGCATCTCCCTTGGACTGAAGCAGGTGGAACCCAACCCCTGGGATGTCATTGGGGAACGCTACCCTGTGGGGACCACGATCGAAGGAAGAATCAAAAACATCACCGACTTTGGGATTTTCATCGGCATTGACGAAGGGATTGACGGCCTGGTGCATATCTCGGACATCTCCTGGACCAAGCGGATCAAGCACCCCTCGGAGCTCTACAAGAAGGGGCAGACGGTTCAGGCGGTCGTCCTCAACATCGACAAAGAAAACGAGCGTTTCTCTCTGGGCATCAAACAGCTCGCGTCGGATCCGTGGGATGAAGTCCCCACCAAGTACAAGCCCGGAACCCGGGTGACGGGGACGGTGACGAACGTCACGGATTTCGGGGTGTTTGTGGAACTCGAGGAAGGCATCGAGGGACTCATCCATGTCTCAGAGCTCAGCAAAGACAAGAGCGGCAATCCCCTGAGCCGTTTCAACGTGGACGACGTGATCCAGTCAAAAGTCATCAATGTCTCCAGGGGCGAGAAAAAGATCGGGCTCTCGATCAAGCGGCTTGAGGAGAGCGAAGATAGGGAAATCTACAAGAGCTACCTCGACGGCCGAAACGGCGCCACGTCGAATCTCGGGGAGATCCTGAAAAAGGAGATGCTGGGACGAGAATCCCAGGGATCGACCGGAGAAAGCAAGTCCGCCAAAGACGGGGACGAGGAAGAGAGGACCGGAGGAGAATAACCGCAGGGATGTGAAACCAGAAGCTTGGAGCTGAAAGGATCACTCAGACGTATGTCAGGGAAAGGGCATCCCATACTTGCGGTCATCATCATCCTGGCAGCCACCGGTCTTTTTCTCGGCCTTGTCATAACTCTCCTTTTTTCCGTTGCCGGTCCTTCAGAGGCGTTTTCGTTCAAAGAGAAGATCGGCGTCCTTCCCATCGACGGAACCATCACGGAATCAGACCCCCTTGTCGCCCAATTGGTTGAGTTCAGGAAAGACCGCAGGATCAAGGCGATCATCCTGAGAGTCAACTCGCCGGGCGGCGGTGTGGGGCCGTCCCAAGAGATCTACCGCGAAATCAGGAAAACCGTAGAAACCAAGAAAGTCGTGGCTTCCCTGGGAAGCGTTGCCGCCTCGGGCGGATACTATGTGGCTTGTGCGGCGAACAAGATTGTCGCCAATCCGGGCACCCTGGCGGGAAGCATCGGCGTGATCATGGAATTTGTGCAGGTTGAAGAGCTGCTCAAGAAGATCGGGGTGGGCGTGGAAGTGCTCAAGACCGGGGAGTTCAAGGACATCGGCTCCTTCCATCGAAAGCTCTCCGAGCGGGACCGGGAAATGATCCGGTCCCTGGTGTTTGATGTTCAAAGGCAATTCGTGGAAGCCGTCGCGCAGGGAAGAGATCTTCCCGTGGAAAAGGTTCGGGAAATCGCCGACGGCCGCGTTCTTTCGGGCGCTCAGTGCAAGGATCTGGGCCTTGTGGATCAGATCGGAAATTTCGAAGACGCGGTGGAGCTTGCCAAGACGCTCACAGGGATCAAGGGGGAGGTGACCCTGGTCTACCCCAAGAAACCGCGGGGAAAGTGGTGGGATCTTTTGCTGCAGGAGACGTCGCGGGCCGTGTACCGGGCGGTTCAGGATGCGCTGATGTCGCGCCTGGAATACCGGTGGGAGGGAGCGCCTTGACGATCACAGGAAAAGGCTCACCTCTCCCTTGCCCTCGCGGATGACCTCCGGGACATCTCCGATCAGGGAGATCACGCTGGAGGGTTCCGGATAGATGGGGCCTCCGTCCACGACCAGGCTCAGGTGCGGCGCAAAGGCTTCTTCTATGGCATAGGGCTCATCCCGGCCGGCGCTCGTGCTGATGATGGGCCTGCCGAGGGTCTTCACGATGGCCAGACAAATCGCGTTGTCCGGCACCCGGATTCCAATGGTCTTGCGCTTGGTGAGCATGATCTTGGGAACGAGCTGGGTGGCTTCCAGCACGAACGTGTAGGGTCCGGGAAGGCATCGTTTCATGGTCTTGTAAGCATAATTGGAGACCTGGGCATAAAGGCTGATCTCCTTCAGACTGTCACAGAGGATCGAAAAGGGCCGTTTGAGAGGTCTGTTCTTGAGCTTGTGAATGAGCTGTATTCCTTTTTTGTTCATCAGATCGCAACCGATGCCGTAGAAGGTGTCGGTCGGATACGCGATAAGGCCGCCCCGGTCAAGGACCTCACAGACCCTCGTGATCAGACGCTTTTGCGGGTTGTCTGGATTGATGGAGAGGATCATAATGCTGTCATAGTGCCTGAAACTCCGCCTGCTGTCAATCGTGTTCTGCAAATCTCTCCCTCCCCATTGATGGGGGAGGGCGAGGGTGGGGGTGAGGAGAGGAATTGCAATCGACCCTAGGGATCGTGTTCGCTTTCGTGTTCGGCCTGGCGCTGGGGAGCTTCCTCAACGTTTGCATTTACCGCATCCCTCTCAAAAAATCGATTGTCCGCCCACCATCGAGCTGCCCGCAGTGTGGAAACGGAATCCGGTTCTACGATAACATCCCGGTCATCAGCTACATCGTCCTTAGGGGAAGGTGCAGACACTGTGGCACCCCGATTTCCCTCAGGTACCCTCTGGTGGAGATCATCACCGGGTTGTTCAGTGCCGCTCTCTTCATTCAGTTCGGCTTGAACCCCAAGACCGTTTTTCTTTTTCTCTTCACCGCGGCGCTCATCGCGATCACTTTCATTGATCTTCAACACAAGATTATCCCGGACGTGATCTCCCTGCCCGGGATCCTCGTGGGACTGGTGTTCTCCTTTTTTCCATCCGCAGGAATCTCTCCTCTCGAGGCGCTGATCGGAATTGTTGGAGGGGGAGGATTCCTCTTTCTGGTGGGAACGGTCTTCGAGAAAGTGACCGGCCGGGAAGGAATGGGAGGAGGAGATGTCAAGCTTCTTGCCATGATCGGTGCATGGATGGGCTGGAAGGCCTTGCCGTTCATCGTCCTCATTTCCGCTCTGACCGGTTCGGTGATCGGCGGGGTTTCTCTGGCCCTCACCCGGCAGGGGATGAGGTCCCGCATTCCCTTCGGGCCCTTCCTGGCTCTGGGGGCTTTGGTCTTCCTGTTCTTTGGGGATGACATTACCCTGTGGTTTTACCGCTTGGGGAGGTAGAGAAAAACACCATTGAAGTTCCCGGTCTACAGCTTGAGAACAGGAATCCTGGCACAGCTCACCTTCTTGATCATTGCCGCCATGCTCTTGATCAACGTGGTCATGGTCAAGTTTGCGGAGAGAGACCTGACCCAGGAAAAACTCCACACCGGCCGTATGCTCATCCGGGCGGTTGAGCAGAACCTCGGGTCCCTCGTTGCCGGCAAGACCAAAAAGCTCACCGAGGCGGACCTGGACTTTGATTTCAGAAAAGGGGTCAGCCGGATGCTGGGGGACTCAGGCTTCTCGGATATCCTGATCATTAACCAAGAAGGGAAGAAGCTCTTCACGACCGACTATTCCTCGGAGTCTGAGGAGCAGGGCCTCGTCTCTGCCAGGGAAGCGCTCTCCACGGGAATCTGGACCCATCATTTCAGCGGCACGGCCTGGAGCGTCATCTGGCTGAGCAAGAGTGACGTGAGGATCTCGGCCCCCCTTTCCCTGGACGGCAGGCTGCTCGGGGCCATCACGGTCTCCGCCTCCCTCCTGCCGCTCTACGAGACTCTCAGAAGCTCCCAGATGGTGATCCTCTTTTACATCCTCATGGACACGGTGGTCCTCGTCCTCGTGGGCTACGTTCTTCTCTCACGAATCGTGGTCAAACCGATCGACAAACTCCTCACGATGACCGGAGCCTACAAGGACGGCTTTATGGTCCCGGCCTTGTCCGAGTCATCGAAGAACGAGATCGGCGATCTCACCCGGTCGCTGAGCCACATGCTGAGACGGCTTGAAGAAAACAAGCGGGAACTCCGGTCCCATATTTCCTCTTTGGAAAAGGCGAATCGAGATCTTCGGCAGGCGCAGGATGAAATCATTCGGTCGGAAAAACTCGCTTCTGTGGGGAGGCTCGCCGCGGGCATCGCTCATGAGATCGGCAACCCCATCGGCATCATCCTCGGATATCTGGACCTGCTCAACTCCGGGGACAGCACCGAGGTGGACAAGAAGGACTACCTGAATCGCATTGAATCCGAGATCGTCCGCATCAACAAGATCATCCGCCAGCTTCTCGATTTCTCCCGGCCTTCCAGCGGGGAACCGGAAAAAACCCGGGTTCATGACTTGGTGAAAATGACGCTGGGCATGCTGGAGCCGCAACCCATGATGGAGGGCATCCGGACGACGCTGGATCTCCAGGCTCAGAAGGACACAGTCCTCGCCGACCCGAACCAGTTGCAGCAGGTCTTTCTGAATATTATCATGAACGCTGCGGACGCTCTTGCCGAAGGCAAGGGAGAAGAGACCCTGAAGCAACTCACCATCCGGAGTGAGAGGATCGCGGGATCGATCGCACTGAGGTTTTCTGACAACGGTCCTGGCATATCGGAGAAAGAACTTCTGCGTATCTTTGACCCCTTTTACACGACCAAAGAGCCGGGGAAGGGGACGGGCCTGGGATTGTCCGTCTGCTACAGGATTGTGGAAGGGCTGGGGGGAACGATCCGGGCGGAAAGCAAAACCGGTGAGGGAATGACCATCATTGTGTCGCTTCCCCTCTACGACGGTAAAGATAAAAAAGGCGAGGGATAGGGACCATGTCCGGCAACCGCGTGCTCGTCATTGACGATGAAGATCTGCTGCGGGAAGCGGTGCGCGAGATGCTCGAAGACGCCGGCTACGAGGTCACCGACCAGCCGGACGGTGCGGCAGGCATACGCGCGTTCCGCGAAATCCCCGCCGACG
>Ga0210134_1000097_pt1 | contig 10904 bp, 7 predicted proteins | sample RushSE_CattailNL_3_FD_185565 | JGI IMG/M metagenome (GOLD analysis project Ga0210134, IMG submission 185565) | Wetland microbial communities from San Francisco Bay, California, USA, that impact long-term carbon sequestration - RushSE_CattailNLB_D2... | ecosystem: Environmental > Aquatic > Marine... | reverse complement strand
CTCACCTCGATAGCGGCCCTGATGACAATATCGGCCCTGCCTTCCATCTGCTCCACAAGGCCTTCCGCTCGATAGATCCCATCGGGTATCTTTCCGATGGATTCTCTCAAGCTCTTCTCTGTCCTTCCGATGACCTCGTCCGCCAGATCATCCAGGTTGTCCAGATCATTGTCCTGAAGCATCTGGCAGATCTTCTCGGTACACACATGGTTGGCTGCGATCTGGGACCGGATATCCCCGATCACTTCGTCCGGTGTCCGCACGTTCCAGCGAATCATGTCCAGAACCGACTCGTTGAGCACGCCGGCATCATAGAGCTTGACCAGAGGGATGAACAGCCCTTCTTCAAAAACCTCGTGATTGTCCGAAGAAACACGACCGCCAACATCTGAGTGGTGGAACACACAGGCCGTGAAGGCCACAATCTTACCCTTGTAGAAGATGGGGCTCATGACGCACACATCATTCAGATGGCCAGCCAGTGCCCAGGGATCGTTGGTGATGAAAACGTCGCCGGCCTTGTAGCTGCTCGCGGGAAGCTTGTTCACGAGATTCTTGATCCCGAGAGCCATGGCCCCGGACTGCCCCGGCGTGGCGAAGCTTCCCTGTGCCAACTCCCGTCCTTTGCGATCCGTAAACATGCAGGTGTAATCGTGAGCGTCCCTCAAGAGGCTCGAAAACGCGGTCCTCGCCACTGTGGTATCTGCTTCGTCCACCACGGCGATTAATCTTCGCCAGAGTATTTCGAGAGTGATTGGGTCAAACTTGCGTGCCATAACCTGCTCCTTGCTGTATTGTCACCACCCGCTCCCCTTCGACAAGCTCAGGGTCGCCAGCCTTTATTATCTTCTCCCCCTAGCGGCCTTATGCTTGGGCTTTGTCCCTTTGGCTCTGGACCCCGGCTTTCGCCGGGGTGACGGCTTTAATGCCTTTTGCGAGGCCGTCATCTTTTGCGCTTTGAGCTCTTGACTTTAGCCTTGGGTCTTGCACTCTTCGCCTTTGCTTTCGCGGCCTTCGCCTTGCGGCCAAGAGCCTGAGCCTTTGCTTTGGCGGGTTTGACTTTGCGCCTGACTTCTCGCACCTTAGGCTTCAGTGCTTTCGCTTTGGGTTCGGCCGTTTTTCTTTCAGCCTTTTTTCCCTGCACCGTGCGTTTACCCGCCGTCCCTTTGGCGGGCCGTGCGCCGTGTACCCCCGTTAAGTCCACCCACAGAAATCCATAGACGTCCACAGAAACTATCGCATCCTCTCCGACGATCAATGTGGACTCCTTCTCTTCGATGATCGCAGGGCCCTTGAACCTCGCGTTGGGAAAAAGCTTGTATCGGTCGTACACGGTGTAGGGGATGAAATCCTTTGCAATCGCTGAATAGGCAGGGCGCTGTCCTTTGACCGCCGCCTTGAGCGACAGGCCTTTCTTGTCGAGCTTCGAGAACTTGAAAAACCTTTCGGGAAGACTGGCTCTCACCTTGAAGTTGATGAATTCCACGGCTGAGTCAGGATAGGTTCTCCCATAGAGCTTCTCATAAATCTGATCAAATTTTTTCCTGATTTGTTCCTTCTTCAGCTTGGTGAAGTCTCTCTCCGCGGGAGGCACGTTCGTCTCCGATCCCTGCCCCACAAACCGCATGTCCAGGGATCTCTCGAAGCGAACCGCTTCGTCCTTGCCGGCTTTCTTGAGAGTTTTCTCTCCGTCCCGTTCCAGTTCGCGGAAGATCCTTTCTATGTCTGCAAAATTCGCATCCGCCAGGGACACCTTGTGACTCCTCACAAGATCAAACGCTCTGGGCGCCGTGAAGAAGCCGAGAGCGGATCCCACTCCTGCATTGGGAGGAACGATCAGCCTCGGAGCCCCCAGCTTCTTGGCAAGGCCATAAGCGTGAACAGGCCCGGCACCGCCGAAAGCAGCGACCGTGACGATCTTGGGATTCCCGCCCTTCTCTGCAATGTGCGTTTTCGCGGCAGCCGCCATGGTCTCGTTGATGAGATCGTGGATTCCCCAGATGGCCTGGACAAAGGTGACGCCCAGAGGCTTGGCGATCTTCTCCGTAACGCCCCGCGCTGCTGCCTCCTTGTCGAGCTTCATCTCGCCGCCGAGGAAGTAGTTTTCGTCGAGGTATCCGAGCAGAAGGTCCGCATCGGTCACGCAGGGATCTTGTCCGCCTCTTGCATAGCAGATCGGTCCCGGGTCTGCGCTCGAGCTTTCAGGACCGACCTGGAGCGTTCCCAGTTTGCTCACCTTGGCAATGCTTCCGCCGCCCGCTCCGATCTCCATCAAGTCCACCACAGGCACCTGGATGGTCAGACCGCTTCCCTTCATGAAACGCTGGACCCGTCCCACTTCGAAGGTGGACACAACACCAGCAACCCCCCGCTGAATCAGGCAGGACTTGGCGGTGGTGCCGCCCATGTCAAAACAGAACATGTCCGGAAGGTTGAACATCTTGCCGTAGTATTGGCCCGCGATCACCGCAGCGGTCGGCCCTGACTCGATGATTCTCACGGGAAACTGTGCCGCCGTATCCACGGATGTGATGCCGCCGCTGGAGAGCATGATAAACAGCTTGCCCTTGCACCCGATCGACTCCAGCCTGCCGGAGAGCCTGGCCAGATAGCTTCCTGTCAGTGGTTTGACATACGCATTGGTGACGGTCGTGCTCGTTCGTTCATATTCCCGGATCTGGGGGAGCACATGATAGGAGATCGAGATGGATACATGGGGTGCCTCCTTTTCGATGATCTCCTGGATCATCAGCTCATGGGCCGGGTTTTCAAAGGAGTTGAGGAGACAAACTGCAATGGACTCCACCCCCATGCTCACGAGGGCACGCACCACCTGTCTCGCTTCCTCCGGGTCCAGAGGTTTCAGGATGCTCCCATCGCTGCGGACCCTTTCATCCACTTCCAGACGGTACTGACGCGGCACCAGCGGTTTCGGATATTCCGAGAAGATGTCATAGGGTGCATAGCGAATCTCCCGGCCGAGTTCCAGGACATCCCTGAAGCCCTTGGTGGTGATGAGTCCGGTCCTGGCGCCCTTTCTCTCGATGATGGAGTTGATGACCAGGGTCGTGCCATGGATCACTTCATCCATCTTTCCCACAAACCCGGGGACCTTGACCTCCAGTTCGCGTATGCCCTGTTCTACCGCCTCGGACGGGTCTTTGGGAGTGGTCAGGCACTTGTTGATCGTCAATTCGCCGGTTTGATCGTTAAGCAATACAAAGTCGGTAAAGGTTCCGCCGATGTCGCAACCGAGGCGATAGTACCTATTCGTTGACATGAATGGCTCCTAATCCTGAAAAAACACTTCACTTTCTTTTCGGTTTCGAATTTGAAAAATCCGAAACTCGAAATCCAAAACAAACCAAAAACTCAAATATCCAAAACGGATCAAACCCCTCCGATGGCTTTTGCCGTCGTTTTGATCATTTGAATCTTGGTCATTCGATATTGCCCTTCGACATGGCGCAGGGTGGTGAGCTCGTCGAACCATTTCGGATTTCGAGCTTCGGATTTATTTATTGTTCCTTTCTTTTATCGCTTTGAGCACCCGTTCCGGAGTCATGGGCAGTTCCTTGATCCTGATCCCGATCGCGTCGTATATGGCATTCGCAATCGCAGGGGCGGAAGGCACAAGGCCCGGTTCTCCGATTCCCTTGGCTCCGAAAGGACCGGCTTCGTCGTTGGTCTCGATGATAACCGGCTCAATAGGAATCACGTCCTTGGCCGTGAGCATTTTGTAGTCCCTGAAGTTCGGATTCATCACCTCACCCTTTTCCAGGATCAGTCGTTCGGTCAGTGCATAACCGACACCCATGGCGGTTCCGCCATAGACCTGTCCCTCCAGGAGCATGGGGTTGATGGCCCGGCCCACATCGTGGGCGGCCACGTACTTCAGGATTTTTACTTTACCCGTCTCTTTGTCCACCTGGACCTCCACGCCGTGAGCTCCATAAGCGTATGCCTTCGAGAGATTTCCCTTGAATTCCCGGTCCAGGTTTTCATTGTCCGGATCATAGAAGGCCTCAGCCATGATCATGGTCCCGTCTTTTTCGTAGTGGGCACCGCGCAGGATTTTCGAGAGGGCAATCTTCTTTTCAGGCTCCTTCACGGAGTAGACCATCCTCTCTTTGATCACCAGGTTCTTGGGGTCAGAATCCAGCTTGATCTCGTGCTTGTTTCCCTGCTTGTCCTTCCACCGGTCCACAAATCCTGCAGCGATATTGAGGATTCTCTCCTTGACCCTCCTGGCAGCCAAAACTGCGGAGTTCCCAGCCACGAACGTGGTCCGGCTTGCGTGAGCGCCCACATCCCAGGGACAGACGTCCGTGTCCCTGTCAAGGATGTTCACATCTTCAGGAAGCACTCCCATCTCCTCGGCAACCATTTGGGCGATGACCGTGTCCGCGCCCTGACCCATGTCCGTGGATCCGGTGAACACGTCCACCGCGCCGAAGTCATCCACCTTCACAATGGTGCCGCAACCGTCGGACTTGTACACCCTTGCGCCGCCGCCCACGTGGATGAGAGAAGCCATGCCGACGCCTCGTCCTTCAATCTTCGGCCCCTTTTTCTTGTTCGCCCAGTCGAGCCGCTTGGACACTTCCTCGATGCACTCCTTGAGACCGCACGTCGTGATCTTAAAACGCTGCGGGGTGACTTCGCCCGGTTCATTGGCGTTGCGCATCCTGAATTCCAGGGGATCAATCCCCGAAGCCTCAGCCAGTTGCTCCATGTTGGATTCAATGGCAAACGTGGCCTGGGGGTTCCCGTAGCCTCTCATGGCCTGGGACCACGTGTTGTTGGTGTACACACATTTCGCCTCATAGCGGACATTGGGAACCTTGTAGAGCGACGAGATGGGCATCATCATGACCGAGGGAGTCGTCGCTCCCCAGGACGTGTAGGCGCCGTTGTCCAGAATCATGGAAATGTCCCTGAAGGTGAGTTTTCCCTCCTTGTCACACCCCTGGGCAATCTGGACGATCGCCGGCTGTCTCGTGGAGGTGTAACGGAACTCCTCCTCCCGGGTCTTCTGGATCTTGACCGGCTTTCGAGTCACGTAGGCCAGCAGGATGGCGATGTACTCAAACCCATAGGTATCCAGCTTGCTGCCGAAGCCGCCGCCAATGGTGGGCTTGATGATCCTGACTTTGGCATCCGGAAGCCCCATCACCTTCAAGGCGTCCTTGAAGTCTCTCTGGGCAAGGGAAGGGATCTGGGTGTTGCGGTACGTGGTGAGGTTGTTCCGGAGGTCAAAATCCGCAATGATGCCCTCTGTGCCCAGGCAGCAGTGGGTGACCCAGGTCACCTCGAACCGATCTTCCGCCACAAAAGCCGAGTTCTTTCTGGCTTCCTCCACGTCGCCGGCCACGAGCTTCCAGGGGATTTTGAGAATATTGCTCTTGTTCTCTTCATGAATCAGCGGCGCATCCGGCTTCATCGCCTCCAGGGGATCGAAAACCCCCGGCAGAGCCTCATACTCCACTTCGATGAGGTGGATCGCTTCCTCCGCGATCTCGGGATCTATAGCCCCCACAGCCGCGAGCTCATCCCGGTAGGATCTCACTTTCCCGGACTTCAGCACGGGCTGGTCCTTGATGAATCCGTACCTGATTTGAGGAACGTCTTCCGCTGTGATCACCGCTCGCACGCCCAGAAGTTTCTTGGCCTTCGAGGTGTCGATGCGGACGATTCTGGCGTGAGGATATTTGCTCCGAAGGATCTTGCCGTAAAGCATTCCAGGCACTTTCATGTCCTGAATATAGGCAGCCCTCCCGGTCACTTTGTCAACGGCATCTCTTTTCGGAATTCTCTTTCCAACGCTGCTCAATGTCTCCATGGTGACCTCCGTCCTTCTCTATTCCACCTTTCTCGGTCTCATCTCCCCTTTGGTGGTGATGGCATGGCTTGCCGCTTTAACCGCGTCAACAATCTGGACATAGCCCGTGCAGCGGCAGAAGTTGCCCGCCAGGGCGTGGCGGATCTCCTCTTCCGTGGGATTCGGATTTTCATCCAGAAGGGCCTTGGACGACATGATCATGCCCGGCGTGCAATATCCGCACTGGACCGCCCCCTGCTCAATGAAAGCGGTCTGCAGAGGATGGAGCTCACCCGAGGCTTTGGCCAGGCCTTCGACGGTGGTCACGGAGGCTCCATCGATTTCCATGGCCGGGAAAAGGCACGAATTGACGGCTTTCCCGTTCACCAGCACCGTGCAGGCGCCGCATTCCCCGCTTCCACAGCCGTATTTGGTTCCGGTCATCTCCAGTTCTTCCCTGAGCAGCTCAAGGAGTGTCCAGAAGGGATCCACCTCCAGTTCCATTCTGTTCCCGTTCAACACAAAAGAAAGCTCCTTCTTCATCGGATCACCTCCTACCGTGCTCTTTCCATGGCGAGGCGCGCCATGCGCGGGACAAGGACTTCCACCATTTCCCTACGATACCAAGCCTCTCCGCGAATGCTGTCTCTTGCCTTGCACTCCTCCGCCGCGGCCTTGCCGGCTTTGCGGAGAAGGTCCTCCGTGACCTTCTGGCCTTTGAGAACCGCCTCCCCGTTTCTGGCTCGCATGGGCGTGGGCGCCAAAACCCCCAAGCCGATTCTCGCGCCGGTGCAGGTGGTCATGCCCTCGGCAAGAGATATCAGGACTGCCACTCCTAACAGAGGAAGCTCCATGGCTTCCCGCCGCGTATGTTTCACATAGGCGGCTCCCGTGCGTGGAGGAAGTTTTGGAATCACGAACTCCAGAAGAATCTCCCCGGGCTCGAGCAGCGTCTGCCCCGGACCGATGAAGAGGTCTTCCAGGGCCATGGCCCTTTCCCCTTTTGGCCCCCGGATCCGGACCTGAGCTCCAAGGGTGATCAGCGGAATGGCGCCGTCGGCCGAAGGAACCGCATTCACGATGTTGCCGCCGATGGTTGCGACATTCCTGATCTGCACGGAACCGATGTTCGTCACCGCGTCGATGAGAATCGGGAACCCTTTCCGGATGACGGGAGAGAGCTCCAGCATCCGGTGAGTCACCAGAGCGCCGATCCTCAGCTCACCCTCCTTAGCGGTGATCTGGTCAAGGCCTTGAACTCGCCTCAAGGACACCAGGCTCTGGGGGGTGATCTTCCCCTCCTTGATTTTGACCATCACATCCGTCCCCCCGGCAACGAATTTCGCCCTCTCTCCGCGGCTGACCAGAAGGGAAATGGCCTCGTCAATGGTTGAGGGCATGAGGTATTCAAACTTGCTCACGGTTCTTCTCCTTCTGAAAAAGATTCATCATTTAATGCCCGCTTCTAGAATTCGCGATTGTCAAAAACCCGCTTGCTCTTCCTCTCTGATCGCGGGAGAGCCCCGTAGTCCACGATCTCCACGCTTGCGCTCACCAGAATCTGTTTCTTGACTTCTTCGCTGACTTTCTTGCTCATCTCCGGATCCTTTACCCTGTCGCCTCCCTGATCCCGCTCCACCTTGATGGTCATGTAGTCTTTCCCATCCTCTTTTCGGTCGAGGATGATCTGGTACTCGCTCCCAATGCCCGGCATCCCGGAGAGAATGTGATCAATCTGTCCGGGGTAGATGTTCACCGCCCGGAAGATGATCATGTCATCGGACCGACCCAGCAGCCGATCATGTCTCGGAAGAACAGACCCGCACGGACACTTTCCTGAAATGAGTCTTGTGAGGTCCCGGGTTCTGTAACGGATGAGCGGAGCGGCTTCTTTCCTGAGGGTGGTCACCACCATCTCACCGATCTCTCCTTCAGGAACAGGCTTGAGCGTTTCAGGATCCAGGATCTCCAGAATGTAATAGTCCGCCCAGTAATGAATCCCTGTGTGATAGACACAATCCAGCCCTGTTCCCGGGCCGTAAAGCTCCGTCATCCCGGGGATGTCGAACAGATGCTCCAGGTTCAGGATTTCCTTGATCCGGTTCCTCATGGCATCGCTGGATCTTTCGGAGCCGAAAATCATTTTCTTGAGATGAACCTGATCCTTGATGCCCCGTTTGTGGACCTCTTCGGCCATGAGAAGGCCCATGGACGCGGTGCAGCACATGGCGGTGGTCTTCATGTCCACCAGAAACTGGCACTGCATGTCGAGATTCCCGGGACCTGCCGGAATGGCCATGGCGCCGAAACGCTCGCATCCGAGCTGAAAGCCCACGCCTGCGGTCCAGACGCCGTAGCCCACCGCAATCTGCACTCTGTCTTCCTGCGTCAGATCCGCCATTTCGTAACAGCGGGCAAAAAAATGGGCCCAGTCATCAATGTCTTTCTGGGTGTACGCGAGGACCTTCCTCTTCCCGGTGGTTCCTGAGGAGGCATGAATTCTCACCACCTTCTCAAAGGGCACCGAGAGGAGGGGGAAAGGGTAACCTTCCTGGAGATCCTTGGACGTTGTAAAAGGGAGTTTTTGAAGATCTTTGAGGGTGCCAATGTCCTTGGGCTTTACACCCGCTTCCTCCAGTCTTTTCCGATAGAACGACGATCCGCGATAGGCATGGTTCACCGTCCATTTTAGTCCTCTGAGCTGAAGGTCCGCCAGTTCCCTTTTCGTCTTGATGGTAGGCATGAAACTCTTTTCCATAGCGCATCTCACCTCGCACTCGCTTCATCTTTTAAAACCGCATCATAGGACCTGCCGCCTCTTCCTTTTTCCCTCCCCCTCGCGATCAGTGTAACAACCTCGGCAAAACCAAAGCAATGTCAGGGAAAATGGTCAGAATGATCATGGCCACTACGGAAGCGATAACAAAAAAGCTCACGCTCTTAAAAATATCTCCAAGGGGCACATCTGGAGCGAGGGCCTTGACCACATAAATGTTGACGCCCACCGGTGGGGTGAGGGCGCCCAAAGTTGTAACCATCGTCAGGATGATGGAGTACCAAACCGGATCAAACCCGAGTGCAACCCCTAAAGGAAAGAAAATCGGGATGGTGACCACCAGAAAGCCCAAGGCATCCATCACACAGCCCCCAATGACGTAGATGAGCAGGATCACGGCCAAAATGATATAAGGCGAGACAGGCAACTGGGCGGCAAAGTCTGCCACGGCAAAGGGAAGCCTTGTGACGGCCAGAAAGCGGCCAAAGATCGTTGCCCCTGTGACGAGAAAAAAGCACATGCACGATATCCAGAGGGAATCCCTCAAAGAGTCGATCACGCCTTTCCATTTAAGCTTCCGGCCCACAATGCTCACCGCAAAGGTGGCCAGCACACCAAACGCGCCCGCCTCGGTAGGGGTGAAAACCCCGGTATATAGGCCTCCGATCACTAGGATGAAAACGGCAAGGGCTTCCAAGATACCTGGAAGGGACTTTAACTTTTCTTTGAACGTGGTCTTTGGCCCGGGTGGCCCAAACTCGGGCTTGGCACGACACAGGGCAAGGATGGTGACAACAAAAAGAAATCCGAGGAGGATGGCTGGCAGGATTCCAGCGAGAAAGAGCTCGGCAATGGACTGGCCTGTCTGCAGTCCTATGATGATCAGGACCACGCTCGGGGGCATCACCACGCCGAGCGTTCCTCCTGTAGCCACTGTGCCCGCGCTAAGGCGCGGATCGTATTTGTACTTTTTCATCTGCGGCAAAGCCACGGCACCCATGGTTGCAGCGGTCGCCGTATTGGAACCGCAGATGGCAGCAAACATCTCATCTGCCCCTATAGTGGCAATGGCGAGACCGCCCGGCCAGTGACCGACCCACTTATAGGCGGCATGATATAGCCTCTCCGCCATCCCTGCGTTAAAGGCGAGGTATCCCATGAAGATGTAAAGAGGTACTACCGTAAGGCCATAGGATGAAAAGTTAGACCAGATATCCCCTCCCACCATGCCGATGGCCGCCTTGAAGGAGACGCTATACCAGAAACCGCAAAAGCCAACGACAGCCATGGCGAAACCCACCGGCATGCCCAGGAAAAACAATACGAAGAGGAGCACAATGATCCCAATAATCCCTATCCACTCTGGACTCACTTCTCATTCTCCTTAAGGGATATCAAGGACTTCAGACAATCGGTTAGAAAAACCAGAGAAAGGACCGCGCACCCCAGTGCTACAGCATAAGAGAAGGGATAGTAAATAATCCTCAAGGTCTCGGTCAACTCTCCGGTTCTGACCAGGGTGGTGGACCAGACCGCGATACGCCAGGCCACTATGGCAAAGAAGCCCATGCAAACGAGGCTGTTGATGATGTTCAATACGCACTTGACCCTATCCGGGAAAAGACTAATGAGGACATCTACCCAAATGTGGCCGCGCCTAAACTGAGTGTAGCCAAGGGCGAAAGCTGTCACCACTGATCCGAATAGCGCCACAAGCTCCACACTACCCAGAATGGGTACCCAGAGAAGGCGGGAGAGGATATCCGCACAGGTCAGGCTGACCATCGCCACAAGAAACACGCCTGCTATTCCAACTAAAACATGGTTTAGAAACTTGGTGATGCGCTCAAGGACCTCCATGCGGCACCTCCTGAGTCACGGCATGCTACGAACACCCCTGCTTTGGAAGAGGGATACGGGGCCCCGGGCGAACCGGTGTCCCGTATCCCATGCTACGCCCGGCCGAAAAATCCCTTGTTTTGGCCTCTACCTACTTGGAGTATTTCTTTGCGGAGGCCTTGATATCCGACAGTATCGCCTCGGCTGGCAGGCCTTTTGCTTTTGCATCGTCGATCCATTTCTTGGTAATGGGCTCAAGCAGCTTATTCATTTGGGCCTTGTCTTGGGCAGAGAGCTGGATCACCTCCACTTGTTGGGTCTTCTTAGACCAATCCATAGCCACGTTCACTTGATTGTCCATGTAAACCCCTGTCCATTCACTCTGCTCCTTAGCCATGTCATCCATCACCTTCTGCACATCTTTGGGCAGTTTTTTCCACGAATCCATGTTCATTACCACAGCAAAAG
>Ga0210134_1000094_pt1 | contig 11094 bp, 9 predicted proteins | sample RushSE_CattailNL_3_FD_185565 | JGI IMG/M metagenome (GOLD analysis project Ga0210134, IMG submission 185565) | Wetland microbial communities from San Francisco Bay, California, USA, that impact long-term carbon sequestration - RushSE_CattailNLB_D2... | ecosystem: Environmental > Aquatic > Marine... | reverse complement strand
CATAATTTCAGCAGTTGGGCATGAAACTGATTATAGTATCGCTGATTTTGTTGCTGACCTACGGGCGCCAACGCCATCTGCCGCAGCTGAACTGGCCGTTCCTTTAAAAAAAGATCTCTATAGAAAAATTGCCGATCTTTCAAAAGTTTTACCAAGCCGGTTTTTACGGCATATTGAATATCTTAAAAAATTCCATAGAGATATGTCGAATCGGTTGATACATCCCAAAAGAAAGATCGAGGACTTAAGGCTAAGGACGGATGACTATATGGGGCGACTTTACAATGCTTTTAAAAACAATATTCTCCAACATCATGAACGATTGCTGTGGCGTTCTGACAGACTCTTTGCCAACAATCCTTTGTCGCGGATAAAATTACTTAAAGAAAAACAAGAACAAAAGCATGCAACTCTTTATAATAATATAGTAATAAAAATAACAAACAATCGAGGTTTGTTTCGAGAGTTTGTCGCCAGACTCCGCACCCTGAATCCCGAGGCGATTCTGTCAAGGGGATACAGTATCACCAGAACCATACCGGATGCGACGGTCGTGAAAGATCCTGAAACGCTCATCATCGGTCAGGATCTCGAAATAATGGTTGCCAGGGGCAAATTTATTTGCAACGTTAAAAGGAAATAACATCATGGCCAAACAGACCTTTGAAGATGCGATGAATAAGCTTGAGCAGATTGTAAAAGAACTTGAATCCACAGATCTCCCTCTTGATAAAGCGATAAAAAAATTTGAAGAAGGCGTGCAATTGTCAAAATTTTGTTCCGAGAAGTTAGACGAAACAGAAAAAAGAGTCACCATTCTCCTAAAAGATCGGAATGGCAGTGTATTTGAAAAACCGTTTATCCCGGAAACAGACACTGATGATGAATAATTTCGATCTGAATTCATACCTTTCCTCCAAAAGAAAGCAGATCAATAAAGCTCTGGGCTCGATATTTGCGGATGACTCGAGTAAAATTGTAAAGGCCATGAAGTATTCACTTATGGCGGGCGGAAAACGAATCAGATCGGTTTTATGCATGGCTGCCGCCGAGGCTGTCGGCGGTCAGAATAAAGATATAATCAGGGCTGCTTGTGCACTTGAGATGATTCATACCTATTCACTCATACATGATGACCTGCCTGCGATGGACAATGACAAATTGCGCAGGGGGATTCCGACGTGCCATATAGCCTTTGATGAGGCCACGGCAATTCTTGCCGGAGACGCCCTCCTGACTCTGTCTTTCGAGTTCCTTTCGTCAACCGGATCTTCCCAAGGAAATCGATCTTTAGAATGGATCCATGTAATGCATATCATAGCGAAAGCCGCCGGTTATAAGGGAATGATTGAAGGACAAATGCAAGACATGGCCGCCGAGGGCAACCGGCTCCGTTTAGAAGACCTTGAGAAGATGCATGCTTTAAAAACGGGTGCGCTGATCGAAGCATCCGTAATCGCAGGTGCAATTCTGGGAAAAGGTAGTGATGTACAGATTCAAAATCTTAAAACCTATTCCAGAAATATCGGTCTCGCTTTTCAGGTCACCGATGACATACTCAATGTTGAAGGCGATCCGAATATTATGGGAAAAGATGCGGGTTCCGATCAATTGCGGGCAAAAAGCACCTACCCCGGCATTCTTGGCTTGGAATCATCAAGAGAATTCGCAAAAAAACTTGTCAAGGATGCCTTGAAAGCGCTTGAAAATTTTGATAATAAGGCGAATCCCCTCCGGGCCATTGCACATTATATTATTGAAAGAAAAAAGTAAGGAGTGATAACACCTTGAGCTTTCTTGAAAAAATTAATTCCCCTGCAGATCTAAAGAAAATGTCGAGAAAGGATCTCCCGCTTCTTGCTTCAGAAATACGGGAAGTGATTATCGACGTTGTATCTAAAAATGGGGGACATCTTGCACCAAGTCTTGGTGTTGTTGAATTGGCGATTGCCATTCACTATGTCTTTAACGCTCCTGATGACAAAATTATATGGGATGTCGGTCACCAGTCTTATGCACATAAACTGCTTACCGGAAGAAGAGAACGGTTTCACACGCTTCGCCAGTATGATGGAATATGCGGATTTACGCGTATGAGCGAAAGCCCCTATGATGCCTTTTCGACCGGGCACAGCAGCACATCTGTTTCTGCAGGGCTCGGAATTGCGTGTGCCAAGCGTTTGAAAAATGAAAATAAAAAGGTTATTGCGGTCATCGGAGACGGCTCTATGACCGCTGGGCTTGCCTATGAGGGCCTTAATCAGGCAGGAGATATTCATAAAAATATTCTCGTGATTTTAAACGACAATGATATGTCCATTTCGCACAATGTCGGTGCTGTATCCTCCTTATTGAGTCGTACGTTTTCAGCAAAATATTTGCAGGATTTCAAGAAGGAGGTTGGGGACTTTCTAAAGTCCTTGCCGAAATTCGGAGACGACATCTACCAATTCGCAAAGCGCTCTAAAGAGTCCTTTAAAACATTTATAACTCCGGGAATGTTGTTTGAAGCATTTAATTTCGAATATTTTGGCCCGATAAACGGTCATAAACTCGATCATCTCATCGACATTCTTAATAATGTTAAGTGTCTCAGTGAACCTGTACTTCTCCATGTAACGACGCAAAAAGGTAAAGGATACCTCCCTTCTGAAAAAAACCCGGTATATTTCCACGGCGTTGGATGTTTTAACGCCGATACCGGAGAGAGTATCAATGAAGACTGCTCCATTCCGACGTATACCCAGGTTTTTGGGCGGAAGTTAATCAAAATGGCGTCAGAAAACGATAGAATAATTGCGGTAACCGCAGCCATGCCGGAAGGTACGGGCCTTTCGAACTTTGCGACGACCTATCCGGATCGCTTCTTTGATGTGGGTATCGCAGAGCAACACGCCGTAACTTTTGCTGCAGGACTGGCCACCGAGGGATTCAGGCCTTTTGTAGCCATATATTCAACTTTTTTGCAACGTGCCTATGACCAGATATTACATGATGTCTGTATTGAAGCGCTTCCGGTAGCTTTTGCAGTTGATCGTGGCGGAATTGTCGGTGAGGATGGAGCGACCCATAATGGGGTTTTTGATTTGTCTTATCTCAGAAGCCTTCCCAATATGGTGGTCATGGCACCAAAGGATGAAAATGAACTTTGCAGGATGCTCTCAACTGCTGTTTCCCATAATGGTCCCATTGCAGTTCGATATCCCAGGGGGATCGGTGAGGGTGTAAAATTTGAAAATCAAGATATTCCCATACCGATCGGCAAGGGAGAGGTGCTTAGAAAAGGAGATGATATTCTCATTATAGCCATCGGTCAATCTGTTAACGAGGCACTCATGGCAAATAACATGCTTAAGGAACAGGGAATTTCCGCCACGATTGTTAATGCCCGTTTTGTAAAACCGCTTGACACCGATTTGATAGGTGACCTTTCCAGAAAAATTCCACGAATTATTACCGTCGAAGAGAATGTTCGTCAAGGAGGATTCGGAAGTGCTGTTCTCGAATGCCTCTCCGATCTGGGAATATCCGGATTCCGTTTGAAATGTATCGGGCTACCGGACAGCTTTATTGAACACGGTTCTCAGAAATTTCTCAGGTCTAAGTACGGCATTGACGCTCCCGCCATATTCAACGCTGCAAAATATTTGATGAATAACGCCTGATGCCCGAAAGTAAAAAAAGACTCGATCTGGTCATTTTAGAAAAAGGGTTTGTGCGCAGCCGACAACGGGCAAAGGCTTTGATTATGGCAGGTAAAATTCTGGTGAACAACCATGTTGTCGATAAGCCCGGCGCAATTGTTTTATCAGATGACGATATTGTTCTCAAAGAAAAAGATCATCGTTATGTCAGCAGGGGCGGACTTAAACTGGAAAAAGCCCTCCAGGTTCTGGGAGTCGATATTACCGGTTTTGTGTGTCTCGATATCGGTGCATCCACAGGCGGCTTTACGGACTGTCTCCTTCAACATGGTGCCAGTCAAGTGTTTGCCGTTGATGTTGGCTATGGACAGCTGGCTTGGGAATTGAGGCAGGACCCGCGCGTTGTTGTCATAGAACGTACGAACATACGGTATATGCAGCCTGAAACCATACCCCAGCTCGTAGATCTCATTACCATAGATGTATCCTTTATTTCACTTAAAAAGGTTGTTCCGGAGGTCGTAAAGTTTTTGAAAAAAGGTGCCCGAATCCTTGCGCTGATCAAACCCCAGTTTGAAGTGGGCAAAGGGAACGTCGGCAAAGGAGGGGTGGTGCAAGCCCCTGAGCTTCATAATGATGTTATTGAAAATCTTTCCGATTTTTTTCTAAATATACATCTTGTACCCGAATTTGTTATCCCATCCCCCATACGGGGGCCCAAGGGAAACAGGGAATTTTTTATTTCGCTAAAATTTTAAGTTGAGCTTGATTTTTTTTAAATTTAACTATAAAAATTTATGTCTTAAAATACGTATTGCCTAGAACCAACAGGGTTCAAATTTTTGCAGAGAGGAGATTAAATGACTGATAAAATAGATAGTCTAAGGAACATTGTTTTTGCAGCGCATGGCAGTGCCGGAAAAACTTCTTTGGCCGAAGCAATGCTTTTTAATGCAGGGGTCATCAACAGACTTGGCCGTGTAGAAAACGGAAACACAGCAATGGACTTTGAGCCGGAAGAACTAAAACGCAACATCAGCATAAGCAGTGGATTCCATCAATTCAACTGGAAAAAACATACCGTCAGTCTCATCGATACACCCGGTGATCAAAATTTCTTTTCAGACACAAAGAGCTGCATGCAGGCCGCTGATAGCGCGGTTTTTGTAATAGATGCCGTAGACGGTGTAAAAGTTCAAACCGAGCAAGCCTGGGATTTCGCAAAAGAATTCAATTTGGCATCTGTTATTTTTATTAATAAGCTTGACAGAGAGCGTGCGGATTTTATGCGTGCCTTTAAAGATGTCTCGGAATCTTTTGATCCAAAACCAATGGTCATTCAGCTTCCGATAGGATCCGAGGCGAACTTTACCGGTGTGATTGACCTCGTAAGCATGAAAGCTTTCACCTATGATGATAAGGGCAAGGCAACGAAAATTGACATTCCATCGGATATGCAGGATTTGGTTTCAGAAGAACGGGAGACGCTTATGGAAAATGTCATAGAATCTGACGACGCGCTCCTGGAAAGGTATCTTGAAGGAGAGCCTTTGTCAGACGATGAAATTAAGGTTGCGCTGAGAAAGGGTGTATTGGCCCGTGAATTTGTACCTGTTCTTTGTGGTTCTGCCACAAAAAATATCGGTATCGATCTCCTTCAGGATTTTATTGTCAATTGCATGCCTTCGCCATCGGACCGTGGCCCATGGATTGCTGCCAATGCGACCGGCGATAGTGAAGTAGAATGTTATCCTGATCCGGATGCTCCCTTCTCTGCCTTTGTGTTCAAGACCGTTGCTGATCCATTCGCGGGCCGCCTTTCAATATTCAGGATTGTTTCCGGGACACTTGGGAGCGATGGAAATTTTTTTAACGTCAACAAGGATACAAGTGAGCGATACAATCAGCTTTTAAGGCTTTATGGAAAGGAACAAAAACAGATTGAAAAGGCCGGACCGGGTTCAATTGCTGCGGTGGCCAAATTAAAAGAAACAACCACCGGCGATTCTATTTGTGACGGCAGCAGAAAGGTTAGATTTAAATGCGCAGAACCGCTTCCATCTTTGATTTCATTTGCCGTCAAGGCCAAGACCAAGGGGGATGAAGACAAGGTATTCACTTCTTTATCGAAATTGCTTGAAGAAGATATGGCGTTACAGCTCACTCGCAATTCCGAAACAAAGCAAATTCTGTTATCCGGTATGGGACAGGTTCATATTGAGGTTACGACTGAAAAGCTCAGAAGAAAATTCAATGTTGAAGTCCAGCTAGACAAGCCCAAGGTCCCCTATAAAGAGACGATTACCAAAAAAATCAGGGTCCAGGGAAGACACAAAAAGCAGACCGGTGGTCACGGTCAGTTTGGTGACTGCTGGATCCAATTGGAACCGCTTCCCAGGGGAAAAGGTTTTGAGTTTCTAGATAAAATTGTTGGTGGCGTCATCCCCAGACAGTACATACCGGCTGTAGAAAAAGGTATCATTGAATCGAGTCAAAAAGGGGTGCTCTCAGGATTCCCATGTGTCGATTTCAGGGTTACGCTTGATGATGGTTCCTATCATGCTGTTGATTCATCTGAAATGGCATTCAAGATTGCAGGTTCTCTTGCCTTCAAGAAGGCAGCGAAAGAAGCAGGGCCGATTCTTCTGGAACCGATCATGAATGTTTTAATCACCGCTCCGGATGAATACATGGGAGATATCATGGGAGACCTTAACAGCAGACGCGGCCGGGTTATGGGTATGGACAGCAAGGGTAAAAATCAAGTGATTAAAGCACAGGTACCTATGTCCGAATTTTTAACCTATGCGCCTGATTTAAATTCAATTACCGGAGGTCGAGGCATATTCACCATGGAATTTTCACACTATGACGAAGTTCCTGCCCAAATCTCCCAAAAAATTGTAGAAGAAATAAACAGGGCCAAAGAATAGCCAACCTTAAAAGTCCGTCATTTCCGTCTCGATACCCCGGCGGAAATGACGGATATCCGTCAGACTCTCCAACCTTCCAACTTTCTAACCTTCTTAATTTCTGAAAAACAGGATCCTCAATCTGAAACCGTGAACCTTGAACTGCTCAACCTGTTTTACACTTAAACCCTATCCAAACCACAGTGTATTACAGCACTTTCATCCAATATGTTCGGTAAACCGCCGCGGTCTGAAGGGAGAAACCCAAGAGATTTCTCCCACACGTCATCGTCTTCCATGCACAAATAGATCGACACATGGGGCGCAAATTCCCTTATGCAGGAGACCATCTTGCGATATAGGTTGATTCTCAGTGGTTTAAAATAACGCATCTTTCCGTCAAGGCCGGATATAAACTCTCCGTAAACGATCTTTGAAGCTGGAAAACGTTTTTGGATGATCGGTTTGAGGGCTGGCATAAAGCGGAAAGCGCCAAGGCTGATCCAAACGACATTTTCAGGAGATATACTGGAAAAGAGCATTTCAATGACGCGCATGTATTCTTCTTCACATCCATCATATATGACCAGTGGATCAAAATGAAAACCAAGCGGGTATCCCCAGGATTCACAACTTGACGCAGCCCTTAGTCTTGCTGAAAGAGATGCTGTTTGGGTCTCCTCATGTTTTATGATCCGATCTGTATTTAAAGACCAAGAAATAATGGTTTTGTGATTGTGATGGAGTACTTTCAGTTTTTCTACGGCCGACGTTTTGGTTTTAAGTTCCAGGACGGCTCTGGACTGTTTTGAAAATTTTGGGACGAGCAGACTGGAGAGATCCGTCCAGAACTCCCAGATCATGCTGTCTGTATATTCTCCGGTCCCGATTCTGGTTAAGGTTTTTTTCAAAAAAAGACGGTCTATCTCCACGAAAAGATCATCGTGGTTGACAAAATATTGCAATACGGGTGGATGAAAGTAGGCCTGCAAAATGCAATAGGAACAGTCCATGGTACAAAATGTGCCAATATGCAGAATCTGATAACCACAGCATGTATACTCCCGGGTTCCCGGGCATTTTTTTATGAAAGTACCTTTGTTTCGGGTAAGGAAAAGGATCGATTTACCGTTTTGAACAGGGTCGTCCGATGAAGAAATTAAACCATAAACCTCTTGAGAATTCCGGACAATTGTAACCGGTACGTTCGGGATGCGTGATCGGATAGAAACCACCTGGGGCGTGTGGAGCACCTGCTGGTCAATATATAGGTTTTTGAATTTGGGCAAGGTTATAATAATACCTGGGTTGAATGGTTCAGGGTTCACAGTTCCAAGTTGCAGATAAAGATTTTTTTTTGGAAATATAGTCAAACATGTAACATTGGTCAAGCATGAAAAGCTGCGCTTGACACTTGGCCGTTGTGTTGATAAATTTAAAATTTTGTGGTCATTTCAGCCGGAACATAAATATTGGAAGCTGTTTAAAAGCCCCCAACCAATGACACGTCGGTTTTCTAAACATTCGTCACCCTTGATATATTCTTAAAAAAGAAACGATGAGACTGTAAAAACATGTTGCTGAGAATAGAAAGAAAAGGAAAAAAAGTTTTTATGAACAGTGCTGAGCTTGAGGAATATATGTCAGCCAAACTCAACGAACTCAGCGGACTGATTTCAAACATGGTCATTGCCTTGACGATGGTCAGTCTGGTGGTTGTTTTTTATTTTTTTAAAGCCCCGGTTGTTTATCTCTATGCTATCTTTTTAATTCCATTTATAGCACGCTGGTATTTAGGCGGCATTGTCAATAAATGGCTTAGAAAAAAATTTATAGAACTATTGGTTTCGTAACATTTTTTAGGGTACCATCGTGCGTGTTGCTGTACTTTCAGATATTCATTCTAATATCGAGGCCTTTCAGGCGGTTATTCGTGATATTGAAGATCGTTCAGACCGAATTTTAAATCTCGGCGACCTGGTCGGATATAACGCAAGTCCCAACGAATGCATAAATCTGGCCAAAGATATCGGAATGCGATCCATTCAAGGCAACCATGATCAGGCCGCATGCAGTCCGATTCTTGCCAACAATTTCAATATTTACGCACGGAATGCGATCCTGTGGACAAGAAAAAATCTCACCGAAGAAAATATCCAATTTTTATGCGAACTAGAAGGAAATGTTCGTTTACCGTGTGGCTTGGCATGTCACGGTACCCCCGCCGGTAGCAACAATTATATCGCCCTCCCCTTCCAAGCCAGAGCCATTTTAAAGAAAATGAAAAAGGGTACTTGGGGCAAGGTACAGGTGTGCCTCTTCGGTCACACGCACAAACGAAAGGTCTGGCGAATGGATGTTCGGGGAAAAGTGGCACCCGTGGAAATTCCTTTGGACGGGACGATTCGCCTTAATGCGGATGAATTTTATCTGTTGAATCCTGGAAGTGTCGGCCAGCCTCGAAACGGTGATCCCAGAGCTTCATATCTCATTTTTGATACGGAAAATAATACGGTGAGCTTCAGACTGGTCAATTATGATATAACATCAACGATACAAAAAATATCCAAAGCAAACTTGCCGGACTTTTTGGCAAAAAGACTTCTGGATGGATTTTAGACGGGTTGTCTGAATATCATGAGAAGGTGTTAAGGTGACAGAAATGAAAAGGTTGCAAAAGAGCGGAAAGCTCAAAGACGGGTCTGAAGTCCTTTTAAGGCCCATGGTCAAGGGCGACAGAAAAGCGGTGGGAGAATTTTTCGGCAGGCTTACCCCGTCGGTGCTTCAGTATGTGCGCAACGATGTCACCGACCCAAAAGTCCTGGACAAATGGTTCGATCAGCTGAATTACGACCGTGTATTTCCGTTATTGGCCTTCAAAGGCGACAAGGTGGTGGCCAATGCGAGCCTGCATCGGGTGGCTCATGGCTGGCGCAAACACCTGGGTACGATCCGAATTGTTGTAGATCCGGAATTCCACGGAAAGGGCCTTGGGACGTTGATGATCAATGAGCTTGTAGATCTTGCCATGGAATTCGGGCTTGAGAAGCTCATGGTTGAATTCCCTCTTAAGGCGCATGGAGCTCTGGCAATATTCAAAAAAGCCGGATTCAGCCCGAGGGGGGTGATAGAGGGGCTTATGAAAGGCCGACACGGTGAAGACCTAGACATCGTCATCATGGTAATGGATGTGGCCGCATATGCCGACAAAATTTAGATGGAACAGATTCTGATCAAAAGAGCGGTAACATGTTACGGCCATAATCAGGGAAATTGGCCAATATGGCCGATTTGAGAGCCCCGGCATCAGGGTACCGTTCATTCGTATTTTTTTCAAGGCACTTGAGTATGATCTGCTCGATCTCGGGATCCAGGTCCTCATTGTGTTTTTTTGGCGAGGGGACTGGAAGTTCCAGGATCATGTCCATGAGAACTTTTTCCACCTCATGATAGAAAGGGAGCATTCCCGTATAGAGCTCGTACATGATGACTCCCAGGGCCCAAACATCGGAACGTCGCTGACTTTCGCCCATAATTTGCTCCGGCGACATATAGGGCCGGGAACCGGTTACCGTACTGGATATGTCCTTTTCTTTAAGCTCCTTTGCGGCGCCGTAATCCAACAGTTTAATGGATCCGTCCGGTTTGACCATGATGTTTCCCGGTTTAATGTCCCGATGTATGATTCTCAACTCGTGGGCGTAAGCAACAATGTTTACAAGCTGGATGACGACCGATTCAATCTCTTCCGCTTCCAGATCGCGTTCAATCACCTCCGTAAGTGTCTTACCGTCAACAAATTCCTGGATGAGCACTGTTTTTTTATTTACATTTATTATTTCCTGAAATATCGGCACACCGGGATGATCAGCCAGCATCCTTAGAATCCTGGCCTCCTTTTCAATCTTGAGGTTCAACTTTTTGCTGATCGGGATTTTGGCTACAAAAAGAGCAGGAGGAGTATTCATGATGTCTCTGACCTTCCAGACCTCGCCGAAGCTTCCTATTCCCAGTCTTGCAATCTTTTCATATCGGTGTCCCAGAAACTCTTCGGATCTGAATAGGGATTTAAGGCGATCCGCAATTCCGGGAAACCATCTGGCCAGAAAATTTTTTCTGGAGGACGGCGGTTCGTTAACATGTAACCCATTGATTTCATATTCATTATCAGGTATACGGCATTCATCGAGACACGCGCAAACGCCGATTCTTCTCAACAGTTCCTGAGAATCGACGGGCTTTGTGAGATAGTCCGATGCCCCGGCTTTTAGTGCCGAGGCCACCTGTTCCTCCGAAAAGCTCTCTATGATGATGATTATCGGGAGGTTGATACCATCTGTTTCTTTTTGCAGGCATTTAATAAGTCTTTGCGGGTCAAGGTCCGGCGGACCCAGAGAGCAAAGGGCCACATCGACAGATTGCTCTCTTGCGATCTTCATAGCCTCATCCAAGTTATCTGAGGTGTAGACCCGATAGCCGCCCCCGACAAGAGCGTTTTTTAGTTCTTCAGTGTCGGATTGATCGGCGTCGATGACCAA
>Ga0210134_1000092_pt1 | contig 11278 bp, 15 predicted proteins | sample RushSE_CattailNL_3_FD_185565 | JGI IMG/M metagenome (GOLD analysis project Ga0210134, IMG submission 185565) | Wetland microbial communities from San Francisco Bay, California, USA, that impact long-term carbon sequestration - RushSE_CattailNLB_D2... | ecosystem: Environmental > Aquatic > Marine... | reverse complement strand
CAGGCTCTATCCATTCCTCACATGCCCATCCTGTAAGTACTCCTATTAATTTTGGAGAATCTTCAAATTCCATATCAGGAAGTGCACTAAAGAATTCTTCTTCATTTTTAAAATTCGTAGTTATATTCATTAAATATTATCCTATCTTTATATTTTAGTAAATCTATTACTTCTTTATTATAATATCCTTCAGTATACTTCCTATGTTCTGATATATTTATCTTCTCATATTTATATAGCTCATTTACCTGACTATCATTTAACTTGAATATATTTTCATCAAAGAAATTTCTCAATTCATCTCTTAAATTCTCAAACAATAAAACTTTATCTAGCAGAAGATATTTTTTATAGTTTGAGATATCTGAAAATACATCTTTGTGGTAAAAAAGACAAAGATACTTAAATGTAAAAAGACCTATATCTAAACTATTAGCTTTAAGAAGATTAAGTGTTGGATATAAATTACTATAATTATTAAATAGTGATTTTATCCACAAGTTTATATCATATCTACACTTAGCATCCCTAAATAAACTTTTTGCATACTCTGAATATTCTTTTCTTGTAAAACTCCATAAAGATAAATACCAATCATAGGGATTTCTTATATATCCAAATTTTATAGTAGGATCAGATCTATAATTAAACACAGCTTCGTGTGAACTACTGTCATGTTTGACTGTATTTTCTATATTGTGGAGCAGATAATCACTTACAAATGTACCACCCGTTCTCTGTAAGTGAACGAATATAAAGTCTTTGTGCAGTATCATTTTTTTGTAACATACCAATCCCAACGACCACCATTAGCTACCAACTCTTCTTTATCTTTAAAAAACTCGTTTACTGCTGATACAACCCCTGGAGCACGACTCTTTTCATAATCATGTCCTGCAAACAATCCACCGCTTTTAACTTTTGGGTAGTATAATTTTAAGTCTCTCTCAACTGCAACTTTACGATGATCACCATCAATATACACAAAATCTAGTTCATCTGGTATATCATCAATAGCATCCCAAGAAAATTTCTCAATCCAAACAATCTTGTCTTCGTAGTCCTTTAAATATTCATGAGCGAGAGCTTTTGTTTCTTTAGCATCATTCCCTGCTACGTTTCCTGATACAGAAGGGTATAATCCATAATGATCTACTAAATACAACTTTTTTATATCATATTTTTCTAATATATCTTTTGCATTTACACCATACTGCACTCCTATTTCAACACCAATTATATTCTTTTTTCCAGCTAAGTTTTTCAAAGATGGTCTATCAAGTTTTCTTTTGTGTGAATCTAATTCATTTAATTTCATAATATTATTCCTGTGTTAAAATACTCTTCGGACAATTTTATAGATTCTTCGTCTATATATTTACGTATATCGTCTTTATCTATATGTGTATATCTATTAAGTACTCCAAGATTCTGCCCATCGTTTGTATCAGGTTCAAATCTGCTTTGTCCTATATGATTTGTGAAATTCAATCCTTTATCCGTAAAAGGTATACCAAGCTTTTTAGCTAATCTTTTTCTATACTGATACTCTGAAAACCATCTATTAAAATTTACATCAATAAAATTAGTATCTTCTTTTACGTCTTTTTTATACAAACACGATGATATAATATTTTTCCAAGGTCCAAGTGCATTTTGTGTTGTTTTTCTAACATTTCCACCATATCTGTATCTACTTGCTACCCAATTATAAATATCACGTACTACTACTATTAAATCTATATCAGATCTACCCAATTTTGCATATAATGTTGGCACATCTATATTTATATGATTTATCAAGCACAGATTAATATTTTCTATTTCAGTTTCTATATCAAATCCGTTTTTATTTTTTATTTTTTCTCTTGCTCCATTATATTTTATTTTTGTGGTAGCTATTACTTTTTTATCTTTTATATCACAATTATTAAAATATAAAGCTGGCTTTGCTTGATCACAAATCCAATTCATAACAGCATGATGCCCACATCGAGCAAAACTTAAAACATACACTATTCTTCCAGACATATTAAATCCAATAGTTTATTGTAATCTTGATCTAAAAGCATATCCATACTAGTAGGTTTTACAACCCACGCCTCAGATCTATCTGGGTTATCTAAACATATATCCCATTTTATACTATCTTTATCGAATGAACTTTCAACAGCCTTTCTAACTTCATGATAGTCAAAATCGTGGAAACTTATTAACCCACCTTCTTTTACTTTTGGATAATATAATTCAATATCTTTTTTAGCATATTCATATCTATGGTTGCCGTCTACATACACAAAATCAATTTCATCTGGTATTTTATTTATAGCATTTTCAGATGTTTCTTTTACCCACACAATTTTATCTTCATATTTTTCTAACTTCTTTGATGCTTCTTCTTCACACTGTTTACACTGTTCTTCATTATTGTTGCATCCAATTCCTACAATACCATCGTAGATAGTATAAGGATCTACCAAATACAGCTTTTTAATATCTAAATTTTCTAGCATATTAAGAGCGTTTTCTCCTGTATCAGTACCAATTTCTACACCAATTAAATCTTTTTTATTCTCTAAAGTTCTGATAGACGGTCTATTTATTTTGGAAAACCAGTTAGCTTTAAAAAGTGCTCTTATAAATCCTTTTATATCTTCTATAATTGTATCCGAGTCTATAGCTCTATAATCTGTTAAGTATCTGAAAGATGTTGGAATACTAAGTCTATTCTCACGTTGTACATGACGTTCTCTTTCATGTCCAATTATATATGATGGTGTACAACTTAACAAACTTATATGAGTACCCCCCGATTGTGAACTAATTGAGCAGGTAGCATTATTAAGATACTTTATTATCTGTTCAGTTTTATCTACTCCATCATAATTTATAAGATTAACTATATTTTTACCCCACATTCCTTCCAAACATGCCCCAGATGGAGTGCCAGCTAAAACAACTGTAAACGTTTCCGTTAATTTAAGTACTGTTTCCTTCCACACAAACTCTGGTACGTTCCTATTAGCAGCTCTTTCTCTTGCTCTTGGGAAAACAACAATTATTGGATTTTCATTTTTTATTATTTCACCAATGTTGTACTTACAGAATATTTGTGGTCTAGTATCAAGAACAGCAGTACAACCTCTTGGTGGTAGAAGTAACTCAAATTCACTACATTTTTTACATATATTTTTTAGTAATAAAACAAGATTCTGATAAACTTCTGGCGGAGTAAGACTACCAGGAGGAGAGCCTGGAACTACAGATTCATAGCAATCTTGATCTAATCCTAAGTTATAAAACCAATTTGGCAAATCAATAGTATATGAGATAAAATCGTCTACAAATATATGCAAATTTCTGTTGCACATTAAAATAAAATCCCAATCTTTATATTCGTTATGCTTTAAGTGCCTAAGTGTTCCTTGAAACCTTTGGAGCATCCATCCAAGCTCTCCAATAAAAAGTGAGATTAATACTTTCTTACCATTTAATACTTCTTGTATTTCTTCTATATCTTTAGCATCATTCATTGCACATCCTATTTTTGTATACATAATTGATCTTTTGTTAAATCTATTCTTCTACACCCCTCTTCACTGTGTACTATCTTATCACATTCTACGCATAAAGTAATTCCTATATCTATATCTGCTGATTCTAAAGGATTGACATTCAACCCTTCTATATGATGGGCTATCAATTCTTCTGTTGAACCACATCTAATACACCGATATCTATCTCTTTCTTTTACCAATTCAGACCACTCTTTTTGATCTGATCTTTTGTAGTAGGGCTTTTGTCCTTTTGGGTATTTTACTTGCCTATAAACGGAACAAGATTGTTTACATTCGTCCGAACAATAGAATCTGCACTCTTTACCATCTATAGAATTTAATGCTGCTATTCTAGCTTTAACTTCCAAATTTGTTGGATTGAACCACCTCTTACAAAATGTACAGCTAACCTTTAAGAAGTCTGCATCTCTTTTAAGTTTATCGACAAATGCTAATTGGTGGGCATATGTATCAAATAATGCTTTAGATCTATTATATTTCTTTCTTTGTTTTGCTATGGCTTCTTTGTTTGTTTCATATCGGTGTTTACTCTTTTCAATTATAGATTCTTTATTTGCTTCATAATATTGTTTCTTTTTTTCTATTATAATTTTTTTGTTTCTGCTACGATATTGCTTATTTTTTTCTGCTAGAATTTCTTTATTCTTTTCCCAATATTCCTTCATATATACTACTTTGGCTTCTTTGTTTTCTTTACGATATTGTTTGTTGCATAACTTACACCGAGACTGCAAACCATCTTTTTTACCTTTACACTTACTAAACTCCATCTCATCCTTAATTTCTTTACACCTTGTGCATCTCTTCAAAATAACCACCTCTTTATTGGTTTCTCTTTTTTGTAAAAATGTGGCAGGGAGCAAGAGTTTCTCCTTTTTGGATGGCCTATCCTAGCCACACTTTTTATTTATCCTTTAATGCTGTCTTAGTAATGACCCTATATACTATTCCACCCAAAATATAAATTCCGGCTGTTATCTCTGGGGTAAGAGTAATACCTATACCTTTCAAAGCTAACAAGATAGTAGGCATCACTGCGGTTAGCCCATATAATGTCTTTGATTTGAGCAATCCCTTAAGATTTGCCAAAATATCATCTATATATCTCTCATCTTCTTCTGGATACATCCATACCCCTCCTAATCACAAAACATATCAGATCTAAATCTTTTATGTCCTTTTTTTAAAATCATACCATCAGCCTCAGATATAATACTATCGCTACTATATATATACAAATTCTGATTTATTATATTCTGAATTAACAATGCTTTTTTAGGATCTGCTATCAATCCTGCTTCTTTCATAACTTTTGAAATAACAGAATTATAACTTATAGGATATACTTCAACATACCAATCTGCAATTTTCTTTTCAAAATCACAAATCTCTGTAATACTCACAATATCACTAATTGCTGCAATGGCCGTTGCGTTGTAAATCCACCCATAAACTGTTTCAGGTTGTACCCCTGTTTTTTCAGATTGGCTACATATCCAACTATTTTCTTGAGGACATACGGGGTCTTTTATAGGCATAGATGTACAACCACCAACTACTAAAAAAATTGCTAATAATATTCCACCTAATTTATTCATTTGTTTCTCCTTATTATGGTGCTTTATATGTTTTCCTTCTATGTCTTTCATCTGTATATCTTTTTGCAAAAGTTTCAACAGCATAAAGAATCCATTCTCTCCTCGCTGGCATCATACCATCCTCTGCACAAGCTTTTACCAATTCTAAATCAGCTTGGTGCTTATACCTATTAGGTAAAAATCCAAGCCTCATTAATTCATAGAGAGCATCATGTATTAAACTACCACGCATTATTGTTTTTGTATCTATAGCAGGGCCAGATGCACCATCCCAAGCATACCCAGATTTTATATACAGAAGACCACTAATAGACAAATCAATGAACTTTGTATGTATATCTTCTTCAGGAAATATATTTATATACACCATATAATCTTCTGATAACTGATACTTAAATCCTTTTTTATAAAATATGCTCATTTCTTATTATTCTCTATTATGTATTTTAACATAGTTTTGTTTAGTTCATCTAGTTTTTTCTCAATTTTGTCTTGGTTATCTTTAATATCCTTTCTAATTTCTTTAGTTGTGTCAGTTATTTCTTTTTTTAAATCACAAATCTGTTTAGATATCTCTTCTTTTTGCTCGTGTGCCTCAACTTTTGTTCTATATATTTTTGGTATAGCAGCTACTTCATACAAACCCCAAGCTCCAATTCCGAATATAGCTGTCAACAAAAATATAGATAAAGACCTCCATACGGTATCATTTTTTAATATCTGAACCACTTAGCATCAGCCTACCTTTGATCGGTAAATAAAAGTTTACAATATACAGTATGAGGAGCATCTGTAGGGCTTGCAGCAGGGGTAGCTACCATAACTCCAACTCTAACTTCTGGAGTTTTTAGATTACCAACCGCAATCAATTTGTCAATATTAGCAGCTGATATATTTCCAACTGCTATACTTGCGTTTCTATCAGAATTTGTAAATCTTCCTTCAACTCTATAAAATATAGGATTAGTAAGTGTTCCAGCACCTATCTGAACAACACAATCAGTATATTTTGCATTATGCCATCCAGAATCTATATCTGTATCACCAGTTTCTGTATACGTATATATAGTAGCTGTTAAGTTAAGTGTTCCTTGAAAAAGAGTCTTTTGTGTAGAACTTACAATAGACATTTATAATCACTCCTTAATTTTTATCACCAAAGTCGTAGCAGAAGCAGAATTCATATTTGAGTAGAATTTGAGAATGGGGGGGTGATTGAAAGGGAGAGGTTGTATCTCTCCCTGTATTATATATTATTATGGAATAGTTATCATTGTGGCCGAATTGTCGGAAGAAAATACCCAAAATTCTCCAGCTCCCAATGCAATACTTCCAGCTGGTACAGTCCCTAAAAGTAAAGTTGCAGCAGCATTAATTGAAGCTGCTGTTGACTGACCTGTAGTTATGATATACTTTGTCCCTATTTTTATATAGTTACCTGTTTGAAGTTTTGTACCAGCAATTACGTTGGTAGTCCCATGAACAGTTGGTGCAGAAGCTACACCCGTTAAAACCATGTTAGTTGCGTGAATAGCCCCAATAGTTGCTATCCTGTTAAAACCTGTGATTACCTCAGCACCTGTTTTTGCACGAAGGCTACTTCTATAATGTGAATTACCCAATTAAATCAACTCCTTTGATTAAGTGCGTAAAAACTTAGGGTATTGTTTTTACGGCATCATACCGGACAGTATGAATCTTATGTGTTATTGTTTCACCAAAAACCAAGTTTTTGGTGTACTACCACGAACTCCTCTTACTTCTACAACATTATATCCATACTCAGTAACAAGTACTTCAGCTACTGGTAAAGATGTCGTATTGACTTTTTCCTGGCCTAAATATTTTTGTGCTTCTTCTCTTCCTATTTCTTGGTCTCTTTTTGTTTGTATTCTTGGATCTATCTTTGTACCTTTTACATATTTACGAACAACTTCTCTCAATTCTTTCTCGTCTACCAAACCAAATTCATTAAGAAAATCTTGCAACGGTCTACTAGTATCTCTCTCCTGCTTACCCCAAATATTTTCGTTTCTTTCTGCTTGTGTGGTTACTATTTCTTCGAGAGGTTTCTCTTCAATTTCTCCCATCTCATCAGATGCTGCTAAAGTTGCATCATACTCTGGCATCATATTATACTGTTCCATAGTAACTTTGTGTGATGCCACATGCATCTGATTGACTCTCTTCAACTGTTTCCCACATATCTTACAAACTTCCATATTTTCCTCCTATTAAGTCCATAACGGAGTTCTTCTCCATTACACTTCCATACGTTGTTTTATTTTCTTATATCTATACACAAAATACTCTTTAAAGCATTTGTTACATAAAAATTTTCTTATTCCACCTAAACTATATAGTACAATAAGACCATTACATTTCTTTTCTCTGCATTTCATTTCTTTAGTTTTTCAAGCTGTTCGCCAATAGGTTTAAAAGTATCTACATACAGAACTCCACCATTATAATAAGCCCTATCTTTGCCCCTTCCTTCACGGATATCATTTCGAAGTTCTGCCCAACCTTTATTTGCTTGTGCAAAAGTTCCTAAAACTTCTTCGTTATATACCCACTTTTCCATATTTTCATGATCATCAGAAGTTGTAGGCCAATCAAAATCTCCAGATTTTGTTTTTTGGCTTAGAGTGTCTGCCATGTAGGTCACTTCCTTAATTGTTCTGTGATTTATTTAGTTGTTTTTGTTGGCACACCCCCAAGGAATCGAACCTTGCCAAAAGGATTTGGAGTCCTCTTCGCCTGCCTTGGAACATTGGGATGCGTTTTGGGTTGGTCTAAGTAGTAGGATTTGAACCTACGACAACGTGATCCCAAATCACGTGCTCTACCAGACTGAGCTACACTTAGACGGGGATTAGAGTTAGAAGGTTATTGCCATATCCATTTTGTGTTACCACAATCAAAAATTCTATTATATCCATTATTTATCATATTTTGCCATTCAGAAAGATTAGAATCAAAAGTATTGAGTTTATCTTTTAACACATTTTTTCTGAAGTTAAATCTATGTGTTCTATTCATAGCTCCATCTGATAGATACCAATAATTGGGATCTGAATGATGAGAAAGTTTGAAACCTAATACTTCATATAAGTTACCAATACTCCATCTTCTATCTGAATATGAGAAAATTTCTTTAGGTTGATATGTTTTTCTAAAGTATTTAAATAGTCTTGATGCAATTCCTATAACTCTACAATTATAGTCTGAACAAAATCTGTTTAACTCCCAAATATCATCTTCAGCTTTATTACCTTTTGCTATACTGCCTTTTGAAAACGTCATTACTGAAACTAACTTATCTTTGTAGAATGCCCCAAGTTTCACTACTGAATTATCTCTTCCTTGTAAGTGATTTTTATCAAGAAACTCATTCTTTGTTTTTGTATCTATCTCTTTTATCTTACAGCTTCTTCCATATATCTTTTCAGCATCTGATATGTTCAGTATTTCTAAAAGCCTTGATTTAACTATATCTTTTTTATTTATCCACTCATCTTCAAAAATAGTTATTAGATTGTATCCACGTTTATTGCATTTATCTAATTTATCTAAATGATAGTTTCTACTTTTTCCCATCAACTCTGAGTGCCAATATATTCCACAGTATTCTATTGCTATTTTTTGAGATGGAATAACTATGTCTAATTCTAAAGGATGGATGATAGTTCTATTATTTTGAAGTATATCATTGAATTTTGGTTTTATTAGGTTATATATTTCTATTTCTGCTGTTGATACTAAATTAGATTGAAAACATTTTAAACATCTTGCACCACTAAGCCAGCCATCTAATCTAATAAACCAAATATGACCATTAGGACATATACATTTTAATTTTTGTTTATTATTCTTATATTCTTTAGTAAGTAACTTATACCCTTCTTTTTCAAACAAACTATTTACAATATTGTATTTATATTTTTTATCTTTAGATATCTTTTTAAATGCACAATCTCTACATCCATGGCCTTTTAGAAAATCACCAAATCTTATACTATTTTTATGTCCTTCTGGGCATATAAACTCAAGTTTTTCTGTTCTATTCTTGTATTTTTTTGACAATAACTGATATTTTCTATCTAAGAATTTCTGTTTAACAAATTCAAAATCGTATCTCTGTGTATCGTATGTACCTGATAATTTATGGCTTTCTTTTGCTTTATTTTTAAACTTTACTACTTTTTGTGGGTTATCTACTCCATATTTATCTAAACATGTTTTTTTTCTTAGTTCAACAGAATTATTTTTTTCTATAGTACAAGACAAACAATATTGTTTTTCTAAAGCATTATATCTTATTAATGAATCTACTCCTACAATTTTTTCTTTACCACATTTATCACAAATACATACAACTCTTACTTTTGTTCTGTACCCATTTTTACCAACTAAACTTACATCAATTTCTCTTCCATTTTTTGTAGCTTTAATAAGCATAATTATTCCTTCATTTTTTATACTTATATTATACTATAGTTTTTACAACTTGTCAAGAACTTTTTTATAAGTGGGAGAAATATCTCCCACTTATTTTTATCTAGCTACTTCCTCAACTTAAAAATTAAGTTGAAGAAATATTACACGCATACCAATATCTCCACTGGGTTACGCATCCACCAAATCTACATAGAATGGAAGTATATACATCTTTAGTCTCTTCATCCATCCACACATCAATGACAACGCCCTCACGATCAGTAGCGATAAGTCCCATCTTTTTATTACCGAGGAACCAACCGTCTGTGTCAGTAAGGTAAGACCACTGAAGCGGTTGAACTATAGCGGCAAGAACATTTTTATCATTGTCTTGGCTACCAGGAATAAGAGTATTTGCCAATATTACATCCGCCGTAAACTTCAAAGCAGGAGGAATAAGCAAAGTATCGGGTGTTAATTCAATCGGATACCCTCTCTCATCTCTGTTGTTTGTGGTAGTAAACGTCAAATAGGTAGTCTCCAAATTGGAGTGAGACAAAGCCCTAGTTGCTGTATAATTACCATAAGTATTACCAATCTTATCTGGATGTGCAGTACTAAAAAACGCCTGCCCGTCGTAAATAAGATCACCAGAAGAGTCAGTAACAACACTCAAAACAGTGTTATTAAAAACATCATGTCCGACAGCCAAAGCTCCATGATTAAAAAATTGTGCATAGAACTTTTCTTGAGTCCTATCTAAAGCAGGCCCCCAAGATCGAACAGTTCCTTCCATAATATTACCCTTCTGAGAATCAGCTACAGTCTCATAAGAGAAACCAACTTTACGTCCGAAAGTTCTATTTTTACAAACAATAGTATAACTTTCCATTGGTTTTTCTTCCTGCAACGCTTCCCGTTCAGGTTTTTCTAAAAGTTCACCAAGACCAATTGCACTAGTAAATTGTTCAACGTTTTTGTTACTCATTAATTAAATATTAATGGATTCGATTATTTCTATCGAATTCTATATGTTGCCATATAGACCAGACTGTATCACAACTTTTTAAAGTTGGTTAGCGTCCGAACCTAATTTATATTTCATACAAGGAATAATATAAGGAGTAATTATTTTTAAAAAATCTTTATTGAATCTATTTGATAGTCTTAATCTGTAGTTGTAAGAACCATCTTTTGATTTTTCTGCCTTATTTATATTCCATTCAATACCAAAATTCAATTTTAAACTTTTTCTTAAAAACAAATTATTGGTATAATCGAAACTTTGTGTACATAAGAAGAAGCTATCTTTTCCATTAGTGTGATGTTTACCAAAACATCCATCATCCATGTATATTATAGCTAATGCCAGAGGATTTATCTTTTTTACTAAATATTCATCCAAAACTTTTCTACCTTTATGATAAAATCTTTTATGTAATTTAGTAAACGTTGGATGTATTTTTGTTCCTAGGTGGTATCCTATATATTCTTTACCATTCATTTTCTTTTTTGTTTTATTTATTGTAGATCCTACAATATTACTTAATATCTTTTGTTTCCATTCTAGATATTCTAATTGACGCTCTGTATGACTACATTGAAAATAAGTACCACCATTTTCGTATCTCTTAGTTAAACACCCATCCCCTATTACCATTC
>Ga0210134_1000091_pt1 | contig 11321 bp, 14 predicted proteins | sample RushSE_CattailNL_3_FD_185565 | JGI IMG/M metagenome (GOLD analysis project Ga0210134, IMG submission 185565) | Wetland microbial communities from San Francisco Bay, California, USA, that impact long-term carbon sequestration - RushSE_CattailNLB_D2... | ecosystem: Environmental > Aquatic > Marine... | reverse complement strand
ACTGTGGTAATTTTGTAGCATATGGAAATGACATAATATCAAAATCTTCTTTTGAAGAATTGAGATCTGAGGTGTTAAAAATGGTTGAAGCTTTTGGAAAGGCTGTTATAGGTGGTGAAAATATATGTTAGATGTTGATAGCACACAGTTAGATTTTGTTTATGTAGATATTGATCCTATAGGAGAATTTATGACTAAAGATGAAAAAGCTGCACAAAAAGCAACAAAAGAATATGCAGAAGCTATAGATAAACATAAACTTGATGATATAGAAGATGGTTGGGGGCAAGATAGAAAAAGATATATGCTTGATTCATTTTATTGTGGGTTCTATGCGGGGAGGAATTATTACATAGATAAGCTTTATAATCTTGGCTATTCAATTGTTGGTAATAAATTAGTGAAGGATGGAGAGTGTGAGTAGATGACAAATTTTAGTGATAGTGCATATGAAATAGTTAAAAAAAGGTATTTTGATGACAGTGAAACAAGATGGGGAGAACTTGCTGAGAGAGTAGCTATAGCTATCTCAACAAAAGAGCAAGATAAAAAATGGGTGGATATTTTTGCTACAGAAATAAATGATATGCTGTTTATTCCGGGTGGAAGAATATTAAGAAATGCAGGTAAATTAAAACAGAGTATGCTTAACTGTGGAACTATACCTATATCAGACTCTATTGAAGCTATAGGAGAAGCAATAAAAAGTGCTCTTATATTGTGGAAATATGGTGCAGGAGTTGGTATTAACTTTTCATCTATAAGATATAAAGGAGCACCACTTATTTCAGGGGGTGGAGAATCAAGTGGGTTAGTAAGTTTTTTACACGCTTTTGATGCAGTTGCACATACAATAGAAACTGGAGGACAGAGGCGGAGTGGATGTCTAGGACTCCTATCTATAAGACATCCAGAAATATTTGATTTTATTAATGCAAAAGTTAAAGATAAAACACTATCATATTTTAATTTATCTGTAGGTATAGATAAAAGTTTTTTAACCGCTGTTGAAGAAGATACTGCATGGGATCTAAAATTTGCTGGGCAAACCGTAAAAACTGTTAGGGCAGTAGATTTATGGGAAAGAATACTTGAAGGTATGGTTAGAACAGGAGAACCTGGATTAATAAATACAGACAATCTTAGAAAGAATAATTCGTTTTATTTTCAACCTACAACAATTACAAATTTATGTCAACCAGAGTGGGCAACAGTACTTACAAAAGATGGTATAAGAGAAATAAAAGATATAAATGTTGGTGATACTATTTGGAGTGAGGATGGGTGGGTTCACGTGGTAAACAAACAAGCATCAGGTACAAAAAAGGTATTCAGATGGAGGACGAATGCTGGCGTATTCTATGGCACAAAAGATCACAAAGTGGTATCAAATGGAGAGAAAATTAGAGCTGTAGATGCAGAATCAATTGATATTCTTCGTGGTACTTGTAACAATGATAAACTAATAGATAATATAATTATGGACGGTATAGTTATAGGAGATGGATCTGTACATAAAGCATCAAATAATTTAGTACATTTATATATAGGTCAAAATGATAGTGATTATTTTACATCTGAAATAAACCACCTCATTAAAAAACACAGACCAGGATTAAAAGAGTGTGCATATGAAATAGATACAAGTATCATATCACAAGAACTTCCTTATACGTATGACAGATTTATACCAGATAGGTTTAAATATGGGAATAGTACTGTAGTCAGATCATTTTTGAGGGGGTTATTCACAGCAAATGGAGCTGTTTTAGAAAAATATGGTAGAGTTACTTTAGCAGCAGCATCTGAAAGAATAGTTGAAGATGTGCAAGTAATGTTATCATCTATAGGTATAAAATCTTATATAACCAAAAATAAAGGATATACAACTAAATTTAAGAATGGTGTATACACATCTAGAAAAAGCTACGATATAAATATAACAACAGATGTTCATATATTTGCTGAAAAGGTTGGTTTTATACAAAAATATAAAACAGATAAATTAGTAAAAATGGTAAATAGAAAGAAAAAGGCTAAAAAACCTGATAAAATAACATTTGATATTTACGATATTGAACTAATATCTACAGAACCAGTATTTAATTTAACAGTAAGTGGAAAACATCATACATATTGGACAGGTGGTTGTAATGTAGCAAACTGCGGCGAGATCCCACTCCCAGAAAATTTTGGAATGTGCTGTCTTGGTAGTTTAGTTCTTCCTAAATTTATAACAGGTCAGAAAAATACTAATTGGAAGAAATTAGAAGGATCAATACATAATGCTGTGCGGTTTTTAGACAATGTACTTGATGTAAACTTTTTTCCAATTAAACAGGCTGAAATGACATCGTTGGATGCACGTAGGATTGGTTTAGGGGTTATGGGACTTCATGATTATCTGCTTGCTAAAGAAATAAGATATGGGTCTGAAAGATCCTATAACGAAATAGAACGTCTATTTAAATTTATACGAGATACAGCTTATAGTGCATCAATTGATCTTGCAAAAGAAAAAGGTACATTTCCTATGTATAAAAGAAGTGAATACTGCTCTTCTTCTTTTGTTAAGAAATTACCAGCTAAACTGAGATTAAACATAAAAGAACATGGAATTAGAAATTGCTGTATATTAAGTTGTCCTCCAACTGGAACGTCTTCCCTAATAGCAGAGGTATCATCTGGAATTGAACCTATATTTTCATTAGCACATTTGAGGAAAGATAGAGTATCAGACAGGTATTACATACATCCTAAATTAGTTGATTGTATAAAAAATGATAAAGAAAAACCTGAATGGTTGATTGATTCTTCAGATTTATCTCCAGAAGAGCACCTTGAAATTCAAACAATTATACAAAGATATTGTGATAATGCTGTTAGTAAAACTATAAATTGCCCTAATGGTTTTACTGTATCTGATCTGTCAAATATACTTCGTGAAGCTATAGTTGATCTTAAAGGTATAACAGTATATGTTGAAGGAAGTCGTGAGGGTGAAGTTTTAAATAGAATGTCTTATGAAGACGCTAAAAAACACGTAGAAAAGAGCACAACAACAATTTTGGAGGATGAGGTAAAATGCTCGAAAGGAACTTGCGAAATATAAATGTAGACTATGAAGACTACAAAACGCTGAGAAAACCTACAAGCAAAGGGACTATAGTTTTAAGTGGAAAAATAAAAAGAGAAAAGAACAGACTGATAGATGAAATAGAAGATGGTCTACGAGAATGGGAGGAGTATGAAAGAAATAAGATTAGCCAAAGCGACAACAGTTGAAAATGAAGATGCTGTTAATAGTGTTATAATAAGAATTGAGGATAATCTACCAAATATTTTTGAATTTAGGGATCTATATGACTCAAATTCCTTTTTTAAAGATCAAGCACAGCGTCTTGCGGATTCATTATATGACTCATTGCCTATTGCTACTTTACGTGAATTGGTTGTGATATTAACAAAACAATTATATAACCTAACAGAATAGGAGGAAAAAGAAGATGAAGATTAGATATTATCATCTAAGAAATAAGGAAAGAGAACCAAGACTTACAAGATGTATCATTCAGACAGATGATGGAAGGATAGCTGTAGGAAGTGCGTTGTGTTCAAAATCTGATTTTCCAAATAAAAAGGTAGGAAGAAAGATCGCTTATCAAAGAGCTTTATCTGCTTTACTAAAACAAAAAAATATCTTGGATATAAAAAGAATAGATGCACACCAAGTGTTATTAGATGTTGAATCCGATTTATTGGATTATATTCATCTACCAAAATTTGTTCGTGATTATAAAGGTATTTATATAGATGATTTAAAATATTTAAATTCATTTGAGAGGAATCTTATAGGTGTTAATAATCAAAGTGTTTGTTAATAATACTCAGATAGATGAGATACATATTCAGAATGTAAAGCATTGGTACAAAAATTCATATGTGTATGAAGTTAAGCACCCAAAAGGAGTAAAGAGAAAGTTTATACATGATAGAGTATCTGGCTGGAAAGAATTGGCTAAACAAGTATTAGAATATATGGTGAATAGAGATGATAAGTCGACAGAAGATTAAAGAAATAAACGAAATGCTAGAAGATGATTTGAGTGTAGAGCAGATAGCTAAAAACTTAGAAGTTGCTATAGAATCGGCTAGTAGATATATCAGATTAGTAAAAAGTACAACAAAACGAGTAAGAAAAGCACTAAAAATACTAGTGCTTGATATTGAAACAGCTATGATGAAAATAGAAACTTGGGGTATTCTATATAAGCAAAGACCACAACCTCATCAAATAATTGAAGAATGGTTCTGTTTAGCGTGGGCAGCCAAGTGGCTATTTGATAACAATGTAATGTCTGATATTCTAACTCCAGAAGAGACTAGTTGCAGAGATGATAAAAGAATAATGAAAAATTTGTGGAATTTAATAGATGAAGCTGATATAATAATCGGACACAATGTAGCAAATTTTGATCTAAGAAAATCAAATGCTAGATTCATAAAACATGGTCTTTTTCCGCCGATGTCATATCAAATAATAGATACATTAAAGATAGCTAAAAAGAATTTTGCTTTTTCTGCATATACTCTTGATTACTTGTGTAATTTATTTAATCTAAGTAGAAAACTTGAAACAAATTATAAATTATGGAAAGATTGTTTGAGTGGTGACAAAACAGCTTTAAAAAATATGAATACTTATAATATACAAGATGTATTATCAACAGAGGAATTATATCTTGTATTAAGACCGTGGATAAAATCACACCCAAATCTTGGATTATATGGAGATTTTATTGGTAATGTTTGCCCTAATTGTAGAGGAACTAATTTTCAAATGAAGGGATATTACTATACTCCTGCTGGTAGATTTGAAAGCGGAAGATGTAATGACTGTGGAGCAATTTTTAGATTGGGACAATCTGATTTAGAAAAAGAAGAAAGAAAAGATTTGTTTAGAAGCGTTGCAAGATGATTATAGATATATCAAAATTTGATCAATGTAATATACTTATTATAGGAGATCTGATACTTGATGAATACCTATGTGGTAAAGTTGATCGAATTTCTCCTGAAGCACCAGTACAAATAGTTGATATTCAAAAAGAAGATTTTGTATTAGGTGGAGCCTGTAATGTTGCTAATAATATTATAACACTTGGTGGAAATGTATATATAGCTGGTGTTATAGGGAATGATAAAACTAGTGAACTTCTTTTTGATATACTCAACCGTGTAGATATTGATACTACAGGAATTATAAAAGAAGATAATAGAGTAACTACTAAAAAAACTAGGATTATTGCAGCCAATCAGCACGTTCTTAGGATAGACAGAGAAACTAGAAAAGATATATCTGTTATTTCGTTGGAAAAAATTATTGAATTTATAAAAGATAAAATACAAAATACTGATATAATTTTAATTTCAGACTATGGAAAGGGGGTAGTTACTAAAGATCTATTAAAAGCTGTAACTACCCTCTCAAAAAAGTTTAACAAGACAATTATTGCTGATCCTAAAGGGCTTGACTTCTCAAAATATTCTGGTGTATCTATACTTACACCAAACAAAAAAGAAGCGTCACTAGCTTCAGGTATAGAAATTCTTAATAAAGAAAGTATAAAAAAAGCTGCACAAAAAATAATGCAGCTTACTGATATAAATAATATTTTAATTACGTGTGGTAAAGATGGAATGTCCTTTTTTGAAATTGGAGGAAAAGAGATTGAAGTTAAAGCTGAAGCGAAACAAGTTTTTGACGTTTCTGGTGCAGGGGATACAGTACTAGCATTACTAGGATTATGTTTGGCATCTGATATTTCAATATATGAAAGTTTAATTATTGCTAATATTGCTGCTGGAATTGTTGTTGGTAAAGTTGGAACAGCAACTGTTTCAAAACAGGAACTTATACTGTTTCTATCTAATATGTAGTCCATTCCCCAAGCATATATTCAATTTCAAAATTAGTAGCTGTTTCAATACTTAATCTTATTAAAGCGTTTGTCTGGCTGGCATTTGAACTATAAATATGTGTAGCATCATCATCTATAGTATTGTCACCTTGGCATTTTATATCAATAATTCCCGCAGCCTTTTTTCTACCTGCTATCCAACTACCTTTTTGACCACTTCCTACTGTTGGCAACGTAATAATACATGTAGCTGTATTAGAAAATCTATGTATCTTATCTAAATTAGATGTTGCTATATAAACAGCGGTTGCTGTTCCATGTTCAACAATTTCTCTTCTATTTACAGAAGCATTAAGATTATTTACAGCAGAAAATAAAGCACTCAGGGAAGCATTTATGTTTGATACATCTGACGCAGATACACCAGCAAAAGATGCTAGATAACTTAATCTAGAATCTATTATCCTTACAGCTTTTGTATAAATATGAGGAAAATTTATATCATTCAAAGACATTTCAGGAATATCATTAGTTGGTGTATAGTCAGTTACTATTTGATATGCCAATCCAGTACGTGTATCACCAGAATAATATGAAGCAGTAATTTCAGCAGTAGCTGTTAAAGAAGTACCTAAAGTTATAGACCAAGCACCCGTATCATAATTTATAGTACCAGATCCAGCTGGACTTGCATTTCCAGTTAAAACACCTCCACCACTAGCATCGGTAAATATTTCTATAGATGCATTTAGTGTGATATTTTCTTGGATAACTGGATAATAACTTAAAGTTCCACTATACATTTTTGTAGCAGTCGTCATAGTAGCTACATGTGTTGTAGATCTCAAAGTTTGATATGTAGAATTTGCATATCTTGAAGTCAATGTAAGATTTGTTGCGTTTATTATAGCACCAATTTGATACCATGAAGCCTCACCTTTGAGTTTCCATAGATATCCAGCTTGTGCATTTGTCACAAAATCTTCATTTCCAGTTACACCTTTGACTGCTGCTGAACCAGTTCTTATTCTGACTGCACCACTTGAATAGATCACTTCATTACCCCCATATTTATTTTATATATTTTATCGCAATTTTGTCAGGCAACTTTAGTATATGACCTTTATCTGATATTCCTACATACGCATTTCCTTTTCCAGTAAGAATATATATTTTTACAATTGTGTAAATTCTTGAATTTGGTCGTATTGGTTCATCCATATACTTAAAATTAACATCGAATTCTTTATCTACTGTAAAACTACCAAAACTAGATTTTATTCTTTTTCCTATTTTAAACATATTATTATTCCAATTCTAAAGGTTTTTTTGATTCATTTTCTAATAATTTAAGAGTTCTTCTAAATTTTTCAGGATCTTCATTAAAGGCGTGCATTAATCCCATCATTCCTACTGCAACAATATTTGCTGATCTATTATCATCATTAGCTTTCTGATTTCTACTTGCTGCCATAGATGCTTGAAGTCTTACTTGCCCCTGTTCTTGTCTATGAAGTGAATCAATCATAAAATGAAATGCACATTTTTTTATTGTTTCAATATTTTTACCACCATTTGGTCCAACATGTTCCATTATTACTTCATATAAAAGCCCACATCGTTTTTGTTCATTATTTTCTATATATTCACACTTTCCATCACAAAACATATCTTAATCCTTTTCAACTATAATTCCAACACAAGCGTATGGTCGGAAGCTTGTATTAGCTGTAGCGTCATTGTCCGTATAGCAATCAAGCCCTAAAACATAATCAGAGGATGTGTCTGCTTGAATTCCTTCTTTATTTGCAATGTATGTATCATATAAAGTAACTGCACTACCACTACTATTATATGACTTGGCATCACCGCTAGCTACATAATCATACCATTGATGGTTATGTACAAAAGTGTGATTATGTGAATGTGTATGCGCATATACAGTTGTCCAACTTCCAAGTGTTGTTCCACCAGTAGTATATACAGAACCACCTTTAAAACCTAATACTTTATCACTAGGTTGAGATGCCGCAGCTTGCCAACCATTCGGTGCTGAATTTACATACATCCAAATAGGAGAACCTGAATCTCCGTACATTACACCAAACCAAGTTCCAGCATTGTTTCTGATTCTTAAAAGATTATTAGTAGTATCAAACCACGGATGACCTGCATAAAGTGTTCCAGTTGTAGGAGCAGTGGTACCAGAAAACATACTCTTTAAAGTCAAAAAGTCCGATTCTATTTGTTCTAATGTTGTACCAGCATTTTTATTAATATGGTAAACATCATCATACCAAGTTTGTCCCATTTTATTTCCTCTTAATTATAAAGTTTTAAAGTATAGTTCTTTACATATAAATTTACATCTGGTGCAGGATCAATAATTGTTATTTTTACTTTAAAATATCTAGCATAAACAACCCCTGCAAAGATTTCACAGTTATCAATATATGACCAGTCATCACCAGAAAGTTCTTTGTAATATAATTGAATATTAACTTGAGGTGCTACTTCTATAGTAAATATATCACCCCATGTTCTTTCATCTACATTCTGGTCAGACCAAACTTGTGTTACACTTGTACTATCACCAAATAGTTCTACCCAAGTTGTACCGCCACCTATAGTTGCAAATTCAGTTTCAATATAAGCAAAGAACGTATCGGTATTACCAAGTCCAACATCAAAAACTTCAGACTCATAATAACCTTCTAAAATAATACCAGCAGTTGCATCAGTACCATGAGAACATTTTAAATAATCGTCAGATAGATATGTTATATGTTCAACATTCTCAAACACTTGCCCACTTAAGGAATCAGTATAATCATCAGGATAGTTATATGCACTTGCCCAACCTTTTGGTAAAGGAATTAAACAAGTCGCTGATGTTGGAGTTTGACCATATAACCCATTTGTTCCTAAAGTATTTAAGTGAAAACCGAAGTCTCCTGGTTTAACAGGTTTAATAAACCAGTTAGGTGTTTCATTTGATGCTAAATAAACTCCACCAGACCATTGATTACCAAGTCGTATTTCATAAGTAAAAATATCAGGATCGTTTAAATCAGTTGATTTTAAAGCTAAAGATCCATCAGAAGGTATTGCTCGCAATGCTGCAGGTGATGGTGGTCTTATTAAAGACTTACCTAAAACATTTTTAGATATTTTTTGAGCTTGACTATAAGTTTGTTTAACACCCCATTTATTTACTGTCTTAAGCATTAAATAGTAAGTCTGACCTTCTTCAACTGGATCTATTGAAAAATCACTTACTTCATCACCATAATATCTTAAATCGTTTTCAGAAATACTAGTCATTGAAAACCAGACTTCACAATGGTCATACCAAATATCATCTTCATCAACATCAAAATCTATTAGTAATCTTGTTAGTGTTCTTTTTCTATAATCATATAATTCTTCCTCAACTGTAAGATGTTGAATTTCAGAAGGAGTTCTTCTATCTGGAAATGAAGATAGATATAAATTGTCATAACCTGCTTGAAATGTATCATCATATAAAGCAGTTGCTTCATATTCTAAAGTTAAATCAACATAGTTATCCTGATTTATATTTACATCAACTACTCTCATCTCTTGGTCTGAAACACCTAAAGAAGTGCATGAAAAAGTTACAATATCATATGGTTGAAGTTTAGAACATTCATCTCTAAAAGTTCCAGAAATAGTTCTATTTAATCTTGCTCGTTCTAATTCATATGTTCCAAGAACACCTGCTAGATAAGAATCTGTTATTGCTTCAAAAGTAATTTCAGTTATTGCACTGTTTTCTTCCCCAATTAAGAATGAGTCTTCTGTCCAGTCTTTCTGGTCATCTATGTAACTAATTCTAGCAAGTTTGGGATATTCAAACAGTCCTGGTTTGTTAATAGTTATGGAAGATTTACCATTTTGATCTTGAATAATATGTTCATCATCTATTGTCATTACAGACGTTTCTTCATTTAAATCTCTGTATCTTAAATAGATAATTCCGTCGTATTCCGTGAATCCTCCCCTGAAACATTGAAGAATGTTGTCGATAATATCAGTCCAGTTTGATTCGTTTACATTTGCAACATAGTTTATTTCAAAACCTTTAGTATCGCAATAGTCAGCTGCTTCTATCCATGAAGGCATATCTAATTCAGAAGCTAATTTACTTACTCCATATAAAGTATTTGTTAAAAAGTCATATAATGCTAGAACTGGGTTTTGTGAAAAAGCATAAGTTTCAGTTCTAAAATCATAGAGAACTCTACCATTAATAATCAAATTTCTTTGCGGTAACCCTCTAAACACATCGTTATACTGAAATTTCCATACAATAAATGCGGTATTCCTTAAGTTATCAGTATAAGCTGGAAATGCTTCTATAAATTCAGTCATTAAAGGAGATGTGGAATCAGATAAACTTTGAGTATTAGTTCCTGAATAAAACTCATATTCTACTAATGTTTTACTAGTATCTTCAGCATTTATTTCAGTATAAAGTTTTGTATCAACAAAAACCTGATCTACTCCATTTATTTGATAGATACCATCCAGTTCACCCTCCCCGATTGTTTGAACAAACCATATGGTTTCTTTGGACGGTACACCCATGAAAACATCATTACCACCAACTTTATATCTACCATATATAATCTTTAGCTGTTCAGAAGTTGAGCGGGTATTAGCTTTAATATTAATAACTCTACTATTTAAATAATCTTGTTTGGCTCGTTTTTCAGCACGGGCAGCTTTTCGCCTCTGACTTTCTGCAGATAGATAAGTAACGGCGGCTGAAAATATCCATATCGCTATTCCTATTGGTCCGCCCATATTTTGTATATCTCCTTGATATGTTTACTAGTTAATTTTATTATTTTAGAACCTTTTTCTTGAGTTATAATTAGAAAGTTATTCAAACCTAAATACATACAAACATAATAATTATTAATAAAACTTGTTATACATATACATCCTTTTTCTAGCTTATCCGTTCTAACAAATTCTTTTTTGATAAATTCATAAAGAGCGTGAGCGTGTTGTTCTGGTTCTATTTCAGTTGAATAATTATTTTTATTTATTTTTTTGTTGTTAAAGTCAAAGTAATAATCATCGTTATTCCATTTAGATATGTCATAACCCATACCTTCTAAAAATCTAAACATAGCGGTTGCACAATCTAAACCATCTTCAATATTTAATGAACCCAATTTGTAATCAACATTATTAAATTTTTTTGTTAGTTCATACCAATTTATTTTCTTCATTATATTATTCTAACCTCTCCACCAGGACCCCATTTAAATTCTGCATTTTGTAGATTAGCCAACCATCTAAAACCACCAAAATTTTCATCATTTTCATAAGCTACACAAGTTGTATATCTTCTATCACAAGTTGTAT
>Ga0210134_1000090_pt1 | contig 11401 bp, 14 predicted proteins | sample RushSE_CattailNL_3_FD_185565 | JGI IMG/M metagenome (GOLD analysis project Ga0210134, IMG submission 185565) | Wetland microbial communities from San Francisco Bay, California, USA, that impact long-term carbon sequestration - RushSE_CattailNLB_D2... | ecosystem: Environmental > Aquatic > Marine... | reverse complement strand
GATTGACCGCGACCTCTTCCGCCGCCACTTCCAGCGAGACCTCGACGCCTTCGGATACGACTTCTGACAACAAGGAGACAGCCGTGACCACGTCAGCGCTCGCCAAAAACATGCTAGAGAAAGCCAAAGCACTGGGAAAATCCAAGCACCTGCACCACCGCCTCCTCGGCGAACACCTCCTCCGAGACGCCATGTCCCTCCTCGCGATCGAGGCGTCTCTGTCCGTCCCCTCCGAGGCCGAGATCGTCTACGAGCACCTGCTCGGCGGAAAGACGACGGACTGATGTTCTGCCGGCGACCGTTCGAGCAGTTCTACGTCGACGAAACGGGCGACGTCCACCTGTGCTGCCCGGAGTGGATCGCCATGCCGGCCGGCAACGTGCTCGCCACCGACCCGATCAAGATCTGGGAGGGAAGGGTCTCCGGCAACATCCGCCGGTCGATCGCGGACCAGTCCTTCAGGCACTGCATCGCCTGCCCGTTCCTGCCCGGCCCCGCCGGCTGCGTGACGGCCGACCCGCCGAGCAACCTCCCCGTCCCCCTGATAGACACCCTCACCATGGCGTACGACCCCACCTGCAACCTCGCGTGCCCGAGCTGCCGCAAGGGACCGAGGGGAAGGTCGCAGAGGTCGCGGGAGATCCAGGAGATCCTCCTGGGCTCGGGGATCTTCGAGAAGGTGGTCCACCTCTCATCCTCCGGAAACGGAGACCCGCTCGCCTCCTCCCTCTACTGGGAGCTGCTCGACCGGCTCCCCCCCGACGAGTACCCGGCCCTCAAGCTCAAGCTCCAGACCAACGGCCTCCTCCTCGACGGCAAAGCCTGGGAGCGACTCGGGGAGTACGCCGAGAGGGTCGTCGAGTTGCTCGTCTCCGTCGACGCCGCCCGAGCCCAGACCTACCGCGAGATCCGCGGGGGCGACTGGCTCAGGCTCGAGTGGAACCTCCAGGAGATCCAGAGGCGGCAGGTCCCCCTGCAGCTCAACTTCGTCGTGCAGGCCGACAACTTCCTCGAGATGCTGGAATTCGTCGGCATGGCCCGCTCCTACGGGGCCCGGCGGTGCTACTTCTCGGCCCTCGACAAGTGGAACGAAGGGGCCTACGACGACGACGAGTACAGGAAGAAGGCCGTGCACCTGCCGGGACACCCGGAGCACCAGCACCTCCTCCGGATCCTACAGAGCCCCGTCCTCCGAGACGAGAGCTACGTCACCCTCGCGAGGCTGCCATGACCATGAACGAGCAGACCAGCAGGCACTACGACACCGCGTGGGCCATCGTAGACGGTGTCCGAGCCGACGTGCTCATGAGCGAAGACCTCCGACCATGCGCGGCCGACTACCTGCGCCGGAGCCAGCTCCGCCTCCTCCCCTACCTGAGCGGCGGTGAAAAACTGCTCGACTTCGGCTCGGGACCCGTCGACAACGACGTCAAGATCTCATACTCGGCGAACTACGACCTCAGATACTGCGTCGACTTCTCCCGAGAAGCCATGGAGTCTTCCAGGCAACACCTCGGAGACCGCGGCGCGTACTTCTGCGTCGACTTTCTCGAGGCTGAGTTCCCCGAAGACTTCTTCGACGCCGCGATAGCCTCCTACAGCCTGTACCACGTCGAAGCAGCACGACAAGAAGCCGCCGTCGACAAGCTCCTGCGGTTCACGAAACCACGGTCCCCCGTCCTCGTCACCTACGCCAACCCGCACGACCTGGTCGACCAGGTCCCGGGCCTGCGCGACTTCGTGAGAGCTCGACTCCCGACACAACCGAAGGTCTCGGAACTCAGCGCTCCCTACTACCACGCCCATCCCCAGACCTGGTGGGACAGGTTCCGCGATAGAGCCTCGGTGCACCTTCACCCAATGCGACTCCTCGATGCCCCGTCACAGAAAATACTCGTCCCCGACGGAGAAACCGGACGACAAATACTGAACGCCGTCGAGGCCGCCGAGACAAAGAGCCCCCGAGTATTCGCCCGCCTAGACCACCACTACTTCGTCGAGCTCAGGAAGAACCGACCATGATCGTCGCGCTCCAATACTACGAGGGTGACCTGGAGAGGACGATGTCCCTCGCCCGCCTCCTAGCCGACGTCGAGCTCCGCCCCCGCGGCGACGTCCTGCTCGCCCTGGTCTGCCAGCCGGAAACGCCCGAGACGGAGCTAGTCAGGAAAACCGTCGCCCACTGCCGCCGCATCTTCCCCGTCGAGTTGGTCGTGTCCGAGCACGGAGCCGTAGGACACCCCGAGGCCTGCACGGCGCTCTGGCGCGGAACCGCCTCGCACTTCTACGAGCAGGCAAGAGGCTGCCTCGAAGGTCACATCTTCCAAGATCCACTCACCAAAACCTGGCACACCTCCCTGCTCACCCTCGACGGCGGCGACGGCGTGCCCCTGCACCGCAACTGGATCGACCTGATGGTCCAACACCACGACCGCACCGTCGACTCCGACAAGCTCATCACCGGCACCCCGTACTTCCTCGGAACGTGCCCCCTGCACGTCAACCCCAACGCCGTCTTCGAGCTCGATGTGTTCGACAAGACGAAGCTGCTCACCGACGCTCCCGAATACGACGGCACCGTCATGACCAACTTCGACGTCTACCACCGCGAGGAGATGCTCCGCCACGCGAAACTGTCCAGCATCGTCCGCACGGACTGGCGCGGCGGGGGCGAGAGAGCAACCCGCGAGCTCCTCCTGGAGCGGTCCCGCGAGTCGGTGTGGCTGCACGGCTACAAAGACCCGGACCTCTACTGGACCGCGCGCGAGCACCTCCTCGACGTCCCGGCTCCCCCGCAGGTACGGTACTACGACGTCGACCAGCTCCGCGAGCACGAGGAGGTTCGCCGGAGCTTCGAAGGAGCGCAGCCATGATCAGCCTCTGCGACCGCTTCTGCCAGAAGGACCCGCGCGAAACCGCCTTCGCGTCTCCCTGGCACGAACCCGACCCGAAAGTCGAGCCCATGGAACCCATGCTAAACAGGCACGGCTGCACGAGGCTGCACCTGCCCCGCCGCTCTCTCGACTTCGACTACGAGTGCGAAGCGGTCACCACCGCCGAGCCGTCGCCCCACCACGTCCTGCTCGTGCTCGCGGCCCCCCGCCCCCAGGCGACCCTCGGGAAAACCCTCGAGTCCCTCCTCGCGGCCGGGTCCGACGCCTGGCCCGGCCCGAAGATACTGTCGTCCGACTGCCCGATCAACCACTTCCCCAGCATCATCAACCACCGCCGGTGGCACGTCATCGGAGTCCCCGAACCACTCGGCTCGGCCAGGGCCTACGCACGGGCCTTCCGCCTCGCCCTGACCGTCGACCCCGACTTCGACCAACTGACCATCCTCGAGGACGACGTCGAGCTGTGCTCGAACGCCCTGACCTACATGAGCCGGGTCGAGGTACCGAGCGACATCGCCTTCGTCACCTGGTTCACCTACGACTACGACTGGCGACCGAGTCCGCACGCTCCGGTCGAACCGTCACCCGCCACGAGAGCCCGCGACGAGAAGCACGGGATCCTCGCCGCGCGACCCTCCCGCTTCTTCATCCTCACCCAGGCCGTCACCTTCCCCCGCCAAACCGCGGACCTCCTCCTCGAGTGCCCCATGTTCGGCGCGGAGTGGACCGAGAGAGACGGCCACGACCTGATGATAGGCCACGCCCTGGGCGACGCCAGGTACGCCGCCCACTTCCCCGTGCTCGTCCAGCACGTGGGCGGCCTATCGTCGGCCGTGAAGCTGGCCAGGAAGCTGACCAAGAAAGAAACCCCGGAACACGACGCCCAGGAAGGAGCCCGGACCTCACCACACTACGTCGGACCGGACTTCGACGCCCTCACCCTCCTGCGAGGACTGCCGTGACGCCCTTCCCGGAGATATGGGAGAAGGTGAGGCACCTCACCCTCCTCAACCGCTTCAAGGCGGAGCTCATCTACGACCTGCTCGCGACGTCGCTCCCCGGAGGAAACGTCGCCGAGTGTGGGGTCTTCCGGGGAGGAATCACCGCCCTGATGGAGCTCGCCCTCGGAGACACTCCCAGGAGAGTATGGGCGTACGACAGCTTCCGGGGCCTACCCCCGGGTCCCCGCTCGCCGAAAGAGACCTGCCACTACCAGGACGGTCACATGGTCGTCACGGAGGAGGCCCTCCGCAACAACCTCCTATCCGTCGGGGCCGAAGGCGTCGTCGTGGTTCCCGGGTGGTTCAAAGATACCATGAGGGAACTCCACCACCACCTCAGCTTCGCGCACGTCGACTGCGACCTGTACGACAGCACGAGGACGTGCCTCGAGCACCTCTACCCGATGCTCCTCCCCGGCGGCTTCATGGTGTTCGACGACTACTTCGACCTCGGGGGAGGCGTCCGGGCAGCCCTGGACGAACACCTTTCCGCCACCGGCGAGCGCCTCTACGCCGGCTACTGCGACCAGGTCTTCGTCGTCAAGGAACGCCGCTGGGACACCCACCGCGACCCGAACCAGCCGTGGCAACCAGCGGGAACCACGCGGCTCGTGACCACCCTCGACGGCACCGTCGTCGACGCCACCGTACCGTCAAACAACAGGGACTACCTGGAGCAGGCGCGGACAGAACCCCTGTTCCCCGAGCTCCCCGGAAACACGCTGAGGGCAGCCCAGGCCGTCGCCGAGAGAATCAACGTCGCCTGCGACTTCCACGAAGAGATCCTGAAGCTATGACCGCGACCTTCACGAAGGACTGGTTCACGAACAAGACGCCCGCCTGGACGGAGCACGTGGTCCCCCGCGTCGCCCACGTCCCGGGAGCGAGGTGGCTCGAGGTCGGGTCCTACCAGGGCAGGTCGGCCCTCTGGACGCTCACGCACGTCCTCCGGGCACCCGGCTCCCTCCTCTACTGCGTCGACCCCTTCGACCCCGACCAACCGTACATCGACACCTGGGGTGACCCCAGCGTCAACTACGTGAGTGTGTTCGACGAGTTGGTCGGCCACCGACCCAACGTCGTCAAGATAGCGGGACGCAGCCAGGACGTCCTCCCCGTCCTCCGCGGCACCCGCTTCCACGGCGCGTACGTCGACGGCGACCACCGCGAGCGCATGGTCCGGGAAGACGCGAGGATCCTCTGGCCCCTCCTCCTCCCCGGAGCCCCCTGCGTCTTCGACGACTACGGGTGGGAAAAGGACCCGGGAGTCAAGGTCGTCGTCGACGAGCTCCTCGCCGACCCCCAAAACCACGCCCGGCTCCTCTACGCCGGATTCCAGGCCATCGTCCTCAAGGAGAAGTAACATGTTTTGCCCGAACCCGTTCACCCGCATGGAGATCAAGGCCGACGGCAGCGTCTACTGCTGCTGCGAGGGCTGGCTACCCAAACCACTCGGGAACGTCCTCGACGAGAACCTCCTGCAGATCTGGAACGGCCCGGCCGCCAGGGAGATCCGGTCGTCCATCCTCGACGAAAGCTTCCGCCACTGCAAGGCATGCCCCTACCTACCGGGACCGGGAGGACCCGTCACCCGAGAGCCCCGACCATCGGACCCGAGACACCTCCTCTCGGAGAGCGTCGGAACCCTCAAGCTCGACTACGACCAGACGTGCAACCTCACCTGCCCGAGTTGCAGGGTGAAGCACTCGCGCGACTTCGTCGACGTGCCCAAGGTCCAGAAGATCCACGACGCCGTCGTCGGGAGCGGCATCCTCGCCCGCACCAAGATGCTCTACGTCACCGGTGCCGGAGATCCCTTCGCTTCTCCCCTCTACTGGAACTTCCTGTGCAACCTCGAGCAGTACGAGCTAGCACCACACCTAGAGATCTTCCTGCACACCAACGGACTCCTCCTGGACTACGACCACTGGATGAAGATGAAACACGCGACCCTGTCTCGGGTATCCGAGATCGGAATCTCCGTCGACGCCGCCACGGCCGAGACCTACAAGTTCGTTCGCCGGGCATCGTGGAGCAAGCTCTGGAACAACGTCAAGTTCGTCAACCATCTCCAACAGAACCCCCAGCACCGAACGGGAAAAACGATCATGCTCGGCATGTTCTACACCGTGCAGGCGGCCAACTTCCGCGAGCTGATACCGTTCGTGCGACTGGCATGGGCCCACGAAGTAAGCTGGATCAGCGTCACGGCCCTGCGCAACTGGGGCACGTTCACCAAGGCAGACTACATACAGAGGGCCGTCCACCTCCCCGAGCACCCGGACCACGAGGAATTCCGACGGATCATATCCGACCCGCAGTTGACGTGCGACCCCCGCATCGTCATGGACAAGTTCAACCCCGAGTACGTCGACCAGGACGTGATCTGCAACCCCGAGGCCCTGCTACCCGAAAACACCCTAAGAAAACCATGATCAACCACCCCTACAAATGCATCTGCGTGGCCCAGAGAAAAGTCGCGAGCACCTCAATAGCCCGCGCCTTCGACGTGCACTGGTCCATCGACAACAAAGAATGGCACTACGCCAACGGCGGGATCCAGTCACCAGAATGGCATAGCAGACCCAAAGACTTCTTCACCTTCAGCTTCGTGAGAAACCCCTGGGACAGGCTCGTATCGGGTTGGCTCTACTGCCCGCAAACCAAAAACGTCCCCCTCAGAGATCTCCTGCGACACCTGCCACTACTGTCCTCCGACCCCCACGGACACGCCCACATCACGAGGTTGCAGCGAGACACCATCGTCCACCAGGGACAAATCATCGTCGACTTCCTGGGACGATTCGAGAACCTCCAAACCGACTTCGACCACGTATGCTCCGCGATCGGAAAGAAGCCGACGGTGCTCGAAGTCGCCAACAAATGCCCGACCCGGAGAAAAACCTACCAAGAATACTTCTCAGCACCTACCGACAGAGAGCTCTTTCTTCGCCACTTCCGACCAGACGTCGAAACCTTCCAATACGTGTTCTGACCATGATCCACATCCCCAAGATCCTCCACTATGTATGGCTCGGGCAAAACCCCATGCACCCGCTCATGCTGGACTGGCAGGAAAAGTGGCGCCAGCTCCACCCTGACTGGTCGACGAAGGTGTGGACCCCCGTCCACGACCTACCCCCGCACTTCCTCGCCTGCGAAGACGAGCTCGTCGAGTGCCGGTGCCCCGCGTACCTCGCCGACTGCCCGAGCTACGCCAAGCGCTCGGACGTGTGGCGGTACGAGATCCTGTACCAGCTCGGCGGCGTGTACCTCGACACCGACTTCGAACCCGTCAGGTGCCTCGAACCAATCCTCAACGACGTCCGAGCCTTCGCCGGCCTGTGCGAGACCGTCTACGACTGGTCGGACACCGACCCCACCGGCAAACAAAAACTCGAGGTCGGGTGCTCCATCATGGGGTCAACCCCCCATCACCCGTGGCTCCGCGAGCTCGTGCGAAAAACTCCGGAGCAGGATCCCCAAGGACAACTAGCCCTGGCGTTCCCGTACCTCACCGAGGTCACCGGTCGCCACCCCGACGTCCGCCTCTTTCCCCCCAAGACGTTCTACCCGTTCACCTGGGACCGCTACGCCCGGGGAGGCCGCCGGGCGCTCCGCCGCGAGCCAACACCTCCGGAAACCTACGCGATCCACCGGTGGAGCTCCAACTGGTTCCACGAGGGACTCAAACACCGCGGAGAATAAACCACGTGCCGTACCACCCCCGCGACCCGTCGAAGCCTCGCCCCCTCACCCTCTACCGGGGACGACCGACCAAGCTGCACGCCGCCTCCAGGTTGAGAGACCCCGCACCTCGCGAGACCCGCGAAACCGTCGAAGACGAGATCAAGTGGAGACCCAAGACGCGAGCCGACTGTCGCCGCGTGCCTCGCCCGTGCCCCTACGTCGGCTGCTTCTACAACAACTACCTGGAGATCCAACTGAGAGACGGCGTGCCCGTCATCCGACGCACACACCCCGGAACCGAACCCGAAAACGTCGACCCCAAAAAAAGCTGCCTCCTGGACCTGACAGACCTGGGACCACTGACCCTGGACGCTGTGGGAGACGTTCTCGGACTCACCCGAGAGAGGATCCGACAGAACGAACAAGATGCCCTCAAAAAAATCGAGGTCATGATCCGCCGCCAGAAATGCGTCCTCGACCTGAACGAAGAACAAGAACAGATCCAGCGACGCCTCCTCATGGCAGAACAACGACTCCGCCGAATCAGAAACCACTTCCAACCGACCCGAGAGGAACCCATGAGCAAGACCATCACGTGGCAGCAGGTACCCGGCTGGTTCAACTTCAACGACGTCTACGACATGGCCGTGGAGAGGGCCCCGCGGACGGGTGCCCACTTCGTCGAGGTCGGCGTCCTGTTCGGCAAGTCAGCTCTCTACATGGCCGAGGCCATCCGAAAATCAGGGAAGTCGGTCGCCTTCGACGCCGTCGACACCTTCAACTACGGAGCCCACGCCGTCCAGAACGTCTTCGACAAGTACCGAAAGCTGCGAGCCGACCAGGACCTGTCCCGCCTGGACGAGCTACTCGACGTCGCCCGCTCGGGAGGACAGAAGGCCGTCGTCGACCACGTCGTGATCCTGTCAGGAATGAGCCACCTCGTCAACGTCGTGAAGTCGAGCGGCCAGGTCTGGGCCTGCCAGTACGCCTCCGAGAGCCTCGACTTCGTCTACGTCGACGCCCTCCACACCCGCGACGACACGGAGAGCCTCCTCCGCGCCTACGTCCCCAAGATCAAGCCGGGAGGCATGCTCGCCGGCCACGACTACGACACCGAGTACAACGGCGTGAAGGACGCCGTCCGCGTCGTGCTGGGACCCGACGTCGAGGTCCGAAGACAGTCGTTCGTATGGACCAAGCGATAGGAGAAAAGCCATGAGACAAAAACTGTGGGAACTGATGTACTCGAACGGCATGACGCCGTACCCCGAATCCCTCCTCGGTCCAGACGGAGAGAGCGCCCGGTGGGCGGTGCAGATGCTCTCGGGACCGATCCCCGACATGGGCGGGTGGCCGCGACACCGCAAGATCTTCCACCGAACGAGAAACGGCATCATCGGCCGCAACATCCTCCGCGACGGCCTCGAGTGGGGATACTTCGACGTCGTCGCGCCCCCCGCCAAGACCCCCTTCTCCCAGGAGCCCCTCGTCCTCGACTACTCCGTGACCAAGATGAACGGCCGCGCGACCCGCCGAATCATCGACCATCTCAGGACGACCCGCTACGAAGACGTCCTGGTCGGGAAGTTCCACGTCCGGTGGTCGAACCGACTCCTCTTCCTCGGGTACTTCACCCTCACCAAGATCTAGGTAGACAACAGCCCAGCGATCGACACCGGCCGCTCGCCCCCGTTCCGCGCCGACAAGTCCTCAACCACGTACTCGACGTGTGCCACCACACCCGGCACCAGAGCCTTCTTCCTCGCCTTGCTCCCGTGCACGTACTTCCGACCATCTAAACCCTCGAAGTGGTAGACGTGGAGCTTCTCCATGACCTGCCGGTACTGGGCGTACTCCCCCCGCGCAACCTCCTCGGGATTCGTCACCTCCAGCTTCCCCTGGTACGACTCGACGACCACGACGGACACCAGCCGCGCCCTCGCGACGAGAGAGCACCTCGTGAGCACCGTCTGCTGGTACGGGGGGAACCTCCCGTCCCTCGACGTCCTCACGTCGTGCTTCTTGACCGTCGCCTTGAAGGCCACCACCTGGCCGGGACACAGGTCGAGGTCTCGGGAGGCGAAGTAGACGAACGCGTTGCCCGACTCATCGACGAGGGAGTAGAAGTGGGTGACCCCGTAGTCGCCCCCCCAGCTCCTGCACGCCAGGACCTTCAGGTCCTCGAACACCCTCCGCTCCTTGAGCTCACCCTGGAACCTCGACTTCGCGACCATGGCCGCCCACGACTCCGCCCTGGCCCTCCGCTCGAGGTCGCGCTGGTAGAATCCGACCGCCGAAGCCACCAGGCCCACGAGCTTCGGGTGCACGATCGTGGCGGCCATCGCCACGCGCAGCGAGTTCTCGTAGTCCGTGAGGGAGGCGACGTCGCAGCCGGCGAAGTGGTCTTCGCAGAACTCGACGACGGCGCTCGCCAGGTTGTAGTCCCGCTCCTCGGGGACGTATCGGTCGCGGGTGTCTGGACCCGCGAAGATCCCCCTGCTGAGGGCCTGGTCGGCCGTCGAGAGGGACACGCTCCCCTGCTCGCGGGCAGCCGTCCTCGAGAGCCACCCGTCCACGCGGATCGAGCACGCCACGTAGGGCAGGTAGGAAGCGATCGAGCAGTATGACCTGCCGCTCCCCCCTTCCCCACCAGGCTCGTCCTCCCCGCCCTCGAGCACCCTCGAGACAGCGAACAACACCTCGGCAGCCGCGCAGAGAGCCTCCGGGTTCTCCAGGCCGGTGTAGGCCGCCAGGCACTGCCTCCCCACCTGCTTCAGCTCGCCCTCCCGGTTCCGAATAATGAACGTGTCCGAGCGAGCTCTCCTGACCCGACAGTGATCGCAGTTCTCGGGCGAGGCCTCCCGGTAGCGAGCCATCTCTCCCTCGGCGACCGTCGCCCCCGGACAGACCCTCAGGACCGTGCCCACGTCCTCCACGTGGGACAGGACGGCCACGAACTCCCACCCGTCGATCTTGGGAGGCTTCGGCGACCGCAATTCCACCATGGCGAAGACGTTCTCCCGCTCGACCACCCGGTCGGTGCCGGGAATCTTCGTCTGCACCTTCTCGGCGAAGAGCTTGCCCACCTCAATCACTACCGGCTCAACGTCGTAACCCCGGCGACGAAGGCGCTCGACCCTCTTGTTGATCGTCGCGACGCCGTCGCGGAGACCGTCGAGCTTGTCTGCCCAAACCTTGAACGTAGTTTTTGATTCGTTTGACATAATCTAAATCTACACCCTTGAGAACAAAGTGTCAAAACTAAAATTTCGAGTGCTTCTTGACACCGGAGAGCAACCAGGACATAATCAGCTCTTCATACGACCCGGTGTCCCCGGGTCCACAGCTCCAAGGAGGCCACATGCGATACCTGACCCTGATGTTCACCGTCCTGATCCTGGTGCTCTTCTCGCCCATTGTCCGCCCGGCCGCCGCTTCCGACCTCGCGTCGGTCGGCGGCCAAGACGTCGTCTCCCCCTGCCAGGCACCAGCCGACGTGCCGGCGCCCGAGATCGAGGTCGACGACGCCCAGACCAACACCTACTCGATCTGCGATGAGACTGCTTCCACTCCTGAATGGTACGGTGCCTCGGAGGTGCTCCTCCTGAACTGTCCCACCCGGACTGCGAAAACCTCGACCGCAACCCTTGTCAACTACTCCGACGAAAACAACCCCACAACCGCAAAGGATAGACGCGTCATCGGGGACAGACCCCGGCGTCTCCTCTGCTGACGAGGACGACGCTCCCCACCACGACCGACAACGGCCGCCCCCCTCGGGGCGGCCGTTTCTGTTTCTAGCCCAGATCTCCCGAC
>Ga0210134_1000088_pt1 | contig 11589 bp, 8 predicted proteins | sample RushSE_CattailNL_3_FD_185565 | JGI IMG/M metagenome (GOLD analysis project Ga0210134, IMG submission 185565) | Wetland microbial communities from San Francisco Bay, California, USA, that impact long-term carbon sequestration - RushSE_CattailNLB_D2... | ecosystem: Environmental > Aquatic > Marine... | reverse complement strand
TGGATGTTTGGGCGCCGCAGTGAAGAGGATCATATACAAAGATACCATAGACAATCAACGGGAAGTCGAATTCCGAAAGCAAAAAGGTGGTGAGAATATGCCTGTCATTCATACCAAAAGTAAAAAATTTAAAGATAAAGTGCATTTGATAACTGCCGCGGTCGATGCACCTCAAGTCGAGAAATCCAGGGAACATTGTGCGGCATACAATTCTTATCTTAGTGACGGTGCCCTTTGTTACAGGGTGTGTGGCGTGCTGCCAAAAGGTAAAAGCCCCATAGCATATAGATATTTTAGCCGAATGGATCATCAAGGCGAACACGTTGACTGGGTTGAATGTTCACACGACGGCTGCGAAGGTTATGATCACCATTTTGATGAAGACACTTCAACCGTTTGCAGTAGCTTTAAACTATGGAAAGGTCAGGGCGGGCATTGCAATTTGATGATAGAGGTGGCTGTCGTATAGTATCTAAAGATGAAAAACGTGAATTTAAAATGACGAATAAATGTTTTTTATCGTCCAAGGATAGTGCCCATAGCGCGGGAGTGTTTGAAAAGAGTTGAGGCAAAAAGCATGAGCACCTAAAGGCGGGCCATGGACTTTTCAGGTGCTCAAAAAAAGGACTCCATTTACATTTTAAGTTTACCTCCATCAACCAAAAAAAATATCCGTGTAAACTCAAAGATATAAAGGCAGATGGGGACGTTCGGCAGAATGTGCTTGGCCAATACATGGAGGACTAAGAGATATCCAGCCAAACCGATTGATGGCCGTGCAACACAAGGTCTTTTCCTGAAGAAAGAACGTCATTGTTCATTAAATTAATGACATCGCCTTTTACACCGCAGGCGTTCAGATGAACGGCATCCATCTTCTGTGGCGCTTCCGAAAAGTTATTGATGATCAGTATTTTTTGCTCGTTGAACGCCCGAATATACCCGAACAGGTGAGGGTTCCCGGTATGAATGACTTCCATCCCTCCGTTTTGAAGGGCGGGCAATTTTTTGCGCAAATTGAACAGTTCGACCATTTCGTGGAAAAAGCGCCACTCCAGTGTATCCTGATCGTTTAGATCTTCCCGGGCATTCCATCGTTTTTTTGAGCGATGGACCCATCGGCTGTCATTGACGATTGTCGGGTCGGTTAGGTACGTATAATCGTTCAGCATCCCCCATTCATCCCCGATATATAACAGTGGAATACCGCCGATACTTACCATAATGCTCCTGAGGAGATTGATCCGCCGGACGGCCTGTTCGATCAATTCGCCGTCTTGTTTCAAAATGGCATCTTCCAGTCCTGCCAGGGATGAAAATGTCCCGGAAATCCGAACATCGCCGGTATCTGCATTGAATTGAAAAGGAACGCCTTTTGCAAAAGAACCGGGATAATCGCCGGTGTAGAATTTGTTTAGAAACTTGCGATGGCCCACAGGATCAATACCGACGTTTCGTGCGTCTTGATCGTCAAAGGTCCATCCGATATCATCATGACAGCGAATAAAGTTTACCCATGTGCATCCGGCCGGCGTGGGATAGCGATTTCTCATGGAATACTCAAGCAGCTTTGTCTCCCGGGTTGCCAGCGCTTCCCATAACAGCGCCATGAGCAATGGATTGTAGGACAACTGACATTCATCGGGGTGAATGTATCGGATCACTTCATCCGGATGGACAATGGCTTCCGACTTAAACAGCAAACACGGCGCGACGATTTTCGCTACGGCATTAAAGGCCCGGATGATCGTATGCGCTTCCGGTTGATTTTCGCAATTGGTGCCGAGTCTTTTCCATATAAAGGCCACGGCATCCAGGCGCAGCACTTCAACCCCTTGATTGGCCAGAAAAAGCATCTCTTCGGCCATGGCACAAAACACGTTCGGATTTGTGTAATTCAGATCCCACTGAAAGCTGTTGAACGTCGTCCAAACCCATCGTTTCATCTCTTGGCACCAGGTAAAGCTTCCCTTTTTTATGGTGGGGAATATATCCCTGAGATACTTTTGGAACTGATCCGGCAGCTCACGACTGGCAAAGGTATAGTAATACGCCATAAAATCCGGATCCCCGGATTTGGCCTTTTGGGCCCAAATATGCTCATCGGATGTATGGTTGAACACGAAATCCAGCACGAGGCTGATCCCTTGGTCACGAAGTGCAGCCGTCAATTTGAAAAGCTCCTCCATGGTGCCGATATCCGGGTTGATGGCCCGATAGTCGCTGACGGCATAGCCCCCGTCGTTATCCCCTTTGGGGACGGCAAACAACGGCATCAGATGCAGATAGTTTAGACCGAGTTTTTTGAAATAGGGAATGTGATCATCCAGTTTGGCAAGATTGTCGCTGAAAAGATCTACATATAATACCCCGCCCACCACTTTTTCGGACAAAAACCAGTAGGGATCGGCTTCCCGTTTCTCATCCAGCAATTTAAGTTCTGCAGGCCGTTCCAGCCAGCATTGAACCAGAGTATTCAAAATCCGTTGGAGTGTATGAAAAAAATCATACTGCCATCCGTACAACTGATGCAGATAGATAAACAGGCGTTCCCATTCACTATGGAGTCTGTTTTTAAATTTATGCCATTCATGGGGTTCCTGCCCAAGCTTATCGGCAAAAGTCTTTTCAACTTCGGGAAGAATGCGGATCAGCGATTTTTCGGCCTGTTCTGGTCTCCAGTCATATTCTGCCATCATGTCTTCCTTTTTATTATGTTTATTTTTTGAGATGGCTTGCCGTCCAATGGCGATGAGTTCACCCGGTAATACGGTGGAACTTTCGTACAGAGCGTGCTTGGCCGATGCACGCTTAGCACGGACGTAGACCTTTCACAACATTTTCTTTCAAAAGGATAGACTGTTCCTAAAGCGTATAAGCTTGTACGAAAAATTGGCACCTAAATGATCAAAAATTGTCACACTATTTAAGGTATTATAATAGTGTGTTTGAGTAAACTGCCTGATATGTATCTAATTTATAATCGCTCAAAGTGGAAAAATTAATTTTGCATGACTTTTGCAAGGAGTAACTCAAGTGCAAGATGAATTTGGCTTCGCACATCATTTATATTTGAAATCTGTTGTAATGAAATAACCAGTGATATTTATGCAAAAATACTTTGACACTGAACAATGATACGGCTTTTTATCCGCATAAAAAAAGGGTTTTTCGCAGTTCGCTTTCGTATGCTATGGCTTATCCCTGTTTTCATTAACTTGTGTTGGAATCCTTGCTTTTCCCTTCCTGTCAAAGCTGCCAAAGCAGCGGAACATTCCGAAAATCAGGTTCAAAAACAAACCACCGTAAAAAATACGCGAATTAATCTTCCAGATCTTTCTGTCAAACACTCTTCGGAACAACCGCTGAAAATTCATGACGGGCCAACTGGTACGCTGTTAAAATTTCAAGTAAAAGCCGATTTTTTGGGAACGTTTAAGCCGGAAATCGATATTTTTCAAAATATAAATTCCGAAATTGACAAACCCTTTTTTTCATCAAGTTCATCTTCCAATAAATCTGATAATCGGTTTGAGATTGTTCGGTTAGAACAAAAGCTGAATGACTTTAACTATGGTTTGGAATACCGTTATGTTGGGAAAAATTTGGACTATATTAACCGTTATAAGAAGAACACGGAAACTAAAACAAGAGTTGATTTAGAAAACGATCAGGAGGGAGTGGAGATTTGGGGAGAGAAAAAAATCAGGTCCATTGGCTTAAAAACTTTTTTCTCGAGGTTTTTTGACAACGTTGATCGCGATCCCATGCTCCCTCGGATGCTCGCCCATAAATACGGTCTTGAAATGAAATACAAGATGGATCTTTTGCCCATTTGTTTCTCTTTTTCTCATTCCAGAGAGGAATCCGAGGATACTTTCGAGTCACAGGGTTCCGAATATCAAAGGAAACAGAAAGAAAGCTATAACAGTTCCTTGCAATACGATGGCGGCAACGCCTTTGACGTTACAGCTTTCTCAAGCTATTCTTTTAGCCACGACCAATTTAATCCAGACAAAGAAACCGAAATTTTCCGGCATGGAATCAGTTCCTCTATCCGCCTCGCATCCAATCTCAGCATTATCCCCACATTAAGTTTAGGCGAAAATCGATATCTTCGATATGGAGAACGCGAAAAAAATCCCTCTGCCTCACTCTCCATTAATTATTGTCGAATCTTCGATGTAGCTGATCTGTCTTTACGGGGGAAATATTCTCAAACGAGGAATACGGATCGAAGCTTGGATAATGAGAGACTGGACACATCCATCGGTCTAAGTTGGAATGCAGATCATTTGTTTTTCCGAAAAATTGGTTATTCTTTGGATTTGGGGTACAATCAATATTTTGATAAAATCCATGAGCATAACTCCTCCAATTCATTATCTGCGTTGTTTAAACTCGAGTTTCAGCTATAGCTTAATTGTCAAAGGTGCAATAGCACTCCGCACGTATCCTGTGATGCAACATCAAGGCGGGGTTTGCAGCGGGTCAGGGCCTGTCCGACTTCATTGACGGCTTTTTGGGGTGTATTGTTTATTTCACTGAGGTGAGCAAGCACGACATATTTCAGTTGGTCATGCTGAATTTCATGTAAGAGGGTTTTAGATGCCGCATTGGACAGGTGACCGATTCTGCTTTTGATTCGCTGTTTTATGGGCCACGGATAGGGACCGTTAATCAGCATCTTCTCATCATGGTTTGCTTCAAGGATCAACATCGTGCAGTCTTTAAGATGCTCCTTTACCATGGATGTCGCGATACCCAGATCAGTTGCAATTCCGATTTTTATTCCGTCCTGATGGATGGTGAAACCTGTCGGATCTTCGGCATCATGGGATATGGCAAATGGATGGATGGCCAGGTCATTGATTGTGAACATTGATCCGCACTCAAATTTTTTAAAATCATGAAGGTTTCCGAGCTGGGAGACGGCGGCTTTTTGTGTCTTTATGTTCATATATATTGGGAGGTTATAACGGCGCGAAAGGATGCCGACTCCCTGGATATGATCGGAATGTTCGTGAGATACCAGAATCGCATCAAGGTTTTTCGGATCAAGTCCCCTTGATTTCAACCGGCGTTCGATTTCGATGCCGGAAAGACCGGCATCGATGAGGATTGAAGTGGCACCGCTGGAAACAAATATGGCATTTCCTTTGCTGCCGCTGGCCAACAGGCATACCGTCAGATTGTAATCCGGTGCTTCGGATGTTGTCTGAGGTATTTCCGAAAAGAACTGCCGCTTCATGTTAGCGTCCCGTATGGCCGAATCCGCCGGTATTTCTGTGGGTTTCGTCGAGTTGTTCAACAACTTCCAATTTGGCCTGATAAACCTTTTTGACAACCATCTGTGCAATCCTGTCCCCCCGGTGAAAGGTGTATCTCCGGTCCCCCAGGTTGATCATCCCGATCTTTATCTCACCGCGATAGTCGGCATCAATGGTTCCGGGTGAGTTGATAATCGCCAAGCTATGGTTTACCGCCAATCCGCTCCTGGGGCGAATCTGAATTTCGAAACCCTCCGGAATAGCCACCGCAAACCCCGTGGGTATCAGGGCAACCGCACCTTTTTCCAGTAGCAGGTCTTTTTCAACGGCGGCACATATGTCCATTCCGGCAGCCTTGGGTGTCATATACCGGGGTAGAGGGATATCTGAATCCGACTCGGGTCTTAGACGAAGAAATTTTATAACAGGGCGAAGATCCATAAATCACTGAGACAAAATATCGTCAAATACGTGTTTATCGGCGACAGGCCCCAATAGGGTCAGGGCAAACCGGTTTTTCTGAAAAAGGCTTTCAGCCAGGTTTCGGATATCCGCTTCGGTTACCGCTTCGATTTTATCAACAATTTCTTTCAAAGGGACAAAACGTCCATAGTGGGTCTCATTCTGTGCCATACGAACCATTTGGTTGTCGTTACTTTCGGATGCCAGCATGAGACTGCCTTTTGTATATTCTTTTGCATAACGCAGTTCACCGGGATCGACGCGGGCTTCTTTGATTCTAAGAATTTCTTTAAGGATGAGCTCTATAGATTGATAGGTATTTTTATGGCTTACACCTGCATAGGTTCCAAACATGCCTGTATCGACAAAAGAGGATATAAAAGAGTAGACGGAATAGGCAAGCCCTCTTTTTTCACGAATTTCCTGAAACAGTCTGGAACTCATGTTCCCGCCCAGGATCGTGTTCAGGAGCGAGAGGGCATATCGTCGCGAGTCGGTTATGGACATACCTTTGGTTCCCAAACAGATATGAACCTGCTCCAAGTCCTTGTAGTGTATGTCAATCTTGCAGTGTTCATCAGGTGTGATTCGGTTTGGGAAACCGTCACCCGGCCGAATCGATTCGAAGAGCGGGCCGGCCATATCGACAAAATGATTGTGTTCCAGGTTGCCTGCAACGGAAATGACGATACGCTCGGGCTGATAGAAGCGATGGAAAAATGCTTTTAGGGTATTTGAATCGTAGTTGAGTATATTTTCGCGGAAGCCGAGAACGGGGCGGCCCAAAGAATTTTCACCCCAGAAATTCATTCCGGAAAGGATGTGGATATAGTCATCCGGGCTGTCTTCGGCCATCCCGATCTCCTGAAGAATAACCGCACGCTCATTTTCAACTTCTTTTTCATCGAATATGGAGTTTAAAAAAATATCCGACAGGATATCGACCATGGTCTCCAAGTGGGTGCTCATGACTTTTGCATGATAGCAGGTATTCTCCGTACTCGTAAATGCATTTGTTTGGCCGCCGATGGCATCAAACTCCTTTGCAATCTGAAAAGCCGTCCGCTTTTCAGTCCCTTTAAAAATCATGTGTTCGATAAAATGGGAAAGGCCGCTTTCGGTAGACGATTCATCGCGGGCACCCGCATTTACCCATACTCCCATGGATACGGAATGAAGGTGTGGCATATTTCGGGTGATGATCCTGACGCCGTTATCCAGGATGGTTTTCTTGACTTTGTGGCCCATCTCCGAGTCTATCCCTTTTCTTCCATGGCGGCTTTATAACTCAGGCGGATTTTTCCGTCTTTGCTGATTTCGAGGACCTTTACTTTAATCTGATCTCCCTCCTTAACAATATCCGACACCTTATTTACACGGCGTGAGGCAAGTTGTGAGATATGTACAAGGCCGTCTACATTGGGCATTATCTGCACAAAAGCGCCGAAGTCCATGATCTTGACCACTGTTCCGTCATAGATCCTTCCGACTTCGGGTTCCTTTATAATCTCATTGACCATATTTAGGGCGGCATCGCCTTCTTCTTGAGAGAAAGCAGCGATTTTGACGACGCCCAAGTCATCTATTTCGATCTTGGTGTTGGTCTCAGCCTGGATCGCTCTGATGATTTTACCGCCGGGACCGATGACTTCACGGATTTTATCCGGATTAATCTTGATGGTGATTATTTTGGGCGCATAAGGGGAGATTTGCTCGCGAGGTACCTTAATGGCCTCCATCATTTTTTCAAGGATAAAAAGCCGGCCGGTGCGGGCCTGATCAAGGGCTTTCCCCATAATCTCTTTGGAAAGTTCAAGAATTTTGATGTCCATCTGGAGCGCGGTGATGCCATCCTTTGTGCCGGCAACCTTAAAGTCCATATCTCCCGTGTGATCTTCATCCCCTAAAATATCAGAAAGGATGACGACGTCGTCTCCTTCCTTAACAAGTCCCATAGCAATACCCGAAACCGGGGCCTTGATGGGAACACCGCCGTCCATAAGTGCCAGAATGCCCGAACATACGGTACCCATGGATGAAGAGCCGTTGGATTCCAAGACCTCCGAGACAACCCGGATGGTGTAATCAAATTCTTCCTTTGAGGGCAGGACTTTCTCAATGGCTCTGGTTGACAGGCCGCCATGGCCGATATCTCTGCGGCTCGGTCCGCCGATACGTCTGACTTCTCCCACTGAAAAGGGCGGGAAATTATAATGGAGAATAAAGGGTCTCTGTTCTTCTCCGATTAAAGTTTCGACCCGTTGCTCGTCCTGACCCGATCCAAGGGTCACAACCCCGAGCACCTGGGTTTCACCCCGTGTAAAGAGAGCGCTGCCGTGAGGTCTGGGCAGTATGTCAATATCGCAAGTAATGGGCCTTATTTCATCAAATTTTCTGTTGTCAATACGGCGTCTTTCTTTGAGGATGATATCCCTGCTGATTTTTCTCAGCAAGTCTCTAAATATCGCATTTACTTCATCCTTCCGGTCCGCATAGGCTTCTCCCAATTCTTTGAACATGTCCGATTTTACACTGCGGAATGCGGCGGTGCGTTTGGCTTTTCCGGTTATCGCCAGGGTTTCATATATTTTCGAAGACGCCATGGTCTCAATTTTGTTGACCAGTTCGGAATCCCTTTCAAGCGGTGCAAACGGTCGCTTCGGCACCCCATGGATATCTTTGAGTTTCAGCTGCATATCGATAATCGGCTGCATGGCCTGATGACCGAAAAAGATGGCTTCCAGCATATCTGATTCGCTGACAATATTACCCCCGCCTTCAACCATTACCACGCCGGTTTTCGATCCGGCGACAATAATGTTGATGTCGGAAATTTCATATTCGTCGACGGTCGGATTGATTTTAAGTTGACCGTTTATCCGGCCGACACGGACGCATGCAATAGGCCCGGAAAAGGGGACGTCTGATATTTCAAGTGCGGCAGATGCCCCTATCATCGCCAAAATATCCGGATCGTTCTCTTGATCCATGGAAAGTACGGTAGCGATAATTTGGGTTTCGTAGCGATATTCTTTTGGAAAGAGCGGTCGAATGGGACGGTCGATAAGGCGGGAGGTCAGGGTTTCTTTTTCACTGGGCCTGCCGATTTCACGTCTGAAATAGTTTCCGGGGATCCGTCCCGCGGCATAACCTTTTTCTTGGTATTCGACGGTTAGCGGCAAAAAGTCCGCCGGGCGTTCTTCAGCAGAAGAAACAACGGCAACAAGTACAATGGTGTCTCCATAACGAACCACAACTGAACCGGATGCCTGTTTGGCGAGTTTGCCGCTCTCGATACTCAGAGTTTTTCCTCCGATTTCTGTTTTGAACAAAGTTTCCATGGCTGTCTCCTTAAAGCCAAGCAGCTTCAAACCTTCGATCGTAGTGTCACTTTATGGTCAAATTTTGTTTCGATAAAAAAATACTGTGTTTTGCCATTGATCTAAGATTATAATCATCTGCGTGACGGTATTAGATCGATTAATTTAGAGCAGCATCGGTTCCGTTTTGGTCATCTATCTTCTCAGACCAAGGGTATTGATGATTGAACGATATCGTTTTACGTCTTTATTTTTCACGTAATTTAAAAGCCTGCGCCTTCTACCGACTAGAATTAAAAGTCCTCTTCTTGAATGGTGATCTTTTTTATGCACTTTAAGGTGCTCTGTAAGATAAGTAATTCGATGCGTTAGAAGGCCAATCTGTACCTCTGGAGAACCGGTGTCATTTTCGTGCAATTTAAACTGCTCAATCAAATTTTTTTTCTCGTTCGATGTTAAGACCAATTTTATTTGCCTCCTTCTTTAGAAAATAGGTTTTATCCAAAACCATTAACGATCAAAGACACAAAAATATTCGTATGTATTATTATCGTTGTTATATTTTAATATTGCAATAAGACTGTTATCGGCATCAACGATTTTGATAAAGCCCTCCTCAAGATTTCCCTTTTCGGGAAGAAAATCATTTTTTGTCATGATGTTGCCGTGCATTATTTTTTGGGCTAAGGTTTTGTCTGCAACATGTTCGGGCATATCTTTAAGTACGTTTGACATGCTTATAATCCGGTCTGACAAATCTTCACTCAAGGCCGACTTTTCAAGCGCTTCAAGTGTAGCAGCGTCCTTAATTGTGAATCCGCTGCTTTCGGTTCTTCTCAATTCTTTTAGGTGGCCCCCACACCCAAGGGCTTCGCCGATATCCGCACACAGCGTTCTAATATATGTCCCTGCTGAACAGGAGACCTCAAAGCGTATTGCCGGCAGATTGATTTCAAGTATCTCAAGGGATAAAATGGACACCCGTCTTGCCGGCTTCTGGACAGGTTTGTTTTTCCGTGCATGCTTATAAAGCGGAATCCCCTTATATTTTAAGGCCGAATACACCGGCGGAAGTTGCGATATCGTTCCCTCAAACTGCTTAAATACCGATCTTATTGTTTTTTCAGAAAATTCTATATTATTATATGTGTTTGTAACCTTTCCGGTTGAATCCTGTGTATCTGTTTCAATGCCAAGGTGAAGGATGGCTTCGTATTTTTTTTCTCCATGCAAAAAAAATCTTGAAAGCTTTGTTGCACGATTGATACAGCATACCAGCACACCTGTTGCAAAGGGATCAAGTGTTCCGGTGTGCCCTGCTTTTCTTGCTTTAAGCAATTTCTTAACACGGGCGACCACTTTGGCGGAGCTTATCCCTGCGGATTTATCAACAATCAGAATCCCGCTGATTTCACACTGCATATCTTAGATTATATTTTATCAGCCAGGCTAAAAATCTTTATTTTTATATCCGAAAGCGTCGACTCAATATTGAATCCGGCAGCACTGGAGTGACCGCCTCCACCAAACAAAGATGCAATTGCAGCCACATCAACCGACCCGTCGGAACGAAGACTGACATGAAATTTGTTAGAATTTCTGGGTTGTTCGGTACCGTTGTAATGCTCCTGTATAAGTGCTGCAACCCTGACATCCTCTATGCGTTTTGCGTAGTTGATAAGGCCGTCTACATCTTCCGGCTGCGTGTGTGTTTCAACGAACATGTCTTTGGTCAATATCATGATGGACAGCTTCCCGTTGGCTGAAATTTCAATAGAGTCAAGGGCACGGTTAAGAAGTTTAATACGACCCAGGGAATATGTACCGTATACATGCTGAGAGATATCGTGTGGATGGACGCCCAATTCCACCATTTCCTGACAAATTGCAAACGCAGCCCTGTTTGTATTTGAAAAACGAAATGAACCTGTATCGGCCAAAACTCCCGTGTATATTGCGGTGGCAATGGTTTTATTCAAAGGAACGGCCATCTGTTTAATCAGCCGGTATACGATCTCGGATGTGGCACATGCAGACGTGTCTATAAGTTGAAAATGACCGAAATGGGTATTTGTAACATGGTGATCGATGTTTACAATTACCGGTATCCGACTCACGATCGATACGGCCTCTCCAATCCGGTTCAAATCGCCGCAATCCAGAATAACGGCTGTATCGTAATTTGTCTTGCCAATTTTATTTACGACAAGATGAACTTCCGGCAGAAACCGATATACTGCCGGAATGGGGCTTTCGTTATATAAGGTTATGTTTTTATTTAGCGCCTTTAGAGAAAGCCCTAAAGCGATCAGAGATCCGATTGCATCACCATCAGGGTGGGTGTGCGTCGCTATCAAGATATGGTCACTTTTTTTTAGTTGACGTATTATAGAATCCATTATCTTCTTTTATGGCCTTCAGATTATATTGATTTAAAAAATGATGGTCTCGTAAAAAGTCTTAAAAGCTCCCTTTTCGTCATTCCCGCGAAAGCGGGAATCCAGTAATCTAAGCATGTTATGGACTCCCGCTTTCGC
>Ga0210134_1000087_pt1 | contig 11647 bp, 9 predicted proteins | sample RushSE_CattailNL_3_FD_185565 | JGI IMG/M metagenome (GOLD analysis project Ga0210134, IMG submission 185565) | Wetland microbial communities from San Francisco Bay, California, USA, that impact long-term carbon sequestration - RushSE_CattailNLB_D2... | ecosystem: Environmental > Aquatic > Marine... | reverse complement strand
TGGATCTTCTTGCACCAGCCGATAATGTCTGCGGGCGGAAACTTGGAGCCCTTGAGAACCGGCTTCAAACCGGTGCAATTCCAGCATATATGGTCACTCTGTTTTTCCGGAATCATTATTTCATCCAGAAATTCTTCAGGTGTTAATTCTGCCATATGACACTCCTTTCTTTTTTACCAGTCCTTGACTTCACCCTTGGCAAGTTTCTGCTGATACTCTTCCCATACCTCGGGCGTCAGTTTCTGAATATCCCAATTATAAGGGAACTGTCCGGCCAGTCCTGCTGACGGCGGTTGCGGACGCCATCCGCGTACGGGCCGGCCCCGAATGCTGAACTTGACCATGTCGGCGGTACCCGTCAACCAAGACCTCGGCATGCACTGGTACGGCCGGGTGCGGCCCTCGACACCGGGTCTGTAGTTGGAATAGCCGTCATACGGCTTATCCGCATACAGCGGCATAATGTCTGCCTTCTCGCCGGGTCTTTCCTCGGGCCCCTTGTACATGAAGCCGTTAATCATGTAGATGTAGTACACCGTACCGCACTCGGCACAAGAGATCGTGCCTTCCCAGTTCCAGAAATAGTATGGATCGAGGTAGTTGATGGTGTCACAATCTTTTCCTTGCACTTGTTTTTTGCACCAAATTATATCACACACTTGTACCACCTCCTTTTTTATATCCAGGCCTTGTCATACCACTCCTGAATCTTGCTAAGCGGTACACCGAGCCAGTCTTGGTAGACTTTTTTATTGTCCGCACCCACCGGGCGCCAGTGCCAGTTAATCCTTCTCGGGGTTTTTTCCATCAGTCCGCAGCTATAGCCGGCATGGAGCAGCATATCGCCGAACAGGGGATCGTCCAGCCACCTTACCGTGCCTCTTTCCCTGTAATGCGGGCTCTCGTAAACCTCTCGGTCGTTGCGAACCGGTTCAGCGAGAATTCCGGCATCTTGAAGGATCTTGGCAACTTGAGACCTGGATTTGTCTTCGGCCCATTTTTCAAGCGCAGTGTAGATTTCCACCTGGGCTTCGCCTTCGCAGCGTTGATTATGAGATTTATACTTCTCATAAAGCTGGTTGTTGCCGGTAATGGCACACAGCTCCTTGAAGTCCGCATCCTGGAAGGCGCTGACCATGACATAGCGCGCACAGAACTTGTCCTGCGGGTTGTCGGCATCCGGAAAATCGGACTTGCCGCACAGGATGATGCCGTGGGCGCACAGCTGGGTATCCCAGTTGCCCCAGCGTTGACGCACGATACCGAACTTGCCGTACATGGGCAATGTGTGTCCGAGCATCCGGGTGGGAACCTGTACCTGGGAGAATTCGATCATGGTTCCCAGGCCGGTCTTTCTGCGATGATGAATGGCTGCCAGAATCGAACAGGTGATGATGTTTCCGGATTGCCAGTCAATGACCCAGTTGGTCTGCTTGGTGCAGTGCCCGCCCATGTACTCGTGCATACCGGTTATGGAAGCTAATCCGGCGTGGGCCTGGCCCAGGATGTCGTAGGAACCGCCGAAGATCTTAGGTCCGTAGCCGAAACCGCCGCCCCAGACATAGATGAACCGGGGGTTGATTTCAGACAGGTACCGGTAACTCATCTTCCACTTGTCGAGGGTTCCCGGTCGATACAGCTCGGTAAGCCCGTCGAACTTTTTCACCAGCCCGTAAAAGACCTCCACCATCTCGGGGATGTGGTAGTCCATGGTCAGAAAGTACTTGTTGGGGTTGGCGTTGGTGAACCCGAGACCGGTTCCGGTCATGGGCCGGGTATCATGGAGCGGATACAGATAGCACTCGTTAAACGGAGAGGTGTGCCGCATGGCATCCCCCATCCGGGGCATCTCGATCTTAACCACCTTTGCGCCCAGTTCGGCCAGGTTGGCTACGGAATGGGGCGTGAAGATATACATGGTGCAGCTCAGCCACTTGATGCCTTTGAGCGCCTCGGGTTTGGTGTGTTCATTGCCCACGTCAAAGATATTCTTGCAGTACTCCTCATAGGGCATCTTCATCTCGTCCATTTCGCCCTGACTTTTGGGGCCTGGCAGGTCTTCTATGCGTGTTACTCTTGGGTCTTTTGCCATTATATCACCCCCTTCTGTTTTAGTTCATTCACCGTGGTCTGATTCATTCCACACCATTTCATGTAGATTTCATAGTTGTCAAACCCAATGTCCCTGCCCATCCACTTGCACCGGAACGGCGCACGAACCTGATAGGACGCCGGGCTCGACGCGATCAGCAGCGGGCCGTAGTCGGTCTCCTGGACGTATTGCCAGGGACGGTATTTGAAGTGCGGAAACTCAGCAACCTCATCGATAAACATGACCGGTCCGGCTGCAAGCTGGTACTCGAGCAGCTTGGCTTCAGCCTCGACCCTGCATTGGTCTCTGAGCCAGCGGGTGGTCACGGAATAGGTCTTGATCAAAGCGTGCAGGGCGTTCCTGGCCCCCACCTCCTTGAGGAAGGGATCTTCGTGGATCAGCCGGCCGAACTGGTGGTAATCGCGCTCCAGACAAAAACCGATGTTGTACCACAGCTTGTCGGTCTGTCCGCCGATCATCATGTAGCCGTCCTTGCAGGGGTTCCAGGCATACTGGTTCAGGTTGGGATCCCAGCCGCCCGATCGACCCTTGATGCTGGCATTGAACCCGTACCAGGTGATATCAAAGTCGATGATGTCCAACAGCGTTTCGGCATCGGTGACCTCGATCATCTGGCCGGTGTTGCCCAATTCGTCTCTCCAGTATAGGGCGGCATTGGCATTCAGAAATGCCTGTGCGCCGGCCACATAGTCGGCCAGCCAGACACCCGAACGGGTCGGGTCGCCGCCCCTGCCCCTGGGGAGCAGGTCCTGGGCCAGGCCCGTGTTGTGGACCCATGAATTGGCGCAGCTGGCAAAAGGCTCCAGTTCCCACTGGCCGAACTTGGACTGCTTGTCCTTCCAGGGGCCCCACTGGCCGAGCATCCCGATCCAGACATAGATCATCTTGGGATTGGCATCCTTGAGCTGCCGGTAGCCGATTCCCAGATTGTCCATGTATCCGGGGGGCATCCCGTCGATCAACACATCGACGTTTTTGGCCATTTTTTTGAAAACCTCCTGGCCTTCCGCGGTCTCCACATCCAGGGTGACGCAGTGCGTGTTCACCGTCTCGGCGACGAACTCCATACCACACTTTTCACCGGTATCACGATTTTCCAGCATATACTCTTCACGGCCAAAGGGCGTCAGTTTCCTCAACGGATCGCCGCCGGGCGGTTCTATGGAAACGCACTCGGCTCCGGCTTCTCCGAACAGAGACGTGGCAAACTTGTGGCCCAGCCGCCAGAGGCCTATATCCAGGACTCTGAGATGCGACAGAGACTCGTCTTTGCCGTACCTTTTTTCGAATTTGAGGTTTTTTTCGGCCCAGTCGCAGAATTCCAACGCCTTCCGTTTTTCATACACCGGTTTTACCTGATCGTAGGTCGGCGGCGGCGTGACCGGGTAGGGTCTGACATCCATATCCATGAGCTTGATGGTGTCGGCCCGGCTGTTTATTTCAATATCTCTCTTTTCTGCCATATTTTACCTCCAAAAATAGTTTAAATTCCATTTAAGAATTTATCCAGGGTCGTTCTCAGTATCAGAGGATCGGCAATAATTCCTCCTAACTGGCACTTATCACCTCCTTTCCAGTTAAAATCCGGCTTAAGACAGCGATGACTAAAACGACCTTTGTATGCCGACGGATTATGGTCGCGTCTGCAGCCGATCCAATGTTTTATTAAAACGTCTTGTTCGGTCGTTTTTCTTTCCGCTCTGCGCAGAAAGCAACAAAATCAGACATCACCTCCTTTGGGTAGTTCAATGAAAAACAGATTTCAAACCGTTTATAAATAATTGAATAAATGAAATATTGAGTGAATTATTGTATTGTGATTGAATTATATTAAGTGAATGCAATATTTGGGTTGAGTTATCCACAAAATCAATAATTGAATCTGATTCAGCGTAAGGCTTTTTTTAAAATTGTTTAGAAATTTTGTCAAGAGTAAAAAATGAATTTTATTCAAAAAATTCTAAGATTCTCCGGTTTAGGCACGGATGACAAGGGTTTATAATTTTACTTCCTTAAAACACACAGTGGCTGAGGGAATATCGAACAGAATCGTTCAAACGTTTTTTCAATAGCATTTTATCTCGAGAAATATACAACATGTAGATTAACAGATATGCTGATGTACTTTATAGGGTATAAATTATCTTAAAATATTTACTGTCCGGTTTAATATTTTCCTCAGGCTTTGTACCGGAAAAAAGGGCCTAAAACATATGTTTTTTGCCTTGCAATTTATTTATGGATATTTTATACGCAACTGTTTAATTGCTTTTCAAAACGATATTCAATCCGTTTTCAGCCGGCTGTAAGGCCATGAAACATTTTCAATCGGTCCCGACATTTTTTTGGAAAGGAGGTGAATTCATAGAAAAAGGGATATACCCTCGGGTATTGAAAAATAGGCACATGTTACATTAATCAGACAACAATCAAATTAGGGGAGGTTTTTGCTATGGGTAAAATACCGGAAAAAATGCTGCCGCCAAAAGATTTGTGGCCGGAATATTTGGTTCCAGAAGAGTTTGCGGATACGCCGGATGAATTGAATCTTGCCGACTTTTTGCTTGACCGTCATGTTCGTGAAGGCAGAGGCGGAAATCCCGCCATCAAGTTCATGGACCAGGTCGTCACCTATGCCCAACTCCAGGAGATGGTGAACAAATTCGGCAACAGTCTCAAAAAGGCCGGGGTTGAAGTCCAGGATCGTGTGGGGATTCGTCTGGTGAACTCCATTCAGGCCTTGGTGGCCATCTTTGCCATTGAAAAAATCGGTGCCATTCCAGTGCCGACATCGCCGCTGTGGTCCGGTGAAGAAGTGGCGTTTGTGGCCAATAATGCCGAAATGAAATTTTTTATCGTCAACGCCCCGCTGATGCCCCCGGTGGAGCAGGCCAAACCCAATTTTCAATTTGGGACCAAAGTCATCACCATCGGCGGCAAGGCCGATGAAGTCAAGGCCGCCGGAAACATGGTCTATGAAGAGATGCTGGCTGCCGGTTCTGCTGATCTGAAAGCCACCATGCTCAAAGGTGGCGACATCGGGATTATGCTCTATACTTCAGGCACCACCGGCATGCCCAAAGGGTGTGTCCATTTTGTGCGTCCCGTGGTCATTGAGACCCGGGTGGTCAACAAGCATGTATACAAAATGAAACCCGGAGATTGCCTGGGCGGAGCGGCGCCCGTATCATTCGCCGCCGGGTTCGGTACATTTACACTCATGCCTTTTGAAGGGGGCGCCGCCATATCCCTGATTCCAAAGTTTACACCGGCGGATATGATGGAACTGATTCAGAAGCACAAAATTACCATACTCACCGGACTTCCCACCGCTTACAGAGGATTGATGAAGTTCCCAAAATTCAAGGACTACGACGTCAGCTCCGTCCGCATGTATACTTCCGGCGGTGATGCCCTGGGCGCCGAGACTTTGGAAGCCTGGCAAAAATTGACCGGAAAGCCCATATGGGAAGGTCTGGGCGGCACCGAAATGCTCCACCTGGTGACTTCCAACACCATGAACAAGGAACCGGTTCCAAACTCCATAGGTAAGGCACTGCCCGGCGTTCAAGTGCGGGTTGTCAATCCGGATTGGGAAGACTGTAAACCGGGTGAAGTCGGCAGTATGATCCTCAAGGGCCCCTCGGGAAGCCTGTACTGGAAACCGTATGTGGATAATGAACGCCTGATCAAGTCTCAGAAAAAGGGTGTGATCAACGGCTGGAACCAAATGGGCGATGCCGTCTATATGAAGGAAGACGGCAACATCTTCTTTGTATCCCGCGAAGACGACATGATCAAGAGTTCCGGCTACCGTATCGGTCCTGCCGAAGTGGAAGAAGCCATTGAAAAGCATCCGGCCGTTGCCGAAGCCGGCGTTGTGGGTATTCCGGATCCTGAAAAAGGTCAGATTACCAAAGCTTTTGTGGTCCTGAAACCAGGTCACGAAGGCAGTGACGAATTCTTCGAACAACTCAAAGAATTCTTGAAGGAACACATCGCCATTTACAAGCTCCCCAGAGAAATCGAGTACAGGAAGGAACTGCCGCGTACACCCACCGGCAAGCTCCTGCGCCGCCATCTGCGTCCATCGAAATAAATTATAAATAGATGGATCGCAGTATGAACTAATAATTCTCCCCCCCCTCACCCGCCAAAGTGAGGGGGGTTTTATTTGGTGCGGCAACCTTTCTCGAAACCATGGATTTATAGATTCAATAAATCTCTTTACATGCTTATTTTTTTGCCATAAACACTAAGTCGGGTTTTCTTTCGATCGTTATCCGTTATATGGGATTTTTGTGAACAACCATTAGCATCGAATGGAGGTAATGAGCAACCAATGGAGGAAAGACCATGAATGAACATGCAGATGTTTCGTTAAAAACGGTGGATCGTGTTGAAATTACCACGCTTATCGACAATTATGTAGATGTTTTGCTACCAAGCACCGATGTAATAAAACGCCCTCCTTTGGCAACGCAGGGAAAAGTTAAAGCCGACACGTTTATTGCCGAACACGGCCTCTCTTTGCTGGTTACGGTTTATCAAGGGGAAAATAAACACGCCATCCTTTTGGACACGGGATACACAAAAATCGGCGTGCTCCATAATATAGAACAACTGGGATTGAACATTGAAGACATAGAGGCGATTGTCCTGAGTCACGGGCATATGGATCATACCGGCGCTTTGCACGGGATTCTCGATAAAATTGCCCGCACCATTCCACTGGTGGTGCATCCTGGGGCCTTTGAATACCCCCGCTATACCCGCCAGCCTGACGGATCGAAAAACATTTGGCCCCAAACCCTTGTAAAGGATGAGTTGAAGCGGAAACATGTTGATATCATTGAAAGCAAAACACCGATTTGCATTGCGGACGATATGATCATGGTCACCGGAGAAGTGGAAAGAACCACCCCTTTCGAGAAAGGAATGCCCAATGCCCTCATTGAAAGAAACGGAGAACTCGTTCAAGATCCGATTATTGACGACCAGGCCATTGTCATGAAACTCAAGGGAAAAGGACTGGTGGTGGTTTCCGGGTGTGCACATGCCGGGATTGTCAATACACTGATGTTTGCGCAAAAAACCACCGGAGAGCAGAAAATCCACGCGGTCCTGGGAGGATTCCACCTGTCCGGACCGTTTTTCGAAAAAATACATGATCCGACGATTCAGGCCTTAAAAAAGATTGATCCCGAGGTGCTGATGCCGATGCACTGTACCGGATGGAAAGCCGTTCATCGTTTTCAAAAAGAATTTCCCGAAAGCTTTGTGCTCAACAGTGTGGGTTCCACGGTGATGCTTTCATCATAGAACAAAGATCAGGGGTAAGGGGCGTTCGCAGGGATTTAATTTTAAAATGCTGCTTCCGGTATCTATTTCTAACAAACAAAAACACCCCAACCCCTGATAATTCAAATGTCGAATATCGAACTCCGAATATTGAATGCCCAAGGATCCGTGAAAAAGACAGCGAAAAATCATCAAAACTTTTTTTTCTCACGTTATCAGTGCTTGCTTATTTTTTTCTGCGTATCATTTCTATTTTTCCAGACCGAAACAAGTCCTGCCGGTACCATCAAACTCGGCGAAATTAATCCCCTTTCCGGGAGGTTCGCAAAAAACGGCATTGAGATCCATCAGGGGATTGAGGTCGCCGTGGCCGAAGCCAACGCAGCCGGGGGTATCGGCGGAATGCAGATAAAGATCGTTTCACGCGATGACCAGAGCCGGCCCGATGTGGCCATCTCCAGAGCCGAAGAATTGTGCTCCTGGGAAAAAGTGGCCGCCATTACCGGCGGCTATGTTGATTCATTGGTGGGACCCATAGCCGCCGTCACCCAAAAATACAAGGTTCCCTATGTTGCCAGTGCCAGTCTCCAAAAAGAATTGACACAGTACCAGAACCCTTACCTGTTCAGGGTTTCGAGGCTTCAGGGGTTTGTCGAGCCCCTTTGCGGTATCCTTGCCGAACAGATCAAGCCTCAACGTTTGGCCATTCTGTATGCCGCCACCCCCGGTTCCACCGAACTGGCGATGGATCTGGAGAGCTGCCTCAATGAACGCGGACTCACGGTCCGGCTGTTTGATAAATTTCGTCCCGGTACACCCGATTTTACACCACTGATTGCCAAGCTGGCCGGCATGAACATCGATGTGATCGTTTCCGGCGGTTTTACACCGGATCACATCCTTTTCGTAAGACAGCTTAAAGAGAATAAAATGACCCCCAAGGCATATATCGGCCCTTTCGGTATTGCGTATGAAAGCTTTATTGATGCTTTGGGAAATGACGCCGACTATCTTTACAGTACCTGTGCCTGGCATCCGGGGATTACTGTGCCGGGTACGGAGGAAGCCTCTGCGTCTTTTGTCCATAATTTTCGAAAGATGTTCACCCAGTATCCGAATACCACCAATATGCACGGTTACACATCCGCCAAGGTTCTTATTGCGGCGATGCAAAACGTTCTGGACACCGGTCAAACCCTGAACGGCGAAAATATTCGAAACGCTCTGACCCAACTGGATGTGGTGCTGCCCATGGAGCATCTTCAATTTGATACCGCTGGAGATCCGATAAATTATCGCCATGTGGTCGTTCAGATTCAGAAAGGAAAATTTGTGGTGGTCTATCCACCGGATCGATCTGCCGGACAGTCGATATATCCAATGCCGTTATGGGATCAAAGATAACATGTGGACGACTATTCTTGTTTCCGGTTTCTCTCTGGGGTCTTTCTATACACTCATCGCCCTTGGTTTTGCACTGATATTCGGCATCACCCGAAATTTTAATCTGTCCCACGGCGATTTGCTGGTTCTGGCCGGATATGTCGCATACGGGTTGTGGAAAGTGTGGGGATTTCCTTTTGTTTTAACATTTCCTGTCGCCATTCTGGTGATGCTGCCTGTTTGTCTGGGACTTCAGCGCCTGTTTTCCCGTCTTCATAACCCCATTGAACTGAATTCCATTGTGCTCAGCTTTGGTGTGGCCATTTTGATCCAAAACAGCATGCTGTTTGCCTTTTCCGGAAATTACCGGCTCATTGGGATCCCGATTTTGAATCAAGGATTTCGCGTACCCGGCTTTTACGTCAGCTACGGGCAGCTCACCCTTCTCTTGTTATCTCTGGTTATCATCGGAACACTTTATGTGCTGATGTATCGAACCTATCTTGGGAAGGCGATGAGGGCCACCATTCAGGACAAAGATTCCGCCGCACTGGCAGGTATCAATGTGACAGCTATGGGGACGCTCGCTTTCTGTATCGGGGCCGTTCTTATCGGGCTGGCCGGTCCTCTTTATGGTTGCATCCACTACCTGTATCCGTCTGCGGGTCATGGAGTCACTCTGATTGCGATCACCATTACCATTTTTGCAGGGGTCGGTCGGCTCAGCACTATTATTCTTGCAGGCTGGACTCTCGGGCTGGCGGAGTCTTTTACCGTTGTCCTGTGCGGTGCCAGCTGGCGGGAAATGGTCAGTGCAGTTTTGCTCCTTACCCTTTTGGCGTTCAGGCCACACGGCATTTGGGGCAAGGGAGAAGGATAATAGATTTAATGATTCAATCTACATCCATAAAAACGTTTCAGTATGAAGATAAAAAGCGTTTTACAGCCGATCGGGCAGGTCTTTTTCTGGGGTTCTTGCTGCTCGTCGCGCTGCCGCTACTGGTTCAATCCAGCGATTATATCCTACAAGTCTTTACCCATGCCCTACTTCTGGCCTCTTTGGCACTGGCCTGGAATCTTTCGGGTGTCAGCGGTTCCATGTCCCTTGGTCACGCCGCCTTTTTTGGAATAGGCGCCTATGGCTCCGCTTTACTCAGTCTCGAGCAAGGTCTGTCACCATGGCTTACCATCCCCATTTCCGGTTTATTCGCAACAGGCGTGGGACTGATAATGGGGCTGATTTGCCTGCGTTTGAGAGGTGCCTATTTTGCTCTGGCAACTCTGGCATTTGTCGAAATCCCTAAAGTGATAACGGACAACTGGGACACGGTGACCCGGGGATCTCTCGGACTGGTCGGCATATCCGGACTTCCTTCGCTTCATATGGGGAGATGGCATATGGATTTCGGGTCCAGTATCATCCATTCTTATTACCTGGTATTTGCCTATTTTCTGATTTTGCTGGGTATTGTAGCCTTTGTATTTCGATCCAACATAAGACTGGCACTCCAAGCCATTCGCGAGGAGGAATTTGCGGCAGAATCTTTGGGGATCAATGTAAACCGCTATCGATTGTTATCTCTTTTGATGAGCGCCTTTTTTACCGGCGTCAGTGGCGCATGTTATGCACATCTTGTCCGTTATATCGAGCCCGGACTGGTCTATAGCCTTCATTTTTCCGCCGTTCCCATGATCTTCGCCATTTGCGGCGGACGGTTTACCATTCTCGGACCTGCTGTTGCGGCCTTGGTTCTTTATCCTATGGATCAGTTTATTTTTCACCCCCTTCTTCCGGCGGGTCACGAGTTTCTTTACGGTGCCGTGTTGATTCTGACGATGCTTTTCATTCCGAACGGATTCTGGGGGAGGTTGCGGAAGACATAGTGGACCTGTTACAATTAAAATCGTTACATAAAACATTTAACAATTTTTGCGCCCTGACCAATATTGATTTTTCAGTTAGCGAAGGAGAGATTGTCGGTTTGGTGGGTCCCAACGGCGCCGGTAAAACAACGCTGTTTAATTTAATCTGTGGCCGATTCAGGCCCACCAGCGGTAAAATTCTGTTCCAGGGCATCGATATCACGGATCTTAAACCGCATGCGATCTGTCGTTTGGGCATCAGCAGAACATTTCAATCTTCCAGGCCATTTGGTCGCATGAGCACTCTGGATAATGTATTGGTGGGGCATATTTTTGGCAAAGGATTTTCTCTTCATACCCGCCCTGAAGACAGAGAGATGGCGCATGAGCTATTGGAGATTGTCGGCATCGCACATAAAGCCGAAACCATGGCCGATCAGCTGACACTCAGTGAACAGCGACGTCTGGATATGGCCCGGGCCCTGGCAACGCGCCCGAAACTACTCCTTTTGGATGAAGTCGCGGCAGGGTTCAGCCCGGTTTTGGTGAAACAGGCCATAGAACTGATAAACAGGGTTCGAGACCGAGGGGTAACCCTGCTGATCATAGATCATTTTTTAAACTTGAGTTTAAAGGTTTCCGATCGTTTGCTGGCACTCGATCACGGAGAAAAAGTTGCGGAAGGTCCGCCCCATATGGTCATGAGAAACCGGGACGTTCTTCAGGCTTATCTGGGACTGAGGCACCAGGATGAGGAAGATGATTAGGTCTCAGGAAACTGATATTAAAGGATATTAGTAAAAATCCAGGCACAGAGGACCAGACTTTGGTTATTCTCAGAAAGAATTTGCTTTGTTGGGATTCATTGAATTATTGAAATTACAAATATGATGGTTTCGTAAAAAGTCGATATTGCTCGCTCCGTGACCATTTGGGGGCGTTTCCATCGGTGCCGCTAAATTTCAAAAACTCGGCGCAAGCGCCTCA
>Ga0210134_1000082_pt1 | contig 12009 bp, 11 predicted proteins | sample RushSE_CattailNL_3_FD_185565 | JGI IMG/M metagenome (GOLD analysis project Ga0210134, IMG submission 185565) | Wetland microbial communities from San Francisco Bay, California, USA, that impact long-term carbon sequestration - RushSE_CattailNLB_D2... | ecosystem: Environmental > Aquatic > Marine... | reverse complement strand
TGTTCACAAAAGCCTTGGAAGGATCGCCGACGTGGTGGACGCCAGCTTGATCCGGATCTTTCAGGATCTCGAGCCCACGGCAGCCATCGGCAACATCGGGTACACGAAAAGGAAGGTGGCGGAAAAGATCAATGCAGAGCCCATCGAGATCCGCCCGAGGAAAAGATCCAAATACAGCGTTGTGGTGACCATGGACGGCTACTTGGTGAGAGAAGACGATCTCAAGGCAGCCCTCGAAGGGGAGTACGCTTTTGAAACGGACAACAAGACAGAGGTGGTCGGAGCCCTGCTCCACAAGTTCATCAGCGAATCGGGCATTTCTTTTGAGGCGGGAAGAAAACTGGTGGACAAGCTCCATGGAAGAGCCACCTTCGCCCTGCTCGCCCTGATCCACGACGGGAAAGAGATCTCCATGGTCGCCCTGAATGACGAAAGAGCTTTTGAGCCTTTCTGCTTTGCAAAGATTGACGGAGCCTTTGTGGTCAGTTCGGAGTCTTGCTCTCACCGAAGACTCAATGGACACACGGAGAGGGAATACGATGGCGCGGAAATGACGATCTGCTCTTCCAGCGGATGCGAAACCAAGCGTCTGCGGGAAGAAAAATTGATGCCGGACATTTTCCAGGGAGTCTACTTCGGCAACGTGGGCTCTGTGTTCCGAGGCAAGGAGATTTTTCAGATTCGAAGGGAACTGGGGCATGAACTCGTGGACCACTACAAGACCTCCAAGGCGGACATCGTCATTCCCAACCCGGAGTCAGGGTGGGGCGTCACAGTCGGGATTGCAGAGGGTCTTGGCAAGCTTTTGTTCCCCGCATTGATCAAGCTTCCCCAGGCGGTGAGGACCTTCCAGGAAGGAGTTCGAAGAACAAGATCGCAGGAAGTGGGGCTGAAGTTTGGAGGCATTGATTCACTTTTGAAGGGCAAGAACGTGGCCATGGGCGACGACAGCATCGTGCGCGGAAGCGTGAGTGAAGGCGGTTCCGTGTGGGTCGTGTACAATGCAGGCGCCAGCTATATTGAGTTCTGGGTGTCATACGGGTCCATGTTTTTTCCCTCTTTCAAAGAGTGGCACAGGGGCAAGGAGTGTCTCAATGAGTTGGCGGCTCAAAGAGCCTTCAAGGGAAGCAACCCTTACGACAAGAGCCTGGAGGAAATCAACCGGGCGGTGGCAAAACTCATCGGTGTGGATGAGGTGAAGTACAATCTTCAGGAACGGATTGCGAAGGTCGCCGGCGATGGGTCTTTCCAGGCCCTGGATGCGAGCTACCCGATCTCAGAGGAATACTGGCCGGACTGGCTCAAAAAGGAAGTGGAGAAATTTAGGAAATACAGGAAGTGAGAAGAAGTGCCGCTTCCTATTTTCCCTTCTTGATAAACTCGTAGCCGCGGACAATTCCCTTTTCGTTGAGCGCAAACATCTTCTCTTTGCCCTTTAGCGCAGCCTGCATGCCGTGAACCGTCTCTTCGAGGGACAGCAGCCCGCTCCTGGCGGCCAAAGCGCCGACCATCACCATGTTGATGGCCCGGTCGGAACCCACCTCGCGGGCAAGCTCCAGAGTGGGGACTCTGAGAACCTCCACGTCCGTGCGGGAAGGGTTCTCCTCAATGAGGGAAGCGTTGATGAAAATCACGCCGTTCTTGATGACCAGGGCTTCGAACTTCTCGAGGGAAGGGAAATTCATGGCCACGAGGATGTCCGGATTGGAAGCAACCGGTGAGGCAATCTTTCTGTCCGAGAGGGTTACGGTGCAGTTCGCCGTGCCTCCTCGCATCTCAGCGCCGTAAGAGGGGAAGTAGGTGACATTCAGTCCTTTGAGCATGGCTCCGTGGCTCAGGATGTAGCCCATGAGCAAAACGCCCTGGCCGCCGAAGCCTGCAAAAGTCGTTCGAGTAATCATTTCTTGTCCTCGTATCCCGTGGTGTCTTTGATGACGCCAAGCGGATAGGTCTTGACCATAACATCGTTGATCCAGTCCCAGGCTTCTTTCGGTGAGAGCTTCCAGTTGGTCGGGCAGGGGGAAAGGAGCTCGACCAGAGAGAACCCGAGACGGTCCAGCTGCACCTGGAAGCACTTCCGGATGGCTTTCTTGGCCTGGCGGATATGCTTAAAGGAGGCTAGGGAGCAGCGCTCCACGTAGACCACCCCACCGCAGAGCGCGATCATCTGAGAGATGTCAATGGGCCTGCCGTGGAGCTTGGGGTCACGGCCGCCAGGCGCTGTGGTCGCTTCCTGCCCCAGGATCGTGGTCGGGGCCATCTGGCCGCCGGTCATGCCGTAGATCGCGTTGTTGATGAAGATCGTGCTGATTTCTTCTCCCCGGTTGGCCGCGTGAATGGTCTCTGCCGTGCCGATGGCCGCAAGGTCTCCGTCACCCTGGTAGGAAAGCACAAAGCTCTCGGGCTGAACCCGCTTGATGCCTGTGGCCACGGCCAGTGCCCTGCCGTGGGGCGCCTCCACCATGTCGAAGTTGAAGTAGTTGTAAGCCAGGACCGCACAGCCCACCGGGGGAACACCGATCGTGATTTCCCTAAGACCCATCTCATCGAGGCATTCTGCCACAAGCCTGTGGGCTACCGAGTGGCCGCACCCCGGGCAGTAGTGGGTGTAAGCTTCTTTAAGGGACTGAGGTCTTCCAAAGACTTTCTTGTAAGCCGCTTCAGCGCTCATACCAAAATCCTCCGACCGATCTTGCCGTCTCCCCGCAGAGCAGATCGCAGAAACTCGGCCACGTCCGCCGGGGTGGGAATGATGCCGCCGGGGAGGCCGTAAAACGTGATCTCCGCCCTCTCGCCCACGGAAAGAATCACGTCTTCCAGCATCTGGCCCATGCAGAACTCAAAGACTGCAATTTTTTTAATCCGTTTCGAAAGCGCACGGACCGCTTCCATGGGGTAGGGCCATACCGTGATGGGTCGGAAAAGCCCAGCGGCGATGCCCTGAGCCCTGATCTCTTCAATGGCGCTTTCGGCAATCTGTGCCGCTGTCCCGTAAGCCACCACGACAATCTCCGCATCATCGGTGTGGAGGGTCTGCCACCGTGTTTCTTTCTCGGTGATCTCGTCGTATTTCTTCTGGAGGTCCAGGTTGTGGCGATGGAGGACGTTCACGTTCAGCATCATGGAAAAAAGCGCCCTAGGCTCTCGCCCTTTGCAGCCCGTAAGCGCCCAGTCTTTTTTCGGCAAGGAATCGAGATCAACAAAATCAGGGAAGACCACCGGTTCCATGACCTGGCCCATCAGACCGTCTCCGAGGAGAACCACGGGGGTTCGGTACCGGTCCGCAAGATCAAAGGCCACGAACGTGAGATCGCACAATTCTTGGCACCCTGCCGGAGCGAGCACCGGGGTGCGGTAGTCTCCGTTGCCGCCGCCTCTCGTGGCCTGAAAATAATCGGCACCCGAGGGGGCAATGTTCCCCAAGCCCGGTCCGCCTCTCATCATGTTGACGATCACGGCAGGCAATTCCGTGCCGGCCAGATAGGAGATCCCTTCCTGCTTCAGCGCAAGGCCGGGAGAGGAGGAGGAGGTCATGGCCCGGGCGCCTGCGGCAGCAGCTCCGAGCACCATGTTGATGGAAGCAATCTCGCTTTCCCCTTGAATGAACGTGCCGCCCATCTCGACGATTCGGGCCGACAGATACTCAGGCAGTTCGTTCTGGGGAGTGATAGGGTAGCCGGCGTAAAAGCGGCAGCCTGCGCGCACCGCCGCCTCGCCGACCACGTGGGACCCGCGCATCAGCATTTTTTCACTTGGCACGATACACCTCGATTGCCACTTCAGGGCAGACCGTGGCGCACTGGGCGCATCCGGTGCAGCCCTTCTCGTCCTGTTTGGCGTTTTCTTTGAATCGAGCGGGCGAATACCCCTTCTTGTTCAGAGCGTTGTCCACTTCGATTCTCAGGTTAGGGCAGACCTCGATGCAGAGCAGGCAGCCCTTGCAACGCTCTCTGTCGATCACGATTTTTCCCTTTGCCTTTTTTTCAGCCATAATCACATCCTGTCGAGTCCGTTCCTCAGGCGAAAGCGCATCCAATGGTTTTTCGCCGTGAGGACTATAACACAAAAACAAAAGAGAACTTTTAGTTTTGATTTTCCATTTTGTCAATATCTTTTTGAATCCTCAACGAATTTCCCCATTCAAGAAAAAAATTTTTCTTGAAAAAAAATCTCCTGTGCTATAAGCCGGTACCGTAAAAAGCACTTCTCTACGGCGCCGATTAAATTGGTTTTTTCGACGTCTCCCTCGGGGCTTTCAGGCTCCAGGGAGACGATCGGCTTATGGACTTCTAGAGCGAAGGATAGCCTATGGAATCTGGGAACATGATTTTGATCAACGGGCACGAGTTCACGTTTTTTCCCGGCGAGACGATTCTTCAGGTGGCACGGAGGAACGGGATCGAGATCCCGACCCTGTGTTACATGAAGAACGCCGCTCCAACAGGCGCCTGCCGGATCTGCCTGGTGGAAGTGCAGGGAGCAAGGGCCCTGGCGGCATCCTGCTCCATGCCCGCCTCACCCAAAATGGTGGTGAGGACGGAGACGCCACGCGTGGTGCGGGCGCGCCGGATGAATCTCGAACTTTTGCTCTCCTCTGGGCATCACAACTGCCTGGTGCAGGATCTGGACATGGATTCATGGACCGATTTCCAGCTCAAGGCCATGAGCCTCAAGGAGCACGAGGACCTGTGCCCGGCTTATGGGACCTGCCGGCTGCAGGAACTGGCGATCAAAGACCAGATCAGAACAAACCGGTTTGCTCCCAACGAGCCCGGGCATCGTATCGAGAACGTGAACCCTTTTATTGTTAGAGACCTCTCCCGGTGCATCCTGTGCGGCCGCTGCGTGCAGGCCTGCAATGAGGTGCAGGTCAACAATGCCATCAGCTTCGGATACCGCGGCAAGCATTCCAAAATCGTGGCCAGGGGAGATCGGGCCCTCAAGGACTCGGATTGCGTGTTCTGCGGCGAGTGCCTCCAGGCCTGCCCGGTCGGAGCTCTGGTGGCGAAGGAGGACTTTGAATCGCCGACCCTGGTGAAGGGTGAAACCAACATGGTTCGTACGACCTGCTCCTATTGCGGCGTGGGCTGCCAGATGTACCTTCACGTGAGAAAGGGTCGGATCGTGAAGGTGACCGGAGTGGAGGAACTGGGTCCCAACTACGGGAGCCTCTGCGTGAAAGGGAGATTCGGATATGATTTTGTTCAGGACCCGGGAAGACTTACCAAGCCCTTGATCCGAGAAAGCGGCTCCTTCAGGGAAGCCTCGTGGGATGAGGCCCTCAACCTGGTGGCCGAGAAACTCAAAAGCATCCGATCGCAGCACGGGGCCGACGCGATCGGGGTGCTGAGCAGTGCGAGGATCACCAACGAGGAAAACTACCTCGTCCAGAAGTTCACTCGCGCGGCGGTGGGGACGAACAACGTGGACCACTGCGCACGGCTCTGACACTCTTCCACGGTGGCCGGTCTGGCCGCAGCGTTCGGAAGCGGTGCCATGACGAACCCCATCGGAGACATCGAGAAGGCGAATGTCATTCTGATCACGGGGTCTAACACCACGGAAAACCACCCGGTCCTTTCCTCCTACGTCAAGAGAGCGGTGACCCAAAAAGGAGCAAAACTCATTGTGGTGGATCCGCGGCGAATTCCCATCGTGGACTTCGCAGCCGTGTGGTTGAGGCAGAAACTGGGTAGCGATGTGGCGTGGATCAACGGCATGATGCACGTCATCATCAAAGAGAAGCTCTTTGATGAACCCTATGTGACGTCTCGAACCGTCGGGCTCGACGATATCAAAAAAAAGGTGGAGAAATACACTCCCGAAGTCGTTGAAGGAATTACCGGCATCCCGAAAGAGCAATTGATCAAGGCCGCCCGGCTCTATGCCTCCGCCAAAGCAGCTTCCATCCTTTACGCCATGGGCATTACGCAGCACATCTGCGGCACCGACAATGTCAAATCCCTCGCCAACCTGGCCATGCTCTGCGGCAACGTGGGTATTGAAGGAGGAGGAGTGAATCCCCTCCGGGGTCAGAACAATGTGCAGGGGGCCTGCGACATGGGGTGTCTGCCCAATGTCTACACGGGCTACAGGAGGGTCTCTGACCTGGCCATCCGAGAGACCATGGCAAAGGCGTGGGGCGTGGAAAAGCTCCCGGCCAAAGACGGTCTCGTGGTCACGGAAATGATGCAAGAGGCTCACGAGGGCAGACTGAAAGCCATGGTCATCATCGGAGAAAACCCGATGGTGTCGGACCCTGATCTGAAGCACGCCCGGAAGAGCCTGGAGAAGCTGGACTTCCTGGTGGTGCAGGACCTTTTCATGACCGAGACGGCTCAGTTTGCCCATGTGGTGCTGCCCTCGTCTTCTTTCGCTGAAAAAGACGGCACCTTCACCAACACGGAGCGCAAGGTGCAGAGAGTGCGCAAAGCGGTCTCTTCTCCGGGCGAAGCAAGGGAGGACTGGAGGATCATCTGCGACCTCTCGACCCGGATGGGCTATCCCATGGCTTATGACTCTGCAAAAGCCATCTTTGAGGAAATCGGCCGGATCACCCCCTCCTATTGCGGAATCAACTTTGCCCGTTTGGAAAGAGATGGAATCCACTGGCCCTGCACGGGGACGGAGCATCCGGGCACCCCCTGCCTTCACATGGACCAGTTCACCTGCGGCCTCGGGGTGTTTCACGCCATTGAGTGGGTTCCGCCGGCAGAAGTTCCGGATGAAGCGTATCCGCTCTATCTCACCACGGGCCGGGTGCTGTACCAGTATCATACCGGCACCATGACCATGAAGTCGGAGGGATTGAACCTGCTGTCGCCCGAGTGCTTTGTGGAGATCTCACCGGGAGACGCAGGGAGGTACGGGCTGAAAGACGGACAGGAGGTCAGGGTGTCGTCCAGAAGGGGAGTGATCAAGGCCAAGGCCAAACTGTCGGGCAAAGCGGTGGACGGCACGCTCTTTATCCCCTTCCACTGGGCACAGGCCGCGGCCAATGAATTGACCCACGGTGCACTGGATCCGGTGGCCAAGATCCCTGAACTGAAAGTGTGTGCCGTTCGAATTGAGGGGGCCTGAGTCTATTCAAGAAGTTAAAATGGATGCTTCCGTAAAAAGTACCGTTCACCCTTCGATACCCTGGTCGCCTCTGGCGCCGCCTTCGGCGGGTAAACCTCAGGGTGAACGGACGGTATGCACCGTACGTCCCTGATGTTCCGTTCGTGGAGAGGTATCGAACCATGAACGGAGTGCGTGGTTGTGGCTTTTTGCGAGAGCATAGAGATATCAGCATTTCAAAAGTCTGCAGAGAAGGAGCCCAGAACGATGATCGTTGGACAGAGTCTTGCAGAAGTGAATTCGGATCTGACGCCGGAAGTCATGGCCCGGGTGGATGCTATCATTGAACAGTACAAGGAAAAACCAGGAGCCCTCATTCCGGTGCTGGAAGAGTGCCAGGGGGTGGTGGGCTATCTCCCGGTGGAACTTCAGGAGTACATCAGCAGGGGCCTCAATGTTTCTGCCAGTTCGGTCTACGGCGTGGTGACATTCTACTCTTTTTTTTCCATGGTGCCCAAGGGCAGGCACACCATCAAGGTGTGTATGGGTACGGCCTGCTACGTGAAGGGGATCGGCGAGGTCCTGAGCCGTCTTCAGAGCGCGTTCAAGCTCGATGTGGGAAAAATCTCCGAGGACCGGCGATTCTCCCTGGAGGTGGTCCGCTGCCTTGGAGCTTGCGGACTGGCGCCGGTGGTGGTGGTAGACACGGACACCCACGGAGGAATGACTCCGGATCGTATCGTGGGCGTTGTGAACCGTTATTCATAGCATGTTGTGATGGGGAGGGAATGAGATGTCCAGGCTCAAGCCAGAGGATCTCAAGCAAGTCAAAGAGAACACGTTAAAGGAAATGGCTCTCCGTGAGGGGGGAACCACCATAAAGATTACGGTCCACATGGGCACCTGCGGGATTGCGGCCGGAGCCAAAGAAGTCATGGAGGCTCTCATGGAAGAAATGGCTGCGTCGGGAAGAAAGGATATCCGAGTGGTCGGATCAGGCTGCATGGGCATGTGCAGCAGTGAACCCAATGTGACGGTGGAAAGGCTTGGGAAAGAGGGAGTCCTCTACAAACATATGGACAAGAACAAGATGCGGCAGGTGTTCAAGAGACACGTCCTGTTGGGAGAGGTGCAAACCGATTTCGCTCTGGCCAGGATGAAGTGAGAAGGATTTCAGGGGTAGGAGTTGAGGAGGCAGTGGAATGAGTACTTACCGTGCTGAGATTTCCGTGTGCAGCGGGAAAGCCTGTCGTGAATCAGGAAGCCATAACCTGAAAGAAGCCCTGGAAAAGGAACTCCTTCGCAAGGGGCTCAACAACGAGATCCGTGTCACGGAAACCCAGTGCAACGGCTTTTGTGCGCAAGGCCCTCTGTTGAAGGTGGAGCCGGAAGGGACTCTGTATCAAAAACTCAAAGAAGAAGACATCCCAAAACTGGTGGAAGAGCACTTGGTCAAGGGCGAGCCCGTCAAAAGGCTTTTCCTCAAGCCGGCCTCCCCTCCTGAATCGGTCCCCGCCATGGAGGACATCCCCTTCTATTCCAAGCAGATGCTCATTGTGCTGAAGAACAGAGGCGTGATCGATCCAGAGAGCCTGGAAGAGTACATCGCCAGGGACGGGTATGTGGGTGCAAGCAAGGCCCTGCTGAACATGACGTCTGAGCAAATCATTCAGGAAGTGAAGACCTCCGGCCTGAGAGGCCGCGGTGGGGCAGGATTCAGCACAGGCCTCAAGTGGGAGTTTGCCAGCAAATCCCCGGGGGACGTGAAATATGCCTTGTGCAACGCGGATGAAGGGGATCCAGGGGCGTTCATGGATCGGAGCGTGCTCGAAGCGGATCCCCATGCCGTTCTGGAAGGGATGGTCATTGCCGCCAAGGCCATTGGCGCGCACCAGGGCTACATCTACTGTAGGGCGGAGTACCCTCTTGCCGTGAAACGACTCAACCTCGCCATCCAGCAGGCCAAGGAAGCCGGTCTTCTGGGAAGAGATATTCTGGGCAGTGGTTTTGATTTTGATGTGGAAGTATATCAGGGGGCCGGCGCTTTTGTGTGCGGCGAGGAAACGGCCCTGATGCAGTCCATCGAGGGCAAGCGGGGCATGCCAAGACCCAGGCCCCCTTTCCCTGCCCAGCAGGGGTTGTGGAAGAAGCCCACGGTGCTCAACAACGTGGAGACCTACGCGAATGTTCCGCAGATCATCCAGAACGGCGGTACCTGGTATGCCGGCATCGGCACAGCCACCAGCAAAGGCACCAAGGTTTTTGCTCTCACCGGAGCGGTGAACAATATCGGTCTTGTCGAGGTGCCGATGGGGATCACTCTGCGGGAAATCATTTTTGACATCGGCGGCGGGATCCCGAAGAAGAGAAAATTCAAGGCGGTCCAGCTGGGCGGGCCCTCCGGAGGGTGCGTGCCGGAGCGATATCTGGACACGCCGGTGGACTACGAGTCCATCGCGAAGGTCGGAGCCATCATGGGTTCAGGCGGCATGATCGTCATGAACGATCAGACCTGCATGGTGGACATGGCCCGGTTCTTCATGGATTTCATTCAGGATGAATCGTGCGGCAAGTGCACCCCGTGCCGGGAAGGGACAAGGAGGATGCTGGAAATCCTGGAAAAGATCACCCAGGGCCGCGGAGAACCCGAGGACATCGATGTGCTGGAAGAGCTGAGCGACATGATCAGGAACAGCGCCCTGTGCGGCCTTGGCCAGACCGGCCCAAATCCGGTCCTCTCCACGCTGCAGTACTTCAGAGACGAATATGAGGCCCACATCTATGAGAAGAGGTGCCCGGCCAGACGATGTGCCGCTCTGGTGAAGTTCGAGGTGAATGCGGACCTTTGCACGAAGTGCGGAATCTGTTCCAGGAGTTGCCCCTCAGGAGCCATCGAGTGGAAGAAACGGGAACCGGCGGTTATCGTGAAGGAAAAGTGCGTCAAGTGCCTGAGCTGCATCACCAACTGCCCTGCAGACGCGATCTTGTAGCGCAGGTTGCAGACACAAGGTCAATGGTTGAAAGGGATTGAAATGGACGGGAAAACGGAAACTTATCTGGCCTATGCGCTGGCGGCGATCCTGCTCCTGGTAGGAGTGGTCTCGTATGCCGCTTACCCAACCAAAGCGCCTGAAGAACCCATCCGGATCGTGTTCAAGAACATTGCCGGGAACGTGCTCTTTGACCACAAGGAGCACACATCGGATGAGGGATACGGTCTCAAGTGCACGGAGTGCCACCACGAGATCGAGAAAGAGGGAGAAAAGCCTTCTCGCTGCGGAGAGTGCCACAAGGCTGAGGAAGGCGAGGGTATGGGTCCGCTGCGCTCTGATGCCTTTCACAAGCAGTGCCAGGGTTGCCATGAAGACCAGGGCATGGGGCCGGTGAACTGCTCTGCATGCCACGTGCTCCTGTAGCAGGTTGGAGGAATGAGATGATCAAAAGACCCTTTTTTGCGATCACAAAACCCAAGCTCAGGTGTTCCAGGATCTGGACCCTTCCTAAAGAGACACTGGTGGAGATCCCACTGCCCAGGAAGGTGACCCTCCTCGTGAAAGGACCGTTTCCGAGGGTCGGTGAGCTGATGATCCGGGTCGGAGACCGTGTGCGAACCGGGCAAAAGATCCGGCTGACGGCGGATCGGGGAGATTACTTTATCGCCTCAGTGACCGGAACGGTTTCAGACGTTTCTCCGCACACCGGATACATGGGGGCGGGCTTCACCTCCATCTCCATCAACGCTGACGACCAGGATCAGTGGGACGAAGCGTTCGGTCCTCTGGCCCAGGAGCCCGGTCTTCAAACCGTGATGGATTACCTCGCGTCTCTTCCCGGCGCTTCGGATTTCGGTTCCCTGTTGAGTTCCAAACCTGCGCTTGAGACCTTGGTGGTCTTGGGAACCGACGGAGATCTCCTGGTGACTAAGAACCAGTTTGTTGTGGACACGGAAGCGGAAGCCCTGGCGCAGGGGATCGAGACCCTGAAGAGAATCTCAGGCATCCCCAAGATCGTGCTGCTCCTTCCCGACTACTTCAAGACGGAAGCGGTAAAAACAGGGGTTGAAGTGAAAAGGGTTGCCCCCCTTTACCCGAACACCCTTCCCAGGATGATCATGAAAAACCTTTTCGGAAAGCCGGTGTCTGCGGGGAAGAGATGCGAAGATCTGGGGACAGGCTTTGTCAGTGCCGAGGCCGTTGTTGCCCTCCAGAAAGCCTTTTCCCAGGCACAGGTTCCCATCCACAAGCTCATGACGGTGGTGCGAAAGGAGGGCACAACGGTCCATGCCAGAGCCCGAATCGGCACACCGGTCAAAGACGTGTTGAGCGCCCTCGAGGTCGCGACGCATCATGGAGACCAAGTTGTGGTGGGCGGGGCCATGACCGGTCGCCCCCTTTTCTCTGAGGATGCGCCCGTGGACGGCGATACGGATGCGATTCTTGTCCAGGACAAGACCCAGAGGATCCCGAGTTCCGACAGCCATTGCGTCAACTGCGGGGAATGTGTGAGAGCGTGCCCTGCGAAAATGCCGGTGAACTTGCTGATCCGGTATCTTGAAAACGGCCATTTTGAAGAGGCGGCCGAGGACTTTGATCTTCTCTCCTGCATTGAGTGCGGGCTTTGTACCTATGTCTGCATCGTGAGAATTCCCATTTTCCAGTACATCATGCTCGGGAAGCAGGAGAATGCACGGATCAAGAGCGCGGAGGAAGCCCATGCTTAATGAGAAGTTACTGGTCGGATCACATGCGCCTTACTGGCACAACGGAATCAGCATCCGGGAGAAGAGCTATCACACCCTGCTGGCGGCTCTCCCTGCCGTGCTCATGGGCATCTATCAATTCGGGATCCCGGCCCTGAGGGTCATGGCGCTTTCCATCTCCTGCGCCATTCTCTGGGAATTGATCCTGAACCGGGCCATGAAACGTCCTGTCACAGTCAGCAGGTTCGGAT
>Ga0210134_1000080_pt1 | contig 12142 bp, 9 predicted proteins | sample RushSE_CattailNL_3_FD_185565 | JGI IMG/M metagenome (GOLD analysis project Ga0210134, IMG submission 185565) | Wetland microbial communities from San Francisco Bay, California, USA, that impact long-term carbon sequestration - RushSE_CattailNLB_D2... | ecosystem: Environmental > Aquatic > Marine... | reverse complement strand
ATCTTCATGCCATCCTCCCAACAACCATGCTTACGCACATTTTTCAAATACTAATTTAAAATAGCAGTTTGAATTTGTCAAGAAGAAACTTCGGTATGATTCTGCTTTATGTTCACAGATCACGGGGTACAGATAGAAATGCCCTTCGAGGGCTAATTAAGCTACCAACGATGCAGGTGGTACTGAGTGATCGGCCTGATCAGCCCCTCCCTTGGTGGGAGCGGATGCTGTGATAGGAGGATGCTTGCCCGCCGGAGACAGGGCTGTAGTGAAATGAAAATCAGTGCTATGACGTGATGGATGATGATTGAGCGCTGGATACGAACTCAAATCATAAGCTTTTTTGAAGCACAAAAAGCGGAGTAATGAATCAAATGACGAATGAATCGGCCGAAGAGGCCAAACCCCATCTGATCACTGCCATTGAATGATCATTGGTTCATGCGGCGTTCTTAACGCTCACTTCTACGATATTCTGCCTGGCAATGGTCTTCTCTTCCTTCCCTTTTTTCACCAACACATGCATGAGCCCGAGCACTTCGTACAAGCCATTCTCAAGAGCGGACGTATCCCACCTCACGGGGAAGTTCTCCTCGCGGTCCTCCGATTCGCCGACCTTGACCCAGGTATCCGTGTCTTTTCTACGGTAGTACCAGGGGTTGGTCACTTTAAGGATTGCACCGGAGAGGCCCAGCATTTCGAGCTCCTTACGCAAAAGAGTTTCATCGAAGTTCTCTCTAAGGACGACAATTCCTGAAAACGTTTTTGCCACCTCTGAAGGCACGATGAAATGGGGTCCCCAATTGATAGCCATATGCACCTCCTGTTCTGTTTATGGGTTCATGGTCATGAAAGACTCTTTTCCTAAAGACTTTTATCGCAGAGACAGTGTCAATGAGACTCTTGTCGGGGTAACCCAATGAAATGCAAGGCGTCCGATCCTCCCCCTAGACGGGTACGTGGCAGGGAGGAGGAGAATCGTTTCACAACGGAGTTCTTCCCACCACACCATGACCTCACCCGCTTTGACCCAAAATTTGTCCGTGCCTTTCTGCAAGTCATAGCCTGAGAAAAGAAGGGGCTCTAAGCAGTAAGGGCACTTGTACTAGGCTAACGACAGGGTTATGCGTTTGTATCCTACTCGAACACCTCCATGCCCACCGTGCGATGGCCATAAACCATGCTATGATAACAAGAGGCGCACACAAAAGAATCTTCCTTTTGAATATGATCCTTCAAAGTCCTAAGTTTCGTACCGCATTCTGAGCATCTCACCTGGTCTTTGCCTCCTTCACCTTCTGCCATGAATTGCCTCCGTTCTCTTGAAGCCCTCATGTTGCCCTCCTGCCCGAAGAGTTCAAAAACCATTTAATAAAACACCTTTCCCTCCATCTTCAATCAAGTGCAAACACCTTGCCATCGTAAGCAATGTCTCTTTTCTGAAGAATACCATTAAGATATTCCTTCAGCCGATTTTGAGTGGATAAGACAATAGTTACATTCTTGTCGAAAAAAGTTCTCTAATTAACAATATTGTAACAACAAGTGAGACAAGCCACTAAATCAATTAATTTCAAGTTTCTCATGTTAATGAAGATTTGGTTTCTTATATCGGGCATGAATCCTGTAACCTTTCTCTTCAAGAATCTAGGGGAGGAGAGGCTCATGAATACAGGAGACACGGCATTTGTACTTGTTTCGTCAGCACTGGTCATGCTCATGACCCCTGGGCTGGCGCTCTTCTACGGCGGCATGGTGCGAGCAAAAAATGTGCTTGGAACCATCATGCAAAGTTTCATCCTCATTGGCGTCATCAGCCTACAATGGCTCCTGTGGGGCTACAGCATGGCGTTCGGTCCCGATAAACTGGGAATCATTGGAGGGCTTGAATGGATTGGCCTGAGAGGGGTGGGGATGGAGCCTCATGCCATTTACGGCCCAACGATTCCTCATCAGGTTTTCATGATCTTTCAGTGCATGTTTGCAGTCATCACTCCGGCTTTGATTACAGGGGCCTTTGCTGAAAGAATGAGATTCGGGCCTTTTCTTATATTTAGCCTCCTTTGGGCAACCTTTGTTTACAATCCTCTGGTCCATTGGATGTGGGGGAATGGCGGCTGGCTGGCCAGGCTGGGTGCGCTCGATTTTGCAGGAGGAGTTCCCGTTCATCTGAGTTCCGGAGTGGCCGCAATATCGGCAGCCATCATCATGGGAAAACGCCAAGGGTATGGTACTGAAGATCTTAAGCCCCATAATCTCCCGATGACCATACTAGGTGCGGGTCTTCTCTGGTTCGGCTGGTTCGGGTTCAATGCGGGAAGCGCTTTGTCTGCGAGCAGCCTGGCAGGGAGCGCTTTTGTGGCCACGCACATTGCAGGAACCACCGGGGCGCTGGCGTGGATCGCTATGGAATGGAAATTCATCGGAAAAGCCACCAGCCTTGGCGCAGCGAGCGGCGCGGTGGCAGGCCTTGCGACCGTGACGCCTGCTTCGGGATTTGTGGGGCCCCTTTCAGCAGCTCTGATCGGAGTTGCCGCGGGCGCGTGCTGCTACCTGGCGATCAAGATGAAGAACAGGTTCCGATATGATGACAGTTTGGACGTCGTCGGCATCCATGGTGTGGGCGGGGTGATTGGGCTTCTTGCCACCGGGCTCTTTTCCAGCAAAGCCGTGAACCCTAATGGAGCAGATGGGCTATTCTTTGGGAACGCCTCTCAATTGGGTATCCAAACGATTGCTATCCTAGTGACAATCATCTACGTCTTTGCATTCAGTTTTGTCATTCTTAAGATCGTGGACAAGATTTTTGGTTTGCGTGTCCCGGATCATGATGAGGTGAGTGGGCTTGACTTGACACAACACGATGAAACAGCCTATACGAGCCACTAGACACTATTTGAGCCAAAAGCTGAGGAGGGCCGCAAGATGAAAAAAGTGGAAGCGATTATCAAACCCTTTAAGCTCGACAGCGTCAAGGAGGGTCTTACGGCTCTGGGGATTACTGGACTGACCGTCACCGAGGTGAAGGGATTCGGCAGACAAAGAGGACACCGGGAGGTGTACCGGGGAGCGGAATACCAGGTCGATTTTGTTTCAAAGATCAAAATCGAAGTGGTGATGGAAGACCAATTGGTTTTAGATGCGGTCCGCGTCATTCAGGAAAAGGCGAAGACCGGACAGATCGGAGATGGTAAAATTTTTATTTTCCCTGTCGAAAACGTTATCCGCATCAGAACAGGGGAGACAGGCAAGGACGCCATCTAACAAAGGGCATGACCTTCCCCTCAGACGAACTGAAACGCGTACTCGAAGGTTGACGCAAGGCGGGGCTGAAGTGAGGTGAAGTCCTCTATCCTGATGAATGATGCCTAGGTAGCGCTTCTGATTACGATACCTAAGCAGCACAGGAAAAGAGGTAATCTCAGGTTATGACTTCCAAATGATGTCATACCAAGACACCAAGCTGAATGTCCGATCAGATGGCATGCGGGCCGGAAATTCTTCTGGATCGCACCCCGGCGTTTATCCCATATGCAAATGCAAGAGGACTACTTGATCCCTCTTGCGTAGTTGATCAAAACGATCTTGTGCTTACGGGTGTCCGCTTTGACCCTGGCGAGTTTTCGGCTCAGCCCGTCATCCTGCAGCTTAATACGGTCGATAAAGCTTGCCTCATCCAGCTCTCCTTCGATCTGAGCGCAGAGATTATAGGCTTCTGCTTCCGAAATGTCCGTTTCAACCTTCTTGACCAGTTCCTTGGCCTTTTTCACAAACTCCTTTAAGAATACCATGTCCGATCCAAGGTGAAACTGAAAAGAGTGATCGGAAACCACTCTTTCCCGGATCTTGTTGAAGACCTGAGCGTGGATCATTTCCTCATTCGCCAGTTCCGACCAGAAACTCTTCACCTGAGGTCTGAAATAGGGTTTTCGTGAGAGCTTCTCATAGACTCTGGAGAGTCCTGTCTCGATCTTCGCCAACCCAATCAGCACCCTGTCCGTCTCCCTTGATATCATACGGCCCCATCCCCTCAGTAAGATACAATCATTATATCACCAAGCGACGCTTGCGATTCAAGAGAGAAATCCGTTTCCAGTCTGGCCGCGGGGGGCTGCCGATGAACCCTGGCATGGAATCGTGCAGTTCGCGATTGAGATTTCGATGGTTCTGTAATATTCTTTTTATTTGTTTTAAGCGGCCTGAGGTTTGCCACAGGACGCCATGTTTTCCTATTTGACGTGGAGGAGATTCTCTTCATGGCCATCAAGCCGACCTATGAGGAATTGGAGCTAAAAATCGAGAAGCTTGAGAAGGAGGCAGCCAGAGCCAAAGACGCAGAACAGGCCCTAAGAGAAAAGGACCGATTCTTGCCCCAAATGATCCAGGGAAGCCCTATCCCCACCCTCGTGATGAATATGGATCACACGATCACCCACTGCAACAAGGCTTTCGAAAACCTCATCGGAGTCTCGGTCGATCAAATCCTCGGCAGCAAGGAGTGGTTGGACGCCGCCGCCACGGCCCGTCCGTACATGGCGGACTTCATCGTGGACCAGGCGCCTGAGGAAGAAATGGCCTGGTACTACGGCAGGAAGTGCCGAAAGTCCAAGGTCATCGAAGGAGCTTACGAAGCAGAGGCCTTTTTCCCAAAGATGGGAGAAAAAGGCCGGTGGCTGTCTATCACCGCAGCGCCCCTTCGGGATGCGGAAACGAAGCTCATCGGTGCCATCGAAACGCTGCAGGACATCACCGAGAGCAGAGAAACGGAAGAGGCTCTGAGAGAGAGTGAAAAAAGGCTCTCTCAAATCGTTCACGGAACCTCCATCCCCACCTTTGTCATCAACGACAAGCACACGATGATCCTTTGCAACAGGGCCTTCGAAAACCTGACGGGAATCCGAGCCGGCCAGATCACAGGAACGAGAGCTCAGTGGATGGCTTTCTACGGTTCGGAAAGGCCTGTGATGGCCGATCTCATTGTGGACGGGGCATCACAGGAAGACATGAGGCAGCGTTACGGAGACAGGTGCAGGAAGTCCCGCATCATTGACGGAGCCTATGAAGTCGAGGGGTTTTTCCCGGACCTAGGGAGCGGCGGAAAGTGGCTCTTCTTCACAGCAGCGCCGTTGATGGATGATGAAAAGAAAATCACGGGTGCCATTGAGACGCTGCAGGACGTGACCGAACGCAAACGGGCGGAAGAGGCCCTCAGGGAATCTGAAAAGAGATACAGAACCCTCCTCGACTTCGCTCCTTACCCGATCGTAGTGTTCACCCTCGAAGGGAAAGTCTCTTATCTGAACCCGGCATTCTCAGAAGTTTTCGGCTGGACTCTCGGCGAGCTGGAAGGAAGCCCCATCCCGTATGTTCCACGGGGCCTGGAGCATGAAACGACCCAAAAGATCAAGGAGCTTTTCAAGAACAAGGTGATTCTCCGGGAAGAAACAAAAAGGATGACCAAAGACGGCCGCGTTCTCGATGTCATCCTGAGAGCGGTTGTCTTCTCCGTGTCCCAAGAGGAGCCAGAGGGTGAGCTCGTTATCCTACGGGATGTGACTCAGGAAAAGAGAATTGCCCGGAACAATGAAGCCATGCTCCGGATCAGCATGGCCTTGCCCGAGTACCCGGATCTCCAAGACCTCCTTTACTACGTCAACAGCGAGGTGAAGAGTCTTCTCGGAGCAGAAGGTTCGATCACAATTCTCCATGATGAAATCAAAGCAGATCTCTTCATCCTCGGCGCTGCATACGATGACATGGATACGGAAAGGAGGGCCGGAGAGATCCGCTTCTCCATGAACCAGCTCGTGGCCGGACAGGTGATCCAGAGCGGTGAGCCGATGATCGTCAACGACACCTCCACCCATCAATTGCTCCACGAAGAACGGGACAGAAGACTGGGGTACAAAACCAGGAACCTCGTGCTCGTTCCTTTGAAGAGCAGCGATCGGATTATCGGTGCTCTGTGCGCGATCAACAAAAAGGAAGGCCTCTTTGACCAGACCGATGTGGAGATGCTCAGCATGATTGCCGGAACCGTGGCTCTTTCCGTGGAGAATGCGAGGTTTTCCGAGGAACTGAAAAAGGCTTACAGGGAAGTCACGAGTCTCAACCGCGCCAAAGACAAAGTGATCAATCATTTGTCCCACGAATTGCGAACCCCGGTGGCCATCTTGTCCGGGTCGCTGAACATTCTGTCCCGAAGGCTCGCCGTTCTTCCACAAGAGAGTTGGAAACCAACCCTGGAAAGGCTCCAGAGAAATCTCGACCGAGTCGTGGACATCCAGTATCAGGTGCAGGACATCATGGAAAACAAGCAGTACAGAGCCCACGGGCTTCTCACGGCCATGATCGACCAGTGCGGCGACGAACTGGAGACTCTGCTGGCAGAGGAATGCGGGGAAACAGGAGTCGTTCAGAAGATCCGGAAGCGAGTGGATGACCTGTTCAATGTCAAAGAAACGGCTTCTAAGCAGCTCAGGCTGGAACAGGAGGTCCAGGAAAGGCTAGAGAAGCTCAAACCTCACTTTTCCCACAGAGAACTGAAGCTCATCAGCCATCTTGAGCCGACGCCCCCGGTCCTTCTTCCCCCCGACGTGCTGCAAAAAGTAATCGACGGCCTGGTCAAGAATGCCGTCGAAAACACCCCGGATGAAGGGAAGATCGAAATTCACGTGCGGAAGAAGAACGAGGGAGCGGAACTGGTTGTGCGGGACTATGGAGTCGGCATTACGGAAGATGCCCAGAGAAGGATCTTTGAGGGATTCTTCACGACCCAGGACACCATGGCCTATTCGTCGAAGAGACCGTTTGATTTCAATGCCGGCGGCAAAGGCGCAGACCTTTTGCGCATGAAGATTTTCTCCGAGAGATACAACTTCAAGATAGACATGGTTTCCTCCAGGTGCCGATTCCTGGCCAAGGATACCGATGTGTGCCCGGGCAGAATCAGTCAATGTCCTTTTTGCTCCAAAATCGAGAACTGCCATGCCTCAGGCGGAACCACGTTCACCGCCAAGTTTCCGCCTGCCTCGCTCGCGGAGCATGGAGGAGGGAAGAAGTGACGACCAAGCAACCGCCTGAAGACCTTGCAAGCAAAGTGCGCCATCTGGAAAGGGAACTCTCCGAATGCAGGAGTTCTGTTGACACCCTGAAGCAACACGAGAAAAGGCTCTCCCTCATCATCCAGAGCAGCGCCATCCCGGCCCTTGTGATCGACAAGAACCACGTCATCACCCATTGTAACAAGGCCTATGAAAAGCTGAGGGGTATCCCTGTGGACAAAATGGTGGGCACACGCAACCAGTGGATGACCTTCTACAAAGAGCCCAGCCGCGCCATGGTGGATTTCATCGTGGATCGTGTTCCGGCGGAAGAAATCCTCAAGCATTTCGGTCAGCGCTGTCGAAAGTCCGAGCTTGCGGAAGGAGGATACGAAGCGGAGCTCTTTTTCCCTAGCCTCGGAGAAAGCGGTCAGTGGCTGTTCTTCACTGCAGCCCCTTTGGTCGACGACACCGGCGAGATTGTGGGAGCCATTGAAACGTTCCAAGACGTTTCCAATCGCCTTCTGGCCGAAGAGGCTCTCCGCAAGTCCGAGAGACGTTTCAGAACCCTCCTGTACTTTGTTCCCTACCCCATCGGCGTCTTCACCATGGAAGGCTTCCCCATCTACCTGAATCCCGGCTTTACCAAGGTTCTTGGGTGGACGCTCGACGAGCTCGAGGGGAAGAAGATCCCTTTCGTGCCGGAAGAGGCCAAAAAGGAAACGATCGAGAACCTGAAACGGCTTTACAGGGACAAGATTTTGGTCCGCCACGAGTCCAGGAGGTTGACCAAGGAGGGTCGGGTGCTCGATGTTTCCATCCGAGCCGCAGTCTTCTCAGAATCTGAGGAAGGACCTTCCGGCGTCATCGCCATATTCCGCGACATCACCCAGGAGAAGCGGATCGCACGGATCAACAAAGCCATGCTTCACATCAGCCTGGCTCTGCCAAGGTATCCGAACCTTGAAGACCTTCTCGACTATGTCAACGGAGAGGTGAAAAGGCTCCTGGATACCGAAGGATGTGTAACCATCCTGCTCGATGAAGAGAGGAAGGAGTTCTTCATCCTGGGAGCGGCCTATGATAAGTCGGACATGAAGAGAAAAGCCAAAGAGGCTCGTTTCCCTGTGGATCAGCTACTGGCAGGCAGGGTTCTCAAAACAGGACAACCCATGATCGTTTCCGACACCTCCGCCGACCGGCACATTCATGAACAGAGAGACAAGAAGCTCGGGTTTACGACCCGGAACCTCGCTCTCGTGCCCCTCCGGGGCGGGGAGCAAATCAGGGGGGTGCTCTGCGCCATCAACAAGAAAGAGGGGGACTTTGTCCAGGCCGACACTGACCTGCTGGAAATAATTGCCGGGACCGTCGCTCTTTCCATTGAAAACGCCAGGGTTTCGGCTGAGCTCAAAAAAGCCTACACAGAGGTGACGAGCCTCAACCGTGCCAAGGACAAGGCGATCAACCACTTGTCCCACGAACTGAGGACGCCCATTGCTGTTCTTTCCGGCGCCCTGGTTGTGCTCAAGAGAAGAATGGAAAGCTTGCCGGAAGCCGCCTGGAAACCTTTTGTGGACATGGCCCAGAGAAACCTCGATCGCATGGAGGCCATTCAGATTGAGGTGGAAGACATCATGGAGGATCGCCAGTACAAACCCTATGGAGTCCTTTCGCTCCTGCTTGACTCGTGCGCCGACGAGCTGGCTGTTCTTGTGGCTCAGGAGACCGACAACGGCGCGGTGCTCGATCGGCTGCGGAAGAAAATCGAAGACCTTTTCGGGCCCAAGGAATCCGTTCCTGTGGAACTGAGACTGGATCAAATGGTAAAAGAAAGACTGGAAGCCCTGCGCCTGTCTTTTTCCAACCGCCTGGTGGAGATCCTGACGCAGATTGATCCTGCACCTCCCATCCTCATCCCTCGGGAGGTGATCCAGAAGGTGATTGACGGTCTGATCAAGAATGCTGTTGAAAACACGCCGGACGAAGGAAGAATCGAGGTTGCGGTCCAGCAGAAGGGCGAAGGCGCCTTACTGCTGGTTCACGACTATGGGGTCGGTATTCCGGAAGAGGCGCAGAAAAGGATTTTCGAGGGTTTCTTTCACACCCAGGATACCATGGCGTATTCGTCGAAGAGACCGTTTGATTTCAATGCCGGCGGCAAAGGAGCCGATCTTCTCAGGATGAAGATCTTCTCCGAGCGATACCATTTCCAGATCGACATGGCCTCTGTGAGGTGCAAGCACCTGCCCAAGGATACGGATGTGTGCCCCGGCAGGATCAGCCAGTGTCCGTTCTGCTCACGAACCGAGAGCTGTCATCAGTCAGGAGGAACGCTGTTTTCTCTGTACTTCCCGCCTGCCCCGCGGTAACAGATTTTACCGCAGAGGGGACTTCATTTTTTGATGATCAGTTCTTGCATGGGAAGATTGTTCATCATGAGCCGTTCGCAGGTGGTTCCCAGCAGGTCTTCGACAAAGTACACGCGTCTTTCCAAAGGGTCGTCCATGACTGTCCAGAGAGCGGCATGCAGCCCGGCCGCAACCTGCCGGCAACTCCCGCTCACCCCTGGGACCTCCCCCTGCGCCGTGGTGTTGAAGAAGTACACCCGTGAGCGCTCGTATTCGAGACACACCCCCACGGTGGCCTCCCCTTTGAGCAGGACCGTTCTATTGTCTCCCAGCGCCAGGGTGTCCAGAGGGATCTCTTTCTCCTTGTCGTAGACCTCTTCGAGGTAGTCCATGGTTTCGGTTTTGAGGGAAAAAAGGAAGCGAGAGGGCACATCGTATGCATGGCCCAGAGTAATGGTTTCTTCGTGGAGCAGAAGAAACCCTCTCGGATAATCACGAAGGGTCATGATCGGTCTGAGGACGTCCTCCATGGAAACCCGGTTCTTGAGCGGATTGGGCCGGACCAATCGGATTTTGTTCCGTCCTTCAACATACCCTGCCGGGTCATTGGCGATCTCGTCCACGAGCGTCTCCCGGCTCCACGCAATGACCGGCATGCCCCCGTTCACTGGTTCCCCTGTGTCATATTCAAAGTGAACAATGTTCTTCGGCACTCCGAATTTTTCAATACCCCTCCTGACCCACATGTTGACGACCCCTGGGTTCATTCCGCTGCAAAGGATATGGGGAGCATTCCAAGAAGCGGTCCTACGGTCGACCAGGTCGAGAACAACCTCGGAGAAGTTCTCGCCCGGCCTGTTGGCCACCCCCGTGTTGATGTAGCTGACCCCCGCCCTGTCTGTCGCGGCAAGCATGGCCCTGGTTTCATTCACGCTCAGGTCGATGACCGTGTCGATCCCGCGATTCTTCAGCAGTCGGAGATAATCTTCTCGGCCTTTGTCCAAATTGATGGCCGCTCTGAGAAACTCACCCTTCAGTTCCCCAACGAACAGGCTTCCGTCCTCAGCCCGGAGCTCTTGCCGATCCACGAGCACGAGTTTTCCCAGCCGTCCACGATCCTTGAGCAGCGTGCGGAGAAACGCTCTCCCCACCCCGCCGCAGGCCCCGATGACGAGAATGTTCTTTTTCGCATTCACGAAGGTTTCATCAAATCCCTTTGTTGAAAGAGAGGCTTATCCTTTGACTGTCATTCCCGCGAAAGCGGGAATCCAGTTTTGTCAGGATCTTCTGGACTCCCGCCGGAGTTTATAGGCGGGCGGGAGTGACGCTCTGCGAGTATTTTGCGGAACCTGAAATCCTCTGTGCTGCGGACCATGCCGCTCCAGCTCAACCGCACCAGTCACCTATAGAGCGGCTCAACCAACCCTCCATCACTCCAATACTCCAGTGCTCCTAGTCTTCTATGGCGTTACATCGGCGAACTTCGTGAGATGAGCTGAACGGTAGAGATCTCCCGGAGTAATTCTCTTTGCCGCCATGAGATCCGCGATGGCAGCCGCATGCTGTTTGACCGTCTTCACGTATTCCCGCATCATGAAGCAGTACTGGCGCGCCCGTCCGATACCGCCGGTGTTGGCTTGCACCGGGCACCTACCCCCGCAGTAGGGCTCCACCCCACACGCGCTACACCCAAGGTCTGTTTTGTAGCTCACGATGGTCGCCACTCTCTCCCTGGCATCGGCCTCAAAGATAATCTCGCCGGATTCCAGAATGCGGCCGATGCTCATGGCTTCAGGCAAGTCCGCACAGGCGTGAACTTTCCCGTCGCCGATGATGTCGAAGTTCTCCATTCTCTCAACGGCACAGGCCGTGGTTCCTCTCCTTTTCTTCATGAACAGATAAAGGAGCAGGTCGTTCACGTGGATGAGCGACAGGAGATCGCCCCGTCTCATGTGCTCGACGTAGACCCCTATGATGCTTTCCAGGTCGCGGCGGTACTTCTCAAGGTACCCGGACAAATCAGGAATCATCCCATCCCCTTCGTCGCAGTGCCAGAAAAAGTGCTCCGCCTCTGCACGCTTCCGAAAATACATGAAGGAGTCGAAGCAATCCCAGAGCGACATCTCGGGCCGCAGGGTCGCCCAGATGAGCACTTCCCCTTGTCTCACCCGGTTCAGCGCTTCCACCTGTTGCCTGATTTTCTTGAGCGAGGTCCCTCTGCGCATGGCATCGTGCTGCTCTTCATTCCCGTCAATCGAAAGGGCGGTGAGCCACATGCTGGAGATCAGATCAGGACAATTCCTGATTGCCTTCTCCAAATAATGCCCGCTCGTGATCACCATGTGTTTGAGGGACGTGGGCTCCCCCACGACTCCTGGCAGCGCCCGGAAGAGATGGTTTATGGGGTCGAGCCGGAGCATGGGCTCGCCACCGTAATAGACGATCACCGCCGTTGTTTTGCCGCTCTCCTTGATCAACTGCGCGATCCCCAGGAGGTCTCTCTTCAGATCCCGCTCCGCATGCACTTCCGGCAAGAAGTCCGAGCGGCCGCTGTTTCCTTTGCCCGCCGTGAGCGCATTGATGCATCCCCGGCAGTTAAACGGGCACTCCTGGGTCACCGTGTAGTGAATCATGACCTCATCGGCCTCTTCGTAGGCCGGAAGACCAGAGATCTTCTCATAGATCCCCGCATCAAGAACCATGTTCACATCATCAGGTCCAAGAAACATAAACGGCAACCCCCACTTC